>ENA-OFCE01000105-OFCE01000105.1-metagenomes-genome-assembly--contig:-NODE-105-length-63778-cov-8.194388_pt1 | contig 63778 bp, 66 predicted proteins | sample MGYA00153388_OFCE01 | MGnify analysis MGYA00153388
GTCGAGTCTTCGTGACTAGTATGTGTCGTAAAAGTTGAAGTGCGGAATGTGGGATCTACCATTCATTAAGTCTGTTAGGAAGCCACATCTGCACCAAGATTACCCAATTTTGGACTCCACCACGCCCCCTCCTTACCCCGAAAATAGGCAACATCCTTATGTTTTGGCTTGCTCCTAGCTCCCGTATCCGAACACCTTAACATCGACTTGGATTGCCCATCCTTATAGTAGCTATATTCTTCCAGCGGCTTTTTGCAAACCGGACAAGGATGTTCGGTTAACTTCGTTGACGATGACTGTGCTGTTTTCGGCTGCGGAATTTGCCATTCATTGGATCGATCCGACCAAAACATCACTAACCCTTTACCCTCATTATCTTTACATCCATCCTCACACTTGAGGAAATATCCCTTTTTCACCTTCAGAGTCGGTACTTTAGACATTGGCTTGCTACAACTTGGACATTTAGAGCGCGATTTCTCCAGCTCTTTCCCCTGAAAAGATCCATAATCTTGTGCTGGCAGATTCTTAGTAGCCTTGCTTAATGCTGGCACAAAATAACTTTGATTCCACCCAATCAAGTAACTTTGCCACTCTTGCTTTCCCTTGGAAATTGCATCGAGTTGAGTTTCCATAGTAGAAGGACGACCGATGCCGCGACGTTCCATCAATTGAACGAGTTTTGGTTCGCTGTAACGTGGCGGTGGTTGGGTCTGTTTCTGCTCGTGACTGACGTTATTTGCGGTAAGTGGTTGTTTTGGTTGCAAGCTAGGCAATACCGCATCACCGCTAATATCCTTCCAATATTTAGCATAGCCAGCAAATTCGAGCATTTGCCCTCTAGCTTGCCACTGAATCTCGCCAGATTGGGTAACGATCGTGGTTTTGCGAATCTGTGCGGGTTTACATTGAGACGCGATCGCATCCAAATCATCAGATACAGCGCAAATTCATCCTCGGAAAGCTGCTGCTTGAGTTCGCTGGATGCTTTGGTGAGCGAGTAGCCATTCTCGTGCAGCTTTACAGAAATCCTGACTGAGTTCGACTGAATCAGTCCGCATATAACCTGAGTTTGATGAGGCTATGCCTCATCAAACTTAGACAGGAAAACAAATCTAGATGTTGGGCAGATTTAATCTAAATTTTGACATGGCAAAACCCACTATTAAGATGATTAATAATTGAAAATATCGAATTAAACTAAGAAAATAATCAAATGTTAAATAGGGATAATACTGAAGAAATCTTGAACAGATTTATCTAAATTTAAACTAGGTTTTTGAGGCTGGTGTGTATAAGCAATTAATGCTGTAATTAAATTCAGCATGAAATTGTGTAAACTGCGGTGACGAGAATGAACTAGGTAAGAAATATTTTTTAACTGGTCATTGACTGTGCTGGGCGGGTGACCCGCCTAGCTCTCAATCACTGCACGTTTGCGAAGTAAAATCTTATCATTCATTACGACAAGTTTATTTTTCATATTAGATTTTAGTGGTGTAATTAGCTGCAATCCATGATTTAGTAGTTCCTCAAACAATTGTTTTTTGATATACCCTTTATCCCCAAAAAATTGACCAGTTATTCCTTGTGCCATTGACGGAACATGTATAGGATCGTCAACATTACTAGGGGTAATTTTACAGCTTAAAATTTCCCCACAATCATTGATGATTAAATGAAGCTTAAATCCAAAAAACCACCCCATAGAACTCTTGCTCAGCTTGGCAGTTTCCTTAAAGACCTTATTTCTGCTAATTCTTTTTGGGTGGCAAACTGGTATGGCAGTGCTATCTATAAAACTAATTCCAGTCGCTTTACCCTGACGAGATTTTAAATAGTAAAAACAGCTAGGCGGGTCACCCGCCCAGCAAGCATTTAATACATTTGGCATCAATTCCACCATTCTGTTGTAACTAACTAGATTAGGAAAATCATCAGTTAAATATTGGCAGACATGTTTAAGATAGTAATCTTTGAATGTTCGATATTTCGACTGATGAAAGTGAATAGCAATCGTCATGACTTCGCTGAGTGACATCCGGCAGTACTTTGGTAAATTATTCCCCTGTGCAGGGAATAATGTTGAAGAAAAAGTTGTTAACCAATCTTGACAGAAATCATCTATTTCGCAAAAAATTTTAGTTAAGTCCATAATCTAATTCTGGTTTGTTCTATATATTTTAATTTAACCAGTACTGGAAATGAAAATATTACTGTAATATTATTTATATTTTATTTGCAAAATATTTTAAAACTTTCAATAAATTATTAATTATTAATTATTTGCAACTAAAAGTCAGCAATTGAACCTTAGGCTATTATCAATAAGTCAAGCTTATTGATAATAGCCTAGTTAGAGACTTGTTTGTCGAAACAATATTTATTGCTCAAATACAGTCAGAGACTTGATTTGACATGAGGCATAGCCCCATCGAACTCAGGTATATAGGTAATTAACCCCGCTTCATAGAGCTTCTGAGCGACGGACATCGTATGTTCGGGACTGAACTTCAACCGCGCTCCTGCGGCTTGTTGGAGTGATGAGGTGATAAATGGGGCGGGGGGCTTTTTTGGAGCGAGTTTACCTTCGATTGTCTGGACTTGATGGGGTTGAGATTTACCGATCTCCACTAACCTCTCAGCTTCAGCTTGACTCAATACGCGTGTCGATTCGGCGACTTTTTCTGTAGCTCCAGCATCGTCGCTAGTTTCCTCGTCTGTGGCTGGTGATGCAGTTTGAGCCGTGCCATTGTAGAAAGCGCGAAATCCTTCGGCATAGTCTACAAATACAGACCAATAATCTTGAGGTATGAAGGCTTGAATTTCCCGCTCTCGTTGACAGACTAAATGGAGGGTTGCCGATTGTACGCGCCCGACGCTTTTTGCTCCGTTATTCAGTCGCCAAATTAGGGGCGATCCTTTATAACCCACTAATTTGTCCAGACAATCGCGACACCTACCTGCTTCTACCAGAGCCATGTCTAAGGAGCGAGGAGAAGCAATGGCCTTTTTGACTGCGGACTCGGTAATCTCCTGATAGATAACCCGCTGGGGCTGTTTGAGTTTCAATACTTGGGCAATATGCCAGCCAATCACTTCGCCTTCCGGATCTGGATCTGAGGCGATGAATACTCGATACACAGTTGGTGCACTTGACGGGAAAGCCTGTCGATATCGTTTAACGTAACATCAACCTCTGCTTCGTGGGCGGCAGCTAGCAGATGCAAAATGGTATTAGTCGATCCGCCCATCGCAATATCGAGCATCATGGCATTCTCAAACGCTTGGAAACTGGCAATCGAGCGGGGTAATACCGATTCATCATTTTGTTCGTAGTAGCGGCGCGTAATGCTGACAATGGTGCGGGCGGCTGTGAGAAATAGATCTTTCCGATCGAAATGAGTCGCCAGGACAGTTCCGTTACCTGGTAAAGCCAGACCGATCGCTTCAGTCAGACAATTCATGGAATTGGCGGTAAACATCCCCGAACAGGAGCCACAAGTGGGACAGGCAGAACGTTCGTATTCTGCAACCACCTCATCGCTAATTCGACTATCTGCGGCCACTACCATCGCGTCTACCAAGTCCAGTTTATGTTCTGATAGCTTAGTCTTCCCCGCCTCCATCGGCCCGCCAGAGACGAATATGGCGGGAATGTTCAGCCGCAGGGCAGCCATCAACATGCCAGGGGTGATTTTGTCACAGTTGGAAATGCAGACCAGCGCATCGGCACAGTGGGCATTGACCATATACAGTCTGCCTTCGCGCGAGGTTTTCGATCGATAGGTTGGCATCGTGCGTCTCGTTCGGCTAAGGGTTCTTAATAGTTTAGATTTTAGAATAAATAAGTCAGAGTCAACGCATTGTTAAACTCTTTATTACGATCTTTAGTCTTTTAAAAAGACTAAAGGGAAAGGAATCGGCTCTCCCGCCTATATGGTGATAAGTATTGCTTATTTAAATGATTGGAGTGTTCGCGTAGCGTGCCGGAGGCATAACGGAAATTATTTAAATAAGCAAGCCAATAGCTTCTCTTTCATCAGAGCGAAATTCTTAAATCCATAGCTTTGGCGAATTATTAACTTAATCCTTGTATTAATACCTTCGGTAACTCCGCTAGTTGTTCTGTTATTAAAGTAATTGCAAATTTCATCAATGTGAGAATCTAGTGTATCAGCAGCACTTCCGAACATAACTCTTGCAGATTTCAACCACTTCTTCATTTTTCTCATCCCACCAGATGCGGTGATATCACTGTTATAAATTGTAATTAGTTCTTCTTTTAATTGGTAAGCAATTCTCAAGCTGGGAGAAGACTTCAGTAATAGCTCCAACTCTTCTTTATCTTCATTGATTAAATTCGCTTGATTACTCATTAGTAAGCACCGATTCTTTAAGCCTTTAAGCTTGAGTGCTAGTCGAATTTTATTTAAAGCTTTATTGACTAATTTTTGAACGTGGAACCTATCGATAACTGTTTTGGCATTGGGAAAAACTTCTCGAATTACTTTCGGAAAACCGCCCCACATATCAACACAAACTTCCTCTACACCTTCTCTCATTGCTAAAGGCTGCTGCTTCAAGATAGTAATAATGTCATCACTTTTATGAGAATCGATAACTTCCAACAAAGAGCTTTTATCTAGATCTGTTAAAATTGTGGCAAAATTTCCTTGTCCTTTTTTTCTGGCAAATTCATCTAAACTTAATCGTTTAGGTAGCCCCCAGTCTTTTTTTTGACTGAGCAACTTTATGAAAAATATCTTGGATAGCGTCTTCACTCATCTTTTCATTCTCACTTACTTGCTTAACCGTTAATTCTCTAACCTTGTCATATATGTATTGTTGGTATCTGTTTGTTTGTCTCTGCTTCTTGTTCACCCAAGATAAAGGTTCGGTCGGCGATGTTTGACAGTTGGGACAATAAAATTGGCGACGCGGCACTTTTAGATATACTAACTGACCGAAAATAGATAAATCCCTAACTAAAATTGGACGAGTTTGATGTGTCTTGCAAATATATTCGTTACAGTTAGGGCAATTAATTCCATCATTAATTAACTGTAACTTGAGAATAATAGCATCTAACGTATTTGAATAGCTGTCAACAACCGCATTAGGCAGATTTAGCAAAGTATCTAGGTGAAAATCCATATTTGGAAATAGAATAAAATTCCGCTATCGCTACATTTTACCCCATTTTCACCATATTAGCGGGAGAGCCCTCTAGATAATGGACAAATAACTCATCCATACTGCAATACGACATATAAAAATTAAATCCATCGGATCGATCGAGTATTAAGTGTTGGATAGTTCTCTAAAACTTGTTGCTCTGTATTAAGATTGCTCGATAGCATCTTCAATTTCTGCTACAGTAATATCCCCTCGATCTGATTTAGCATAAATCAATATCAGATAAATACAGTCAGGCGATATTAACTGATAAATGACCCGATAACCGCCACTTTTGCCTGTAGGGATGTCACTGTTTTTAGCTCTAACTTTAAATACTGTAAAATCAGTTCCAGTTATTTGGTCGCCAATAATCTTTCCAGATTGCAGATCGTCTACTATCGGTTGAATATCTGCTTGGATTTTTAGATAACGTTTCGATAAATCTTTAAAACGACGTTTGAATGGTAGCGTAATTAAAACTTCTGTCATAATCTAATCATCAAATTCATCCCAAAGTTGGGATACGGGATAAACTTCTCCAGCCTTAACCGCTCGAATAGATGTTTGTAGATCGGCTATTATTTGAGATTTGGGTTCATTTTCATCTACTGAATCTAATCCACTATCTATTGATTCATCGCTCATTGAGGGAATATTTTTCAAGAGATTGAGCCAAAGCTCGATCGGAATAATAGCCTCCGTCTTTTCGCCCTCAGCATTAGTTATATATTTGACAATGCTTTCAATTTGTGAAATGTTCATACTTTTAAAAATACAATTTAAGATTATTCTTAACCTACTAGTTCGTTGGCGTAGCCTCTTCTCGGAACGATCCGCTGTGCCTGTCTTGTCGCGTTCTATGCCGGAGGTTCCCTCCGGCTCACGCGCCGCTACGGTACGAGAATCGACAAAATCTTGGCAATCTCTAACAATCGAATCTCTTTCTCCAGAGGCTACGCCAACGAATCCCACCGCCTGATAATGATTGGCTTCATATCGCTGAATTTGTTGTTCTTTAATCCCGCTCGTATCTGCTAGTTCTTATTGAGTCATTCCCGCTGATATTATTGCTTTAATTAACGCCATTGGTAGTTCTGATAGTCGATCGATTTACTGGCTGCGATATCCCCATCAAGTAGGTAGGGTGCCAAACCAGATCGAGATATTCAAAAAATCGTTGGCGTAGCCTCTGGAGAAAGAGATTCGACTACTAGTTTTTGCCTACCTTTACACCGCTCCTACTTACGATTCTTGTTTGCCAAAGATAAAGTAAGAAACGATATTTAGTTAGAGCGATCGCCATGAGATGGACATGGTGGCGCAGAAATAGATTTATCCAACCAACCCACAGATTGCGAAAATCTCGCTAAGGCTTCATCGGGACTATCCTTGAGCAAAAATACCAGTGCAGCAGCGGCTTGCTCCTTTGCCCGTGCGGGACGATTGGACTTGAGCCTGTGCCAATCTGTTTCGGCGATCCGCAGCCGTTCTGCGAGGGCTTGGGCTAGTTCTAGGGTGGTAAGATCGTCTGTAGTGGAAGACATGGGAGTTATGACCTGAATTTAGGCATATTAATAACAATGCTATTCAAATTGTATCTTGCGACCATGACTAAGAATGCGCCCCCAGTTGATGAGACAATTGAATTCGATCGCGAAATCGCCGAATTAGAACAAGCGATCGTCGATCTCAAGCAGCGTCAGGTAGATATTCAGTTAGCCGCACGGGAACAGGTTGTCTTACAGCGTCAGCGCAATGAATTGAAACATCAAGGTAGCAAACATCCTGAAGTCAAGCAAGAACTAGAGCAGATTCGATCGCGTTTGGAACAATTAGACATTACCCTGGAATCCCGATTGCTCAACGAGTGGAAGTTAATGTGGGAACCCTTTTGGCAAGCGGTGCGGTTTGGGGGCTTAGGAATTGCGATCGGCTGGTTTATTTCTACCTGGGGACGTTAAATAGTTGATAGTTGATAGTTGATAGTTGATAGCGAGGTCTTTAGTGGATGTAGGGTGTGTTGAGCGCAAGCCGTAACGCACCAGTATAAAGGTAGCAGGGATCTGATTTAGGATCGCTATAGTTGAGAGTCGAGAGTTGAGAGCGATTAGCCAGACTTGGGCTTTTGCTGAGGGTTGTGCGTGCAAACGAGCCGAGGTTTTTAGGCTGAAGGCTCTAAATCCCTGCGCTACGGTAAACTTTCCTTGCGATTGAGTTCTTCGATCGCTTGTTTTGATAGGATTGCTACTCAAATCCAAAATTATCGTCATTGTGGCTCGATCGCGTCGCTCTAAAAGGGAATTGTCTAGTCAGAATAGATATCGTCGTCACAGGTGGATTAAATACAGCTTCATCATCGGTGGTGGGCTAGCTTTTGGGTATGGAGTTTTAGCTTATTTTGTCCTCCCCACGATCTGGCGACACTACGAACACAATCCCAAATTAGCAGCTTCGCCTAAAGTCACTCGTACCGCCGAAGGTATTCCTGGAGATCCGCTCAATTTAGGGTTGGTGGGAACCAAATCGGAAGTAGTTCGCGCGATGCTCTCCGCAGGTTGGTATCCAGCCGATCCGATTACGATTAAGACGAGTCTGGGGATTACGGGAAGTGTATTACTCAAGCGGGCTTACCCGACTGCACCTGTGAGTAATTTATATTTTTTCGATCGCAAACAAGATCTAGCCTTCGAGCAACCCGCCGGAAGTAGTGCTAGTCAACGCCATCACGTCCGATTTTGGCAATCTCCAGTTGATGCTAACAGTAACAGACCATTGTGGGTAGGTTCGGCGACATTCGATCGTAGTAGCGGATTCAGTCATCTCACGGGTAAAATCACCCATCATATTGCTGCGGATATCGACGCGGAGCGGAATTCGACGATCGCCAGTTTAGAACGAGCTAAACAAATTACCAGCCTTTATCAAGTCACTGGAGTTGGTGCTACTTTTCAGGGATACAACGGTGGTGGAGACTGGTATTATACAGATGGAGAAATAACAATCGCATTACTGGCTCCAGGCAATTTCCCTACAAATAACGCTCCAATTCAAGCACCCAACCCACCAGCAGTGCAAGCCAAACATCAGATCTGGCAATGGTTGAGAAAGATCTTGCCCTAATTATTTAGTTAATGGTTAGTGATGATAGAGTCAACATAAATGAATCTACCCATTGAGACGATCCGGCTGAAATGTTAGTTTTTTTAGACAACCGATTTGCTTATGTTATAATAGCTGCGCCATAACAACCCGTGTGTAAATTATATGCCCGTTTCTGCGGTCTTGCCAGCATTATTAGTTTTAGCAGATGGCACAACCTATCCTGGTTTGTCATTTGGAGCTATGGGTACGACGATTGGCGAAGTTGTCTTCAATACCGGAATGACTGGCTATCAAGAAGTCCTCACCGATCCCAGCTATAGCGGTCAGATTGTGGTGTTCACCTATCCAGAATTGGGCAATACAGGTGTCAACCCCGATGATGAGGAATCCCAATTTCCTCACGTTCGGGGCGCGATCGCGCGGAATGTCTGCTATCGTCCGAGTAACTGGCGATCGACAGCTTCCCTCCCCAAATATCTCGAACACCATCATATTCCAGGTATCCACGGCATCGATACTCGCGCGCTGACGAAAAAATTGCGCTCGGCTGGAGCGATGAATGGGGGAATTTCCACCGAAATTCTCGATCCTGCCGAACTACTCAATCTGGTGCGGTCTGCGCCAAATATGAGTGGACTAAACCTCGTGAACAATGTTACCACTGAGGCAGTATATGAGTGGTCGTCACCGAGCGAACCGATGTGGGAATTTAAACCCGCATCAGATCCTATCGACAGCGAAACATTCACTGTGGTTGCCTTAGATTTTGGAGTCAAGCGCAATATCCTCCGGCGGTTGGCTAGCTATGGTTGTCGAGTCATCGTCGTCCCCGCCGATACCTCAGCGGCTGAAATACTCAAGCACAACCCCGACGGGATCTTCCTCTCTAATGGCCCTGGCGACCCCGCCGCAGTGACAACGGGGATTGAGACGACTAAAGAGTTATTGAAAGCTGACAAGCCGATTTTCGGCATCTGTATGGGTCATCAAATTTTGGGTCTATCCCTGGGAGCGGAAACCTTCAAACTCAAATTTGGACATCGGGGACTCAACCAGCCAGCCGGACTCACCCAGACAGTAGAAATTACCAGCCAAAATCATGGATTTGCGATCGATGCCCAGTCTCTCGGCGCAGATATCGAAATCACTCACCTCAATTTAAACGATCGCACGATCGCTGGATTACAGCACAAGACTCTGCCCTGTTTCTCGGTGCAATACCACCCAGAAGCTAGTCCTGGGCCGCATGATGCCGATTATTTATTTGCCAAATTTGTCCAGCAGATGCGGGATGTAAAATTAGGGAGTCGCTAGCGTAATTTAAATAGTCGATCGTTGATAGTCGATCGTTGATAGCCACGCTGTAAGAGTGGGATATAAATCCCACTCTTACAGCGTGGCGGGTCATCCGACACGTGGGGACTTAAATCCCTGATTTTTATGAAAAAATCGGCAGCTCGGATTAAAAACTAACCACTAAGAACTAGATACTACTAAAATTGACAAGACAACCAAAATGTGCGGTCTATTCGAGCGATCGTTTGGATCGATCGCACACAGATAAATAATTTATTTAAGTAAAAGTTAAAGGAGGCTATTATCGCTGAACCATTAAGCCTAACCGTGAGTCTTCGAGGCACTCGCGAAGTCAAAGAGAACTACCAATTATTTCGCCTCACTGGACTACTCGACGCATTTTCCGAACCGACTTTTAGAAAGGTGATGGACAAATGTGTTGAAGAAGGCCCCAAAAATCTGATTCTGGATCTATCCAAAATCGATTTCGTCGATAGCTCTGGACTAGGTGCGCTAGTCCAACTAGTCAAAAAGGCGACTGGTGTAGAAGGGACAGTCCAAATAGTCACGAATGCGCGAGTTACTCAAACTGTCAAACTCGTGAGATTGGAGCAGTTCCTCTCACTCCAAACATCCGTCGATGCAGCACTAGCACGGATTGAGGTCAAGTAAAAGTAGTGCGGATGGCAGATCGTCATCCTCACTACGACTATTCCCGTACCACCCCAATCGAGATCCGATCGACACTATGCCTACGGCAGGCTAACGCCGACGACTACACATCGCCAAAGGCGAGGCTGTGCCTACGGCAGGCTACGCCAACGCCAACAGTGCAAGCTATTCACCATCCACCTCACCATCCACCATTCACCATCCACCATCCACCATCCACCATCCACTCACTACCCTAAATCTCTAATTTGACACTGGTTAACAAGTAGCTGCTAAGTTTGATGTCAAAATGGATAAATTTAAACCAGTTTGCGGAAATCTTGATAAGATTGTAAAACGCAACTAAAAATTTTCTGATTGTATAGATATCGCTGTGGGTGAAACTGAGCCACTACAAAGCTGGCAACAGCTCAATATTGCCATCCACCCCAACCAAGTGCCACAACTGTCACCAGCAGCTCTAGCATATTTGGGCGATGCTGTGTATGAACTCCATGTTCGCACGAGATTTTTGTTTCCACCAAAGCGTTCTCACGCTTATCATCAACAAGTTGTCGCTCATGTACGTGCTGAAGCGCAGTCTAGTCATCTGCAACTACTCCTACCTCATTTGACATCCGTGGAATTGGATGCAATCCGACGCGGGCGGAATGCGGCGAATGGTCGTCCGCGTCGCCTCGATCCCGAAGTTTATCAGCAAGCTACCAGTTTTGAGACTTTAATCGGTTATCTTTACATCACCGATCCCCAACGGCTCTCGGAGTTACTTGCCTTGCTCCAGTTTGATTCGACTCCAGCCCTCTAACTTTTTTTAGCTAACATATCATGGTATTTAAACCTCGTCGCTCCGGTGGCGGTAAGCCTTCCCCACGTCAGGGAGATCGTGACAATTCGGGCAGTGGGGATCGCGATTTTCGCCCCAGCCGTAGTTCCGATAGTAGACCGAATAGTTCGGACAAATATCGCCCCAATGGCGATGCACCGCGTCGCAGTGAAGGTGGGGACTCAGGTTTCCGCGCCAAACCAGACGATCGATCGGATCGTCGTCCCCGCAAAACCGATGGCGCAAATAACTTCGATCGCGATCGCAGTTATCGTCCCCGCCCATCGGAAGGGGGATCTAATTTCAATCGCCCTGACAAACCACGATTCGGTGCAGATCGACCAAGTTTTGGTGCCGACAAGCCCCGCGAGGAACGCCAGGATTGGGGTGTACCTCGTCCCAACCAGTCCAGGTTTGCACCGCGTCCAGACAACGATCGGCCGCGTCGAGATGACTCTTCAGGGGATCGTCGCGGTGGCAATGGGGCAGATCGCGGACGTGGAGAGCGTCCCAGCTACAATCGGGAAGAGCGTCCCAGCTACAATCGGGAAGATCGATCGTCCACCTTTGGGGATCGCCGCCAAAACGATCGCCCACCCGCTGGAAATCGTAGTGATTCATTCGGTCAACAAAAAGAGTGGCGCGATCGTCCAGCCAACAATCGGAACAATCGCGGCGGCTGGCAAGATCCCCCCGCACCAGAGATTACCGAAGAAGAAGTTACCGACTACCTGTATGGGAAGCATTCAGTCTTCACCGCGATCGAAAAAGAACGCCAAATCAATCGGATCTGGGTACTGTCCAAACTCCGCCACCATCCCGCCTTCTTTACACTCATCGACCAAGCCAAAGCCAATGGTACCGTCGTTGATGAAGTAGATGCACAGCGATTGGGCTACCTCGCCAATGGCGGCAATCATCAGGGGATCGTCGCCCAAGTCGCACCCCATGACTACCTAGAAATAGAAGAGTTAATTAGCCGTGCATTAGCCACTTCCGACCATCCCATCATCGTCGTCGCCGACGGGATCGTCGATCCCCAAAATCTCGGCTCGATCTTGCGGACTGCTGAAGCCATGGGCGTTCAAGGTGTGGTGATTCCGCAGCGTCGGGCTGTGGGCATCACTTCCACCGTCTTGAAAGTAGCTGCTGGAGCATTGGAATATATCCCCGTTGCTCGTGTCGTCAATCTCAGTCGCGCTTTGGGTCAACTCAAAGAAGCCGGATTCTGGATTTATGGCACCACTGCTGATGCCGAGCAAGCAATCTACACCGTCGATTTTACCGATCGCCGTCCGGTAGTGCTGGCAATTGGCTCTGAAGGTGATGGACTGAGTTTACTTACTCAAAAGGGTTGTGACCATTTGGTGTCGATTCCATTGAGTGGCAAAACACCCAGTCTGAATGCCGCAAATGCCGCAGCGATGTGCTTGTACGAAATATCTCGTCAGCGTTTGTCAAATATGTTACGGCTATCTGAGCGTTAAGCAGGTATTTTGGGATTATTTAGGATCTAGGGTCTGAAAATTTCTTCAGTCCATCAACTTATCAACCTCCTTTGAATCAGCGGAATCTACGCCAATGAATATTCAAGATATCTGGAGCAGTGTGCTCAACACGATCGGACAAGCTTGGTGGGTCGAAATCAGCACAGCGCGACCTCACTGCACCTATTATTTTGGACCGTTCGCGAGTGCAGTGGAAGCTGATACTGCGAAGGCGGGTTATATCGAGGACTTGGAGGGTGAATTTGCTCAAGGTATTCAGGTAGCTATCAAACGCTGCAAACCCGTGCAAATGACGATCGACTATGAAGCAGCCGATCGGGATACTTATAATACCTCTAAAAGTTCGATGAGCGGTCAGTTTGGTTAAGATCGATCGCCAGCTCAATTAAGAAATAGCCCTGACTTGTTGAATAAGTCAGGGCTATTTCTTAACCAGTGACAAGACAAGACAAGACACAATCGCTGTGCTGTCTGAATCGCCTTGTCGGTTGCGATATGATGGAGACATCCCGATCGTCCTAACAATTTCAATTAATTTTATGTAGATGGATTAAATTCACAAAGGTTTATTGACCGTAGAAATATCTAAATATTCTCTGTTTTTTAGATATGATTCAATATTTTGTAATATTTGTCTCAAGTACCTAGTAACCTTACTCTTTATTACTAGAAGTTCATCCGCAGTTTTATCTCGCCCCACTTCTGTAAAAGACTTAAATCCATGTGCTAAATCGTTTCTATTTGCTTTAACACTTAGCAGATCGAACCCGTTACTAGTTTTCCTAGCATCAGTCGAATAGGAAAATCCATATTCAATTGCAGTATCCTTAATCTTTCGCGCATCGATGTTACCCGAAAATAAATCTTGATTGTCAAATCCAACAGTGATAATGTCAATGGAAATTGCTGTTATACTTAAATGAATATCATTTAGCTTTCTCTTTCTGATATTTTTCAAAACTATTTTCTTGAGTTCAGGTCTAATTAGATCGTAAGAAATGCCTTCATTTTTTAGTTCGTCGAAAATTGCTTCGATTGCATTTCTCATCGTTGCTTCTACTAAGTTGTAAAGTAGTAGAAATCCACTTGCCTTTAGTGTCCTTAATAGATCGGGAGCAATTTCTTTTATTTTTGGACTACCTCCCCTACCTTCCATTCTTAGCTTAATACTTTCTTGTTCTAGGTTTTTGAGGAAAATAAAGTATTGACTGACTTCTTTCGACCGTTCATTAAAATCTTGAAATAAGGGACTATTCATGGTCTATCTAGAAGCCGATCTCGTACATAGTCAATTCGTCTAACCACAGTCGGTTGAGTCGTACCTTCTCTTGATGCAGTATATTTTTTAAATTCTGGTGAGTCAACCCAACTCATTGACTTAGGATCGAGCGCACTATCTTCTCTAAGGGCAAGCGTAACCCCTACAGAAATTGCCTCGAACCAAATTCGAGTCGGCATAGTATGTCTTTGACTTTTCCGAAATCCGTTTGGAAAATACTTGTCCACGAAGTCAAGCATTGTCTCAAAGTCAGCTTGCATAGATTGACGATTGAAACTATTTTTGTTATTTTTTCTCAAATAGTCATTAAGAAAATTATCTATTTTACCTGTAAATTCTTTGTATTCATGTAAGTAGGCAAAAAACCTCAACACAAATTCTTGTGGCTCACGTCTGCGAATTAATGGATCTGTGAATGGACACAACTTACGAAATTTAGGATAGTTAGATAACTGTTCTATAAATTCAAGGAATGGTCCATCATAAATACCTCTACGTTTCTCCATGTCATTTAGTTCGACACTCCCATTATTGATTCTCTCGAACATATCTCGGCGGATATCTTCGTCGGCTTTTTCCGTCAGTTGAATCATTCTGATGGTCGTTCTCTTGAATCGTCGCTGACGAGGGGAAGCCAGATCGTCAAATCTAAAGTTATTAAAGCTCTTCAATTTTTCAAGAGCCTCAAGCTTTAACTCATTATTAAGAAATCCGGCTAAGGTACGTATACGCTGCGTACCATCGATTATTTCTAGACGTGAATCATTGTCTTCATCAGAAATATCTGCTACGAAGATGTATGGGATTGGCAAACCCAATAGCATGGATTCAATAAATTTTGATTGTCTGATATTATCCCAAGCCATTTCTCGTTGATAGTCAGGAATGAATAATTCATTTGTATCATCATCTAATCCATCTGTATACTTTTTGACAAGTACTTCGATTGGATATTCTAGTGTATTATAGTCTATCGGTTTCTGCTGTTCGCGCAACTCTTCCTCAGCTTCATCTCGTTGTTGAGCTGTAATTTTTATTTCTGACGGTATGTTGGTAACTCTTGACATATGCGCTCCAATCTTGACGTAATGATAATATGGTTACGCAGATCGATAGATTCAACTATTCATTATCATAGCCCTGTGCGAATAAGTCGGTCTAGATTGGCATGTTTATTAATCTAATCAAGAAAAAATCAAAATCTATTCCCTTAGAGGTTGTTTGAAAAGTCTGTTTTGTTACCCATACACCCTAGAGAATCCCCCTAAATCCCCCAAGTCTGGGGGACTTTGACTCTAGTTCCCCCCAGACTTGGGGGGCTAGTCAAGTGTCGCTTTATACTTTTCAAACAACCTCTTAGTACGATCGAGGCGTATATACCCAATTACTGCCATCTGCGCGGGGAATTAGTTTAGTTTGACTCGAACCGATTAAAATTACCGTCCGCATATCTGCCGATGCTGGTGCTAGTTCGCCTAAAGTAATTACCCTGACTTCCTGTCCAGTTCTACCGAGATTGCGGGCGAGGATGACTGGTGTGGTGGTCGATCGAGATTTTAGGAGGATTTCCTTAGCAGCGGCTAATTGCCAGCTCCGTTGGCTAGAAATGGGGTTGTAGAAGGCGATCGCCAAATCAGCTTCAGCCGCCGCCGCAATCCTAGCGGCGACAACTTCCCAAGGCTTGAGGAGATCAGACAGGGAAATCGCGCAGAAATCATGTCCGAGTGGGGCACCTATGGCGGCGGCGGCGGCTTGCATGGCGGAGATGCCTGGGTTAATTTGGAGATCGATCGTTTGCCATTCCGGTTTCGCTTCCTTGTCGAGTACTTCCAATACAGCAGATGCCATCGCAAAGATGCCAGGATCGCCAGAGGAGACAACGACGACATTTTTGCCACTAGCAGCGAGATCTAATGCCAACCTCGATCGATCGAGTTCTACCCGATTATCCGATCCGTGGCACTCTTTTCCCACGCTTAAATCTTTAACCAAATCCAGATAAGTGTGATATCCGACTAAATCGGTTGCGGCGCGAATCGTCTCCCGTACTTGTGGCGACATCCACTGTGGCGATCCTGGCCCAGTTCCGACTACAGTTAGTTTACCCTGAGCCTGACCGATCTGGTGGGGATCGATCGGCTGCTTGGCACCAAAGATCGTTAAATTTGGATCGTGACTAACTACTGTCAAATCGGGTGGTAATTGTGCAGACTCCACAAACCGAATCGGGAGATTGAAAATCTTGCCAATGCCAGCAATTGCAGCTCCTAGCGTTGTTTTTGGGAGAGTGATGCAAGCTACCGCAGCTAGGGCGAGATTGGCTGTGGAGAGTCGATCGCGAGTTACATCGCTCCACTCAGTTATCGTAAATTGTGCGGGTTGGGTAATCGCCAAGACTAGGCTGGTGGGATGATAGACTAATCGATCGAGACTGCCAGGAATTGCCTGTGTAGTAACAGAGATCGTGCGTTTGCCATCAGCACCAAAGGGGATATCGCTGGCACTCAACCACGGTGCATCACCATCTAAACTGACACTAACGCCAGCAATCAGATCCGCGATAAAAGCTTTGACATGTTCGGGGTTGGCAAGTCGATAACCCACAGGGGGATCGGGAAGCACGGTATTAAACTGGAGCTTACCTGTGGTGGTAATTGCTGGAAGAACATTCAACACTGCGGCAATTTTTTCGGCAAGAGCGTTTACCCCCGTCATCCCACCCAATAGCGGTACCACAGCACTCCCATCCGCAGCTACAGCGACAACAGGCGGTTCTGTCTTGGTATCTGTCAGCACTGGTGCCAGCGTCCGAATCAAAATTCCCGCCGCACACAGCCCGATAATCGGCACACCCTCACGATACAATTGCCGCACCGTATCGCCAAAGTTCGCAAAACTCACATCCACATCTGTCGTCCGACTTGCTAACCCATATAATTGCGATCCTGGTAGTGCTGTCATCAATTGACGAGCGGTGGGTACGCTAACTTGATTGAGGACAACAATAATGGGTGTTCGGGCGAGCATGATTTAATCGGTGACGGTCTTATCTATCTTATCGCTGGTAGCACGACTCAAATTTCCCCAGGATCGCCTGAGCCGACAATTTCATTTAATCCACTGACGATTATAGCTAGTTCCTCTGGAGAAATTTGACTGATTCTATCGCCCAATCTATCTACTGATAACGTCCAAATCTGGCTGATTTTCACCCAAGATTGTTTTGGTAAAGACACTGATTCAATTAAAAAAGTTAGCGGAAATTCAGCAGTTGGAGCTTGACTCGTCAGAGCTAAAGCGATTACTGTTCCCGAATGTCGATTAAATACATCCTTGCTGATAATCAATACTGGACGAGTACCCGATTGTTCGTATCCGCGAGTAGGATTGAGATTTGCCCACCAGATCTCTCCCCTTAGTATTTCGGCCATTGAGTTAACTCTCCTTCGATCCCTTCTTCTGCTAAGTTTTGTTCTACTTGTGGATCGAGTTTGGCACATTCACTCGCTAAATGAGTTTGACGCAGTAGGGAGAGCTTATCTATTAGTGCTGCTTGAATCGCCTTACTCCGATTGGGAAATACTCGTTGTGAGACTAATAGATCTACTTTTGACAATAGGTCTGAGTCGATCGTTATTGCGACTTTGTTAGTTGCCATAGATGGTTAGAAATTTAATGGTATGATGATTTATCATACCTTTTCAAAAACTTTGTTGTCAATCATCATCGATCGCCTAGCTTAACATCAGCAATCGAGACGATCGATCGAGTGTGATGTCGTGCTCTTTTTTAGCAAGTGGAGTCAATAGAGGATGAATCTGATGAAGTATAGTATGAAGATTGAATGGTCTGAAGAAGATAATTGTTATGTGGTATTTCTGCCAGAATTTACCAAAGCAATGCAACCTGTTTCTGATGGTAAAACTTATATGGAAGCTGCCCAAAATAGTGGCGACGCTTTAGAGTCGCTCGTTGCATCTTATTTAGCCCAAGGGTGGTCTTTACCTCAGCCTAAAACACTACAAACAGTCTAGCGAACATCCCGCTCGTCATCGTCTTTAATTCAATCTATAATCACAGCGATTTATTCTATTTCTCCAGAGGCTACGCTAAAGACTCCTGAGAGCTGCACCAGCAAGAGCAGTAAAATTATTACGATAGATCTACCAAATAGTTTTTACATGAGGGTATTTTAGAATATTGTTATCGCAGGTAATTAGAGGGACATTATATCTTCTCGCCATTGCTACAATAATTCTGTCAGCAGGATCTTTATGAAAATCTCCAGGTAGCTGGGTGCTGGCGATTGAGTCTTCTGGATTTAATGCTTCTATTACTATCCCTGAATGACTTTTGGCTAGAGCGTACCAATCATCTATTGGCAGGGGCAATGCTAATTTACTACTACTAGATTTTACAGCTATCTCCCATACCGAAATGGCTGAAACTATGATGCCATTTTGGGCTTCTTTAATCTCAATCTGTTCTCGTGCAGCATTCGATAATTGACTCGGCTCGTGTAAAAGCCATAGCCAAACATGGGTGTCAATAATAATCATTCACCCAATGCCGTCCACAAATCGGTCATCGGTGCATCAAAATCAGGCTCGATCTGAATTGACATTCCTCGCAACGGATAATGTTTTTTGTCGTTTAACTTAGTTTCGTTCTGCGTTGTGGCTACTACTCGATAGCTACTACCGAGGGATCGGATAAAATCTAAAAGGCTCAGTTGCATTGGTTCGGGGATTTTTTCTAGTTCCCGAACGATTGATTCGATCGCGTAGCGTCCGCTTTGCGGGGTCGTACTCATAATGTGATTAGGCAGATTGAATATAATTCAATTTTACCATTCCCATATTTAGGCGACAAGGGATATCGGTAAATACTGCATAAGCTACTTCTATATACTGTCAGTAAGTTTGGTTGAAGGTTGTATAATTTAAGTAATTTTACCGAAGGTATATACTGGTACTTTTAGTCATACTTATTTAGTCAGAACTAAGTAGTAGCGTGTATTAAAGGCAACGATCGAGACAAAACAAGGTCTTATTCTTTATTAAAAGAACCTCTCAAACATAAATTGATTAGTCCTGATGATGCTCATCAATTGATAAAATCTGTAAAAAGTGGTCATATTCCGCTTAGTGAAGCCTACAAACTTGTGCGTCAGCTAATATAAAAACATATAGTAGGACAGACTAGCAAGTCATACTAAGGCTCCGCCACAACTAGAACCGCAGCCAGCCGTACAGCCATAGCAGTAAGTTTCGGTCTGAATTTCGCTAATTAGATCTAGAGTACCTGCGGCTAATAGTCGATCGATCTTCAATACCTCACCCTCACTAGTTAGAGCAGGGAGATTTGCCATCTGATTGAAATCACAGTCATAAACATTGCCGAGATAATCGATCGATAGTTGGTCGCGACACATCAATCCTGTTACTGTACTGGGATTGTAATGAGACTCTAGGAACTGTAAATAAGGTTGCGTTAGCTGGTGATGTTCTAATTGAAACTTTGTTCTACCGATCGGTAAGTTGGTGATGGTAAAGAGATTATTAAAACATACATCAAAATGCTCTTTGAAAAACATTTTATAATCTCGTTCTAGGACTACTTGATCGGGAGTCAATCGAAAATCCGTCGATGTGGGAATTGGGGGATTATAGACTAGATCTAACTGTAAATTAGGGTCGCGACCATAGCCCAATCGATTCAACCATTGGAGAGCGCGAATCGAAGCATCAAATACTCCTTCGCCGCGCATTTTATCGACATTATCTGCTACATAACAGGGTAAAGAAGCCACAATTCGGACTTGATTTTGGGCGCAATATTCGGGGATATCCTCATAACCAGGGACAAAATAAATGGTGAGATTGGAACGGACAATGACTTTTTTGCCCCTGGCTACGGCTGCTGCTAAAATAGGTTTGAAACCATTGAGCAATTCTGGTGCGCCGCCTGTGAGATCGATCGTTTCGATCTGGGGAAATGTATGGATTAGTTCGATAACTCGACTGGCAATATCATCGGACATTTCTTCGGTGCGGTGGGGACTGGCATCGACATGGCAATGAGTACAGGCGAGGTTGCAACGTTTACCTAGATTTACTTGTAGGATCGTTATCGGTTTTTTAGTAAGGGAATTGAGTTTAGCTTTGAATGGGGTAATATTGGGAGCAGATAATTCTGGGGCTGCGGGTGGTTGAATCATGTAGCGGCGATGATGATATACATCGATCCTAACGTAATTTGTTCGACCCCAGATCCGAAACGATTAGCGTATCTTTGGGGGCGCGTACTCCAGAAATTGTGCCTTGAGACGCTAATTCTCGATGTACCCCCTGTAGTGGGCGAATATGCCCTGACTAGGAGGCATTTTGTGGAGTATTAGCCCAAGTCTCGTTGGCGGAGCCTCTTCTCGGAACGAGACGCTTCGCGTTGGCAACGCCTGCGCTTTGCGCTTACGGAATGAGAATCGAGTCTCAATCTACCCCTGAATTTCTGACTAGGGCGATCGAATTTGCGGATCGAGTCTGGGGTACACTCTCATGTACGGTGTTAATTGACGCTCAGACTCAGCAAAAATCTCACTCAGAATTCGACAGTGCGATCGCTAGTCTCGAGTATGGCGCGATCTAAAGATCTGGAGGTTGGGTTTCGCTTCGATCGACCCAACCTACAATCTATAATTTAGCGATCGCCGAGAAAGGTTAACATCGGTTGAATAATCCGCTCGCTCCAGGCTATTTGGATCGAGTCAACAAAGATCGCATCGATCGATTCTATCCGCTGATGATAATCGTGCAAAACGAGAACTACGATTTACCAAAAAAGAACAGATGCTGCTGAGGTAAAACACTCTCATTTTTAAGCAATTTTAGTCCTACCGCTTTCATTTCTTGCTGAATCTGTTTTTGAGTAGTTTTGTGGTGAGGTTTGATGAAAACTTTTGGATCTTCGCCGCGATATTCTGTCAAGACAACTCGCCCGCCTGGTTTGAGTGCAGCAACAATACCTACCATCATTTCATGAGGATAACTGAACTCATGATAAGCATCTACCATGATGGCGAGATCGATACTTGCTGCGGGTAATTCTGGACTTTGCTCGGTGCCCAATTGGGGTTGAATATTCGTAATCTTGCTGTTTTTAATCCGCTGTTTCAAAAGTTCCACCATTTCTGGCTGCACATCGACAGCGAGTACCTTTCCTTGAGGTACTTGTCGAGCTAGGAGCTGGGAAATATAGCCTGTACCCGCTCCAATATCGGCTACAACGTCTGTAGATTTTAATCCCAATGCTTTGACCATTTTCTGGGGTTGCTCTTCTGTGGCGCGATCTGGACGCTCTAGCCAGCCTGCACCTTGATGTCCCATCACCTGGGCGATTTCTCTACCCATGTAATATTTGCCCGTACCATCAAAGCTGGGCTGTCGATAGCTGTAATATTTGGATTGGAGTAGAGCAGTACTGGGCTGCGCGGCAATTTGCCAACAGAGCAGACAGGAGATGAAGATTTTGAAAAGGGTTTGAAATAGCATAGAGTATTAAACAGTTGACAGTAAAAACAATACATCTAAAAGATGGGGGATTTAAACCTCGAAGCCATAGCTTCCGATCTTTGTTAAATTATTTGCCTAAAATGCAGTGACGATCGAGAATCTAGACATCGGTGGTATCTTGTTCGGCAACTTTACCAAATAAATAGCGATCGCCTATGTACTTTAAGATTACCCTACCAAACTTCGGATTGTCCCTTTCGATCCTTGGTTTAACTACGACTCCTTCCCTACCGTGATTACCACCAATGAGCGAATCACCATCAGAAAATCCTTTGATAATATCTAGTGAAAAAGCACCGTCATAAACTAATGGTACCTGCTCTACTTGATGTCGATCGCACAGAGATTTAAAGGTTAGATAATCGACATATTTGCCATCCAATATCAGATCGAAGGCACGGAAATTCATCCTTTTTTCACCATAGGTATAAGCTTGAATTCCTTGTCCATAAACTTCACCATATAAGATCGCTTGTTTATGCCCTTGAGTTTGTAGATCTGCGAGTAAATTTTTAACACTAATTAAAGTGTGGGGAAACCAGTAAGTATTTGCCACCATCATTGTAGGATCTTCTGGTTCTCTCCGCCGCAAAGTTCTTGAGCCAGCCATCATCGTCGGTTGCTCTTCATCGGTGTGCCAAACAAATCCCACTCGGCAATTTGTCCCGTGGATTTTTTCGGTGGCGATGACTTCTTCGCCGATCTCTAATAAATAAGGGTAGCTTCGCATATTTTCCAGATTGGTATATCTCGGAAAATATGGATCGTCACTAGCACTATCTCCTGCTTGCGCTTTAACTGGGGGATAATATTTTGTTGCTTGATAAAATTCGGCTACATCTTCGCCTAGTTTCATCCCCGATTCGGGATGAACTACCAATCCAAAGGATGGTTCGCCGCGTAGTTTAATCCGGTGAACTACTAATACTCGATCGCCATTAATATCAGTTTTTTCAGATAGATATGCACCGACATTCAACCGTTCGGCTATTTCTCTAGTCAGAACGGTTCCTTGCTCAAAATAAACAACCAAATCTCCAGGTTGATGTACGCCTTTTTTGACGCACATTTGCCAACCTTGAACTGTTGCTAATTCCAGCGCATCAGCATTAGTATGGATTTTTAGCTCTAAAATCTCGCAGACTTCGACTTTAATCGTACTCATACTTAGTCGTCTCTATTTTTCACCGCAGCGGCTGCACTAAAGGTTTCTAACCATTCCAAAATCGCTGGATTAACAATTTCTGGATACTCATCGTGGGGACAGTGCCCTGCATTGGGGATTGACACGACTTGAATGGGTTTACCTGCGGTGGCGAGTTCTCGATAGACAGTGGCTCCTTTAATCGGTGTCCAGGGGTCATTTTCGCCCCATAATACTAGTAGCGGTTGGGTGACTTGAGGTAATAGCGACTCTGGAGTCGGCCCTGGAGGTGCGCTGAGAATTGAGGCGAAAACCGCTTGTGCGCCTGGGTCGCAAGCAGGTTCGTAAATAATGTCGATGAGTTCGTCGGTGACGGCTTCACGGCGCGGATAGACCTGATAGAGACTACTGCGGATGCGGGATTTCTGGCGGACTCGATCGAAGATAAATTTGCCGAAGGCTGGGGATGCGACAATGTTGGTAAATATCCCCATCACGTTCCGCAGCAGGAAGTTCAGTTCGTCGGGGCGATGATTCAATCCACCCGCACAATTAATTAATACTCCACCCGCACTAATTTCGGGGTGATGTGCCACCAACATCAGACTGAGTAGAGCACCGATCGAGTTACCGACAAATACCGTCGGTTGGTTGATATACTCATGCCAGAAGTCTACGACCAATTCCTCCCACAGTTCCATACTGTAGTCGATGAGAGCTTTATCAGAGCCACCAAATCCGAGTAGATCGATCGCGTATACCTGATAGCCACCCGCAGCGAATACGGGGATATTCTTGCGCCAATGATCGATCGAGGCACCAAAGCCATGAATTAGAAACAGTGGCTGACCCTTACCTGTAACTGTATATTTAATCTGGTGTCCGCGCCAGTTCCAGGTGAGTTTGTCGGTGCTACGGATGGATGTCAGGGATGGTGTCGCGGTCATGTATGATGTGGGAGTATGGCTACTATTCGATCTTAGTAAAAATTTTTGGAGAAGGAAAGGTACGGTTGCTTACTGCCACCATCCCAACAATCGATCTAAACAGCAAGATGTATGATTATTCGTTGGTAAAGCCTCTGGAGAAAGAGAATCGATAGTCTACTAGCAGGAACGATCGAGTCAATATTGCTAAAATTGAGACTTTAATTTAACGCACAATCGAGATTTAATATTCACTTTAATATTTAAACGACTGGTTTTTGGTTTGTGAGGGCTAAATAGCCCTTAACTAACTGTTGGATGAAATAACTAAACTTGTTTTTATCATATTCATTCTCTCATTTTCACTTGGTTTAAACCAACTTTTATGTGCATTAGCAAGTAGATTTAGCGGTAATTGAGGTGCAATAAATACTTCAACTTGTTGGTATTGACTCTGCTCAATTTTATCAGCAATCAATCCGGCTAAAGATTCTGGTGGCGGAGCTGCTGTCAAACTACCAATCGAAACTCCAGTTCCGGCTTCTAAAGCAGCCGCAGAAAGTAATTTTGTGGTGCTGGGGACGAGAGCTGAGGCATCTTGACTAGCTTGTCTCATTCCTTGTTGTAAGTCGTGACTTCGATCGACGGCAAGTAGGATATTATTAGCTAAATTCTCATCTCCAGCTAAACTTTCCTCGCGAGCTTCTTTGTAAACAACTTGAGCATTAGCGGGCAAATTTGAACTAGTGTAGATAAATAGATCGAGTGCTGCTCCCATTGCAGGATCTAGATCTTTCTTGCCCTCTCTGACTTGTTGATAGGTAGCTAAATACTGTTGTTTTTCTGCATCATCCAATTTATTGCTACTGTCGATCGTTTGTTCATATAGCAATCCTAAATGAAAAGCTAAGTTGATGTAGGGTGTGTTGGGCTGCTGCCGTAACGCACCAGTATTTGATACTAGGAATCTGATTTAGGATCGCTATATACGAATTTACATTTACTTTTACTTGATGTAGATATAAACTGAGTCTTGTCAATTTCATCATAAATCTTAGCTGCTATTCTTGAGCTAGTATCGTACAAAGTGCGAATAGTAAATTCAATCCCATTCTGCTCAACTTTTGTATTGTCTGTGATTCTTTGAGGTATTTTTAAAGAAAAGGAAGTACCTGAATACAATATGATATCTCGATCTCCTCCTTCTCTTGCCGTTAAGAAAGGTATCGAAACTAGATATTTTTCGGCAACTTCATTACTTTCATTGGCACTAGCAGGAAGAGAGAAGATCGAGTCTTTAATTAAAAAGCTGGTAGTTGCGATCGTGATTTGCTGCAAAAAGTTACGACGACTATAATTCGATGTCATTTGAAGATGCTCTATATTTGCAACAAACAGATAATAACTTTTAAATATACACAGCTATTCAGTGTCACCGATCGCACACGATCGTCTGTGTATATTCACTCCTTGGCATTCTATGCTTTTACATAGCGATCGACCACCGTATATTCACTTAGTAAAATAATTTCGATCTAAAATCACTAATCACAAATATTGAGAAAACTGCTCTCAGTCAGATGGCGATCGACTCAAATTAATTTACTAATTCCATGAGATCTAATAAATACCCCTACACCATTTCTAAAGCATATCGATCGGCGCGGAATTTGTCAGGGGCGAGGGCTGCTGGAGATCGCATCGTCTCAGCTTTAACAAAATCTAATATTGCCCACTCAGCTATCGTGCCTCGTTCTGTTTAAGATGACAGTGACAGTCTGGTTTTTCCAGCAGAGATGCAATTAACGCATTCGCCGCCACTGCCGCTAGGAGTCCACCCCCGATCGAGCCTTGAATAGTAATATAAGGTACGCCAATAGCCATCAGTCGCCGTTTAGCAGCGGGAGCGTGACTAAATCCGATCGGCATTCCAATTACCAGCGCGGGTTGAATCTGTCCCTGTTCGATCGCGTTACACACTGCCATCAGTACAGAGGGCGCATAGCCGATAATCAGGATCGAACGATCTGGAATTCGATCGAGGCGATTTAGCCACTCTTTGTCGTGCCAAAATGCTTGCTCTGCTTCTACTACTCCTGTGATATGAGGATCGTCGATGAGAGTTTCAACCTGACAGCCTAAATGAGCTAATCGAGTGCGATCTAGTGTCGCAGTCACAGCGGCTATATCACCCACAATCTGACAGCCATTTTTGAGAGCCTCCCGTGCTGAAGCGATCGCATCCCCACTCAAGCGCACAAAATTAACCAAACTCACATCACCACAAGCTAGCACCATCCCAGAGAGCAAGTCTACTTCAATCTCCGAACGGCTGGAAAGATCTGGCAACAGGTGTTGGAGGGACTCCTTGAAGGCTTCGGGGTGAGCATCGACTGCACCATCAAGGTGATGCCAAAGTCCTTCGATTTCTCCCAATTGCTCTTGGCTTTCCACTTCTAGGAGTTTTAACTGAGCAATCGCTTCAGCTTGAACGATCTGACAATCTCTATCTCGCCCTAATATCCCTTCTAATGCCGATGCTGTATGCCGCAGCCGTGCTAATTGTTGAATTACCGACTGGTATTGCTGTTGCAACTGAGCCACCAGGGTGGGATTGAGATCGATCGCTGAATCACTTTCGAGTAGCTGTTGAATATGGGACAACTGAAACCCTTGCTGTTTGAGGGCGACAATCCGCTGTAACTGTTGAATATTTTGGTGGGTATAGAGTCGGTAGTTGCCGATCGATCGCTGGGCTGGCGGCAATAAACCCAAGGTGTGATAGTGCCGCACCATTCGCGGTGTTATATCCCCACCAACTGCTTCGGTGAGTTCTTTGATTGTCAAATATTGAGTACTCATTTTCTCAGAGTTTAGATTTGTACCTTGACATTAACATCAATGTCAAGGTGTAGGGTAAAGAGGTCATCTACTTGTATCGATCTTCACTATGTCTTCTCCTGCTCTGTCTATTTCCCGTTGGCAAAGACTATTTAAAGAACATCCAGAGGGGATCGCGGCTGGAGTTTGCGCCCTGCTGGTGTTGCTCGGTTGGTTCACTCTCGTTGGCGGATGGCTGGGAGTGAGCGTGCTAATTCTAGCCGCTGCGTATGTCATTGGGGGATATCAAAGTACTCTGGAAGGACTGACTACTCTGTGGCGGGAAAAAGAGCTGGATGTAGACTTGTTGATGATTGTGGCAGCATTGGGAGCCGCGATCTTGGGACTATGGCGCAAGGAGTACTACTTCATCGTCGATGGTGCGATGTTGATTCTGATCTTTGCTATTAGCGGAGTGCTTGAAGGCTATGCGATGAGCCGTACAGAGCGGAGTATTCAGGGGTTGATGAGTCTGACTTCAGATACCGCCCGTAAGCTCGTCGATGGGCAAGAGCAAATAGTGTCGGTGGCTGAATTACAGATCGGCGATCGCGTGCTGATTAAGCCAGGAGAGTTGGTACCGACGGATGGGATTGTCACTGAAGGATTTAGCGAACTCGATCGATCTTCGATTACAGGGGAATCGATACCTGTTGAGACAACTGTGGGCGATGAGGTATTCGCAGGGACGATTAATGGTAACGGGGTGTTGAAGATTCAGATCGATCGATCGCCAGAGGGTAGCCTGATTCAGCGGGTAATTCGTTTAGTAGAACAAGCACAAACTGAAACAACTCCTGCTCAACAATTTATCGAACGCTTCGAGCGCGGCTATGCCAAAGCGATCGTCCTGCTGGGCATTTTGTTAGGTACTTTACCACCATTTCTCCTCGGTTGGACTTGGGAAGAGACTGTCTATCGCGCCCTGATTTTTTTGGTAGTAGCTTCGCCCTGTGCATTAATGGCCGCAACGATGCCAGCACTGTTGTCGGGCATCGCGAATGGGGCGCGACATGGGATTTTATTCAAGAATGCCGCGCAGTTAGAAGCGATCGGGCAAGTTAAAGCGATCGCCTTTGATAAGACGGGAACGCTGACAATGGGCAAGCCCCAAGTCGTCCAAGTGATGGCGGTTGAAACTACCGATCGATTACTCCAAGTGGCTGCTGCGATAGAAAGCATGTCCGAACATCCGATTGGAGCCGCGATCGTTCGGGCTGCCCAAAAACAGGGCGGGGAATGGACTGAAGCCGTCAATATTCAAGCTCAGACTGGACGGGGGATTACGGGAGAAGTTGAGGGGAAAATAGCTGTAGTCGGTAAAGCCGCCTTTGTGCAAACGCAAGCAGCTAATTGTCCAGAATCGTTGGCGTTGGCGAAGCCTCTCGAAGAGAAGCCTCTCCCCTGGAGAATCGCCCAGCAGAGTCAAAAGTGGGAACAGGAGGGTAAAACCGTTGTCTGGGTTGCTTATGATAACGACATCTTGGGGATTATCGCAGTTGCCGATACTGTCAGATCTACAGCAGCCCGATCGATCGTCCATTTAAAACGGCTAGGCATCGAGCAAATTGTGATGTTGACGGGCGATAATCAGTGTACCGCCGAGAGTATCGCGGCTGAAATTGGGATCGATGGAGTATACGCCGAACTGTTACCTGAAGCTAAACTTGAAGTAATTCGCCAGCTCCAGCGACAGTATCAGTCGGTGGCGATGGTTGGCGATGGAATTAATGATGCCCCTGCTCTAGCTCAAGCATCCGTCGGGATTGCGATGGGGACAGTAGGGAGTGATGTGGCACTAGAAACAGCGGATGTAGTATTGATGACCGATCGATTGGAGAAACTCGAATATGCCATTCGGCTGAGTCGTCGCTCTGGGCGGATTGTCAAGCAAAACATTGTTTTTGCCCTCAGCTTTATTGTTATCTTGCTAATCGCCAATTTTACTGGCAATATGACCCTTCCCTTGGGTGTGCTCGGTCATGAAGGGTCTACTGTGTTGGTAATTTTAAATGGTTTACGGTTGCTCAAAGATTGAATTTCCCCTGGCAATCGGCTGGTAAAATTTTGCTAATTAGTACTCACGAATGGGAACGATCTTTGGATCGACTCGATCGATTGCTACTCAATCAATGTCTGATTGCTGATGGTGTATCATTGCATCAGCCGATCGATCGGCATACTGGGGCAGATTTATGCTGTTAAAAATGCTCAATTTATCGATCGCGCTCTAGAATTATTAATAAATCTTCAAATTTGAGAGATCTCATTAAATATGTCTGCACTCACAGATGCTCTCAATTATAGCAACCGCCAGATCGATTCAGACAGCACAGCGATTGAAATCGCCGCTCATGTTGCAAAGTCCGCCTACGCGGACTGAGATATAAAGTGTCTTAACCACCTTGGCGACTGCTATATGTACTCGCTCGACGCACCGCCATTGGTTTCGATATTGGCGGATCGATGCTTGCGCCTGGATTACCTCGTTTAAAAATCATCGAAACGATTCAGGCTATTTCCGATGAAATCCCAGAAGAATTAATCGATCTATATGAGTGGCGTAATGGAAATAATCTGTTCTCTTACTTTAAGTGTTTTATCCCCAACTTTTCCTTCAAATCGCTAGAAGATGCGATTAGAAATAACAAATACAATAAAGAATTAGCATTTATGAGTTCTGCTTGGGGCGCAGATCTTGTGGTAATTTTCGGTAAGGATGCTGGCATTTACCCCATTTATTGTCGAGATATGGTAGGTGGTGAGATTTACGAACAGTGTTTTGATTCTTTAACTGCAATGTTTCAGACTATAGCAGTATGTTTTGATGAGGATTTGTACTTGTGGGATACAGACTTAGAGACGATCCAAGGTCAGAATTATGAACGATACTGTCAAATACACAAGCAACACAATCCTAACTCATCTCCACTTCGGGATACTTATTTTGCGAAGATCTATAGTTAAATTAATTGATAATAAAATTTAATAATGCTGCTCCAAACTCTTTTAGACGCTCTACAGGCAAGGCTCTAACCTTGGTTTCTAACTCGATACATGCCCTTGGCTATGGTTCGCTATGGTTCCTACTGCGAACCATAGCGAACCAGAGTTCCTACTCTACGCCTTCGATCGGTGCGAAGCCTTGACGTTGAATATTCTCAGTCACCGTGCGGGGATCGAGGAATTGGAGCAGATAATCTGGGCCGCCAGCTTTGGAGCCGACACCGGATAGTTTATAGCCACCAAAGGGTTGTCTGGCAACGATCGCACCTGTAATTGTGCGATTGATGTAGAGATTTCCGACTTCAAATTCGGCTTTGGCGCGATCGATATGCGAAGGTGTCCGCGAATAGAGTCCACCTGTGAGGGCAAAATTAGTACCATTGGCGATTTCCAGGGCGCGGTCGAAAGTATCGGCTTTCATCACTGATAGTACAGGGCCAAAGATCTCCTCCTGAGCGAGGCTAGATTGGGGATCGACATCGGTGAAAATGACTGGGCCGACGAAATAACCTATTTCGGGAGATGGCAGCTCTAGAGCCAGAGTAGCTGAGAGTTTGCCCTTGGCGATCGTCTCGCGAATCCGCTGTTGAGCGGCGGCATCGATGACTGGCCCAATTTTGGTGCTGGGATCGTCGGCGGCTCCGACGTTCAACGATTTGGTCGCTGCTACTAGCCGCGCTACGAACGGCTCGTAAATCGACGCTAATACCACCACGCGGGAGCAAGCGGAGCATTTTTGACCGCTATAGCCAAAGGCTGAAGCTACTACCCCCTGTACCGCTTGGTCTAAATCGGCACTTTCATCGACAACGATCGCATTTTTGCCGCCCATCTCGGCAACTACGCGTTTCAAGTGCTTTTGCCCTGGTTGGAGGATCGCTGCGCTGGCGTAGATTTGGCACCCGACTTCCTGGGAGCCAGTGAAGACGATCATCTGGACATCGGGGTGTTTGACGAGGTGAGCACCGACGGTGGAGCCGCTACCTGGCACATATTGGAATACCCCTTTGGGCATCCCAGCAGCGACGAGGATTTCACTCAGCTTGGCAGCGATAACCGAGGTAACTGCGGCGGGTTTGAGGAGGACACAGTTGCCTGTGACGAGGGCGGCGACAGTCATGCCTGTGGGAATGGCGAGGGGGAAATTCCAGGGCGAGATGACGAGGACGATCCCTTTGGGACGATAGAAGTAACGATCGGTTTCCCCCGCTACGTCATACACGATTTCTGGATCTAGTCGCTCCATTTCGGCGGCGTAATACCGACAAAAATCTGCCGCTTCGGATACTTCTACATCCGCTTGCTGGAGCGGTTTACCTGCTTCTAGTACCATCCAGGCATTGAGTTCGTGACGACGCGCTTCGAGTAAATCGGCGGCGCGACGGAGGATGGCGGCACGTTCTGTGGCTGGGGTGTGTTGCCAGATTTTAAAGGCGGTTTTGGCGGCGGCGATCGCTCGATCTGCCTGGGGGATATCAATTTGACCGATCGATCCGACAATCTCCGCTGGATGGGATGGATTGACAGATGGGATTGTCTGGTGTGTCTGTACGCGTTCGCCATCAATTAGGGGCTGATAGGTTTGCCCCAACTGCTGTCTGACTGTGGCTAGTGCGGTACTAGCAGCAGAGCGAAATTCGGCGATCGCGTAGTCTGTATCTGGTGCGGGATCGATCCGCGTCACCGTCGCTGTGGGTTGGGCGATTGGGGTAGGTTGGATTTCTACCTCAATGTCGTCTACACCCCAATTTGGCACCATTAATAGTCCTTCAGTCGGTTGCTCTGAGACACTTTGACGGAGAAAAGAGCTATTGGCGGTATTTTCCAATAACCGCCGAATCAGGTAGGACATCCCTGGAATTAGATCGCCGTAGGGACAATAAACCCGCACGCGATAACCCTGCTGGGCGAGGGCGGTAGCGAGGTTGTCCGCCATCCCATAGAGGACTTGAAATTCTAGGTGTCGCGGGGGAATATTTAGGGTTTGGGCGATCGCGATCGCGTGAGCCTGGGAGCGGACATTATGACTACCGATCGCGGCGTACAGATACTCGTGATTTTCCAACAGGAGTTGCGTCATCCGCTCGAAATTGGCATCCGTCGAGGACTTTTGATTGTAGACGGGGGTGGGCCAATGATTTTGACGAGCGATAATCGTCTCTTGATCCCAATAAGCCCCTTTGATCAGCCGTACCGAGATCGGTTTACCCCGTTGTTTCGCCCAGGCGATAATGTCCTCTAAATCCTGATAGCTATCGCGGAGATAAGCTTGCAAAGTAATGCCAATATCAGTGCGATCGCGAAACTCTGGTTCCATCAGCAGGGGTTTGAGTACCGCCAGCGTCGCGTTTTTGTACCGATACTGTTCCATATCAAAATGTACCGCCGCCCCCACTTCCTGCGCCTTGCGGAGCAGAGTACGGAGCCTGTCGCTGACCTTTGCCTGAGAACCCTGGACATCGAGCGGATCGAATTGGGAATAAAATGCCGTGAGTTTGACCGAAACTTGAACTTGGGCTAAATCTACCCCATCGGCAGTATCGACTTGGGGCACTGTAGGCCAGTTGTGGGCGGCTGTTGTGAGTTGTCCCATCAACTCTAGATAGCGATCGAGGTAGGATTGGGCTTCGGCTTCGGTGACTACAGCCTCGCCCAGGAGATCGATCGTGAAAGTCATCGATTGGTGGCGGAGTCGATCGATACTCTTAAATACTTGCTTGAGGTTTTCCCCTGCGATGTATTTTCGCGCGAGGGTTTCGACGGCGGTGGAGAGCGTCGTTGCCGCAACCTGCCCAGGCATCGAGTCAGGGGCGGTAAAGTTGAGCAAGCCTTTGAGTGCTTGGGGCAATTCCACATCAGGAACACTCAAATATTCCTGAAGGTGACGGGCGATTTCAGTTTTCGTCGTCAGCGATGGCAAACAATCGATCAGCCGAAACAATTGCACCCGCAAGCTCGGATTATCCATCGTCCAACTGAGCAGCTTGTCATCCCAACGGAATGTATCGCGCACCTTGGCAAAGATCGATCGCTTTTCGGTGGTTGCTGCAAGTAATTGACGGGCAATAGCTTGAGTCTTGTCTTCGTAAGCAGATGGACTGGTGTCGGAACTGGAACGAGACGGATTAATCACAATCATCAGAAAACCTTACCTCTTAACTTTAGGATTTACAGACACGAGCGGGACTTTATCCTCAACGGACAATTATTTAACCTAAGCTGCTACCTACAGAGAACGCCGACGATTAAAATCGTGGCTAATGTTGCAAAGTCCGCCTTCGCGGACTAATAAACTAGTACAGCTTCGGCGGACTTTGCACTCCGAGGAGCGGTTTCTAACCGCTTAGGTTGTATGTAGCAACTACCTATACTCAAAGTGGTTTTAACCACTTCTTATGATGCAAAGTCCGCCTCCGCAGACTATTTTATTCGTCCGCGTAGCGAGCCAAGGCACAATCGTCGTAGTGTCCTAACAGCGTTGGCGGTTGACAGTTATGGCAACTATCGACGATCGACTATCGACTATCAACGATCGACTATCAACGATATTTACCGTTACTGCTAGCGGCGATCGAATCCCAGATCGGTGAATTGTCCTGGTTCAATTCGGCTGGAAATGTCACTTCCGGCTCGTCGGGAATTGGATTTCGGGACATAATCAGGGCGATCGCGCGGGTGATATTGTCCGCAAAAATCGTTACCAAACTATTTTCTGGGGCATTGTCTAACGCCCATTCGATCGCTTCAGTTTCATTGAGCATAATTGAGTGTGGGATGGGAGTGTTGGTCTCTGTCGCCACTTGCTCGATGCCATGAACGATTAACTCTGCTACCTCCCCCCACTTGCGACCTCTAGGATCGTCGTCTTCCTTGACGATTACCCGATCGAAGAATGTCGCGGAAAGTTTACCCAGTTCGATCAGATCTTCATCGCGACGATCGCCAGGTCCGCCAATCGCCCCAATGGTAGGGCCAGTCCAGTTTTTGACAAAGCTACCTACTGCCGCGTATCCGGCGGGGTTGTGGGCGTAGTCTACCAGCGCGTGGTAGCGTCCGAGGTTAAATAAATTCATCCGTCCTGGTGTCTGCTGCGCCGAAGCGCGGAAGCTCCGCAGAGCCAGCCGAATCCGATCGACATTCACGCCTTGAACAAAGGCAGCTAGACTAGCCGCGAGGGCATTGGCAATCATAAAGGGTGCCCGTCCGCCCAGAGTCATCGGTACGCGCTCTACTTTCTCGATCCGATGCACCCAATCCTGCTGCAAGATCGTCAGGTAGTCTTGAGCATAGACGGCGGCAATTCCACCCCGCCCAACGTGCGCTCGCACTAGGGGGTTATCGGGATTCATCGAAAAATAAGCAACTTTCCCCTGCACATCCTTAGCCATAGCGGCAACTCGCTCGTCATCAGCGTTGAGGACTGCAAAACCATCGGGGTGAACGGCTTCAGCGATCACTCCTTTGACTCTGGCTAATTGCTCGATTGTCTCAATGTCCCCCAACCCTAAATGATCGGCGGCTACGTTCAAGACTACGCCCACGTCGCAGTGTTGGAAAGCTAAACCCGATCGCAAAATCCCGCCGCGTGCGGTTTCTAAAATGGCAATATCCACCGTCGGATCTTGGAGAATCACCTGGGCACTTTGCGGCCCTGTAGTATCGCCCTTTTCGATGGTGCGATCGCCAACATAGATCCCATCGGTTGTTGTAAAGCCGACATTATCATACACCTGACTGAAGATATGGGCGATCAGCCGCGTGGTAGTAGTTTTACCATTGGTGCCTGTAATGGCGACAATCGGAATCCGCGTTGGGGTGCCAGGTGGAAATAGCATGTTGAGGATCGGGGCTGCGACATTGCGCCCGACACCTTGACACGGCGAAATGTGCATCCGCAACCCAGGTGCCGCATTGACTTCGACGATCGTTCCATCGACTTCGCGCAGCGGCTTGGTAATATCTGTGGTAATCACATCAATCCCCGCCACATCGAGGTCGATAATTCGCGAGACGCGTTCGGCTAGCCACACGGTTTCGGGGTGGATCTCGTCGGTTCGATCGATCGCAATCCCGCCCGTACTAAGATTTGCAGTTGCTCGCAGGTAGCAGACTCGCTCCAGGGGCAAAATGGTATTGAGCGTAAAACCTTGTCGATCGAGCATTTCAGCGGTGGAATCATCGAGTTCGATCTTGGTCAGCATATTATCATGCCCCGTACCGCGTCGGACATCTTGATTTTCCCGATCGACTAGGGCGGAAATCGTCGTGACACCATCACCGACGACATGGGCGGGTACCCGCTCTGCTACCGCCACCACTTTGTGGTTGACGACCAAAATCCGGTGATCGCGTCCTTGGTAGAAGTGTTCGACAATTACGCCCTTAGAGACATCACGGGCGCGATCGTAGCCGATTTCGGCGTGTTCCCAGTCTTGAATATCGATCGTAATTCCTCGCCCGTGATTCCCATTTAAGGGCTTAATCACAATCGGATAACCCAAGCGATCGATCGCCTCTTTTAACTCGCCAAAAGAGTAGATCGTCATCCCTAATGGGACGGGAACTCCCATCCCCGCCAGGATTTTCTTGGTTTTCTCCTTATCGCAAGCTAGCTCCACTCCGAGAATATTGCTGTTGGAAGTCAGTGCCGCCTGAACCCGTTTTTGATATTTACCATAGCCAAACTGGAATAAGTCGCACGTCTCCAGGTGCATCCAGGGAATCCCTAAGTTTTGAGCTTCTTTGACCAAAGCATCAGTACTCGCGCCTAGAGCTGCTTCATCCCGCAGCTTAATTAAGTCTTCCAAATCTTGGCTGAGTTCGGCTGCGGGATAGGTGCCCGTCTCGACAATACTCTGACACAGCCTCAGAGCTGCTCTGACCGCATATCGTCCGACTGTTTCAATTTGATACTCGATCGCTACTTGATAGATCCCTGGGGTAGCTGTCTCGCGGGTGCGCCCAAACCCTACGGGCATGTCGGCTAAGGTTTGCAGCTCCAGAGCCACATGTTCGAGGATATGCCCCATCATCGTCCCCTCCCGCAGCCGACTGAGGAATCCACCCCGACATCCTGGCGAACAATAATGCTCCTCCAGGCTGGGCAAAATCGCCACCAGGCTGTCATAAAATCCTGGAATGGTATTTGACGGTCGATCGGCTAGGTCTTCCAAATCTAGCCGAATCAGGACGATCTTTGAGCGACGAATGCTCCAGTAGTTGGGGCCGCGAAGTGTTTGGGTCTGGAGAATTTTCATATATGTAGGTGGCGATTTAGCTGATTATACTTAAATTGACTGCAAACTTATGGTTTTAAATAACGTTCGGCTCAGGGCTAATTTGAGGAATTTTGCGGTGTCCTTAAATCTTGCTTGAATATATTTATAGATTACTCTTACTTAATTGCAAAATGCAGCATGACTTCTGTAACATCTGTTACAAAAAGCTCGGCGGTGGCAGCCAAAAGTATCAAAGACTACTAAAGAATCAAAATAGCTGTCGATGCTAGCAGGATCGAGTTTCACATTTAGAAAGCGATGAATCGCTGGAACTAACCCGGGCGCAATTCGCAGCCAGAGAATTAACGATCGACTACAGATATTACTCCCGTTTAGACAGTCACAATCGATCGCCAGACATGCCGATGTAGACGCGCTCGCTGTAGGTAATAGCGTCGTACCATCGATCGCAATTTTGGGTTTCCTCGGGCAGGCTGCTAGGATCGCAAGACAGCCCGATGTTGATAGTTGTAGCGATCGCCATGACTCAAGACATGAACGGTGAGATTATGTAGACTCAGCGGCGAACCTTCATCAGCCGCCGGATAATTCGTATGAGTCAATTTGCCTGGATCGATAATAGTAATGGTGCCTTTGCCGAGAACTTCAAAGGTACCGTCATTCTCAAAAGCGGCGCAGGTGTCCTCGTCAATGCCAATCCCTAACTTATCGGGATGGGCGGCGATGGCACTCATCAATCGTGCCATCCGATTACGGTTGTGGAAATGTTGATCCACGAGTAGTTCGGGAAAAATGCCTAACCCATCAGTCAAATCGACTAATGATTGATTTGGAGATTCACCACTGCTACCACCGGAAATCATCTTTTCACCGACAATCGCAGCACCAGCACTGGTTCCTGCCATGACGAGATTACCGATCCCAATTCTCTGTTTAATGGCTGCGATAAATTTGCTACCGCCAATCAGATCGCGCAGTCGCAATTGATCGCCGCCTGTGACAAAAACGCCAGTACAGGTGTCTAATATACTCAGCCAGCGTTCTTCGTCACACTCTTTGGGCTGACGAATATCTAGGATCTGCACTTGGGGCGCACCCATTTCCTTAAATATTTGGTAGTAGCGATCGCCAACAACGCTGGGTTCTTGTGATGCACAGGGGATGATGCCGATTGTCGCCATCCTGCCACCAGCACTTTTAAAGAAGGCGGTCAAAATGCCGCACCCGTTAACTTTGTCTTCTGCTCCACCAATAACCATTACTGGATAATGGGTAGAAATTATCATCGATTGTTGAGCCGGAAAGGGCTTTGCTTCAAGCATAAAATGTTTCTCAGTATTTCATCATATCACCGTGGTGACGCAAAATAAAAGTTTGGGTGGGTTAAACAGTTGATAGTTGACAGTTGACAGCGATTCGCGCTCGTCAACTGTCAACTATCAACTGTCAACTTATCCCGTATGTTCCAGTTAACTTATTGAGTTGTTGCACCAACAGGCTCAGGAATAGTCCGACATCGGTAACAACGCCAATTGACTCGATCGAGCCGCGATCGCTCAACTTGGTCACTACGGCTGGATTGATGTCGATACAGACCATTTTCACACCTGCGGGGGTCATATTGCCCACGCCGATCGAGTGGAGCATACTCGATAACATCAAAATCAGGTCGGCACCTTCAATCAAGCGGGCGTATTCTGCCTGTGCTTCGACTAAATTCATCTGGGTATCGGGGAGTGGGCCATCATCCCGAATCGATCCGGCTAGGGAAAAGGGGACATTGTGTTTGACACATTCGTACATCACGCCACTGCGTAATACTCCCTGCTCTACGGCATTGGCAATACTCCCACAGCGGCGAATCGTGTTGATCGCTTTGAGGTGGTGGCGGTGTCCGCCGTGGACAGATACGCCGCGCTGCATATCTACTCCTAGCGAGGTGCCCATTAAGGATTGTTCGATATCGTGGACAGCGATCGCATTTCCGCCGAGTAGGGCGTGGACGTAACCCTCGCGAATCAGTTGGTTGAGGTGTTTGCTACCTCCGGTGTGGATCACAACTGGCCCAGCGACGACCGCAACTTTGCCACCGCGATCGCGGATTTGGCGTAGTTCCCAGGCAATTTGTTCGACGACTAGTTCCACTCGCCTTTCGCTGGAGACTCCAGCCCCCATGAAGCTAAATTCTTCGGTGGCAGCCTTTTTCAACGTCGTGGCGTTGCGTTTGGTGCGGATGCCCTCGCTACCTATTACTACGGATTCACCCACCTGCAAGTCTCGCAGCAGCTTGCAACGGGCGACTGTACCTGTAGGGGTCTGGGTTACGGCGATCGCGCCATCCATCCGTTGTGCCTGTACTTCGATCCACTGACCCGCGACTGAGATTTCGGTCGGATAGATCGTGGTGGCATAGAAGTCGTCCTCAGCTACACCTGCTTGAGTGACCGCTGCTAATTTAGCATCTGAGGACACCTCGCCACTGACTGCGCCGAGATCGATCAATTGCCCCATGATGTCTGCCATCACTACCCCATCGGGAGCTGAGACTTTAACTTCAGCCGCTGAGGTGTCTAGCCGCTGTGCGCCGAGATTAAATTTCAGGACTTGAAAGCTCCCGCCGCCTGAGACGATCGTGTCGAGGACGCGATTTACCAGCCCGGAATCTAATAAATGACCTTCGAGTTGAATCACACGGCTTTGAATGGTAGACAATGGCGGCGACTGGTGATGAGTTTCTGTCACCTTTAGGGTCAAGCACTTGGCAGCCCCACCCGCTTTGAGGAATTCTGTCAGGGGTGTTTCGATGACGCTAAAACCGCGTTCGCTCAAGCTCTTTTTCAAGCTATCACTGGCTTTATTGACGACTACCACCCGATCGATATTCACCGAATTACAGGCAAAAGTCACTGCATCAGCTTCGGCGATCGCAATCCGTTTCTCAGCCGGAACGCGCAACTCGATCAGTCGATTGGAATAGGTATCAAAAGCGGCAGGATAGTACAACAGATATCCATCTGTGAGCGGACAAAAGCAGGTATCTAGGTGATAAAACCGTCGATCTACCAGTCTCAGGGATAGTACTTCCACATCCAACCAGTCTGCTAAGTAGGCATGGGAATCGAGTTCGGATCGAAAGCCATAACCCGCCCACAACCATTGTCCGCCCCGATCCATCAGCGCGTCTCCCGCACCTTCAAAGGGCAAGCTTTTGGGCAAGAGATGTACTTTGTAGCCTTGCGCTTCAAACCACTGTTGAAAATAAGGTTCTTCCCCCTGGCGTTCGGGATGAAAAAAGCGGCTCAGGACGACTGTATCGCCCAAGATCAGCCCAGCATTTGCCGTAAATACCATATCTGGCCAGCCTGGCTGCGGTTCGACCAGATCGATCTGAGCATAGGTTTTTAAGACTTGGTAAAGCTGGTTCCACTCCGCCTCTGCGCGATCGCGCGAGGAGCGATGAATATTTCCTTCCATCCACGGATTGATCGCGTAATCGACTTCGTAGTGATGGGGAGCGCACATCAAGATTCTTACTGTATCAGTCATGTTTATCTCAGTATTGAAGGGGATTGAGTTGGTTCTAGATGATTTGGTTTCCCTTATGATAGCTAGTCGTGTGCCTTTTCTCGTGAGAAAGTATCGAAAACGTGGCGATTTTTACTAGCTGAGATTAATAAGAATTGGCTAATAAATAAAACACCCAAATAATTTACCCCATTTTCCCAATTGGTAACTTACAATACAGTTATCCGCTATCAAACTCCGATTGGAAATCGGTTCCCGTTAGCGATTTTCCTTTCTTGGCAACGTTACGCACTGAATGGACAAGGATCGCAGGGAATCCTCTAGATTTAAAAGTGTAGTATATTTACAATTACATAGCTTCTGTCTATATTTAACACCGACATCAGTAATTGTAGTTCAAATGTTTTAATTCATATCCGAGGACACGATTATGGCTGTTATTCAACGATATTCCATGACAGAATTCCAAGATGAGGTGCGTACCCTAGTGGCGCGAGGAGCGATCGATCGGCAGCAACGTATTTACGAGCTAAAGAAATATTTTGGCGAGCGCGAATGGCAGAACATCGAACATTTATTAGATGCTGATGACTACGTACTCAGAGGTCATATTATCGATCTAGTCGGGGTAGAGTCCTGGACGAATGATTGAGCCGAGTACAACGGTTGCTCGATCGCGATATGGAAAGCGCACCGATATCGATATCGGTAAGTGTCCTCGCCCACAGCATACTCCTCGCAGTCATCTGACCCTGGGGAATGTCGCCGCCTATTCCTTCTCTTTCGGTCGGGGTTTATCAACATTTGCTGCTCCCACCAGATAGGAAATGGCGTAAGGACTATCCACCTTTGTTGATGCCTTGGCGATTTCCAGTCCGATCGTATTTCCATCTATGTCATAATCTAATATCAATCCTGGGGCAATTTGAGCCGTTTCCTCAACGGTGACTTCGATGAAAGTAATTTGTAAAATATCCTTGTCTGCGTCATAAATAATTTTCACGATCTGCTGTATCCTTGGCTGCGATGATGAACTGCGATGTGATGTCGATCGGCTGGAGCTAATACTGGCGTAGGCTCATTTATTACATACCTAAAGAAATTTACTTTCCTCATCGTAATCAGAAGCAAGACTGCTCTAATGTATCATGAGTCACAAAAGCTTGGGCTAATTTTTGGGTATAAAAGATTGAGATCGACCTGTGTGTAGCTTGAGGGCTATACTAATTGATAAATGTTTTGAGCCATCGATTTATGCCTAAGCCTGAAGGCGCGTTTCCCGATCTTTCTTTGCAGCATTCTACCATTCGACCGATCGGCGTTTATGCCTTATCAGGACTTGCATCTGATGGCAAGCTCTTACTGGCGGTTGACACGATTCGAGGCTATCTAGTGGCGATCGATCGACACACCAATAATACAACTATCCTCAATTCTCACCACGTTCCAGACTGGATTGGTGTAAGTGGATTAACCATCTGGGAGGATACATTTTGGTTCGCCAAGGGATCGGAAGTACTGTGGTGCAATCGCCAAGCTCTGACACCGACGGTATTTACTCGCCTCCCCTATCCAGTCACAGGGGTGGCAATTTGCGAATCGATGGTATACGTGAGTTGTCAGAAGTCGGGCTATATCTATATTTTCGAGCGGAATACGGGCGCACTAGTGCGGCGGATTCCCCAGCCAGGAGTGGGATGTGAAACGCTGACGATCGAAAAAGATGCCCTTTGGGTGTGCGATCTTGAGGAGCAAACTGTCTATCAGCTCGATCGGACTACTGGAGCGATTCAACTGAGCGCACTCACACCTTTTAGTTCGCCAACTGGCATTGCCTTTGCCGCTCAGGGCGAGGGCAAGGAGTCGATTTGCTATGTGGTTTATGCTGATGAAGAACCATACATTCGGGACGATCCAAATGCCAAATTTCCTTATCAATTGACATTCCGCGATCGCACTTTCATCCATCCTTTACAGATCCACCACAACCCAGCAGCGCACTACACCCTCTCCAATGGTTACTTAGTTGAACTCTCATACGTCGAAGAACTGCTACCCCTAGAAGCTGTCACCCTGAACCAAGTTGAGTGGCGGATTGCCTTGCCCTCGGATACCCTGCGTCAGCGGGTGCGCTCGGTCGAATCCGTCGGGTGTGAGTTGACAATTGAAGAACAGGAAGGACAAAAAGTTGCGGTATTTAAATTCGATCGACTCGATGCCGAGCGGGGTGGACTGTTCGGCTGGAAAGCAATTATTGAAATGTACGGTCTCAAGTACTCTCTAGCTCCTACCGATATTGAGGATAGTCCCACGCTCCCAACCGAACTAGAGCAACGCTATTTAGTCGATGACGACGATTTGGCGATGGATAAGCCCACCATGATCCAGGCGGCAAAAGAAGCAGCGGGCACCGAAACAAACGTGTTGCGGAAGATGCTCAAAATTCGTAACTATGTCTACGACAGGCTTTCCTACGGCATCCAGCCCCGGATCGATACCCCCGATGTCGCCCTCGCGCGGGGGGTTGGCTCCTGCGGTGAATACGTGGGAGTCTTACTCGCCCTCGCCCGCCTCAATGGAATTGCCTGTCGGACGATCGGACGGTATAAATGTCCCCCCTACCCCGATCGGATTTATCAGCCGCTTCAGCCCGATTTTAACCATGTCTGGTTGGAGTTTTATGTGCCTGGAGTGGGCTGGCTGCCGATGGAATCCAATATGGACGACACGATCGAACGGGGGCCATATCCCCAACGTTTTTTCATGGGTTTAGCCTGGTACCACACCGAAATTGGTAAAGGGATCTCGTTTGAAAAAATGAAAGCGATTGACAAGCCAGAGCATCTCTCGATGGGCGATCTCGCCATCAATCACATTCGGTTTAGGATTTTGGACGAACTCATCCCTGGCGATCTTAGTGCCGAATAATTTTTGTCGTGGCGATCGATCGGCATTACTCGTAATGTTCGATCGCCACAGAAGATATTCGGTCTGTCGATCGACTGTACGATAGAGTAAAATAGCCCCTATGAGAGTTATCGCCAAAAGAACCTTGCGCGAGTTTTGGGATGCGCCTCAATATAGTGACTCCGAAGAACCGCTCAAAGCTTGGTATCGAGAAGCAAAACAAGCTATTTGGCAGACTCCAGCAGATGTCAAATCACAATATCGCAATGCAAGTATCCTGAAAAATAATCGAACTGTATTTAATATCGCAGGTAATAAATATCGATTGGTTGTTGAAATTAATTACCTCGTGCAGATTATTTTTATCCGTTTTATTGGGACTCATCAAGAGTATGACAAGATTGACGTGGAGACAATATGAACACCGCTTTAATTCGACCGATTAAAACCGAAGCTGATTATCAGGGTGCTCTGAATCGGGCTGGAATGCTAATGTCTTGTAGCCCCAATACGCCAGAGGCTGATGAATTGGAGGTATTAGCAACTCTAATCGAGCTATATGAAGACAAATATTTTCCGATCGGATTACCAGATCCGATTGCGGCAATTAAATTTCGGTTAGAACAATTGGATCGATCTGAATCAGATTTAATTCCGATCTTTGGTAGCGAAAGTTTGGTAGCAGAAGTTATGTCTAAACGCCAACCATTAACACTAGAGATAATTCGCGCCCTCCATTCTCATTTAGGCATCCCCGCAGATGTGTTATTGCAATAGGCGTGTCATCAAAGTTAAGACAGTAGATTTTTTGAGCAGGGCTTGATTCTTTTCTGGCGATCGAATCATTCACTTCTCCTAGAAAAATAACTGGAAATAATATGAATTAAATAGTGTAATGATATCGACAAGAAATAATCGTCAAATACTCATCTTCCACTGCGTAAACTAACCGATTTGTATCGTCAATCCGCCGCGACCAAAAACCAGCTAAGTTCTCGCGCAGGGGTTCGGGTTTGCCCATACCCTCAAACGGTTCGCGCATCGTCGCCTCAATTAGTTTATTTACCCTTTTTAGTGTCTTTTTATCTTGCCCTTGCCAATAAATATAATCGTCCCAAGCCTCATCTGTCCAAGCCAATTTTCTAGTCATCTAGCAAATCGCGCACTACAGCTTTTCCTTGCTTGAATTGGGCGATCGATCGATCTAAATGAGCGGCATTTGCTGGCGATTTTAATAAATGCACTGTCTCCATCAGACTATTAAATGAATCCAGTGACATCACCACCACGTCATCAGCATCGCGTCTAGTGACGATCGTATAGTCTGCATCTGCCACCACTCGATCTAGAACCGTCTTCAGGCTATTTCTGGCTTCACTAAAGGATACAACTTTCATGTTATGTTAGTACGATTAATGGTACAAGTATAACAAGTAATGTTCAATTTTCGTTTCGTAAGCGCACGCAGGCGTTGCCAACGAACAACAGTAATTTAGCCCCTATTGACTATTCACTAATTTATGTCTTATTCCCTGATAATTCATGGCGGTGCTGGTGCACTCGAAGATCTCAAATACGAAGCCAGCGAAGCAGCATTTACACAAAGTATCACCGCAATCTTAGAACAGGGTCGTCACCGCCTAGAACGCGGGGATAGTGCCTTAGATGTAGTCGAATATTGCGCCAATCTCCTCGAAGACGATCGATTATACAACGCTGGATGCGGATCGGTACTCAATGCTGATGGCAAAGTAGAAATGGATGCCGCCCTCATGGACGGACGCAACCTCCAAGCAGGGGCTGTTGCTGGCATCAGAAATATCAAAAATCCGATCTCCCTAGCGCGGCGAGTTTTAGAGCATGGCGAACATGTGCTTCTAATGGGCGATGGCGCGTTGGAGTTTGCTAAATTCTGTGGGATCGAAACTTACCCCGACGATTACTTCATTACTGAGGCGCGAATTAGACAATTAGCCGAAGTGCAGCTAGTAGGGGGAATGACACTAGATCACGAACGGATTAAACCGTCCCAAAAGCTGGGGACAATCGGGGCTGTAGCGAGGGATATTCATGGCAATCTCGCGGCGGCGACATCCACCGGAGGGTTGGTAAACAAACGCTGGGGAAGGGTTGGCGATACGCCCATAGTTGGAGCTGGAGTATTTGCCGATAATGACACCTGTGCGGTATCTGCAACGGGCTATGGCGAACAGTTTTTACGCACGGTACTCGCGAAAACGATTTCCGATTTCGTCCAGTTTCGGGGGATGGATGCCCAAGCTGCGGCAAAGGCGGGGATTGAGTATTTAGTCGCGAAGGTAAATGGAGAGGGTGGGGTAATTGTCATCGACGCTGCGGGTCATTGCGCTGCGGCTCAGTCCACCTCTGGGCTGATTCGGGGTTGGATTGAGCTGGGGGGTGAGACACACTGCAAGTTGGGGTAGAAGAATGGGATCGAAACCGATAACCAACTGTTGACAGTATTAGACATTGGTGCGTTACGGCTTGCGCCTAACACACCCTACATCAACCTAGCTTTTCATTTAGGATTGCTGTAAATATCAAGATTAGGAGACAATATTTCTACTTCACATGTTTCCATAGCAAGAAAAATAGGGTGAGCATTGCCCACGAACTAAATCTTTACAAAGCAATAACTTGAATTAATGTTCAATATCGACAGATCTCACACCATACAATTTGGTACTTTATTTTCCTACGCCCTAAAGCCTAAAGCCTAAAACCTAAAACCTAATCGCTGGTTTGGCGGTATTGTTCGATAAAGTCTTGTACTATTTGACGGTATTCGCGCATCGTTTCATCTACCCAATTACGATCGTTACCATTGACATAAATATGTACCAAAGGTTCACCAGCATCGGGAAGAATTAACACCCAGCGATCGTCTTGATAATTAACTATTTTGACTCCATCTTCGGTATCTAAATACTCTGGCTGATGATTTTCGAGAATGTGCCGCATCAAGCCGCCTTTAGCCGTCCAGGGGCAGCGGAGGGAGTGACTGCGATAAAAGACGCGTGGTAGCTCCGCACGGAGGCTACTGAGCGATCGTTCCTGACTGGTGAGCATTTCGATCAGTTTGGCGATACAGAACATCGCATCGAAACCAGGATGAAATTCAGGGAAGATAAAGCCCATTTCACCACTCCCACCGAGGACGACATTCGGCAACTGCTGACAGGCTTCCATCAGTGCGGTGGGGCTGGCTTTGGTGCGCTTGACTTTGCCGCCATGACGACGGACGATTTGTTCGATCGCACTGGAAACTTGAACGGGGACTACTACAGTGCCGCCAGGATAAGCTGTGAGGACAATTTGCACCATCAGCGCAGTCAGCATATCGCCCCGAATTGGCACCCCTTCTTCATCCACGAGGATCAGTTGTTCGCCGTGAGCGGAGACTTGCACCCCAAATGAGGCTTTGAGAGCGACGACGACGTGTCCGAGTTGGTTGAGTAATACTTCCCGTTCATTTGTGTTCAGGGACGTCTGATTGAGGCTGGCATTGAGTACCACCGCATCGCAGCCAAATTTTGATAACAGCACGGGGAGAATCGCACCGGAGACGGCATAGACGTAATCGACGACTACTTTAGTACCTGCATGACGAATGGCATCGATATTCAGTCGTTTTTGGAAGGCAGATTTATAAATTTCCATCCCTTGGGAAAAGCGATTGACATCGCCAATTTCTTGCACCCGCGCTCGACGCAAATCTTCTTTGAAATAGGCTGATTCGATCTTTTTTTCTTGGGTGGTGGAGATATTGATGCCGCGATCGTCAAAGAATTCGATTAAGATGGAATCCATCCGATCGGGATGCAGCCTGACGTGAATCCCGCCAATCACATCTACTTCATCATGGCGTTGACGGAGGGAATAGATAATTTTGCGGGCGACGGGGATAGCGGTAGATTCTAAGTCTTGAATATTAATCCCCACAGACATCAATCCCGCAATCAGCGATCGAGATACCATCCGCGATACATTGCGCTGATCGCGGGAGACAGTTACCTGAGATCCAGGCTTGAGGGTAGAGCCATAAGCCGCCCCAAGTTTGACTGCAAATTCTGGCGTAATATCAATATTTGCTAAACCTTGAACGCCCCGTTGAGCGAACAGATTGCGATGAGCGATTTGGCCCCAGATCAGATTAATATTCAATATGGCTAGCGGCTCGATTTCCTTATTCGGCCATACTCGCACATTTGGGTTGATTTGTGCCTCATCGCCGACATTCGACAGTGCCCCCAAAACTGCCCCTTCCAGCACTTGAGCACCGCGACCGATCCTCACCCCACGCGCCAGGATACAAGCCCGAAGCTGGGCATCCTCGCCAATAATGCAGCCATTTCCAATAATCGGACGTTTGAGATTGGCACCGCGACCGATCGCCACATTATCACCGACGATCGTCTCTGCCGAAATTCTCACCCGCGCCCCGATTTTACAATTGGCACCAATTACGGCTGGAGCCTCAATGTGGGCACTCGGATCGATATAGGTATTCGCCCCGATCCAAATCCCTGGACTAGTTTCGGGAAATGGCCAATCAAGCTTGACTTTGCCCCGCAGTGCGTCGTATTGAGCTTCGCGATAGGTGTCGAGTTGACCGATATCGCACCAATAACCATCGGCGACATAGCCATACATCGGCACATCATGAGTCAGGAGTTGAGGGAATAAATCCTGCGAAAAATCGGCTTCAGTATCGGGATGGAGGTAGTCGAGGATTTCTGGTTCGAGGATATAAATTCCGGTATTTACCGCATCTGAAAATACTTCACTGGCGGATGGCTTTTCTAAAAAGCGACGCACCCGTCGATCTTCATCGAGAATGACTACCCCAAAATCAACGGGGTAGGGGATCTGCGTCAAAATAATTGTAGCTTTGGCACCCTTACTGCGGTGAAACTCGATCGCTGCTGTCAGATCGATATCGGTAAGACTATCCCCACTAATCACTAGAAATGTCCCGCCGAGAATTTCTTCGACATTTTTGACACATCCGGCGGTACCTAATGCGCGTTCTGCTTCGATCGCATAATGAATCTTGACACCAAAATCGCTGCCATCACCAAAATAATTTTGGATTACTTCCGGTAAGTAATGCAAGGTAATGATAATTTCGGTAATGTTATGGCGTTTGAGCAAATTGATAATATGCTCGGCGATCGGGCGATCGATCGCTGGTACCATCGGTTTGGGTAATTCGCACGTCAAAGGTCTCAACCGCGTCCCCGAACCTCCAGCCATCAATACTGCGCGCAGTTGCATATCTTTTTTTATAGGGGTTAATTACCCAATACATCTTAATTGTGATGCTATTTCTGAAGTCTGTGCCTTGGGCGATCGCATAGGTTAATATATCTGTCTCAATCGATAATTCAAGGAATGGAGCTAAAATAGATTGTAGATTGTCATATTAGTACAATTTCACCGCTAATTCTGTAACAACCGTCATTAAGTAAGATTTAGGCAAGAGTTATGAACTTCGTTGTCGTTGGTTTAGTTGGGGCTTATGGATACGGAGTCTGGAAGTTTTCGCGCAACTTCAATCGGACTAATTATCAACGCACTCTCCCGACTAAAATTGTTCTAGCATTGCTATGGCCAGTTTGCTACATCGTCAATGGTTCCTATCGTCAGAATTTCAATCGGGCATTAAAAGGCGGTGATTAGTCAAACTGTCAACTGTTTACATTAGATAAGTAGCTGAACGCAAATATTGACTAGCATGATTCCTGTATCTCAAGCCGAAAAGATTATTCTTGATTTAGTACAACCTCTGAGTGAGACAGAATCGATCGATCTGACTCTCGCAACAGGGCGAATTTTGGCAACTGAGATCGTCAGTCGGTTGGATTTTCCCCACTGGAACAACTCGGCGATGGATGGCTATGCGGTAAAATTTGCGGATGTCCGATCGAGTACTTCCAAACATCCAGTTACCCTCGAAGTCGTCGCCGAAATTCCGGCTGGATCTCAACCGCAACGTGAGATTCAATCGGGAGAAGCCGCCAGAATATTTACAGGTGCGATTGTGCCTAGTGGTGCTGATACGATCGTCATGCAGGAGCATACTCAGCGCGTTCAGAAAAATTTCGTCAAAATTCAGGTAACGCCGACAGCGCGTTCATTCATCCGCCAGCGGGGAGAATACGCGCGAATTGGCGATCCACTCCTGGCTGCTGGTACAGTCTTAAATCCGCCGGAGATAGCGATTTTGGCAGCGACAGGGTGCAGCGAAGTCGAAGTTTATCGTCGTCCGCGCGTGGCGATTCTCTCCACTGGCGATGAATTGGTAACACCCGATCGCACCCTGAAACCAGGACAGATCGTCGATTCCAATCAGTATGCCTTAGCCGCCTTCGTTACTCAAGCTGGAGGTATCCCGATCTGGCTCGGAATTGTCCCCGACGATCGGGCAAAATTGACTGCTGCGATGTCTAAAGCGATCGAGTCTGCGGATTTTGTCCTCTCTACTGGCGGTGTCTCTGTCGGCGATTATGACTATGTAGAGGCGATTCTGGCAGAATTGGGGGGAGATATTCAGATCCGCTCTGTCGCCATCAAACCAGGTAAACCCCTAACGGTGGCTAGATTCGATCGAGGTGTTGGTGTCGTCTATTTCGGACTTCCAGGCAATCCTGTCTCAGCATTAGTCAATTGTTGGCGATTTGTGCGAGCTGCAATTGCCAAACTCTCTGGCTTACCAGAGTCTCAATGGCAACCAAATTCGATCTCAGCAACAACTACCCAAGATTTAACCGCTGACGGCAACCGAGAAACTTATCTCTGGGGTAAATTGGAGCTAATCGCCGGAAGGTATCATTTTAGTCTCGCTGGTGGTAGCCAGAGTTCGGCAAACTTAATTAATCTCGCAGGTACCAATGCCTTAGCGATCGTCCCGATGGATGTCAATCTGATTACTGCTGGAGGCGCAGTGCAAGTCTTGGTGCTTTAGTCTGTAGCCTACTAAAAAATCCCCAGCGAGTGGGGATTTTTTAAACATAGAAGCCAAATTAGATTCTATTGAACGATTACTTTACCACCCATACCAGCACCGCGATGAGGTTCGCAGTAGAAAGGATATACACCAGCAGCAGTATCGGCTGGGAAGGTTGTTTCGTAAGATTCACCAGCGGTAAACATTAACTTCTTGTGAGATAGCTTGGTAGCAATCTCGCCTACTTTACTGTCAAACACAGCATTGTGAGGAGATAGCTTGTTGTTGACCCATTTTACTGTGTCACCTGGCTTAACTGTGAGGGTTGATGGTTCAAATACCAGCATTCCTTTATCAGAACCCATTTTGACGGTAAAAGTCTCTGCGGATGCTGGATCGACTGCCATGAAGCAGCTAGCAACAACCAGCAGAAGCATTGACAATACTAAACCCAATTTCTTGAACATTGTTTGTTTTCCTTGTACTGACATCGCTTCCTAGAATGCTCCCCAACTGAAAAAGTTTGCTAAGAACTCCACAATTTTTTCGAGCGATCGAACATCTAGCAAGAAGACATATAAAATTTTAGAGACTGAGTAATTATTTTTACTCTCTAAATTATTTTACTATAAAATTTTGCTAGTTTGACAGGTCGTCTTTTGACAATCTGCACTAAATAGGTACGAATCTGGCTAATATTTGCAGCAAGTGAGGAAAACCGGATATCAGCGGTAGTTTCAACGCCCGTTTGCGATTCCCCAAACATTAAGGCTGTGAGCTATTCCAGATCCGTTCTAACTGTTCGATGCGTTGAGTCAGTTCTGTATCCTGTTTGTCGTGCCGTAAGACGGCAAATACTAAGGCGAACGGCAATCCGAAATACATGATTCCGAGTACTAGATTCGATAGTTGCTCCAACTGCTGGGCGGTAATTAACTCTGGTGCTGAGTTGTCTGATGTAGAAACACTTACCCGATCGCTCTCTCTTTTGCTGGTCTCATCGACGTTACACATCAATCCCTGGGTGTCTTGCACACAGGTGAGATGTTGCACTTGAGAATTTTGGTTGGAGGCTACAGTCGGCTGTGCTGCTGCGGCGGAAGCAAGCAGCCCTCCAGAGAGGATTATTCCAAACAAAACAGGAGTCAGGCGTTGAATCATCATAATTAGAAAGCTCAGTTAAAAATTCTGTATTGAATCATACTATTTTATCAAAAATATTGAGACGATCCAACACTGTCGGAATTAATCGCGGCTTTATTCAATTCGTCGATTCTCTTGGACAGCGGCTGTGCCCAACGGCAAGCTACCACCTGACGGTAGGGTACGCTAATGCCAACGAGTTGATTTGCTAATTTTCGATCTCGGCGAGCTGATTCCAGCAATTTATCGCTAAATTTTCTGACCGATCGATGCAGGGTTTACATTTTTAAATGCAAATAGTGAATTAGTGCGCCTAAATTGTTACTACTCATACATTTATCAAACCTCAGAGAATTTATAACTTAGTACGAAGTTGATTAAATAGCGTTAGTTATTAGTCAATTTTGAGCTGAAATCGGCAATTCTTCCGTGTTGTTAGCGGCGCAAGCTGGAGTACTGCGGTTGTCTACAGGACATCCGACGCGATCGAATCAGTCTGTTTTTAGCTAAAAAAAGACCTGACTGCGGCTTGCTTGGTAGTAATAGCAGAAAGGTCGGTAATATATTTTTCTAAGGATATTTTAGTATGTTACGAGGGTTGTTATCGTTTCGAGGTCAGTATCGGATCTTGAATTTTGCTTGGTTTGCATTTTTCTTGACATTTGTAGTGTGGTTTAATTACGCACCCTTCACTACAGTCATTCGTGAGGATTTACATCTGACGATCGCTCAATCACGCACGATTAGTTTGTGTAACTTGGCGTTGACCATTCCAGCTCGGATTATCATTGGGATGATCCTCGATCGATTCGGTCCTCGGGTGACATTTTCATCGATATTAGTTTATGCAGCTCTCCCATGTTGGGCATTTGCTAGCGCACAGAACTTCAATCAGTTAGTCTTGAGCCGCTTGGCGATGGGGATTGTCGGCGCGGGCTTTGTAGTTGGGATTCGGCTAGTCGGTGAATGGTTTGAGTCGCCAGAGATCGGACTGGCACAGGGAATTTATGGCGGTTGGGGTAACTTTGGCTCGTTTGCCGCTGAAGCATTTTTACCGACGATCGCCTTTGGAACTTCATTTTTGTATGCTGGGCATGAGAACTGGAGATTGGCGATTGCCTTGTCTGGGGTGATATCGCTAGTATTTGGCGTGCTGTTTTACATGAATGTGGAAAACACGCCCCCAGGGAAAGAATATCTGCGTCCGGCTCGTGATGGTGGGATGGAAGTGACATCACGCGCTAGCTTTTGGGCATTGACTTTGACTAATGTGCCGCTGATGGGTGCGATGGGTTTGATTGCCTGGCGGTTGCAGTTGGTCAAATTCCTGACACCGACAACGATGTACGGAATTTGGGCGTTCTTGGTAGGATTATTTGTACTTCAGACTTATCAAGCATTTAAAGTCAATCGCGAAGTCGTTTTGGGTCAAAAAACCTATTCCTCAGGCGATCGTTATCAAATTAGTCAAGTCTTTATCCTCGAACTTGCCTACGCTGTCAGTTTCGGCTCGGAATTAGCGGTTGTTTCGATGTTGCCAGAGTACTTTGAACATACATTTAATCTGAGTCATCAAATTGCTGGTCCGGTTGCGGCAACTTATCCCCTGATGAACTTGATTTCGCGTCCAGCAGGGGGTTTGCTCTCTGACAAAATTGGTAGCCGTAAATGGGCACTGACATTCACGATCGCTGGTGTCGGTCTAGGCTATATGATTATGAGTCAAATTAACCCAGGTATGGGTTTACCATTGTCAGTTTTCCTAACCATGTCCTGTGCATTCTTTGTCTTTGCGGGTGCAGGTGCAACATTTGGGATTGCGCCCCTCATCAAACGGCGCGTGACTGGACAAATTGCTGGAAACGTCGGTGCATACGGCAGTGTGGGATCGGTACTCTATGCGACGACTTACAGCTTATTGCCTCAGACTGTCGAGGGAAACCATACGTTTTTCCAAGTGCTGGGGATGGCGGGAATTGTCGTAGCTTTCCTATGTGCCTTGTTGCTCAAGGAACCAAAGGTATCGAAGGAAGATCTCGCGGCGGCGGCGATGGTTGCCCACTAATTTATAAATTTCAATAACCTGATGTCAATCCGATCCCTAGATGGTGGGCAATGTCTATCGTCCGCATCTACAGGTTAATGGCTAGGCACTGACTTAAATCTGGAGAATCCACTTTGACATCTACAACACAGCTTACCGAGTCGTTATCTGTAAATGACTCTACTAAACCGCAGACACTAAACTATGCTCAAACGATGTTTTGTGCGGCTCTGATTGGGATTGTGGGTGGACTAGTTGCGACTATTTATTACTATGGGATCGAAGCGTGCTTGCATTTTGTGTGGCACACGCTGCCCAAATGGGTTGAGCCTTGGTTGCCGACTGGAGTTGTCACCACAGATTATGTTTGGGTGGTGACGACGATTGGTGGCTTTTTTGTCGGCTTGACTCTACATTTTATGGGGCTGCCTGGTGAAGTCGCGATGGTAGTCGATAAAATCCACGATCCTGGGCGGATTGAAATTAAACAAACGCCCGCGATGATTGTCGCATCTTTATTTTCGATTACGGCGGGCGGAAGTGCTGGCCCAGAAGCACCACTAGTGCAGATTATTGGTAGTTTTGGTAGTTGGCTGGGGCTAAAACTGAAGTTGACGCTGGTAGATCTGCGGGTGTTGACGTTTTGCGGGATGAGTTCGGCATTAGGAGCATTTTTTGGGGCACCGCTGGGCGGAGCTTTATTTGCGCTCGAACTTCCGCATCGGCGCGGGTTGGAATATTATGAGGCTCTAATTCCGGCTGTGCTGTCAGCAGTTCTCAGTTTCTTTATATTTCGTCTGAATACGGGACTGACGATCGGCGGGATGTATCACTTTCCTGGAGTACCTGTACTTACACTCACCGATTTGTGTCTGGGGGGGTTACTTGGTGCTGTAGGTGCGGCAACTGCACTGCTGTTTGTACTGATCTTTCGCGTAATTGGCTATTTTACCCATTTCATCGAGCATCAGACGATCGCCTTAGCAACTTTGGGCGGTTTATCGATCGGGTTAATTGCCACTGTATATCCACAAACGTTGTTTTTTGGGGAGCAACAAATCCAAACGGTGTTTGATACTGGGGCAACTTTAGGCGTGGCGATGTTGCTAGCGATCGGTGTTGCTAAAATGTTCGCGATTAGCTGTACTTTGCACAGTGGATTTCGGGGCGGGTTTATCTTTCCATTATTCTATGTTGGTGCGGCAATCGGTTTGGCTATTTCGCTAGGATTTCCCCAGATTCACCCCACGATTGCGATGGTATGTATGATGGCGGCAGTAAATGTGGCAATTACCAAAACACCGATTAGCACGACAGTGATTCTGAGCGTGTTATCAGACTCGGCAATTGTACCTGTAATTATCATCGCGAGTTTGGTTAGTTTTCTATTAACTACGGAATTATCACTGATTAAAACACAGCGTGCTCGAACATTTAAAGAAGGGTAATGCGGCGATCGGCATTTTCTAGTCAAATTAAATCCCCAACAAGTGGGGATTTTGACTTTTATATGGTAATGTTTTTCCCTTTAGTCGATCGAACTACTCCTTCATCGCTGCAATCTGTTTAGCAATATTTATCGCATACTTTGATAATACCTTCGATTAGAGTATTCATCCCTGTTTCATATTGTTTGATTAGTCCCAGCTCGGCAGCAATTTCTGTCAGAATATCTTGCTCGGATCGATCGCATCCATACTTCTTTTTTCCCGCACTCAAAAGTAAATATGATGTCCAGGGATACTTGATAAATGTCCCCAAAGTAGCATAAGTAAGCCGCATCCCTCCTTCAAATAGATAATATTCAAGTGGGTGATAATCCTTAATCCCTGAGCATTACCTTCAAAGTTTTGAAAGTCATTAAGTTCTGCTCTATTTAAGTCTTTTAGAAAGTCTTTGTCAGCATTTTTTCTAAACCAATCTCTAATTGCTTCTTCTCCTGAGTGCCCAAACGGAGGATTGCCAATATCATGAGCCAGACACGCTGCTTGAACGATGTCACCTAGATCTGATGGTTCGATCCCGATACATTTCAACTCATCAGCTAACCTATTACCTACTTTTGTACCCAGACTTCTGCCTACAGATGATACTTCCAGGCTATGAGGTAATCGGGTGTGAATATTATCATTCTCAGGGAGAGGATACACCTGTGTTTTATGATTTAGACGACGAAAAGCACTAGAAAAAACGATCCGATCGATATCTTTTTGAAAATGACTACGCCCGACTTCTGTTTGTTCGAGCTGACTTACTCCAGATCTTTTTTGGGATAAAAGATTTGCCCATGTCATGCGGTTCATTTTAGTAGTTACCTCGATCTCAATTTATTTCCACCAAAATAGCCGCTCGATCCACCCACGTCGCGGCTGGCTACGCTCGTATTTATACCATTCTTGCGCGGCTTGGTAAATAAATTCGACGTAACTAGGAGCTAAACAGGGGAAGGTAGTTAGCTCTGTCATTGTAAGTTTTTGTTGAATCGCAACTGCGAGGATTTGAATCAATTCTGGAGCATTTTGACCGACAATTTCTGCACCGAGAATTTGTCCTCTCCGAGTAACAACCATTTGACAAACACCACTAGTGATGTTGACGAGTATTGCCTGAGGACAGGTTTTTAAATACGTTTTTAGGATGATTAGATCCTGAGGTTGGCGTAGCCTTTTATCTGGAGTGGTTTGTCCGCTGTGCGGAATTTTCATCCCAACTCTGGCTAGGGGTGGATCTGTATATACTGCCCACGGGAGATAATTGTAACTCTGATAATCAACTTTAGTTTTGCGCCAAGACAGGGCATTTTTTACAGCGATTTTAGCCTCAAACTGAGTCAAACTCTGACTCTGATAACCACCCAGAACATTTCCACAGACATTCCCACAGGCATAAATCTGGTGATGGGAAGTGCGGAGTTTATTATCGATCGAGATCCCTTTGTCTGTATAGTCTACACCGACACCCAGCAGATTAAATGGTTCTAATAATGGTCGATCGGGTAAAGCGATAAAAATTTCATCTACAGCGATCGATTCAGCCCCAATTGTAACTAATTTAACTGCACCTTCTGTACCAACACTAGTAACAACAGTCGCTAGATAAATTTTTACCCCATCTGCTTCTAATTGCGCCTGAATCAAATTAGCCAGATCGAGATCTTCATAAGGTAAAATCTGTTCTGTTTCGACGATGAGGGTAACTTGACACCCCAATTTTGCCAGAGTTTGAGCTAATTCTACGCCGATCGATTCTGCGCCAATAATTGCCCAGCGTAACGGGACTTCTCGCTGGCGTGGCTTTGTTTGTGCCGCATCGATTAGACTCGGCAATCGATCGAGCGTGAGATAGCCTGCTGCTTGAATACCTGGAATCAATGGAGAGTGAGAAACCGAGCCAGTGGCGATCAGATAAGCACGAGCGCGGAGATATCGACGATCGATATTGAACGCTAAATGAGGGCGACGGCAAAATTCACCCGTACCGATAATTAGATCCACACCCATTGCGGCGAGTAGCGCGGGACTAGATTGCTGTTCGAGCCTGTCGATCGCTGCTAGAGCATACTTCCAGGGGTAGCTACTTGGCGATTGCAGCCGCGTTCGAGCGGATCGATCTGTTTTGGCGATCGCAGCCAAAGCATGGGGGTAGAAATCCCGCTGGGGATGGGGCTGCCCATACAACTGCGGCAAGATTAGCGCAACTCGCGCCTGTAAATTCACAGCTTCGATCGCGGCTGTTCGTGCCGCGGCTGTCGCACCAATAATTACTAAATCGTATTCTAATGCCAAAATTCAGGGAAATGGGGAGGGGATGGGGAATGATTGTATTCGTTTGTCACAGCCAGATCTAGGTTGCATATTGAAGGTGCAACTGTCAACCATCAACTGTCAACTGTCAACTGTCAACTGTCAACTTAATCACTATCCAAAGCGATAACCAAAGCCGCGAACAGTAGTAATATACTGCGGTTGACTAGGATCGATTTCGAGTTTTTCACGTAACCAGCGAATGTGGACATCGACAGTTTTTTGATCGCCAATAAAGTCGATCCCCCAGACTCGATCGAGTAATTGTTCTCGCGCCCAGACACGGCGGGGGTTTTGCATAAATAACTCTAACAAGCGAAACTCTCGCGGCGAGAGATTGACAGCTAGCCCGCGTACTGATACTCGATATTCTTCAGCATAGAGTGTGATCTCCTGAAAATGGACGATCGATGTATCAGCAGCGATATTCAACCGATTGCGACGGAGCAGAGCACGACAGCGTGCCACCAACTCTCGCATACTAAAAGGTTTGCTGATGTAGTCATCCGCACCAACTTCTAAACCTAGCACTCGATCTGTTTCAGTGGTTTTAGCACTCACAATCAAAATTGGGACGTGATTGCCTTGGTATCGTAAAAATCTACATAGATCTAGACCGCTAACTTTGGGCAGCATCAGATCGAGAATAATTAAATCGAAGGGAAAATCCTGAGGTTGGGGCACTGGTGCTTGACATTGGGTTAAAGCCGTATGTCCATCAGCCACAGCAACTACTTCATAACCCTCCTCTTCTAACCCTAGCACGAGCAATTCTCTAATTGACTCTTCATCTTCTACTACTAAAATGCGATTTGTGACGGTGCCTAGTTGCTCGATAGCAGAGTGATTCGACATATTTAGTGCGAGCATCATCACAGGTAACGAAAAAGATCGGGAAACAGTATGGAGTTAAGGAGGGAAGGGGGGACATAGAAATTTTTGTTAACTACATGAGTAATAGCAGAGGGTCCTCTCGATCGCTATACTACAGTCTCCAGCCGAGCGAACCTTTGATGATTCCCTCGCGCCAAGGACATATTAGTGTCTAACCACAGATAACCGCCTAAAATATTTACTATTCCCTCTTGCCTATGGCTGATTGTTATGCGTTTACATCTGAGTACTTGGACAGAAGTTGAAACTTATCTTCAAAAATCCACTGGCATCATTATACCAATCGGTTCGACAGAACAGCATGGGCCGACAGGATTAATTGGGACAGATGCCATTTGCGCTGAAGCTATCGCCGAAGCTGTAGCTCAGGATACTCAATCGCTAGTTGCACCCACAATCAATGTGGGGATGGCATTGCATCATACTGCCTTCCCTGGCACGATTAGTTTGCGCCCCAGTACGATGATTCTGGTCATCCGCGACTATATTACATGTTTAGCCCGATCGGGATTTACTAAGTTCTTTTTTATTAACGGTCATGGCGGCAATATTGCTACTCTCAAGGCAGCTTATTCCGAAACATATGCTCACTTGGCAGATTTAAATCTTCCCAATGTCGAGCGCATAGAGTGTCAAACTGCTAACTGGTTTATGTCCGGTAGTGTCTATCGTTTAGCCAAAGAATTATATGGCGATCGCGAGGGTTCTCACGCGACACCCTCGGAAGTTGCATTGACTCAGTATATCTATCCCGAAGCAATTAAATCTACCCCATTAGACCCAAATCACCTCTCTAAAGAGTACAAAATTCTCGGTGCGGCAGATTTTCGCCGTCGCTTTCCAGATGGTCGGATGGGTTCAGATCCCAGCCTCGCTACACCCGAACATGGCAAGCAATTCTTCGATCTAGCCGTCAAAGATTTAACTGCTAGTTATCTGGAATTTTTAGTGAGTTAGGGATGAGGATTAAATTAATTGATAATTGATAATTGATAATTGGGTTGTTCCGCTGAGGGGATTTCACCCTCGAAGCCATAGCTTCTGTTCTTCATGAAAAAGTCCCTCATTTAATCGGAATACCTACCGATCTCAAAAACCCGCGTAAGCGCAGTAAAAGTATTGTTTCTTTAACTTTGGAATTATTAGTCACAATACTGGCATTATCAAGCTCTAGTTGTTGCCTGGTAGTCACAACTAATTCGGCAAAATCTTGAGCTGACAAAGCTTTACCATCGAGCGGCGACCGCGCTTCGGTAATGATTTCTGCTCTGAGAATTTCCTCTGGAATGTCACGATCTAGAGGGACGCTTGCCCGAACTGGAAAAATAATTTGCCAGCCAACGATGGTAAAAAACGCGACTTGGGTCAATTTTGTAGCAATTTTTAGGCGCATTGGTACAGTTGATAGTTGTCTGGCGGGTGACAGAGGCGACCTGAGTCAATGAAGACTGGTAGTGTAGCATTTAGCATGTGCATGAGGTATGATTTACCAGCTACTAAATATATCCACACTTAGAAATATACCGCATTCATCCACCGTTACCCGATGGCTTTCCTATGTATCAACCAAATCTGCCCCCTCAGATCGATCGTTCGTCATCAAAACCTGCACCATCAAGATTGAATGTAGTTGGATCGAACCAGATTCAGCCGCCGCAAGTTAGACAATTACCTCAAACTAATTCAGCTCCAGTCTGGCTGAGATCGTTGCTAACCATGCAGCATGGGGCACTGATTGTATTTGCTAGTGTGCTGGGGTTGAGTGCGAGCGTGTATGGATACACCGTTTACACCCAAAGTTTGTGGAGAAATCAGCACGGACAATTACAGCGGTTACAGCTTCAGGAAAGTCAACAAGCGATGATGAATGAACATCTCAAGCAGCAGATGGCGCAAACCGCCGAGCTACCGAAAAGCGGCTTAATTGCACCCAATCCCGATCGAATGGTGTTTATCCCTACAGCTCCTCCACGTCCAGCTAAACCGCTACCCACTCCCCATTCGTCTCAACCCGATCGATCGTCCCAGTTCCCACGAGGATACTAAACGATGCTCGATAACTCACTCTCGGCGATCGTACTTGCTGGTGGTCGCAGTTCTCGGATGGGTCGAGACAAGGCTACCATTGAAATTGATGGTGTGCCGCTGATTCGGCGGATCTATGATGTTGTCGCTTCATGTCAAGATTTCGATCGGGTACTCGCCAACCACATCTATGTCGTTACGCCGTGGGCACAAAAATATCGATCGATCCTACCCCGCAATTGTCATTTCATCCCCGAACAGCAGCCACATCAAGGCCCTCTGATTGGCTTTAGTCAATCCTTGGCAGCGATGACATCTGCGTGGGTACTATTGCTTGCCTGTGACTTGCCCAACTTATCGACTCCGATCGTTCAATCCTGGATTGATGGGTTGCCATCTGTTGGGCTTCAGAGCATCGCTTATCTACCCAAACATCTCCACAAAGGTTGGGAACCGTTATGTGGCTTTTATCGCCAATCTTGCCACCGTTCTTTACTCGAATACATTGACGGTGGTGGGCAATCTTTTCAAGGTTGGCTGAAGCTGCATCCAGTGACAGAATTAGTAGTTACCGATCCGCTGTGTCTGTCAAACTGCAATACACCTGCGGACTTGGCTAGGATCGTCGAAAATCGCTCCAACGCATAGCATCCTGAAACTAATCGGTTTAAAATAGTAATCGATCGGTAGATCGCCACTTCTTTCATCCTGCTCGGTGAAACAGATGTGAAGGAAAACTCTGCATGATTTCAATCGCTGTCTTATCTCGCTGTCTTAGCGGCGTTTTTATTCGGGGGGAACCCTAGACATAAAAACGCCGCTAAACCGTCGGGGAACAAAGGCGAGCGCGAGCCGCAAAATCCAAAATCCAAAATCTAAATGACCCTACTACCGACTGATGACACTCCACTGTACAATCATCCACTACCCGAAATCGAACAATGGCTGATCTCGATGGGTTGCGAACAGGATGATGGTGAGTTGCATTGCTGGCATATTACCCGACCTGATTGGCGGGCAGAATTGTCTCTAGATATTGAAGAATTAACAGTTCGGTATCATTCAGCAAACAGTTCGACAGGATCTCAAAGCAGCTCTCAAATGGCTCCAGGGCAAAGTATTTACCGCACCTTCAAGTATTCCCTCAGTCGTCAAGATATCGAAAATGCCGTCTTTGCAGGGCCATAACTGTGGATAGAGGGTAGCGATTCGCGCTCGTCGGGTTCCCCGACGGTTTAGCGAATCAAGACAGAGGGTAGAGGGTAGAGGGTATAAGCCAATATCGCTCCGCTTTCGCAGGAGGTCTAATGGCTTGCTCTGTTGGCGTTAGCCTGCCGGAGGCAATGCGTAGTCGTTGGCGTTGGCGTAGCCTGCCGGAGGCACAGCCTGCCGGAGGCACAGTGTGAATGGTAGGAAGGGAGTAGGTTACAATACGGAATGTTAAGGCACTACCTCGATCGATTACCTCTAAGATATTCAGCGAGGGGAACATTAGGCTCAGATGCGAAAACTACCGGACATTGACCTGCTTTCGCCAGTCAACGCGCTACATTACTAGTAACACTGTGATTGGTATAGATCGGTGCCATCATCTACCCATCGAGCCGCTCATGTTTCTAGATACTTTTATCGCGGCAATTTCTGGCTTGCTTGTAGGTGCCAGTGCTTGTTACATCTGGAGTGAGGCTCAGATCGGACGGCAATTACGACAGGTGTTAGATGTGATGGAAACATCTGAAGATCGTGAAAATATTTCGTTACCGATGATATCGCAGTTGCGCCGTAGAGCGATCTTTAGCCAACAGCAACAACAGCAGCTCCAACAACAGTTATTTAGTTGGCAATCTCTCATCCAAGCAGCACCGATTGGTTATCTCCAAATCGATGCTGAAAATCAGGTGATGTGGTGCAATCAGTCAGCCACACACCTGCTCCAGATCCAAAAATGGCCTTCGGGACAAACAAAATTATTGTTAGAATTAGTTCGATCTTACGAACTCGATCGATTAATTACCAAAACGCGCTCGAATCAGGTTGCCAAAGAGTTAGTTTGGCAGTTTTATTTTGGTTATCCTCAAGCGGCATCTCGTTCGCGGAACGTCTCTTGTGGAGAATCGATCTGGCTCAAAGCCAGTAGTATGCCATTAGCTGATGGGGCAATTGGGATATTTATCGAGAGCCAGCAAGAGCGAGTCGATGGCACCATAGCACGGGAACGGTGGTTGGGAGATCTCGCGCACGAAATCCGCACCCCTCTAACCGTCATTCATCTGCTGGCTGAGACATTACAATCTAAAGTTACACCCGATTTGACTCGTTGGGCAAATAAAATTATCCGAGAAACAGATCGATTAATCGATCTAGTTCAGCACTTTTTAGAACTGAGTCAGTTAGAATCATCTACCACTCAACATCTTCAATTAGCACAAGTAGATTTTGTCAGGCTCATTAATGATGTTTGGTACACCCTAGAACCAATTGCCAGACAGCGACAAGTTGAATTTGTCTACACAGGCCCAGTCCAGTTATTATTAGAAATAGATCCAGCGAGATTTACCCAAGTAGCAATCAATTTATTTGATAATAGTCTGAAATATTGTCCCGATCGAGGGCATATTTGGATGGATATTCATCTACTAGAATCACCACGGACTGAGGACACCAGATCTACTCAGCAAAATCGGGTTTCGATCGATCTCTATGATGATGGAGCTGGTTTTACCCCAACCGATTTACCGTATATTTTCAATCGCTTATATCGTGGCGATGTCTCCCGCCAACGCCAACCCACCAGCAATAGCGATCTCGCTCAAACCACAGGTAGCGGATTGGGACTAGCGATCGTCCGTCAAATTATCCTCGCACATCAGGGCACGATCGTCGCTAAAAATCATCCCACTACAGGCGGAGCTTGGTTCCAAATCATACTACCTTACAGTTGAATGAGGGGATGAGGGTAGATTATTTAATAAAAAATTCGATGATTGGTAGCTAAGAGTGATAATTACGACATTCATTAACATGCAGCGATCGGTAGAATAGAACCAATCCCCGATATCTAGATTCGATCGATCTGAAACTAGATCCTATAATTACTTTTAAATGTGACTATATCTTATTCATTGAATGAATCAAAACAATTTAAACATCGCAGCCGTCGCCTAGAACAAGATCTGCTGCTGATGGGAGCTTTGGTAGAACAGTCCTTTCGACTGGCGCATAGATCCCTATTTCAGCGCGAGATTGGCATCGCCCAACAGATTCCCAGAATCGATCGCAAGATTGATGACTTTTATCATCAAATTGAGATTGAATGTGCCGAATTGATGACGATTGCGTCCCCCGTCGCTCAGGACTTACGGCGGCTGAGTGCATTTATGCAAATGGTGCGAGATCTAGAGCGGATTGGTGATTATGCCAAAGACATCGCCGAAATCTCCCTAAAATTGCTTCCTTATCCAGAACATCCCTGCATCCCTGCGATCGAACAGATGTCTCATCATGCCAGAGCTATGCTTGAGTCTAGCCTAGCAGCTCTGACCAGTCTCGATCGCACTGCTGGCCCCACCGTTCACAAGCTGGATGATGAGGTCGATCGCGCCTATGATGAAATCTACCACGCTCTAGCCAGTCAGACTCACATTCAAGGATCGATCGAGCCGACAATCCTACTAGCACTCACAATCCGCCATCTCGAACGCATGGCAGATCACGCGACTAATATTGCTTATCGAGTGACTTTTATCGTCACAGGCTCAAGGAAGTCTCAACTAGCCAAACAGTTCACCGACAGCCAATCTCATCCCATTAACTAAATCCGTACCGGATTGGGGACGTTTGCCAGAGAGTTGAACTTCACGGATCAGGAGATAGCCAGAGCCAGTTTGCACGATAAATCCCAAACCTTTGGCAATTTTGACTACTGTGCCAGGTACACTGCTACTGAGATCTAGACTCTCTAGTTCGGGGATTAACTGCTGCATTTCTGGGGGTACCGCTTGAAAATCTCTGCCCAATGGCACTGTTGACATAATTTTTAGCGGCTGTGCGCGGAAGGTGGTGACACAGTTGGGATAAAAGCCGCGTACTCGATTATGCAGTGAAATATTCGATCGAGTCCAATCGATCGTGTATTCTGATTTCTGAATCGGTGGTGCCGCAGTGGCGGCTAGATGCTCCTGGAGCGTCGGTGTAATCCGATCGAGGTCAACAAGTGTCTCAATCAGTAAATTAGCACCCTCGATCGCTAATTTTGCCGCCAATCGATCGGCATTATCCCACAGACTGACAGGGGTTTCATACTTGAGGAGCATCGCACCAGTATCCATCCCTGCATCCATCAACATCGTAGTAATCCCCGTGCGAGTCACCCCATCAGTCAAGCAGCGTTGAATCGGTGCCGCACCGCGATACTCAGGCAACAGCGAACCATGTACATTGATACATCCCGATTTGGGCAAATCGAGAATTTCTTGAGACAAAATCTGTCCGTAGGCTACCACTACAAATATATCTGCTTCTAGTTGGCGTAATGCCTCGATCGTCTCAGGATCTTTTTTGATCCTTGCGGGTTGCCAAATTGGGACTTGATGCGCTGTAGCCACCTCTTTTATTGGCGACGGCGATAATTTATTCCCCCTCCCTCGATTCTTATCCGGCTGTGTCACCACCCCAACCACCTCAAATTGCGACTCCGCTAAGAGTCTTTCCAATGTCGGAATGGCAAATTGAGGAGTACCGAAGAAGACGATTCGCATTTTAGGGGGTAGAGGGTAGAGGGTAGGGGGTAGAGGGTAGGGGGTAGAGGGTAGAGGGTAGAGGGTAGGGAAAGCGTAGATCT
>ENA-OFCE01000107-OFCE01000107.1-metagenomes-genome-assembly--contig:-NODE-107-length-63020-cov-7.286588_pt1 | contig 63020 bp, 53 predicted proteins | sample MGYA00153388_OFCE01 | MGnify analysis MGYA00153388
CGTAAGAACACTAACACCTGAAGCTAGCGCGTCTACCAATTCCGCCACCTTCGCACTGTCACAAAACAGCTTTCAATTCTTTTACTTTACCCTAGGTAAAGTGGGGTGGCTAATGGGGCTCGAACCCACGACAACTGGAATCACAATCCAGGGCTCTACCAACTGAGCTATAGCCACCATAACTACTTTATCTACTGCTTACTTCACGCGGTAATCATACCACCGCAGCTCCTGCGCACAAAATTAATGGCGCGCCCGACAGGATTCGAACCTGAGACCTCTGCCTCCGGAGGGCAGCGCTCTATCCAGCTGAGCTACGGGCGCGTAGCGCCGTTGCGGGTGGGGATACTACGGTTTTATGCCCATCCTGTCTAGTGCTTTTTCTAAGAAATGTTGAGTTCGCTGACCCTTTGCTCACTCTTGCAGCAGAAAGGGCCCGACAAGGCCCTTTTCTTAAGCTTAGCGCTGACTTTCTGTCCGCTTTTCAGGCTGATGATGGACTTTGTGCATACCGAATACAAAGTAGCACAGGCTCACCGCAGCCAGGAAAATCATCCCCACCACCAACGAAATCCGCGTATCCGGATTGATCCCCATGCCAACCAGCACACAAATCAGGAAAGCGATGGTCAGGTAGTTCATGTAAGGGAACATAAATGACTTGAAGCTGTGAGTCTTCATCGCTTCTTTATGGGCACGGCGGAAGTAGATCTGGCTGATCAGCACCACAAACCACGGCATCATGCCCGGCAGCACGCTGGCGCTATAGACATAGACGAACACCTGCTGAGGATTGGGAAAAACGTAGTTCAGCGCCGATCCCACCAACAGGCAGATAATGGTAATGGCAATACAGTTGACCGGTACGCCGCTGGCAGAAAGCCTGGTCAATGCCGCAGGCAGTTGGCGGTTCTTGGCCAGGGCATACAGCATGCGGCCGCCACTATACATGCCGCTGTTGCAGCCGGAGAGCGCGGCGGTCAACACCACAAAGTTGATGATACCTGCGGCGGCGACGATACCAATCTTGGCAAAGGTCAGCACAAACGGGCTGCCTGCGGTGCCGATACCGTTCCACGGGAAGATGGTGACAATCACGAAGATGGCACCGACATAGAAAATCAGGATGCGCCACAGGATGTTGTTGATCGCCCGTTTGAGCGTTACCTGCGGGTTTTTGGCTTCCCCGGCGGTAATGCCGACCAGTTCAACCCCTTGGTAAGAAGCCACTACGATACACAAGGCAAACAGGAAGCCTTTCCAGCCACCGGCAAAGAAGCCGCCGTGAGCCGTCAGGTTGGCAAAGCCCGTCGGCTGCCCGCCGTTACCGAAGCCGAAGAAGATCACTCCCAAGCCCACCAGGATCATCACGATAATGGTGGTGACCTTGATCATGGCAAACCAGAACTCCAGCTCACCGTACAAGCGCACCGCCGCCAGGTTGGCTAACGCGACCATCGCGACCGCAATTAACGCAGGCAGCCACTGCGGTATCTCTGGGAACCAGAACTGTACATAGACGCCAATAGCCGTGATTTCCGATATTCCCACGGCAAGCCACATAAACCAGTAGCCCCAGGCGGTGAGATAGCCGAAAAAGGGGTTCATGTATTTGTGCGCATAGACGGCGAAAGAGCCCGCTACCGGCTCCAGGAACAGCATCTCCCCCATTGAACGCATGATGAAGAATACAAACAGGCCGGCGATGATATAGGCCAGCAGCACCGAAGGCCCTGCCCATTTCAACGTACTGGCCGATCCCATAAACAGACCTACGCCGATCGTGCCACCCAGGGCGATCAGCTCTATATGTCGCGCTTCTAACCCGCGATGTAAACCCGGTGGCTTTTCTTTGCTTGCCATAAATCCTCAGTCATATTTTTTATGATGTTGTTTGCCTGCCGATCGGTGCCGGTCATTATTGTTTTAGACAAGTTGAGTGTCATTCATCCCCCGCCGGGCAAAACGGAACTTAAGCAGTCATCCGCACCATTTAATTGCGGAGAAGTGCCGCTGCGGCCTGGGGAAATTTTCGGGCGCTATGGTTTCGCATTTTGCCGCCATAAGCAAACCGCAAATTAAAACCTTATGGAATAAGTGACGAGGGAATGATTAACCGAGGTTATAGCTTTGACCACGTTATGGCCGATAGGGAGATTATTTGCGCAAGACAGACGCTGGAGCAACAGAGGGGCTGCTCCAGCCGAAGGATCACATCTTGCCGGTATAGTAATAACCGACGAACTTGAGTAGCCGAAGCTGGCGGCGTATACGGCTCGGCTGGCTGAGCAGGCGGTAGAGCCACTCCAGGCCCAGATTCTGCCACACCTTGGGCGCGCGCTTCACATGGCCGGTAAACACGTCATAGGTGCCGCCAACCCCCATATACAGCGCCTGTGGATGCACCTTGCGGCAATCCCGCATCAGGATTTCCTGCTTGGGCGATCCCATTGCCACGGTCACGATAGCCGCGCCGCTGGCGCGAATGCGTTCAAACAAGGCATCCCGCTGTTCCGGTTTGAAGTAGCCATCCTGGCTGCCTACCAGATTCACATTCCACTGACTACGCAGCTTCTGCTCGGTCTCTGCCAGCACCGAAGGCTTACCGCCAACCAGAAACACCGGCGTGCCTTCCTGACCCGCGCGCTGCATCATGGCTTCCCACAGATCGGCCCCGGCCACACGCGACACCTCCGCGCCAGGATACTTGCGGCGGATGGAGCGCACCATGCTGATGCCATCGGCATATTTGTACTCAGCCTCATCCAACAGGGCATGCAGCGCCGGATCGGTTTCCGCATTGAGGATTTTCTCGGCGTTCATCGCCACCAGGGTGCCTTGCTTGACCCTGCCACCGTCGAACAGAAAATCCATACACTGCGCCATGTTGCGAAAGCCCCACAGGCTGAAACCGCGCAGCTCATACTTGGGAACCGAAATGTTTGCTTCCATTGTCACTATTACCTTGGCACAAGGGAGTTGGCTACGGGAGCCAACGCGCGCTTGCGCATAATTCGAGTCTTGATAAGCCCGGCAGCATCAAACAGCCAGTACAGTAATTTTGCCAATACCAGGCAGGCACCAAAAATGATGCAGAAGAACACCACGCGTGAGACAAAGGAATCTACCCCCTCACGCGCCAGCACGATGATATTAAACACCGCACCAAAGCAGAACCCTTGCAAAATCGCCGCCTTAAAGCGGTTCTGTTCGCTTTTGCCCAGCTCATACAGCCAGTCGAACCACTTGATGATCAGGCCCACCACAATGGCGCCCAGCGGGATAAACAGCACCCCGCCCATCACCACCAGCGAACCAATCAGCGTTGGGGAAATCGCCAGCCCGGAATGGTTGTCCAGCACTTCCCAGGTAAAGTAGTTGGCGGTATTCAGCACCAGATCCGGCCGCCCCGGCCACAACCAGGCAGGGATAAAGACATAGAAATCACGCACGATCGGGGCCAGCCCCTGGAAATCGATCTTGTCGTAATTTTGCAGCAGCAGCCCCAGGTTCTCCCACGGCGAGAAGGTATCACGGGTCAGATACAGGAAAGTGTAGAACGCTTCCGGGCCGCTGACATCCAGGCTATAGCGTTTCAGCGCCAGCCAGAACATGCCGACAATGCCGAACACCCCGGCGGCCACCAGCATCCACAGCGAGATCCAACCGCGCACAATGCCGATAAACAGGAATAGAGCGAACGCGATGATGATGTTGGCACGGGTACCGCCCACGATCACGTAGGTCAGAATGCCGAACGCAACAGTGGCCGCCAGGAAGAAGAACCAGGCACGCAAATCCTGCTTCAGGAAATAGACCACCAGCATCGCCGGGATGAAGAAGTAGAAGAAGCGCTTGAGCGCCACCCCTGACACATCGCTGGAGAAGATTTGGCTGTAGGAGTTGAGCTTGAACAGCAGGAAGCCGTTCTGCATAAAGAAGATGCCCACGGTGCCGATCGCCACCAGCGCCAGCAATATCCAGGTGATATGCGTCTCTACCCGGTTCATGGTGAACACTGGCTTATGCGGCTGTCTGCTACGCTTACGCAACCGCGTCTTGTAGCTGACGTAGTAAATCGCGTAGAAGGCGGTGGCAGAAAGAATGGCATACAGCAGGAACTCAACCGGCACCACGGCTACGTCAAACTGGAACACCAGCAGGCAGGTCAGCGGGAAGCCAAAGTAAAACGTCAGCAGATAGAGCAAGGAAAAGAAGACGTTAAAGTTGAAGCGGACACGCCGAAACTCCTGATAGGTCAGGGTCAGCACAAACAGCGCCCCGATCAGATAGACGACAAACAGCCCGCCAAACTGTGCCAGCGTCATGGATTTTCTCCCGCCGCCAACGCCAATGCCTGCTGCCAGCCATCCACATAGTTCGGATTGAAAAAGGCGATGGACTGTTTATCCAGCGTTGCCAGTTGGCGCTGTGATTCGCGCACCACGGCTTCATCCAGCGAGTCGCCATAGAACAGCACCGGCAGATGCTGTTCTGCCAGGTCCTGCCAGAACGGGTTCTTGCGGCTGAGGACAAAAGGTACGCCAAACTGAATCAACAGGCACAGCGTACCGATCCCCTGCTGGCGGTCGAAAATGAAGTAGCCGAGATCGCACTCACGCAGGATATTGAGATAATCGTCAAACGCCACCTGCTGGGTCAGCAGTTGCAGGTTCTGCTCGGAGAACAACTTCAGGCCAGCCGCGCGCACCTGGGCAATATAGGCGTCGTTATTGGCTGGATAGCCCATCGGCAAAATCACCCGCACCTTGTCACCAAATTGCTGATGGATCGCCTGCAACGCCTCAATATGGCGGTTGGTGGTATCGCCAGAGTTGCCTACCAGGATGGTCATCGGCCCAGCCAGGTTCTTTTCGACTTCGATACCCGTCAAGGCAGGATCCATCCGCGTAGGGAAATACAGCAGCGAGGCCGGAACGCGTGCGTGCCGCTGCTGGTAGTGGATCAGGTCGCCTCGGGTGGCAAATACGTGGCCAACCCGCCCTTGGGCAATGCGGCGCAGCACGTAGAACAGGCGATATTTCCAACTGGTGGCATTTTCATACAGATCGGCCCCCCAGATATGCCAGCTCACCTGGCGCGGCTTGATCTTGCCGCTCAGCAAGGCCAGCCACAGCGCCGCGTTAAACTGGCCATGCAGGAACAGGCGGGTGTCACGGTTGGCCTTGGCACGGGCAATCACTGCCTCTGCGAGGCTCTTTTTGCCGGGGAAAGCCTCGATGGTCAGTTTGGGAAAGTGGCCCAACGCGGCCACGTCTTTGGCTGCCACCATGAAGTGACACACTTGTTCTGCGGGCAGGCGTTCGGCCAGCACGTCATTAAAGAAGCGCAGCACCGTCTGATTATGATGCGGGATATCAGATCCCAGTACGTGGATTAGTATGTTCATACTCGTCTACGATAAAGAATAAATACGCAGCTACAGAGCGCAAAATACACGATGTAGGTTGCCATATAGGCCTGTGCCGCCCCTAATGCGCCATGCAGCGGGATCAGCCAGTGCGAGAACAGCGTCAGCAAGGCAAACTGGCTGACCTCTGTCAGAATATAAAAACGGAGCGACGCCTTGGCGATCACCAGGTAACCGAAGACGTAGGCCCCAACTTTCAGCACGTCCCCCACCAGTTGCCAGGCAAACAGATCGCGCATGGCAACGAACTTCTCAGAGAACAGCAGCCAGATGGCGAAGTCACGCAGCAGCCAGACGGTAAAGCTGGCAGCGGCGACCGCAGGCAGCACAAACTTCAGCGAGCGCACGATCTCCCGCGAAATGGCGCTTTTCTCTTGCAGGCGCGACAGCGTTGGCAGCAGATAAACGGTGAAAGAAGCGGTAATAAACTGCAGGTAGGCATCAGAGATACTGCTCACCCCTTGCCAGATACCCACTTCGTCCCAGCCGTAATGCTCCGCCAGCAGGTTACGCATCATTACATAGGCGACAGGCAAGGTCACGGAGGTGATCAGCGCCATCAGGGTAAACTTACCGAGATGGCTGGCTAGCGCCTTATCCCAGGCCAGGGCCAAATAGCGCAGCGGCAGCGCCTTGCGCCGCCACAGCATGAAACCGGCAGGCAGCACCACCAGGGCAGGAACCAGAGCCAGCCCGGCCAGCGCGCCTTCATAGCCGCCCAGCTTAAAGCATAGCGTAAAGGCTACCACGCCGATCAGGCTACCGGCGATCACCGCCAGCGCGTTACCCATCGCATCGCGATAACCTTTGAGGATCGCCAGGAACAGGTTGGCGTAGGCAATCCCCATCTGGATAAACGCCACCGCACGCACCACGTTCACATAGTCAGCATGGCCAAACAGCCCACGGCTGATCGGCTCGGCAGCAAACAAGAACACCAGCGCCAGCAGGGTTGAGAAACCCAGCACGATGCTGGACGCGGTACCCACCGCCATCCGCAACCGCTGCGGATCCTGATGGTACTCCGCTACATACTTGGTGATACCGTTAAAAATCCCGGCACCCGACAGCACGCCCAACACGGTGATCAACTGGCGGAAGTTACCCGCCTGCCCAACCCCGCTGGGGCCGAAGGCCACCGCCAGCATTTTTACCACCAGCAACCCCACGCCGATCTTGATCAGCGTGGAGCCCGCGGTCCAAATCGATGCTTTTGCCAGAGACATATCAGGCGAGGAAGCTCAGGATGGTATTGATTACCGTACGTTGATTGACGTCTGACATGTTAAAGAACAGCGGCAGACGCACCAGGCGCTCGCTCTCTTTGGTGGTGAAGCGATCTTCGCCGGAGAAACGGCCAAACTTCTCACCCGCCGGGCAGGCGTGCAGTGGGATGTAGTGGAACACCGACATGATTTCGGCTTCTTTCAGGTAGTCGATAAACGCGGTGCGATCCTGCACGTCTTTCAGCTTGATGTAGAACATATGGGCGTTATGCACGCAGTTGGCCGGAATGACCGGCAAGGCGATACGCCCCGCAGCCGCCAACGGTTTCAATGCATCGTAATAGTTCTGCCACAGCTTCAGGCGGCGCTGGTTGATCGTTTCGGCGGCTTCCAGCTGCGCCCACAGATAAGCGGCTTGCAGATCTGACATCAGATAGCTGGAACCAATATCGCGCCAGGTATATTTGTCCACCTGACCACGGAAGAACTGGCTGCGGTTGGTGCCTTTTTCACGGATCACTTCGGCACGATCGATCAGGGCCGGGTCGTTAATCAGCGTCGCGCCACCTTCACCGCCAGCGGTGTAGTTTTTGGTCTCATGGAAGCTGAAGCAGCCGATATGGCCGATGGTCCCCAAGGCTTTGCCTTTATAGGTCGACATCACGCCCTGCGCAGCATCTTCTACCACCATCAGGTTGTACTTCTTCGCCAACGCCATGATGGTGTCCATTTCGCAGGCTACGCCAGCGTAATGCACCGGCACGATGGCACGGGTTTTATCGGTGATCGCCGCTTCAATCTTGGTTTCATCGATGTTCATGGTGTCTGGACGCAGATCGACAAACACCATCACCGCCCCGCGCAGCACAAAGGCGTTAGCGGTGGATACGAAGGTGTAGCTCGGCATGATCACTTCATCACCCGGCTGGATATCCAGCAGGATGGCGGCCATTTCCAGTGACGCGGTGCAAGACGGCGTCAGCAGCACTTTCGGACAGCCGAAATGCTGTTCCATCCACTGCTGGCAGCGACGGGTAAAACCACCGTCACCACAGAGTTTGCCGCTGCTCATCGCAGCCTGCATATAATCGAGTTCCGTGCCAACAACCGGTGGAGCGTTAAATGGGATCATGTAAACCTCTATAGAACCAATACGCGGTGCTTTCTAGGGTGGCACCGTGCCGTTGATAGAGCCGTAACGCGGCAATATTACTTATCTGAGTCGCGATCCGCAGGCGCTGCAGCCGTTGCTGCTGACACCAGGCGATCGCGGCGGTCATCAGCCGAGAACCGGTCCCTTTACCTTGTACACCTGGGAATGCCGCCAGCAGGCCGATACGCGCCTCTTGCTGGCCGATATCACGCAGGCTGACAAACCCTTCTGGCTCCCCATCGCTGCCCAGCACAAGCAGGCACTGATGGTCAAACGTCCCCAGCACCGCTTTTTCAATCCAGGTGGCGTAAAAACGCCCGCTGTCCTGCGGCTGATACCAAGGCGCGCGGAAACGGCTGGCGGCAAATACCTTGGCCGCCACCGAACGCAACAGTGGAATATCTTCAGGCTGGGCGATGCGAATGGCCGGTAAATTCAATGCACAATCTGTGCCAATTGCCAGGGAAAAGTCCACTTCACCCTCTACCAGCCGAAATCCCGCGCCAGCCAAACCATCGGCCAAGTCCAGGCGCTGGGCCGGGATCTTGGCCTGAACCAGCGCAAACGCATCCAGTTCAGCTACCGTAAGCGCAGGAGCCGCATCGTCAAAATGCAGTTTGGCGCTAGTGAGTTGGAAATACTCGCTTTCCCAGCCCAAAGGCTCAATATTGGCGTGGACGGACATGCAGTAAATCCAGTAAGTATTTGCCATAGCCGGTTTTGGCTAACGCCTGCGCCGAGCGTCTTACGCCATCATCATCCAGCCAGCCGTTACGCCAGGCGATCTCTTCCAGACAGGCAATCTTGAACCCCTGGCGCTTCTCTACCGTCTGCACAAAGGTACTGGCTTCGATCAGGCTGTCATGGGTGCCGGTATCGAGCCAGGCAAAACCACGCCCCAGCAGCTCGACGCTCAGTTCGCCACGCTCCAGATACATCTGGTTGATACTGGTGATTTCCAGCTCGCCGCGTTCGGAAGGCTTCACCTGCTTGGCGAAATCCACCACCTGGTTGTCATAGAAATAGAGACCGGTGACCGCCCAGTTGGACTTCGGCTTCAGCGGCTTTTCTTCAATCGACAGCGCGCGGAAGTTATCGTCGAACTCCACTACGCCAAAACGCTCTGGGTCCATGACCTGGTAACCAAATACCGTGGCACCTTTAAGACCCTGAACCACGCTTTTCAGTTTCGGGCTGAAGCCCTGGCCGAAGTAGATATTGTCGCCCAGCACCAGGCAGCACGGCTCGCCGCCGATAAACTCTTCGCCAATCAGGAAGGCCTGTGCCAACCCGTCCGGGCTCGGTTGTTCGGCGTAGCTGAGGTTGATGCCAAACTCTTCACCGCTGCCCAGCAAACGGCGAAACGAGGGCAGATCTTCAGGCGTAGAGATAATCAGAATATCGCGGATCCCGGCCAGCATCAGCACCGAGAGCGGATAGTAAATCATCGGTTTATCGTAAATGGGCAGCAACTGCTTGGAGACGCCGCGAGTGATCGGGTGTAAACGCGTCCCCGACCCGCCGGCTAGAATAATACCTTTCATCGTCACTCCTGAACTTCCGCTAGCCGCACGGCGCTTATCGCCCCCGTGCGTTCGGATGGGATTACTGGCTTAAGCCTAAACGTTCCCCGGCATAAGACCCGTCTTGCACACGGCGCCACCAGGTTTCATTGTTCAGATACCAAGAAACCGTCTTGCGGATGCCGCTTTCAAAGGTTTCCTGTGGGCGCCAACCCAGTTCACGTTCAATTTTGCCCGCGTCGATGGCATAGCGCATATCGTGGCCTGGGCGATCTTTGACGTAGGTGATCAGATCGCGATATTTCGCCACGCCCTGCGGTTTGTTCGGTGCCAGCTCTTCCAGCAGATCGCAGATGGTCTGTACCACTTCGATATTTTTGCGCTCGTTGTGGCCACCGATGTTATAGGTTTCCCCAATCACACCTTCGGTCACCACCTGATATAACGCCCGCGCATGGTCTTCCACAAACAGCCAGTCACGCACCTGCGCGCCGTCGCCGTAGACCGGCAGCGGTTTGCCGGAGATGGCATTGAGGATCACCAGCGGCACCAGCTTCTCTGGGAAGTGGTAAGGGCCGTAGTTGTTGGAGCAGTTGGTCACGACGGTAGGGAAACCGTAGGTACGCAGCCAGGCACGCACCAGGTGGTCGCTCGATGCTTTGGAGGCAGAATACGGGCTGCTTGGCGCGTAAGGCGTAGTTTCGGTAAACAGATCGTCGGTGCCGTGCAGGTCGCCGTACACTTCATCGGTAGAGATATGATGGAAGCGGAAAGCCTGCTTTTTCTCTGCCGCCAGAGCCTGCCAATAATGACGGGCGGCCTCCAACATAGTGTAAGTGCCCACTATGTTGGTTTCGATAAAGGCCGCCGGGCCGTCGATCGAGCGGTCAACGTGGCTTTCTGCCGCCAGGTGCATCACGAAATCCGGCTGGTAGTGCGCAAATACGCGGTCCAGTGCGGCACGGTCGCAGATATCTACCTGCTCGAAAGCATAGCGCTCGTTGTCCGCCACGCCCGCCAGCGACTCCAGGTTACCGGCATAGGTGAGCTTATCAACCACCACCACGTTATCGCGGGTCCCCTCGATGATATGTCTTACCACGGCAGAGCCGATAAATCCGGCCCCGCCGGTGACCAAAATACGTTTCAACGCCAGACTCCTTTGGTGTCCACGATCCAGGACTGCTTAATCTCTTCCGGCCTGATGGCCTTGAATTCTTTATGATCAACCAGCATCACGATCACATCCGCCTGCTGTAGGGCTTCAGGCAGTTTTTTCAGCGTAACGTGGCCCGCCAGTGACTTCGGCAATTGCTCAACGTTAGGCTCGACCACCAGGGTTTCACCCACGTGCCAATCGGCAATCAGGTGGGCTACTTCAACCGCCGGGCTCTCACGCAGGTCGTCGATATTAGGTTTGAACGCCAGACCGAAGCAGGCAATTTTCACTTCAGAAGCGCGCTTGTTGGTGGCCGCCAGGCAATCTGCCACGGCTGCCTTGACTTGATCGACCACCCAGAGCGGTTTGCCGTCGTTGACCAGGCGCGCAGTATGGATCAGACGAGCCTGCTGCGGGTTCTGCGCCACGATGAACCAAGGGTCAACGGCGATACAGTGTCCGCCCACGCCAGGACCAGGTTGCAGAATGTTGACGCGCGGATGGCGGTTAGCCAGACGGATCAGTTCCCACACGTTAATACCCTGCTCGGCACAGATCAGCGAAAGCTCGTTGGCAAACGCGATGTTAACGTCGCGGAAGCTGTTTTCCGTCAGTTTGCACATCTCGGCGGTGCGCGAGTTGGTGATCACACACTCACCTTCGAGGAAAATCTTGTACAGCGCGCTGGCGCGCTCGGAGCATTTTGGCGTCATCCCGCCAATCACGCGGTCATTCTGGATCAGCTCAACCATCACCTGCCCGGGCAGCACGCGTTCAGGACAGTAGGCAATGTTCACGTCGGCCTGCTCACCGGCATCCTGCGGGAAGCTCAGATCGCTACGCGCCTCTGCCAGCCAGAGTGCCATCTGTTCGGTAGCGCCCACCGGTGAAGTAGACTCCAGGATCACCAGGTCGCCCTTTTTCAGTACCGGTGCCAATGACTTGGCGGCGGCTTCAACATAGGCCAGATCGGGTTCGTGATCCCCTTTGAACGGCGTTGGTACGGCGATCAGGAACGCATCGGCCGCCAGCGGTTTAGTCACCGCCTGCAGATAACCGCCTTCTACCGCTTCTTTTACCACGCGATCCAAATCAGGTTCGACGATGTGGATGGCACCGCGGTTAATGGTATCTACCGCGTGCTGGTTAACATCTACGCCCACCACTTTTTTCTTGCGGGAAGCAAACGCCGCCGCCGTTGGCAAACCAATATAGCCCAGGCCAATAACTGAAATAGTGTTAAAACTCATAGTGTCACCTGATGATTCTTTAAAGCTTCGAGGATACGTTGGCAGGCATGCCCGTCACCGTATGGGTTATGCGCCCGGCTCATGGCGTGGTATTCGCCTTCGTCTGTCAATAACCGGGTTACCGCATCAACAATTTTAGCTACGTCCGTTCCCACCAGTTGTACCGTACCGGCATCTACCGCTTCTGGCCGCTCGGTGGTATCACGCATCACCAACACCGGTTTACCCAGCGATGGCGCCTCTTCCTGAATGCCGCCCGAGTCGGTCAGGATCAGATAAGATCGCGTCATCAGATAGACAAACGGCAGGTAATCCTGCGGATCGATCAGAATGATGTTATCGATCCCCTTCAAAATACGGTTGACCGGCTCGCTGACGTTCGGATTGAGGTGCACCGGATAGACCACCTGCACTTCAGGATGCTGAAGGGCAATCTCGGCCAAGGCGCTACAGATGCGCTCGAACCCACCGCCGAAGCTTTCGCGGCGGTGCCCAGTCACCAGGATCAGCTTTTTGTTGGCATCCAGGAAAGGATAACGCTGGTCAAGGCTGCTGCGCAGCTCTGGGTTGTGCATGATGCGATCGCGCACCCACAGCAACGCATCGATCACGGTGTTGCCGGTGACGAAAATATGGTCGTCCCGCAGCGATTCACGTAACAGGTTCTGCCGTGAATTTTCGGTTGGCGAGAAGTGATACATCGCCAAATGCCCCGTCAACTTGCGGTTGGCCTCTTCAGGCCACGGAGAATAGAGATTACCGGTACGCAGACCCGCTTCCACATGCCCCACCGGGATACGCTGATAAAACGCCGCCAGGCTGGTCGCCATGGTGGTCGTCGTGTCACCGTGAACCAACACCACGTCCGGCTTGAAGTCCTCCAGTACGCCTTTGATCCCTTCCAGAATGCGGCAGGTGATTTCACTCAGCCCCTGGCCCGGTTTCATAATATTCAGGTCGTAATCCGGTACGATTTCAAACAAACGCAGTACCTGATCCAGCATCTCGCGATGCTGTGCCGTAACGCAGACTCTTGACTCAAAGGCATCATCCTGAGCCAGAGCATGTACCAGAGGTGCCATTTTGATGGCTTCCGGTCTGGTGCCAAAAACAGTCAACACTTTCACAGCGAATCTCTTTTGGTCGGTGAAGTGCAGGCGAACCTGCAAAGTTGGGCACTCAGTGCCCAACAGCGAAATTATTATATTATTAATTAACTACGTGGCCGGCGTACCAAGGCAACGCCCGCACCAATCAGGCCACCGATTGCGCCCCACATAATCAGCCAGAATACCCGGCGTGGGCTATCACGTTTCACCGGCTCTTCCGGCGTACGTAAATAGCGGTAGGTCTGGAATTTGGCATCCAACGTAGGGCCGACGTTCAAGGTTGCCAGCATGGCCCGGTTCTGATCGTAACTCACATCGTAAGCCGGGCCGGAAGCCTGTAAACCCTCCAGGCGCGCCTGCAGCATAGGTTTACCCAGCAGGAACAGATCGGAGTCTGGCAGCTGTTCGGCTGGCGTATCGGTCTGCGTACGGCTAATCCCCTGCTGCTCGGCGATTTTCAGCGCCTGCTGCACGGTCTTGAGCTCACGCTGATAAACCGCATCGGCCACCGCTTCCTGGCGCTTGACCTGTGCACTCATCGAGGTGGTACGTGCCGACCAGGCTCCCTGGATCTCTTCATTCAGATGCTGCGCCGCACGGTGGCTGGCAAAGGCAACGTACTGACGCAACAGATGGTTGGAGTCTGGCGCAGTCTCGGCGGTCAGTTTCACACTGTCATTCAGCACTTTTTTGTCATCGCGCGGCGTGAACTGGATATTGTTAATCAGGTCATCAAGCAACGCCGCGTCGGCACGGGCATCCCCTTCCTGGCGCTGCTTGTAGTAATCGCTTTGCAGCCAGAAATCACGGCGCGTGTCATAGGCGGCCAACTGCATGATAAATTCATTATAGGCTTCATCGGCGATGCCTGGCTGATCGCTGGCAACCGCAGGCAGCGTGCGCTGATCCAGGTTACGCAGGAACTGCTGCTGAGAGTAATATCCCCCCAGCGCATTCACCGTTGGCTTATCGGTGATCGCCGTGGCGCTCCACTCCTGTTTCACCAAGTAGGAAACGATCAGCGCAACGGCAGCAAACAACACCGCGAAACCGATAATCCATTTTTTGCCGCGCCACAGGGTGCAGCACAGACCGCGGATATCGAGTTCGTTATCGACCACCGGGGTATTCTTGTCAGACGTTGTTTCAGGATTCATCACTGCCCTAAAGCCTCAGGTTAAGGTACTTGCTTATTGTTCGTTGCATTCCGCAGGCGGCGCTTGAGACGTTTGATATAACGCGCGACCCGCCATGCACGTTTAATGCAATAGCCATACAAGAAGAATGCAAGCAAGAATAATGCCAACATAACCCATTCAGGTATGAAAGTCAGACGTTCGCCTATCACGCCAACCGCCGCCAACAGCGCTGCGGCCAAGGTGATGAGCACAAAAGCCTGACGAGGCGTAAAGCCCGCTCGCATAATCAAATGGTGGATGTGTTGACGGTCTGGCGAGAACGGGCTCATGCCCTTACGCAGACGGCGATACATGATGGCAATCATATCCATCAGCGGGATGGCGATAATCCACAGCGCGGTGACCGGTTTGATCGGATGGTTTGGCCCTTGCGAGCTTTGCACCAGCAGCCAGATGGCGGTAAAACCGATCAGCGTACTGCCGGCGTCGCCCATAAAGACCTTATAGCGACGGCCAAGGATGCCGAGGTTGAGCAGAATGTAGGGAACAATGGCCGCCAGCATCGCGAAGCACCAGAAGGCAAGCTCGCTATGGCCGCCTTGATACAGCAGGATCCCCATCGCGCCGAACGACACGCAGGAGAGACCGCCGAGCAGGCCGTCGATACCGTCGACCATGTTAAAGGCGTTAATCGCCGCCCAAACGGCAAACAGCGTCACCAAATAGCCAAACGGCCCCAACTGCATTTCCCAGCCACCAAACACATAGCCGAGGCTGCGCAGATAAAGGCCGGCAAACACCATCATGGCGATGCCGACCAGTGCCTGAATGGTGGCGCGGATCTTGACGCTGATATCGAAGCGATCGTCCAGCGCCCCGACGAATACCAGGACACCGGCGCAGGTGAGATAGAGTTTGCTGTGCGCAATCGTCTGGTCGGTGATCAGGAAGGCAAAGCAGATGCCAGCGTAAACAGAAATCCCACCCACCAACGGGATCAGCCCCTGATGACGTTTGCGGTAATTAGGCTTATCAACCAAACCAATAGGTTTTGCTGCCTTGCGAGCAACAAATAAAAAAGCCAGAGAAAACAGAAAAACAAAAAGAATTTCAGTACTCATAGTGAGTAAGTTCACGGTTAACAAATCTCTGAAGAAGATGAGGCAGCTTAACATGGGTAAAAAACCGCGCCACATGACCAAGCGACCTTTCAGTCATTTCCTATGACATAGACACTTATCAATGCCCAAAACGTGTCTTGCTTCAACGCATTAACGCAAAAAACAGGCGCAAATAAGATAAGTTCTCAATAAGTCACAAGAATAACTTACTTTCCTTTACTGTTACTTATCGTATCCGCCAAAAGCAAAAAACGCCACGACTAGGCGTGGCGTTCCTCGAATATTTTACTTATTTATGAGCGTTTCATCATGTCGAAGAATTCATCGTTGGTTTTGGTCATCGCCAACTTGTTAATGAGGAACTCCATCGCGTCGATCTCGCCCATTGGGTGAATGATCTTGCGCAGGATCCACATCTTCTGCAGTTCTTCAGAGGTGGTGAGCAACTCTTCTTTACGCGTACCGGAACGGTTGTAATCGATAGCTGGGAACACGCGCTTCTCGGCGATTTTACGCGCCAGATGCAGTTCCATGTTACCCGTACCTTTAAACTCTTCGTAGATCACTTCGTCCATCTTCGAACCGGTATCGACCAGTGCGGTAGCGATGATGGTCAGGCTGCCGCCTTCCTCAACGTTACGAGCCGCACCGAAGAAACGCTTCGGACGATGCAGGGCGTTGGCATCCACACCACCGGTCAGCACTTTGCCTGAGGCAGGTACTACGGTGTTGTAAGCACGCGCCAGACGGGTGATGGAGTCCAGCAGGATGATCACGTCTTTTTTGTGTTCGACCAGGCGCTTGGCCTTCTCGATCACCATTTCGGCAACCTGTACGTGGCGGGATGCGGGTTCGTCGAAGGTAGAAGCGATAACTTCGCCTTTTACCAGACGTTGCATCTCGGTCACTTCTTCCGGACGTTCGTCGATCAGCAACACCATCAGCACGCAGTCTGGGTGGTTGTATGCGATGCTCTGCGCAATGTTTTGCAGCAGCATGGTTTTACCGGCTTTCGGCGGTGCCACAATCAGGCCACGCTGGCCACGCCCGATTGGCGCTGCCAGATCCAGTACGCGAGCCGTCAGATCTTCGGTAGAGCCGTTGCCGCGCTCCATACGCAAACGTGAGTTGGCGTGCAGCGGCGTCAGGTTTTCGAACAGGATCTTGTTACGGGCGTTTTCCGGTTTGTCGTAGTTGACTTCGTTAACTTTCAACAGGGCAAAATAGCGCTCGCCTTCTTTTGGCGGACGAATCTTACCGGAAATGGTGTCACCTGTGCGGAGGTTGAAGCGGCGGATTTGGCTGGGAGAAACGTAGATATCGTCGGGGCCTGCGAGGTAGGAACTGTCTCCGGAACGGAGGAAACCAAATCCATCCTGCAATATCTCCAGCACGCCATCACCGAAGATATCTTCTCCGCTTTTCGCATGTTGCTTGAGTATAGAGAAGATAATGTCCTGTTTGCGCAGGCGGGCCAGGTTTTCCAGCCCCATATTTTCGCCGAGAGTAATCAGCTCAGAAACCGGCGTATTCTTTAATTCGGTAAGATTCATAGTGGGGGTTCTTAAACTCGGGGTGTGTCTCGAACTAGTATCGTGAATGGTATGGCAGCGTGTTATACCCATTACCTTTCAAGCTACAACGTGAAATTCATAGGGTATGCGTGCCTGTTACTGGACGTTCGATCGCCGGGCTGCTGGGCTGCCGCAGTAAGAAATGGCTTAGCTGGGGCGCACACGCTGACGGTTTAAGATCGAAGGTGCCTTAAAACTGATTTTTTTGTAAAACCGCTTGATCGTCAAAACACGGGCTCGGTTCACAGTAAAATGCTAGTGCCGATGGTTCAACGTAGAGTAATGCTTAGATTCAGACTCTTTAGATTTAATACTTATGGCAAGTTCAGAATGCAGTATGGTTAAACTTAACACGCTTCTTGGCAGGCGTCTAGCGGTGAATGAAAATCCCCCTCCAGACGCCCGTCACGGGGCTTCCCGCCCTAATTACAGATTCGCGTCCAGGAACTCTTTGAGCTGGCCCTTGGACAGCGCGCCGACCTTGGTCGCTGCCACTTCACCGTTCTTGAACAACAACAGCGTCGGGATACCGCGGATGCCGTATTTAGGCGCGGTAGCCGGGTTTTGATCGATGTTCAGTTTGGTAATGGTCAGCTTGCCGGCGAACTCTTCGGCAATCTCGTCGAGGATCGGAGCAATCATCTTGCACGGACCACACCATTCAGCCCAGAAATCGACCAGGATTGGCCCTTCGGCTTTCAGCACATCGGAATCGAAGCTGTCGTCAGTCAGGTGAATAATTTTATCGCTCATGTTCTACTCCACAGGATTGGGTCTACCTTGTTGGTGTAGCATCAAACCAACTCAGGTGATTTTATTTCACCGCTTTTATTTCAACGGATATGCTTTCGTAAAGCAATAGTTAGCTGATATTCTACCACACTATGAGCAAAACACACTTGACCGAACAGAAGTTTTCCGACTTCGCCCTGCACCCGTTAGTCCTTGAAGCCCTTGAGAAAAAAGGGTTTCACAACTGCACGCCCATCCAGGCGTTAGCATTGCCGCTCACCCTCAGTGGGCGCGACGTTGCAGGTCAGGCGCAAACCGGTACCGGAAAGACGCTGGCATTTTTAGCGTCTACTTTTCACTATTTGCTGTCCCACCCGGCGAAAGAAGGTCGCCAGACCAACCAGCCGCGCGCCTTGATCATGGCGCCTACGCGTGAACTGGCGGTGCAGATCCATTCCGATGCAGAAGCTCTGTCGCAGTCTACCGGGTTGAAGCTTGGCCTGGCCTACGGCGGCGATGGCTATGACAAACAGCTGAAAGTGCTGGAAAGCGGCGTAGATATTCTGGTGGGGACCACCGGCCGTTTAATCGACTACGCCAAACAAAATTATATCGATCTGGGTGCTATCCAGGTTGTGGTGCTCGATGAAGCCGACCGCATGTACGATCTGGGCTTTATCAAAGATATCCGCTGGCTGTTCCGCCGTATGCCTGCGGTCGATCAACGCCTGAACATGTTGTTCTCTGCCACCCTGTCCTATCGCGTACGCGAGCTGGCCTTTGAGCAGATGAACAATGCCGAATATGTGGAAGTTGAACCGGAACAGAAAACCGGCCACCGCATTCAGGAAGAGCTGTTCTACCCTTCCAACGAAGAAAAAATGCGCCTGCTGCAGACGCTGATCGAGGAAGAGTGGCCGGACCGCTGCATCATCTTCGCCAACACCAAGCACCGCTGTGAAGACATCTGGGGCCATCTGGCTGCCGACGGTCACCGCGTAGGCCTGCTGACCGGCGACGTGGCGCAGAAAAAACGCCTGCGTATTCTGGACGACTTCACCAAGGGTAACCTGGATATCCTGGTCGCCACCGATGTCGCCGCACGCGGCCTGCATATCCCGTTGGTGACTCACGTCTTCAACTACGATCTGCCGGACGACTGCGAAGACTACGTGCACCGCATTGGCCGTACTGGCCGCGCGGGCGAAAGCGGTCACTCCATCAGCCTGGCCTGTGAAGAGTACGCGCTTAACCTGCCCGCCATCGAGACTTATACCGGCCACAGCATTCCTGTGAGCAAGTACAACAGCGATGCGCTGCTGAGCGATCTGCCAGCACCGAAGCGCTTGGTGCGCCCACGTGGCAACAACGGCCCACGCCGTAACTCTTCCGCGCCACGTCGTGGTGGTGCGCCACGTAACAACCGTAAACGTTCGGGCTAATAGACGACTATGCCAGGTTCCAGCACCCTCTATGCCGCCATCGATCTGGGTTCCAACAGTTTCCATATGTTGGTGGTACGTGAGGTGGCTGGCAGTATCCAGACGCTGGCTCGCATCAAGCGCAAAGTGCGCCTGGCGGCCGGGCTGGATCAGCACAATCACCTGTCACAGGAAGCCATGCAGCGCGGCTGGCAATGTCTGCGGCTGTTCTCGGAACGCCTGCAGGATATCCCGCGCGATCAAATTCGGGTCGTCGCCACCGCAACGCTGCGCCTGGCTAATAACGCAGCCGAGTTCCTGCAAACCGCTGAAACTATCCTTGGCTGCCCCGTTCAGGTCATCAGCGGCGAAGAAGAAGCCCGCCTGATTTACCACGGCGTTGCCCATACCACAGGCGGCCCGGATCGGCGTCTGGTGGTCGATATCGGGGGTGGCAGCACGGAGTTGGTCGTAGGTACAGGGGCGCAGGCCGCCCAGCTGTATAGCCTTTCAATGGGCTGTGTCACCTGGCTCGAACGCTTCTTCAGCGATCGTAATCTGGAGCGGGATAACTTCGAAGCCGCCGAACAGGCCGCGCGTGAAATGGTGCGGCCGATCGCCCCACAACTTCGTCAACATGGCTGGCAGATTTGCGTCGGCGCCTCCGGTACCGTGCAAGCGCTACAGGAAATCATGGTGGCGCAGGGGATGGACGAACGTATTACCCTGCCCAAGCTGCGGCAGTTGAAACAACGCGCCATTCAGTGTGGCAAGCTGGAAGAGCTGGAAATCGAAGGGCTGACGCTGGAACGTGCCTTGGTATTCCCAAGCGGCCTGTCGATACTGCTGGCCATTTTCCAGGAGTTAGGCATTGAAAGCATGACGCTGGCCGGTGGCGCTCTGCGCGAAGGGCTGGTGTATGGCATGCTGCATCTGCCGGTCGAGCAGGATATCCGCAGCCGCACGTTACGTAACCTGCAACGCCGTTACCTGCTGGATATCGAGCAGGCCGAACGCGTCAGCCAGTTGGCCGCGAACTTCTGTTTGCAAACCACCAACGAATGGCAATTGGATACGCGATGTCGTGAGCTACTGCATGCGGCCTGCCTGATCCACGAAATCGGCCTGAGCGTCGATTTCAAACAGGCTCCTCAACACGCCGCCTATCTGGTCAGCCATCTTGATTTACCCGGCTTTACCCCGGCGCAGAAAAAACTGTTAGCCACCCTGCTGCAAAACCAGAGCAATGCCCTCGATCTGCCGCTACTGAGCCAACAAAACGCCGTGCCGCCTCGCGTGGCACAGCGCATGTGTCGTCTGTTGCGTCTGGCCATCATCTTTGCCAGCCGCCGCCGTGACGATACCCTGCCCGCGGTACGCCTGCGTGCCAACGATGAAGAGTTGCATGTGATTTTGCCGCACGGCTGGTTAGAGCGACATCCGCTGCGCGCAGAGGCGCTGGATCAGGAAAGCCACTGGCAGAGCTATGCCCACTGGCCGCTGTTTTTGGAAGAGCAGTCTTAAAAACTGCCCCGAACCTCAGCTACCGCCCTTGGCCTTGGCCAGCATCGCCTTCACGCTGGCCAAATGGCTCTGGCCCTTCTCCATCCGCTCCTGCGGGCTAACTACTTTGCGTTCCGACTCCCAGGCCAGATCGTCCTGCGGCAGTTCCAACAGGAAACGGCTGGGTTCCGGCCGCACCAACTCACCGTATTGGCGACGTTCGCGACACAGGGTAAAAATCAGCTCTTTCTGGGCGCGAGTGATCCCCACATAGGCCAAACGCCGCTCTTCATCGACATTATCCTCGTCAATGCTGCTCTGATGAGGCAATAACCCCTCTTCCATCCCCACCAGGAACACATAGGGGAATTCCAATCCCTTGGAAGCATGCAGGGTCATCAGCTGTACCTGATCCAGCTCTTCATCGCTTTCGCCGCGCTCCATCATGTCACGCAACGTAAAGCGCGTGACCACCTGGGTCAGCGTCATCGGTTCGTCCAGATCGTTGCCTTCCAGCATCTCGGTCATCCAGCCAAACAGGGTGTTGACGTTTTTCATGCGCATTTCGGCCGCTTTCGGGCTGGGCGAGGTTTCAAACAACCAGCTTTCATAGTCGATGCCGCGGATCAGATCGCGCACCGCTGCCACCGGCTCACGCTCCACCATCTGAATGATACCTTCCATCCAATGAGTGAAACGCTGTAAAGACTCCAGCCCTCGCCCGGTCAGATATTGGCCCAGGCCAAGATCGAAGCTGGCGCGGAACAGGCTCTTGTTACGCTGATTGGCCCACTCCCCCAACTTTTGCAGCGTCGCCGGGCCAATTTCCCGCTTCGGCGTGTTGACGATACGCAGGAAGGCGCTGTCGTCATCCTGGTTGGTCAAAACCCGCAGATAGGCCAATAAATCCTTGATTTCCGGGCGCGAGAAGAACGACGTGCCGCCAGAAATCTTGTACGGAATGCGGTTCTGCATCAGCATTTTTTCAAACAGCCGCGACTGGTGGTTTCCGCGATAGAGGATCGCATAGTCGCCGTAGTTGGTTTTCTTCACAAAGTGATGAGCGATCAGTTCCCCCACCACCCGCTCGGCCTCGTGATCTTCATTATTGGCCGTGACCACCTTCAACTCTTCGCCGTAGCCCAGCTCAGAGAACAGGCGCTTTTCAAAGACGTGCGGGTTGTTGGCAATCAGGATATTGGCAGCTTTCAGAATACGTTCGCTGGAACGGTAGTTCTGCTCCAGCTTGATCACCTGCAACGCCGGGAAATCTTCCTTTAGCAGTACCAGGTTCTGCGGACGCGCACCGCGCCAGGAGTAGATCGACTGATCGTCATCCCCCACCACGGTAAAGCGTGCGCGGTTACCTACCAGCAGTTTCACCAGTTCGTACTGACTGGTGTTGGTGTCCTGATATTCATCCACCAGCAGGTAGCGGATACGGTTCTGCCAGCGCTCACGCACCTCCTCATTACGCTGTAGCAACAAGGTGGGCAGCAGGATCAGATCGTCAAAATCCAGGACGTTACAGGCTCTCATGTGGTCATGATACAGCCCGTAGCAGTGGGCGAACAGTTTGTCCCGCTCGGAGCGCGCCAGCCCCATTGCCCGTTGCGGATCCACAAGATCGTTCTTCCAGTTGGAAATGGTCGAGATCAGCTGTGCCACCAGAGTCTTATCGTTTTCCAGCCACTTCTCGGTCAGTTCCTTCAACAACGCGAGCTGGTCTTGATCGTCAAACAGCGAGAAGTTGGACTTCATCCCCAACGCGGCATATTCGCGTTTGATCACTTCCAGCCCCAGCGTATGGAAAGTGGAGATCATCAGGCCACGCGACTCTTTGCGCCCCATGGTTTGCGCCACACGCTCTTTCATCTCACGCGCCGCCTTGTTGGTAAAGGTTACGGCGGCAATATGCCGGGCCTGATAGCCACATTGGTGGATCAGGTGGGCGATTTTATTGGTGATCACACGCGTTTTGCCGGAACCGGCACCGGCCAGAACCAGGCAAGGCCCGGTAACGAATTCGACGGCTTGTTGTTGGCTGGGGTTTAATCGCATGGCGCTTTATTGCTCAATATTGGAGTGCAGGGGAGAAGGATTGTAGCAGAAAGCGCCAAACAGATTTAACAGGTATAATGGCGGCAAATTCTGCACGACTGATTGGATTATTAAGATGGCAAAGACCGCTAGCGCGCTGCACATCCTGGTGGATAACGAAACACTAGCCAACGAGCTGTTGGCCAAACTCAAGCGCGGCGTCAGCTTTGACACGCTGGCGCGCAAATACTCGAGCTGCCCGTCCAAACGCAACGGCGGCTCCCTGGGTGAGTTTAATAAGGGGACGATGGTCGCTGCCTTCGATAAGGCAGTGTTCAGCATCCCGTTGCTCAAGCCCTATGGCCCGGTGAAAACCCAGTTCGGCTATCACATCATCAAGGTACTGTATCGCAACTAGGCCCCTCACCCTAACCCTCTCCCACAGGGAGAGGGGACCGATCGAGTTAGGCTGATAATGTCGTGTTCCTTCTGAGCACCAGCTGACTCACCTTGGTTTCGTTGATTTCTCTGCGTAATACCTGCCTTTCTTTTTACTCCCAACTCTCCGAAGCTGCACGGCCTAACCAGGCTCTCCGGGCAGCTCCCTCTCCCTGTGGGAGAGGGTTGGGGTGAGGGGCAATGATTACTGTGCGCTGGCTTCCGGTGCTGCGGTAGCCGCGTCCGCCGGTTTTGGCTCTTCGCTCACCACGGCCGGTGCTGGCGCCATGATGCCGTTATAGGTTTCCTGGAGCTGCTTCATATTCATCTCCGGCTCCCCCTTCGGCTGTAACAGCACCAAGGTGGCATCCTGCGACAGTTGCAGCTTCAGTTCCTGATTAAGCGATTCCAGCGTCAGCGACGACAAGAAGGCCTGACGCAGCTTCTGGTATTGCTCCGGAGCGATATCCACCACGCCACTTTGCTGTGAACGCAGACGCTGGCTCATCAGCACATCGGTGTCGGTGCGGGCATAGGTGGCAAACAGTTTGCTCAACTGATCGGTTTTCTGTGCCAGCAAGGCATTGAACTCATCCTGAGACAGGCCGTTGTTACGCACATTAGCCAATTCGCGGGCAATAAAGGCCAGGCCGTTGTTCAGATTATCATTCGGTGAATTCAGATGGATCGCACACTGGGCGCGTTGATACTGCACCCGGCAGTCGAAGCCCAGCTTGATGTTTTTCTGCTCGCTCTTTTGCAGCACCTGCTGAATGTGCCAGAACAGGGCTTCACGGGCCATATCACTGCGCCAGTAACGGCTCAGGCTTTGCGAATCGCGAATCGGATGCCATGGCGTATCCCACATGATCGACAGCGTATCCTGCTTCACCTGATCGCTAATCAGACTGACCGGCTGCGGCGGCAGTGGAGTCAGGGTTGGCATGGTTGCCGGCGCTTCGCGCTTGCCTTGGAGAGGCGAGAATGCCTTGTTGATCTGTTCGGTCAGGCTACGGCTATCAACTTTACCCACCACGTACAACGTCATGACGTCCGGGGTATACCATTGCTGGTAAAATTTCTGCAGCTGTTCGATATTGACCGGCCGCTTGACCGGTTGGCCCGGATCGTGTGCCAGTAGCGTTGAGCCTTTCAGGCGATAACGCCACCAGCTGTCTTTGGGATCCGGCGGGAAGATACCGATAGGATCCATCTTGGAGTTCATCACCGCTTCTACCGTTGGCTCATCGATAGCCAGCTTACCCGTGGTATCCGCCAGCCAGGCCAGCGCCTCTTTCAACAGATCGGGGCGGTTATTGGGCAGACTCAGGTTGTAGATGGTGAAATCATAAGAGCTGATGGCTGGCGGCAATGGCCGTTCACTGTCCACGCTCTGTTGCCACAGCGACTGTAGCTGCGGCTGGGTAAAACTCTCGCTGCGCGTAATCGCAATACGCGGCAGCAAATGGGCAAAACCGATCTGCTGGGCAGATTCCACCAGCGATCCGGTATTGACCATCAACCTTAACTCAACGCGATCGCTCGGGCGCTGTGGTGTATCAAGGATCTGCCAAGAAAAACCGTTATTCAGCTGCCCCTGCTGCCAGGCAGGATCAGGTTGTAGTGCTTCAGCGTGCACGCTACCGTTGGCCGCAACCAACAGCAGCCCACCCACTAAAAGACGAATTCTGGTGCCCTGCATGTGAACCCCTACTTAATGACTAGCCAATTTTTTATGCAAATACGGATATTCCGTTCATTGGAATATAAGGCATCGTCTCGCCACGATGTTGACGAGTACGGCCTGAACTGTGCGTGGCACAGCAACGATCACACCCTGAGTTTCACCGTAGGGCGGAAAGCGCAAAGTGTACCATTCTGTTAGACCGCGCGCCTTGGCGGATGTCACTCATCACAGTGAAAAATAATAGCTGTAGGGTGTTATGGAGAAAAAATGAACAAGAAGCAAGGGGAAATGACATCGGCTGCCATGGCAGCCGATGTTAAAGTCAGGACAAAACTTAGGCAGAAGGCAGCTGTTTGTTAGTAGCAACCTTATCTGTTCTGTTATTCAGCACGTCTTGCAGCTGCTTCTCATCCAGTTGGTTACACCATTTGGCCACCACTACCGTCGCCACACCGTTACCAACCAGGTTGGTCAAGGCGCGGGCTTCGGACATAAAGCGGTCGATACCGAGGATCAGCGCCAGACCGGCCAGCGGTAAATGCCCTACTGCCGAAATGGTCGCTGCCAGTACGATAAAGCCACTGCCGGTCACCCCTGCAGCCCCTTTAGAGGAGAGCAGCAGCACCACCAACAAGGTCACCTGATGCATGATGTCCATATGGGTGTTGGTGGCCTGGGCGATAAACACCGCCGCCATCGTCAGATAGATCGAGGTACCGTCAAGGTTGAACGAGTAGCCCGTCGGGATCACCAGACCCACTACCGATTTCTTGCACCCCAGATTTTCCATTTTATCGAGCATGCGTGGCAGCACCGATTCGGAAGACGAGGTCCCCAGTACGATCAACAGCTCTTCTTTGATATAGCGAATAAATTTGAAGATGCTGAAGCCGTTGTAGCGAGCAATCGAGCCCAACACCACCACCACAAACAGTAAGCAGGTGACATAGAAGCAGACAATCAGTTGGCCCAGTTGCAGCAGGGTGCCCACACCGTATTTACCGATAGTGAACGCCATGGCACCAAAGGCCCCCAGCGGTGCCAGGCGCATGATCATGTTGATGATGCCGAAGATCACGCGGGAGAAGCTGTCGATGACGTTAAAGATCACCTGGCCTTTCTCACCCAGGCGATGCAGGGCAAAACCGAACAGCACCGCAAACAGCAGCACCTGCAAGATGTTGCCGCTGGCAAAGGCACCCACCACGCTTCCCGGGATAATATCCAACAGGAAAGGCACGAGCCCCTGCTCAGAGGCCTTCTCGGCATAGACCGCCACCGCTTTAGCATCCAGCGTTCCCGGATCGACGTTCATCCCGGCACCGGGTTGCACCACGTTCACGATCACCAGGCCGATCAGCAACGCAATGGTACTGACGATTTCAAAGTACAGCAGGGCAATCGCCCCGGTACGGCCCACGGCCTTCATGCTCTCCATGCCCGCGATGCCGGTCACCACGGTACAGAAGATCACCGGAGCGATAATCATTTTGATTAATTTAACAAATCCATCGCCCAGGGGTTTCATCTGGGCACCGAGTTCAGGGTAGAAATGGCCAAGCAGGATCCCCAGCGTAATCGCTGTTAACACCTGAAAATAGAGGCTCTTAAATATAGTTGTTTTCATTAGCACATCCTTTGGGGGGGGACAACGCGGCAGGCGGGCAATCACTCGTCCGTCCTGTTTATCGCTTGCGCGGAAAATAACACCCCCATAACAACATGGAAATAACTTGTTGGTAGGATCCAGGCCTATTGGTGTGAATTTAAGAGCTGAAACGCGTCAGTCAGTGTACAAGTTCCAGCGTTACGGAAGCTTTTCTTTGCATTAACTCAGAATAGGTAGCGGTAGAAACTAGTTTTTGACAGGGAAATAAAGCGAACTCTCCCGCCAGAAAAGTACCAGGCGGGAGGATAAAAACTTAACGCCAGATAAACCAGGCGAACAGGCTCACCACCAGAACACAAACTATGTTCAGCCAGAAACCAACCTTAACCATTTCACTTTGCCGTATTTCACCGGTGCCATAAACGATGGCATTCGGCGGGGTCGCCACCGGCAGCATAAAGGCGCAGGAAGCCCCGATGCCAATCACAATGGTCAGCAATGCCGAAGGCATCCCCAAAGCCTCGGCAACCGTGGCAAACACCGGCACCAGCAGCGCTGCGCTGGCGGTATTGCTGGTGAATTCTGTCAGGAATATGATGAAAGTCGCCACGGCCAGAATGATGATAAACCAGTGGCTGGCACCAAACAGCGTTGCCATACCGTGCGCCATCACGGCGCTAGCTCCTGAATCTTTCAGGATCACACTCAGCGTTAGCCCGCCGCCGAACAGCATCAGCACTCCCCAATCAGTGTTCTGCTGGATCTGTGCCCAACTGGCCACCCCGCTGATACCGATCAATACCGCAGCACCTACCGCCACCACGGTATCAAACTGCTTCAATCCCCCTAGGGCCGCGCTGATATGGCTGCTGAAAATCCAGCACACTACGGTGAGCAGGAAAATACCGAGTGTCACCTGACGCACTGGCGTCCAAGAGAAGCTTTCCAGTGTGATTTCAAAGCGATGACTCAGTCTTGGCCGCAACATGACGTACAGCGTGGCCACCATCAATGGCATCAATACCAGCATCACTGGCACACCAAACTTCATCCATCCGATGAAATCCAGCCCCAGCTGAGCCGCCGCGATAGCATTGGGCGGGCTGCCAACCATGGTACCCAGCCCGCCAATGCTGGCACTGTAGGCGATACCCAATAGCAGAAAGACGTAAGTGTTATGCTCGCGTTGGCGATCCAGATTACTCAGAATACCCATCGCCAATGGCAGCATCATGGCAGCAGTGGCAGTGTTGCTGATCCACATTGAAAGTAGGGCAGTGGCACCAAACAGCATCAGGGCAGCCACCAGCATCCGGCCTTTAGCAAGCAACAGCAGCCGGTTGGCGATCAGCCGATCAATCTTCTGGATATGCAGTGCAGTGGCCAGCGCAAAACCGCCAAAGAACAGGAAAATGGTGGGATTGGCAAAGGAAGCCAGCGCCTTATCCACATTCATCATGCCCATACCTACCGCCATAACGGGAACCAGCAGTGCGGTAATGGTGACATGCACGGCCTCGGTAAGCCATAGAATGCCAATAAACACCAGCAGAGCCAGGCCCATATTCTCCTTGGCACTAAACGGCAGGGTTTGCAGTAGAACTACAAACAGCAACAGGTCTACCACCAGGATACACAGGCCCCGGCGAGTGGCGGGTGATGAGGTGGAAGATTTAAGCGGTATGTCAGCCATAGAGTCGTTCCCTTTTATTGCTAATATCCTGAATTTACGGATAGAGTAAAGGGAATGGCTTTTGCGGTTGAGATAATGATCTGATTTATGTGAACATTAACACATTAGAAACAAATTTCATTGCCGATTTTCCACTGAGGTCACGCTTTGGCAACGGAGGCAAACTGCGCTTCAAACTCCTTGCGGGGTAAAGGCTTGGCAAACAGGAAGCCCTGGCCAGTGCGAATGCCGTGCTGTAACAGCCAGTCTCGCTGCGCCGTGGTTTCCACCCCTTCCGCCATTACCGGCAGATGAAGCACCTCGGAAATCGAGCTGACGATCCGCACCATCGCATCGTCCTCTGGCAGGCCATCAATAAAGCTTTTGTCGATTTTAATCAGATCGATCGGCAGGGATTTCAGACGATTGAGGTAATTCAGACTGGCATAGCCCATGCCAAAGTCATCCAAGGCGATCGACACACCTAAATCATGCAATTCCCGTAGCAATTCCAGCGCCCCATCAAGGTCGTGGATACGCACCGTCTCAGTGATTTCCAGCAGCAGCTTATGCGGGTCGATCTGGTGCTCGTCCAGCAGCCGTTTCAACTGAGGCACAAAGTCTTTATGCTGCAGCTGGATCGGCGAAATATTTACCGCCAACGGCAACGTGATGCCCTGGGATTGCCACGCGGCCAGAATACGGCATGACTCTTCCAGCACCCAGTTACCCAGTGGCACGATCACGTCCAACTCCTCCGCCAGCGGGATCACATCCGCCGGGAGAATAATCTGCCCGTCGGGCAGTTGCCAACGCAGCAGAGCTTCCGCGCCGGTCACCTGATTGGTTTGCATATCCCACTGCGGTTGCAGGAATAGCGCAAACTGACGTTGCTCAATGGCCAGCAGGATCTCGCTTTCCTGCGTCAGACGCTTTTGAGTTTTTTCGGTCAGGCAAGGCTCGAAGAACAGGATCTGATTTTTACCCTCACGATGCGCCGACATCATGGCCGAGGTGGCACTACGCAGCAGTTGCTCCGCGCTTTCCCCCGAATTGGGATAATGGGCAATGCCGATACTGGCGCTTGGCCGCAGCGGCATCTTCTGTTGCAGGTTCAGCGGTGCATTGATGGCCGCCATCACTCTTCTGGCCAACTGCATGGCATGAAGGGGCTGCTCGATATTTTTCGCCAGGATGGCAAACTCTGCATTGCTCAGCTGTGCCAGCACGCAGTCCACACCGATAACCTGACGCAGCTTTTTAGCCAGCGTCAGCAACAGCGCTTCACGCATGGATGGGTTCAGCGCACCGGAGGCCTCATGCAGGGTTTCGATCCCCACGACCAACAGATTAAAGCGCGCTGGCCGCATACTGGCAGCAATATGCTGTTCAAGCAGCGCGGCAAAAAGTACCGGATTGGGTAATTCGGTCATCGAGTTATGGGTACTCAGGCGGCTCATGGCGGTATGCGCCTTGGCCAGCGTTTGCTGATTGCGATTGTAATTGCGCACCAGCAAGCCTAATTCATCGTCCTGATGTTGGGCTGGCAACATCAGTTGGTGGTAAGGGAGATCTTCCTGAGGGACATTTTCCAGTTCGCGCGCCATGGCTCGCAATGGATAAACCAGCAGCCGGTTCATGCACCAGCTAACGGCGATCGACAGGATCAGCGCCAACAGCAGATAGGTCGACAACATGGTCGATAGCGTGCTGAGGATAAACTGATACATGCGGTACGAATCGGCCTGCAACACCAGATAGGCCAGCGGCTGAGGATTGGCAGGCACCCGTTCAAGCGAATAGAGCGGCACCGAAATCTGTACCGGCAGCTCAAAGATCCGCGCCACTAGCGCAGGGACCGGGCGTTCCGGCGGGAAATTGGCATGCAGCGCCTGAAACTCGTTAGGCAGGACGATATCCGCTCGGGTGAGGATCCCCACCGGCTGCAGAGAGTTGAGCACGCGTTTGGTTTCCGGCACATCCATCCGCAGCACGGCTTCTGCCAGCGGCTGACGCACGGCCTGGGCCACATTCTCCAACTGCTGGGCATAGTCATCTCTGCGCTGCTGCACAAAGTGGAATAGCTGGATCACGATGAAGATACAGATCGTCACCAGTGCCACACCAGACACCGCCGCCATCTGCTTAATCGTTAATGAACGCCTGACCCGCAAAAACCTGCACTCCTAGATTAATCAATGACGCCCCTCACCCTAACCCTCTCCCACAGGGCGAAGGGAGTGAATGTGCTAAAACCTAACTCTTGTGCCTGACCGCAGCTCCGTATCAGTTCCTGCAAGGAGGGGCTGGGTAAGGGGAAATATTGCTTGCTGGGTACGCGGCTTGAGTATACTCGATTGCCCCACGTGTTTACCTTACCAACCGCTTGGTGGCAGCAGGAAAAGCGCGGGTTTCGGTATTATCCTAGCCGGAATAGCCACAGGGTAGCAAAACTACCCTGTGGGCGACACCACGAATCGACCAATTTCACGTTACTTGAAGTCGGCGTACGGCGTCAGCGGCTGCGGTGGCAGATCGAGATCGCCCTGCCAACCGGCGAGCGAATAACGCAGATAAATCAACGCATGGCTCGGGGTATAGTCTTTAGCCTGTTGAATATCGATGCCGGCCCCCAGCGTCCAATGGGAACTGAGGCGGCGTTCGATCAGGGCTCGCAGCGTATAACCTACGCCGGAGGAGGAGCCACCGCTTTCCACCGCGTCCTTGTCTGGCAGGGAGTCTGGGATCAGTCCTTGCAGGGGATAGCGTTTTTCATCGTTGGTTTTCGAGTGCGAAATCGACACCGAGCCCCCCACTTCCCACGACCAGTTTTCCGTGCGCTGGCGATAGTTCACCGGCACCGCCAGCGAAACATATTGCTGCGGGCTGTAATAACCCCCCTGCCCAAGAGAGTAACCGCTCAAGTCCTTCTGATAGTGCCAGAGCATGGTGCTCAGCCCAACGGTGGCGCGGCGGTTATCTTCATTTATCACCTTATAGTAATAACCAGCCATCAAGCGCTGGCGCTGGTTATCCTCGACATTCTGGCCGGTAAGCTGATGAGCACTGAGATCGGCCCACACGCCGTTGGCTTCACCGCGATCGTAGCTGGCGCTCAGGTTGATACCGGTAGCACGCACGCCACCCCAGGTAGTGCCGGTGTTCGGATCGCGCGTCCCGCCGAAGGCCAACAGCGAGCTGGTAATCGGCCGCCGCGAGGCGCCCAGCGTCCAACCGATATGGTTCCAGTCACCGCTATAGGCCACGCCGCCGACCCAGTCCACCACTTCAAATCCCATCGGGGTGGTGCCGATATCGGTTTGCCAATGGTCGTTGGCCCAACCGGCCGCCACGCTGGTGCCGGTGGTTTTTTGCCGTTCGTCACCGCGGCAACCCTGCGTGTTACAGGTGCCAAAGGTTTCGAAGTACTTGCCGTTATTATCCGTCGAGAAACTGCCCGCGTTCAGTTGGACGGTGTCGGTACGCAGGAACGCCCGGCCGTCATACAGCGGCATATCCACCTGCAACATGGTGTCATGCGCCTGATAATCCGAGATGCCACCGGTGCCGCTCGAACGCCAGTAGTCGTGATCAAGCGTGACTCTGACGTCCTGTTGGCGATAGAGATCGGCGGCATCGGAGCGAATGCCGCGTTTTAGCCAGTCATCCGTCGCGTTATTGCGGGTCAGACGGGTATAACCGTCATTATCCTCAGGTACCGTTGGCGCAATGCCGCTGGCCACCATCGCCTGGCGATAATCCTGCTGCGCCGGTTGCGGTTGCAACTGCTTTTGTTCCAGCCTGGCAGCATCACGATACACCAAGGCTTTGCCCTGCCCCGGCGGCTCTTGCTGGGCGGCCACTTTTAACTGTTTGAAAATATCGGTCGCTTTCTGCGGTTCGCCCACTGCCGTCCAGGCATTGGCAACACGGCGCTGGCCGTTGATCGACTCATCCGGTTGCGCTGGTGCCGTTTGCAGCCGTTGGCGGGCCTCGCTCAGTTGGCCTTGCGCCACATAGGCTTCAATCTCCCCCAAACGCGCATCCGGATTATTCGGCTCACGCGCACGCACCCGCTGATAATCCGCCAACGCCTCGTCATACTCTCCCCGCTCCAGCGCCCAGTCGGCCAAGGTCAGGTCGATGCGCGTTGCCGGGGGCTGCTGGCGCAGATAGGCGATTGCTGCGGGTTCATCACCGGCAGTTCGGAGCCGTTCGGCATGATCGAGCGTGGCCTGCATCTGCAAACGCTGGGCCATCTCACGCATCCCGTCGTTCCACTGCGCTTTGGGCAATGTATTCAACTGGGCCAACGCCTGGTTATCACGATCGCTGCCAGCCAGATACAGCGCATAGGCGTAAACCTGCTGCGGATCGCCGGACTTCTTCGCGGCCAGTTGACGCATCAGCACGTCGGCCTGCTGCGGTTGCCCGGCCTGACGCAACGTTTGCGCATAGTGATAGGTCAGCCAGACGTCATCAGGATCCTTCTGGTGCGCCTGCCGGTACTTTTCCGCCGCCTCTGGCCACTGCTGGCGCTGTGCCAGTTCGTCGGCCTGCTGTTTGAGCATATCCAGTTGCAGCCCGTCGAGGGTGCTGCGCAGCTTGTTCTGCTGCCCGCGAGGCAGACCATTAAGGTAGGCCAGCGCTTTTTGTGGCGACTGCCGCTGGTAGATATTCACCAAGCCCCGCACCGCGCTACCGCTGGCCGGATCCAGACGCAGAGCCTGCTGATAATAGCGCTCGGCGGCAGCATCATCCTTACGGGCTACGGCAACGTCGCCCAGGCCGATCAACGCATCGCTGTCGCCGTTATCAATCTGCCGTGCCTGCTGGTACTGTTGCTGTGCCAACGGCAGGTTATTGGCCTTTAACGCCTTGTCGCCCGCATCGATCGCCAGCCAGTAACGGGTGGTTTTGATCAGGCTCTGCCATTTGCTGCTGTCGTAGTTATCCTTGTCCGCCTTCTGCGCCTGTTGGAACAGGCTCAACGCCTGCTGCCGGTTGCCGGCGCGGGAATAGGCCAGGCCAAGCGCACCAAGCACTTCGGCATCATTAGGCGCACTCGATAGCGCTTTTTTCAGTTCCGGGATTGCCGCACGACCGCCGCCGTTATTCACCTGCGCCAGCCCGGTCATGCGCGCGCGATAGGCCGGATCGGCCAACAGCGTCCGCTGGCGGGCCAGTTCCTGCTGTGCGCCAAGCGCCTGCTCACCGCTTTCAAACACGCCGAGGAAGCGGTTCAACGCTGCCACGCTCTGCGGGCTGACCGGCAATGCTTTGACCTTCTCCAACCACAAATCCGCCGCAGAACCGCGGCCTGCGGGATCGGCGGCCACCTTTTGTAACAGCTCATAGGCCTGAGCATCGCGATCCTGGCTGAACAGCATCCGCGCCAGCGCCATGCGCAGCGTGATATTGCCGGGATATTGCCGATCCAGCGCCTGTAGTTGCTGTGTCGCTGCTGATTCCTGGCCGGGTAGCCTGGCCACCAGACGCCAATACTCCACCGCCAGATCGAGCGTTGGCAGATTACCGTGGAACAGCTCATCGTACTGAGCTTTTGCCTCAGGCAAGCGCCCTGCGGCCGCCATCAGGCGTGCCTGTTGCAGCTTCTGGCGGGTTTCCGGCTGGGTCAGTAGCATGTTCATTTCTGCCTGGCGGAACACCGGCGATTGCGGTGCCACCCCCTTTAGCTTATCCAGCTGTTGCTGCGCCAAGACCTGATTACCCTGCCGCAGAGCCAGGCGCATACGCGCCGCTATCACGTCAGGGTTATTCGGGTCCATCAGCTCAAGGCGATACAGCGATTGACGCACCAGCTCATCTTTGTTGCTGGCTTCGCCGATGCGCACCTGCTCCAGCAGCCATTGCTCCGGGGCAACGCTCTCGGCACTCTGCGCTTGTGGCAACAGAGCCAGGCTTAAAGGAAACAGGCTTAGCCAGCCTAGTGTGAAGTTGCGCATTGGCTACCCCAGGCGGGTTGAAGTTCACCCTGACGATTGAAACGATAGCGTTGTTGATCCCATCCCTGGCCGAACAGCAGCAAAGAGGCGCTGAAATAAGCATCATTACCCAGAGGGTTATCCTGAATACGTTGGCGTTGCACCGCCAGGGCATCGGGTTGTGCAGCCAGCAGCGGCAACAGCGCGGCGGAGAAACCTACCGGGCCCGTACCGTTGGTTTTCCCGCTGGCGGTATCGGCCTTCTCTGGCACTGCACCAGACTGAGCGGTGAGGCGCACCATCGGTTGGAACTGTTTCACCAGCGCCGCTTTATGGGGATCGTCGTCCGCCAACATCCCAGCCCAAAGATAGACGCGAATGGCGTCATAGCTGCCGATATTGGGTTTGACGGGATCGGGCTGCCAACCTTTGCCCGATTGCCACTCGGCCCAGTCTGGGGAAAATCCTTGCGGAGCCGTTTCCAGCAGAAACCGCTGGCTGGTTTTCTGCATCGCTCGCCACGGCCCGTTCAATTGGGCAAAGCGGGCCAGCAACTGCGGCGGTAAATAGCTGGGGTTCAAGCGCCAGCGATCCTCGGCCACAAAACCCATCTTGCCCGGCAGCAGCATCAGACCCAAACCGGGGATATTCGCCACCTCTTCACGGCCAATCCGTTGTAACAACAGCGTGCCCAATGTTTGATAGCGGCGGCTTTGCCACAGCCGCCCCGCCTCCAGCAGGTTGTAAGCGATCCACAGATCCGCATCGGCAGCCGAGTTGCTGTCCAGCACCTTCCAGGCTTTGTTATCGTCCTGCCCCCACAGCCAGGCCGGCAGATGTGCGCTCAGGTCGCCAGAGGCGAGATTGTTCTCCGTCCACGCCAACAGCTTATCGAAGGCAGGCCGATCGTTGGCCACCAGCGCGAAGAACATCCCATAGCTCTGCCCTTCGGACGTGGTGATGCGCTTCGGGCTGCTGGGATCGATCACCCGCCCTTCCTCGCTGAGATAAAACTGTTGGTACTGCTGCCAGGCAGGCCAATCACAGCTTGCCGCCGTGCTGAACGCACACAGCAGCATCAGGCCAGGCAGCAGGCGGCGCAGGCAGATCCCCATCATGGCAATTAATCCCGATCTTCCGGTGACAGACGACGACGGCTAAAGGCCTTCAGACCACGCCGCAGCAACAGGGCCACCATCACCACCACCAGCGCGGCTATCGCACCCAGCAGCAGCGGATGCGTCGACAACGCATACCAGATACGTTCCCACCACGGCAGGTGGCCGACGTAGTAAACATCCCCCACACGCAGGCTATCGACGCCGGACTCACGGATCACGGCCACCGAACCAAACATCGCCGCACGCTTGCCGCTGTCTAGCTGCGCATTATTCAACAGTTCATAACCCCGCGGGCTGTCCGCCAGCAGGGCCACAATGCTGCGCTGATCGTGGAACGGGGACTGCACACCGACCACTGCCGCCATCGCCCCTTCCGAGCTGATGGTGGTTTTGCTGTCTGGTGTAGCGTCATCCTGCTGCACATCCATACTCGGCAGCGGCAGTTGACGCATCGGCATTTTCACCCAGCTCAGCGTCGCTTCTACCAGCAGGTTGATTTTCTTGTCATCACGCAGCTCCGGTGGGATGGTGCCGATCAACAGGATATCGGCGTCCTTATCCTTGGCCTGTGACCAGTCATCGGACAGCGAGAAAGCCAGCGCCGGATAGCCGGTTTGCGCCCCCATGTTACCCATGGCGTTGAGCAAGGCGCTCACCTGGGCGGGCTGAGGTTGTTTGTTCACCAGCACCAGAGTTTGCGACAGATCTGCCAGACGGCTGAAAGGGAAACCGGCGTTGGAGAAGGCACGCAGATCGGGCATGGTGATAAAGTGACGATAGCCGGAGAAATCGATGGTGGAGTTGCCGTCGATCACCGCATGGTTCGGCACCAAAGAATAGGTTTCGCAACGCCCTTCGGCACCGCTGGCCAGCAGCGTGGTGTAATCGAAGTCAAAGCGCAGCTGGTTGGTGGCCCCCAATTTCAGCGCCGGGATGTTGACCGCCCTGTCGGAATCAAGCAGTCCCTGAGCCAGCGGCAGGCGCAACAGCTGTGCGCCCTTCTCATGCTCCGGCACCAGGGCATAGGACTGCACAAACTGATTGTTCAGGCTGATGCTCAGGCGGGAACCATCCTCAATACGCGGCGAGGTGTAGCGGTATTTCAGCTGCATATCGATGCCGGTGCTGTGGATCAGGAACAGATCCGGCGGCAGATTCATCGACAGTGAGATCGGCCCGGGTTCGACGCCGTTAGTCTGCAACTGCTCGGCATATTGCTGTAGTTCGCTGAACTTCATCGCCCGATCGGTGCGCACCCAGTTTGGCGCATCGTACGGCTGGCGAACGGCCAACTGCTCAACCTTATCCACGCTCAGATTCTGGCCACGGAACAGGATATTACCCTGCGCGATGCCCTTCACCGCCGTGATCAGGTCGTTATCATCACGGCCCTGTACCAACAACAGCTTCACATAGGGGTTGTCCGGGTGGCTAATCATCTCCACCGTCGGCCCGTTGACCGCCGGGTAATCCTTCAGGAAATCCGGCCGCTGTTTGTTGGTGGCAAACACGATGGCGTGCTGGCTCGGCAAGCGGTTAAACAGCGTCGGGAAGGACTGACCACGCCACTGCGCCTGAGTACCGAACCAGGAGGCCAAAATCCCCGCCGCCCGTTGTTGTTCCAGATCCGGCTGCCCGGCAAACACCATCGGCAGCGTTAATGGCCGATCGTCGCGGCTGTCAAAGAAGGGTTCCGGGAAGTGGGAAAGCTCATTTTTCACCGGCAGCGTCTGGTAACGCAGGCTCAGCGAACTGGATTTGCTAACGTCCAGCCACAGCGTGCTGTTGGCCGGGTTCTCACAGATGTTCTGGTAATGGCCGACAAACACCAGGCGAATGCGGTTAAAATCAGTGATATAGCGCGGATCGATCGGCAACTGGACACGATTAGGCTTACCCAACTGCTCTTTGGTGATGGTGGTGACGCCCATCAACTCATCGTTGAGGTAGATCTTGACGTGCGACTCCACCGGGATCAGCGACGGCGAAGGGGTAAACTCCAGATCCAACAGCGCCTGCGAAACCACTTCGTCACTGCGCACGCCAAACTCGATCTGGCCTTCTGGGCGGGTGCCACGCAGGATAAAGGTGCCAGGCGGTGGAGCCACCTCGGTAAACGGCAGTTTTACATCACGCACCGGCGCATCGGGTGCTTGCGGCACCGCCACTCCCATAGGTACGGTGACCGGAGCTTCGGCCACGGTGCTCGCAGGCGGAGTCACGCCAGCCGCTGGAGTGGGGGCCGTTTCCGCCTGAGATAAGCTACTGATGCCTAAGGCCAGCGCGGTAAACCAGTTTATTTTTCTCGTCATCGTATCATCATCTTTTGGGCCGGTTCGCAGGACATGCGAACGGGCGGTTGCGACACGCAGCCTATGCCACCGTCTCTGGGGCCGTTGGAGCGCGGCCTCTTCCTACGCCATGCGGAATAAATGACAGGATCCAGGTGGCCAGCGAGGTCAGGCCGACCAGGATCTTGCGCATCGTTGGCGGCGCATAGTCCGCCATGCGCCGGTAGCCGTGAAAACCTAGCATCAGTACGTCCCGCAGGCTGTCCACCGGCCGGTCTTCCGGGAATCCGTCTTGCCACAGTGCCCAGGTATCCGCCCGAGCAAAGGTGCATTGAATAAAGTCGATATGTTGGCGTGTCGAGAGTTTGACCAAACGGACCCCCACCGAGCGGCCATGGGATCGCGTTACCACGCAAGGGAAGCTGAACTCCTGCTGGCCACGTTTAAGCAGCAGTGCTATCTGGTCATGCTCTTGCAACTGATCTGGTACGCGCATTTCGATACCCACGCCACCATCGGAGTAATCACGCAGCGTACAGGGGAACAGATGTCCGTCAGCCCGGGCTACCGCCGCAGGCATGGCGATCTCCACGCGATGCGACTGCCGTACCTGCCTGGCCTCCACCGCCACGGCCACCGCTCCACCGAGGATGGTCATGTTGTAGATCACCCAAATCAGGCTGATCACCACCGTCATCATCTCGTCCGCCGGGCCGTAGAAAAAGCGCCACACGCCAAAACCCAGGCCAGCCAGATTGAGTATCACCAACAGCAGGTAAGGCCGGGTGATCACCCAATCGACATGCTCTTGCGTAACCAGCCCGCCTTTGGCGGTGACGTTGAACTTGCCTTTGTGCGGGTTGAACAAAGCCACGGTGGTAGGCCGGGCGATATACCAGGCCAGCACGGTTTCGTAGATTTCACTCCAGAAGGAGTGGCGGTATTTGCCCTGAATACGTGAGTTGGTCAGGCTGGCGTGGATCATGTGGGGCAGCACATACAGCGCAATCGCCAAGGCTGGCGCAAAGATGATGTAAGCATGCATCAACAAAAACGCCAGCGGTGCGGTCAGGAAGATCAGGCGCGGAATACCGGATAGGAAGTGCAGCATGGCGTTGGCATAGCACAGGCGCTGAGCAAACTTCAGCCCTTTGCCCAGTAACGGGTTATCCAACCTGAAGATCTGCACCATGCCGCGCGCCCAACGAATACGCTGGCCGATATGGGCAGACAGGCTTTCCGTTGCCAGCCCGGCGGCCTGCGGAATACGGATATAGGCCGAGGTGTGGCCAAGGCGGTGCAGACGCAGCGAGGTATGGGCATCTTCGGTCACCGTTTCCACCGCGATACCGCCGATCTCATCTAATGCCGTACGGCGCAAGATGGCGCAGGAGCCGCAGAAGAAAGTGGCATCCCACATATCATTGCCGTCCTGCACCAGCCCATAGAACAGGGTGCCTTCGTTCGGCGTCTGACGAAAACGCCCCAGATTGCGCTCAAACGGATCGGGCGAGAAGAAGTGGTGCGGCGTTTGCAGCATCGCCAGCTTCTTGTCTTTAAAGAACCAGCCCATGGTCAGTTGCAGGAAAGAACGCGTGGGGACGTGATCGCAGTCGAAGATGGCAACAAAATCACCGCTAGCATGCTTGAGCGCATTGTTGATATTGCCCGCTTTGGCGTGTTCATGGGTCGGCCGGGCGATGTACTTCACCCCGACCTCTGCGGCAAAGGCTTTAAACTCTGGCCGGTTACCGTCGTCGAGAATGTAGATATTGATTTTATCTTTTGGCCAGTCGATGCCCAGCGCCGCATAGATGGTGGGTTTCACCACGCCCAGATCTTCGTTGTAGGTGGGCACCATCAGATCGACGGTCGGCCAGGTGCTGCTGTCGACAGGCATCGGCACCGGCTGGCGGTTCAACGGCCACACGGTTTGGAAGTAGCCCAGCACCAGCACTACCCAGGCATAGGTTTCCGCCGCCAGCAACAGCAGGCCGCAGGTCAGGCTGAGCGGATCGTCCCAGTTCAGCGTTGAGGTATAGCGCCACCATAAATAACGGCAGGAAACGGTCAGCGACAGCACAATCAGCATCAGGCTGGGTAACCGGCCAGGAATACGCCGCACCACCATGGCAATACACCACAGCAGCAGCACAAAAATAAACTGGGCGGGCAGTTCAAAGGGCTGAGAAATACACAGCAGAGCCAGCAGCCCGGCCAATAGGCCAGCAATAATAAACAGCACCCGCCGTACCCGGTGATTCATCCGGTTGAGGCGCTGTACCGTCTGTTCCTCCATACCGGCCCCTTGTAAACGCTGCGGTAAACTCTGCAACCAGTTGGCATAGCGCAGTTGCAAACGGTGCCAGCCGGCAAAGTAGGAGCGCCCCATCGGGGCCGGGCCGCTGTGGGTCACCAGCAGCCAAAAACCCTGCAACAAATAACGCAGCGTGTCTGCCGGGCGTGGGCGATGGGGGGAAATATGGGGGAACCAATAGCTTTGGCCTGCCTGCACCTTTTGCCAGCTCGGGGACTCAAACCGCAGCAACAGCCAGCCGATGGCCACCATCAGGGTCGTGAGACCAGCGGTAAATGCCGGAGTTCCCGCACGGCGATAAGCGCGGTAGCGTTGTTGTACCGCCCGGTGAACGGGAGGCACCAGCAGCAGGCTCAATACCCTGCTCATCCCTCGGCTTCCTGCAGATTGAGCAGACACCAGTTGGCCAGAGTCAGCACTTCGTCGGCCGCCAGACTTTCCGGCCGATATTCTCCCAGTGGCTGCTTGACCGCCATCGCTTCCGCCAGCGCTTCATCACGATGGATCACCAGCGGCAACAGGCCTGCCAGCGTTTGCAGCCACAGCTGATGCAGATCTTGTTGCAACGGGCTGGCTGAGGAGTAGTGATTAATCAGCAGGTGGCAGCCCGCAGGCAACGGTTGCTGATGCAGGCGCGCATGGCAATTGGCATCGGGGTTAAGCAGCAGGAAAACCTGGTCGGCCAGCGCCAACTGTTGTTCAATCTGGGGGCCATCACCCGCCGGGATATCCAGCAGGATCCAGCGATACTGTCCTGAAGCACGCAACTGAGCCAGAAAATCATGCCAACGTTGTGGGGTATCACTCTGTTGCTGCCGTACTTTTACCCGTTCGGCCGCGCTTAACCGGCCAAAAGGCAGAAAATCGAGTTTTTTGCCGTAACGCATTGCCCCTTGCGGCCAACCGGTGCCATCCAACTCTGCACGAGCCCAGCCCCGGTTCAGTTCGAAGGGCATATTAAAGTGTAATCGCAGCAGGTTGTCCGGTGACAGGTCAATTACCAGTACCGACTCGCCCAGTTGCTGTAACGCCCAGGCTAACGCCGCAGTGATTGACGTGGTGCCAATACCGCCCCGAATCCCTTGCAGTGCAATGACCGGCATGACTCAAACACTCCTCGTCTTGTTGGCCAACTCCGCCAACAGCGGCCAGCGGACCATCATCTGTGTGAGCCGTTCCTGGCGTGAAATATCAATGTAGTTTAACTTGGGCAACGAAAAAGCGCGGCTCAAGGCCTGCAGATCGTCCTGAAGTTCTACTGGTGCTTTCTCCCGAAGCCCTCTTAACGCATCATTATTCATCTTGCCGCCTCATAAAATAGGCTAATGTTAAATGACTATAGCAACGTTCGGAAAAAATTGGGCCAATAAGATGAATCTTAACGGGTATTATCCCTCTAATGGCTAGATTTGCTATGCTAACTCTGACATTACGCTTTTAAAGTGACCAGATCGGGTTTGGTCTACGCCACTTTCAACAAAAGTAGAATAAATCTATGGCGAACTCTTTTTCACTAGGTATCCGACGGATTTGGCAAGAATTGTCGGCTATGCAATCCCCAGGTTTTTACTGGGTGAATATCGATCGCCAGAACGATGCCAACCTGTTTTGCCGGCAGATCATCGCCGCACAGGAAGAAAATAGCCAGTTGGCACTGATTTGTAGCGGCAATCAGATAGACACCTTATTGGCAACGCCTCTTTCCCCTGCGATTAAAAAGTTTCCTTTATATAGCCTGCCAGAAAAAAAGGCGGCGCTGCTGCATTTGGCCGACGATCTGATGCGTGAGCTAAAACCCAGCAACCGCTTACTGATCCTGTTGGCCCACGCCAGCCTGTGGCAAACCTTTACCAGCGATGAATTACGCAACTGGGCCGCTCAACTCGGCCAATGGTTACACCAGCGGCAGTGCACGCTGGTGATACTCAGCCACGGCAGTGGCGTGAGTAAACTCAAAGGCCAGCTAGCCGCCGAGCACCGCATTCTCAACGGCCTGGCCAGCCTGCAGGGGCTGCAAGGCAGTGCCCAGTATCTGGTGCACTGGTGGAGCACGGCAAACGGCATCAATGCCAATCAGTTGTTCACCCTGACCGAAGGCCCCGAAGGCTGGCAAGGGGCGGACGACAGCAACCAACCCTCCCCTACCCCGGAACGCAACGACGAGAGCCTGTGCCTGGCGGAACAACGCATTCTCGAGGGCGCCCCACCGCTGTCGGCCAGTTGGCAACTGTTTGAGAACAATACCAAGTTGATGCAGCGTGGCATGTTGACCATCGCCGCCACGCTGATCTTCGCCCTGTATCAAAGTGACGAAATTGACGAGTTGGCCCATCAGATCCATAGCCTGCGCCGCAGCCGAGGCGACGGTCTGAAGATTGTAGTACGCGAGATGAGCGCCAGCCTGCGCTACAGCGACGAACGCCTGCTACTGGCCTGCGGTGCCAATCTGATCGTGCCCCACGTGGCACCGCTTTCCAATTTTTTGACCATGCTGGAAGGTATCCAGGGCCAGCGGCTGTCGCGCCATGTCCCAGAGGATATCGATAACCTGCTCGCCGGGCTGCGGCCACTGCAACTGAAAGGCTACCTGCCGCTGGAGGAATTCAGCCGGGCAGTAACTTCGCTGATGGAAAATACGCTGTTGCCGGAAGATGGCAAAGGGGTGATGGTCGCCCTGCGTCCAGCACCGGGGTTGAGCGCCCGCCAGTCGATGACGCTGTGCCATTTGCGGCGTTTTGGCGACATCATGACCGTGGCGCAGAATCGGCTGTTCCTGTTCCTTTCCACCTGCCGGATTAACGATCTGGATACCGCACTGAAATTCGTCTTCCGCCTGCCCGTTGGCGAGGCGTTCAGTAATCGGGTGGTGTGGCATCAGGATGTGGATATTATCGATAAAATCAGGCTGTTGCGGCAGCATATCGAGTTTTCGCTCCCCACCAGCAAGCTGCCATCGGCCGCTGTCACAACCCACGCCGTAGAAACGGAGCACCAGACCGAACGCCGGGAACCCATTCCCTTCACTCTGATGAGCCTCGGGCAGGAGGAACAGCCATGAACGCACTCGACGATATCGTGCAACTGGTGATCCTATGCGCCATAGTGTTTATCCCTACGGGATACCTGCTGCATCGCCGTTTCCCCAACTGGCAGCGATCTTGGCAGAATTTGTTGTTATCACCGCGCTATTTAAAGTCGGCAGGGCTATGGGTGCGCACAGGTTCCACCTCTCAAATCAAGCGTAAAAAATAACCATGAGTGACGATAAAAAAACGCAGCCTGACAATACTTTATGGCGATACTGGCGCGGTCTTGGCGGCTGGAACTTTTATTTCCTGGCCAAGTTCGGCCTGCTGTGGTTCGGCTATCTGAACTTCCATGCGCTGCCCAACCTGGTGTTTATGGCCTTTTTACTGATGCCGATCCCGTCGCCGCGCTGGCACCGTTGGCGTCACCTGATCGCCATTCCTATCGGTATTGGTTTGTTCTACCACGACACCTGGCTGCCGGGGATTAACAGCATCCTTAGCCAGGGCTCGCAGCTCACCGGTTTCAGTGCCGATTACCTGCTGGAGTTGATTAACCGCTTTATCAATTGGCAGATGATTGGCGCCGCCTTCGTGCTGCTGATTGCCTACCTGTTCCTGGCCCAATGGATACGCATCACGGTGTTTACCGTGGCGGCATTGGTGTGGTTGAACGTGGTCAATATTGCTGGCCCGGCGGTCTCCTTGCTGCCTGCCACCAACACCGCAGCGGTGACGGATACCCCGTCAACACCGGCCACGGCGACGACACCAGGCGGCAATCTGCCTGCGGCCAATGGCCCACCGACCAATGCCAACCTCACGGCCTACCTGGAGCAGTTCTACCAGCAGGAAAAAGCCCGGGCGACCACCTTCCCGTCCGCCTTACCCGCCGATGCCCAGCCGTTTGACGTGCTGATCATCAACATCTGTTCGCTGGCCTGGGCCGATCTGGACGCCGTCAATCTGCGTAACCATCCGCTGTGGGCCAAGATGGACATTATGTTCACCAACTTTAACTCGGCCACCGCGTACAGCGGCCCAGCGGCTATCCGCCTGTTACGCGCCAGCTGCGGCCAGCCTTCGCATCATGATCTGTATCAGCCCGCCAATCAGCAGTGCTACCTGTTTGATAACCTGGCTAAACTAGGCTTCAAAGAGCAGCTGATGCTGGACCACTCCGGCGTGTTTGGTGACTTCCTGAAAGAGCTGCGTGAGCAAGGTGATATGCAGGCTCCGCTGATGTCGCAGGCTGGGATCGGCAATGAGCTGGCTTCATTCGACGGTGAACCGATCTACAACGATCTGCAACTGCTCAACCGTTGGCTCGATCTACAGAAAAAGGGCGGCGATGCTCGCACCGCGACCTTCTTTAACCTGATCCCACTGCATGACGGCAACCGCTTTGTGGGTGGCAAAAAGACCGCCGATTACCAGCCCCGGGCACAGCAACTCTTCGATCAGCTGAACACCTTCCTCGATGAGCTACAGAAATCCGGGCGTAAGGTGATGGTGGTGATCGTGCCGGAGCACGGTGCGGCACTGGCGGGCGACAAAATGCAGATGTCTGGCCTGCGGGATATCCCAAGCCTGAACATTACCCATACGCCGGTGGGTATAAAACTGGTTGGTATGCAGGCCCCGCATCAGGGCAGCCCGGTAGACATTAAAACGCCGAGCAGCTATCTGGCGTTGTCCGAGTTAGTCTCGCGGTTGGTGGACGGCAAGGTGTTTACTGCACCAAGCGTCGACTGGCAAGTACTGACTCAGAACCTGCCGCAGACTGCAGTGATCTCTGAGAATGACAATGCCATCGTGATGCAGTATCAGGGCAAGGCGTATATTCGCCTTAATGGTGGGGACTGGGTGCCTTATCCCCAGTAACTGGTGAAGGGAGCTTTGCGGTTATAGACTAAAACTGCAGACATTCCCTCACCGGGCTCAAAATATAGGGGCGCGGCATGCTGCGCCCCGTTTTGAGTTGATTGGGGAATTTTTGCAATCTTCGGTTAATTAGACCTGGCACGGGACCAAATCACCTTCGATCAGATATGGAAGACTCGCCCACCGCCTTCCGGCATCTCTACAGTCAGACTCAACTTCCCACCCATAGCTTCAATATAGCGTTTTAGCGTCGCTAACTTTACGTCATTACCACGCTGCTCTATTTGTGCAACTGCGGATTGGCTTACGCCCATAGCTTCGGCCAGGCTTTTCTGTGACAGTTGCAGCTCATCACGCATCAGTTGCAAACCTGTTTCTAACATCATTTCGTCGGCCATTGCCTTGATCCGGGCTTGACTCTCAAGAGAACGGGCAGCGACTGCATCACGTAACGTTTTCATTTGGATACCTCTTGTGTGGCTAAATACGCCGTAAATTCATCATCCGCTATTCGGATCATTGTATCGTAAAACCGCTTATCATTACTTTTATCACTAGCGCACAACACAATGGCTTGGCGTTTGGGGTCGAAAACAAAAAAGGCACGGATTGGGCAGCCCAGTGGAGATTAAAACGTCGAGCAGCTATCTGGCGCTGTCCAAAATGAACATTGCACCAGTGTAACTTATAAGTTACATTAACTTCAGGGAATGAGGGGGAAAGGATGTATCAATCTAAGTACTATCAGGATGAGAACGGGAGGCAACCATTCAATGAATGGCGGCAAAAACTCAAAAAGAAGGACCCGCGTGCCGTTTCCAAAGTAGATAACAGCGTTGACCGAGCGGAGGCTGGAAACTTCGGCGATCATAAGTTCGAACGGGACGGCGTATGGGAAATGCGTATTAATTATGGCCCTGGGTACCGTGTTTATTACTCAGTAGAGGCTGGCGAGATAATCCTGCTGTTGATCGGTGGTACTAAAAAATCCCAAGATGGCGATTTAGACAAGGCCGTCAGTTATTTACAGGACTACAAAGCGAGATCGAAAAATGACAGCGACTAACAAAACAGAGGCACGCCCAATGGCGGTCGCTCAAGAATACCCGCCTGCTGTAGACCGTGAAGCACAGCTCATAGCGGAGTTGCGCGCCGATCCTGCCTACGCAGAAATCTATTTACAAACTGCCTTAGAAGACATCTATGAAGAAGGCGGCGTACCTGCATTTCTTACCGCACTACGCCGGGTTATTGAAGCCCGTGGTGGCGTTGGCGAAATCTCTAAACGCTCAGGCCTTGCCCGCCAAAACATTTACCGGGCGTTGTCTGCTGAAGGTAATCCGACTATCAAAACACTGACCGAAATTACCCGTGCTGCCGGTGTGCGCTTAACACCACTTCGCGCCTAGAGGTTAACGGGCGCAGCATGCAGCGCCCCTACGCGGTGAGCCTGGAGCACCACAATAAAAAACGCCGGTATCGCTACCGGCGTCTGATTGAAGATAGAGTGGCAATGTTGCTGGATTAGCCGGGGCCGCACATGTTCGACCGTAGGGGCGCTGCATGCTGCGCCCGTTTAGCTGCACCCCTATGCCGATCGCTCGGTGAACGTCCTCAAGACCCCGCAGCTTCATCCTGGTCGACGGCAAAACACGCCACCTGCTGATCACCATACTGCTTGAGCTGCGGTTGCAGCTGGGTGCAGGTGCCAAAGGCACGGCGGCAGCGGGCGTTGAATGCACAGCCCGGTGGTGGGTTCATCGGGCTTGGCAGTTCACCGGTCAGCTTGATGCGCTCCCGGCGCATATCCGGGTTCAGGCGCGGCGTAGCGGACAGCAGTGCCTGAGTGTACGGATGGCGCGGGTTATTGAAGATGGCGTCTTTACTGCCCTTCTCCACACAGCGGCCGAGGTACATTACCATCACTTCATCAGCAATGTGCTCCACCACCGACAGATCGTGGGAGATGAACACGTAAGACAGCCCCAGATCCTGTTGCAGATCCATCATCAGGTTCAGCACCTGCGCACGCACGGACACGTCCAGCGCAGAGACTGGCTCATCGGCAATCACCACGTCCGGGTTGAGCATCAGCCCACGCGCAATGGCGATACGTTGCCGCTGGCCACCGGAGAACATATGCGGATAACGGTCATAATGCTCGGTTTTCAGGCCGACCTTCGCCATCATCTCCAGCGCTTTCTCACGCCGTTCGGCGCTGCTCAACGAGGTGTTGATCAACAGCGGCTCCTCGAGGATCTGCCCCACCTTCTTACGAGGGTTAAGCGATCCGTAAGGATTCTGGAACACGATCTGGATCTTCTGGCGGCGCAGCTTCTCTGCCGTCACGTCCGGCTTAAGCAGATCTTGCCCCTGATAGTACAGCTCACCGCCGGTAGGGATTTCGATCATGGTCAGCAGGCGGCCCAGCGTGGACTTGCCACAGCCAGACTCCCCAACCACCGCCAGGGTTTTACCACGCTCAAGGGTAAAGGAAACCCCGTCCAGCGCCTTCACCAGTCGTTCCGGGGCAAACAGCCCCTTCTTGACCGGGTAGTGTTTTTTCAGGTCAATGGCCTGCAATAAAGGGTGGTTCTGGCTCATACGGTCGGCCTCCCCGCATCATCCAGCGGTGTGTGACATTTAACCTGACGGCCGGGAATGCTGCGCAGTTCCGGCTCTTCTTCGCGACAGTGTTGGGTTGCATACGGGCAACGCGGATTCAGCAAGCAGCCTTGTGGCCGATCGTACTTGCCCGGTACCACGCCAGGCAGCGAGGCCAAACGCGCCTTGTCGGTAGCAAACTCCGGCAACGCGCGCAGCAGCGCCTGGGTGTACGGGTGGCGCGGCGAACGGAAAATTTCTACCGCCTTGCCGGATTCTACTACCTGCCCGGCATACATCACGATGATGTGGTGTGCCGCTTCCGCCACCAGCGCCAGATCGTGGGTGATCAGCAGCAGTGCCATATTTTCGCGCTGTTGCAGCTCGAGCAGTAGCTCAATGATCTGGGCCTGAATGGTCACGTCGAGCGCGGTCGTCGGTTCATCCGCAATCAGCAGCTTGGGCCGGCAGGCGATCGCCATGGCGATCATCACACGCTGGCTCATCCCGCCGGAAAGCTGATGAGGGTAAACGTCCAGCCGTGAGGCCGGATCGGGAATGCCTACCTGATTGAGCAGATCGATAGCGCGTTGGCGACGAGTGCGGCGGTTACCGCCCTGATGCACCTTCAGCGCTTCCATAATCTGGAAACCGACGGTATAGCACGGGTTCAGGCTGGTCATCGGATCCTGGAAGATCATCGCGACTTCGGAGCCCACCAGCTGGCGGCGCTCTTTTTCCGAGATTTTCCGCAGATCCTGGCCGTTGAACTCCAGCTTGTCAGCCATCACCTTGCCGGGATAATCGATCAATCCCATGATCGCCAGCGAGCTGACGGATTTACCAGAGCCGGATTCGCCGACGATGCCAACCACCTGCCCCTGTTCTACGCTGTAGCTGATTCGGTCTACCGCGCGGAACGGCGCACCTTCGTCACCGAAGTGCACCGAAAGCTTGTCTACATTTAATAACGCCATTCTCTCTTCCTCTGTTACTGCTTGAGTTTGGGGTCGAGAGCATCACGCAAGCCGTCCCCCATCAGGTTAAAGGCCAAAACCGTCAGCAGAATGGCCACCCCTGGGAAGGTCACAACCCACCAGGCACTTTGCGCGAACTGCAGTACGTCGGAGAGCATGGTGCCCCACTCCGGCGTTGGCGGTTGCGCACCCATACCCAGGAAGCCGAGAGCGGCCATATCCAGAATGGCGTTCGAGAAACCGAGAGAAGCCTGCACGATCAGCGGTGCCAGGCAGTTTGGCAGGATATTGACGAACATCTGACGCGCCGCCCCAGCCCCCGCCACGCGGGAAGCCGTCACGTAATCGCGGTTCACTTCCACCAGCACCGCAGCGCGGGTCAAGCGAACATAGTGCGGCAAAGCAACGAAGGTCAGCGCCAGCGAGGCGTTAACGATCGAGGGCCCAAACACCGCCACCAGCACCAACGCCAACAGCAGGCTTGGCAGTGCCAGCATGATATCGACCACGCGCATGATGATGGCATCGACTACGCCGCCGAAATAACCGGCCAACAGGCCGAATACCACGCCCATCACCAGCGAAAGCACCACCACCAGGCAGCCGACCAACAGCGAGAGCCTGGCACCGTACATCAGACGCGACAGCACATCACGGCCGACATCGTCGGTACCCAGAATAAACTTCCAGCTGCCACCCGCCTCCCAGACCGGCGGCCTAAGCAGGGCATCACGGAACTGTTCGGCAGGCGCATGTGGAGCCAGGAACCCGGCCCCCACTGCAACCACCAGCATGATAACGATATAAACCAGGCCAACCACGGCCCCTTTGTTGCGCTTGAAATAGTGCCAAAACTCCTGGAACGGGGTCATTGGCTTCGGCGCACCTTTCACTACAGACTCGGTAATTTGAGACATCAGAGCGCCCCTTATTTCTTGTGGCGAATACGCGGGTTGACCACGCCGTAGAGCACGTCTACCAGCAGGTTAACCAGAATAATCATACAGGCGACCAGCAATACGCCGCCCTGAACAACCGGGTAATCACGGCGTTGCAACGCATCCATCAGCCAGCGGCCAAGCCCCGGCCAGGAGAAGATGGTTTCGGTCAGGATCGCCCCGGCCAGCATGGTGCCAACCTGTAGGCCGATCACCGTCACCACCGGCAGCAAGGCGTTACGCAATGCGTGTACCACGATCACCCGCATACGGCTCACACCCTTGGCGCGCGCGGTACGGATATAGTCTTCACCCAGCACTTCCAGCATGGAGGAGCGGGTCATACGCACGATAACCGCTAGCGGGATGGTGCCCAATACGATGGCGGGCAGGATCATATGCATCACGGCGTCGATGAAATCACCCGGCTCGCCCCAGATCAGGGTGTCGATCAGCATAAAGCCGGTCAGCGGCAGGCTGTCATCGAGGAAGACCGTATCGCTTATTCGCCCCGATACGGGCGTGAGGTTGAGCTGTACCGAAACCAGCATGATCAGCATCATGCCCCACCAGAAGATCGGCATGGAATAACCGGTCAGGGAGATACCCACGGCGGTATGGTCAAACACCGAACCTCGCCTGACGGCAGCCAGCACCCCCACCGGGATACCGACAATCACCGCGAAGAGCATCGCGCACAGGCCCAGTTCCAGGGTGGCCTTAAAGCGCGGCACAAACTCTTCCCACACGGAGATACGGCTTTTGAGGGACGTCCCCAAATCGCCATGCAGCACGTTGGTGACGTAATGGAAGTATTGTTGATAGAGCGGTTTATCCAGCCCCATCTCTGCCATGAGTTGGGCATGGCGCTCTGCGGAGATCCCGCGTTCCCCGGCCATAATGGTCACCGGATCGCCGGGGATCATATGGACGAATGCAAAAGTCAGCAACGTTATGCCGATAAACGTTGGGATAACTAACCCCAAACGTCGGAGTATGAACTGCAACATATCCCGAACTCTCTGTATAAAGTGCCCGGCAGCTCATCGTCCGCCAGGCTTATTAAAACTCACACGCTTCACGACATTCTTCTGGGGACGGGAATGCAGGGGCGCAACGTATTGCGCCCCTGCAGATTAAGTATCCCTGTCCTTCAACCCGCCTTGGTAGGCTTAGTCCAGAGAAACGTTCTCAAAGTGATGTTTACCAAGCGGATCGACCACATAGCCCTTCACTTCTTTACGCACTGGCTCATAAACGGTGGAGTGGGCAACAATCAATGCCGGAGCCTGATCGTGCATGACTACCTGAGCCTGCTTGTAGAGTGCGACGCGTTTGTCGTGGTCCGCTTCGGCACGGGCCGGTTGGATCAGATCCTCAAACGGCTTGTAGCACCAACGGGAATAGTTGGAACCATCTTTGGCAGCCGCACAGCTGAACAGCGTGGCGAAGAAGTTGTCTGGATCCCCATTGTCACCGGTCCAGCCCATCATCACCGTCTGATGCTCACCGTCTTTGGCACGCTTGAGGTACTCGCCCCACTCGTAGGTAACGATCTTGGCATTGACGCCAATCTTCGCCCAGTCGGACTGGATCATCTCAGCCATACGACGTGCGTTCGGGTTATACGGACGCTGTACCGGCATCGCCCACAGATCGATGGAGAAGCCATCTGGCATACCTGCTTCTTTCAGCAGCTCTTTGGCCTTGACCGGATCGTAAGCGTAATCTTTGATCTCGTCGTTATAGCCCCACATGGTTGGTGGGATCAGGTTCTTGGCAGGTTGACCCGCCCCCTGATAAACCGCATCCACGATGGCCTGCTTGTTCACCGCCATGGTCAGTGCCTGACGCACCTTCACGTTATCCAGCGGCTTCTTCTCGGTGTTGAACGACAGGTAGCCGACGTTCAGGCCAGGCTGTTCCATCAGGTTGATGGTTTTGTCCTGCTTCATGCGAGCGATGTCTGCCGGGTTCGGGTACGGCATGACCTGGCACTCGTTTTTCTGCAGTTTGGCGTAACGCACAGAGGCATCTGGCGTGATGGAGAACACCAGACGATCGATCTTCGGCTTGGTACCCCAGAAACCGTCAAAGGCCTTGTAGAGGATTTTGGAGTCTTTCTGGTACTGCAGCAGTTGGAACGGCCCGGTACCCACTGGGTTCAGGTCCACTTTCTCTGGCGTACCGGCTTTCATCATTTTGTCGGCATATTCTGCAGACAGGATGGAAGCGAAGTCCATACCCAGGTCTGCCAGGAATGGCGCTTCTGGACGGGTCAGCGTGAAGCGTACGGTGTTGTCGTCCACTTTCTCGACTTTGCTGATCAGGTCCTGCATGCCCATACCCTGGAAGTATTCATAGCTGCCGCCAGAAACCTTGTGGTAAGGGTGGTTTGCATCGAGCTGACGCATGAAGGAGTACACCACGTCGTCGGCATTGAAATCACGGGTAGGTTTGAAATTTTTGCTGTCCTGCCACTTCACGCCTTTGCGCAGGTGGAAGGTATAGGTTTTACCGTCTTCGCTGACGTCCCACTTCTCTGCCAGGCCGGGTTCCAGTTCGGTGGTACCTAGTTTGAACTCAACCAGACGGTTATAGATTGGCACTGAGCTGGCATCATAGGTGGTGCCGGAGGTGAACAACTGCGGGTTGAACCCTTCAGGAGAACCTTCAGAACAGTAAACCAGCGTCTTTGCCTGCACGCTGGCCGCAACGGTCAGCGCAATCAGGCCGATACCGAATTTCAGAATCCCTGATTTGCCCAAGGAACTTGTCATCGCTAGTGCTCCGTATGTGATGTGGTGTGTGTGTATTACCGCCAGAGCCTAATATTTTTTGTTACGCGGCCTGTGCGGTCAGTGCCCGAAGGCAGGAGGAATAAAAGCGCGAGAATGCCGGATGGAACGCATCACGGCAGGGCGTTTGAGCGAGTGAATTTCACTCATACACCTCTCACTCTTATCCCTGAGGGTACCAAATTGCCAACTGTTTGGGGTGCCGTCAATATAACCAGTAGGGATTTACATAGACTGTGAGAAACAGCAAGCAAACATAAAAAAAACCTTTCAGCAACATTTACAGCATTAAAACTTGTGCTACGGGTTAAATCTTGGCGTCATGAACCAGCGTTAACGGCCTAGCCAGCATTAACCTCCAATAAAAAACCAAAAAAGATTATTGCTGAATGATGAATATCTGAGCGGTTATTTTTGTGATCCCGGTAAAAGACAGGAGGAAATGCTGGGGCACTATCCTAAAGAGTGAGCTGGGTGGAGGGGTTGTACGTGGGGGGATTGACCAGCAGGTTATCCCCCTCAAACGCCACTGTTACCGGTTTGAGTTATCGTCAAAAGAGAGTCCGCGGGTTAAATTCCAGGCCGCCATTGCGTAGCCAGTGATACAATTCACTGTTACGCCTGAAACCCAGCTTGCGCATCGCCGTGAGTTTATGGGTGCTGACGGTCTTGACGCTAAGTGACAGTTTGTTCGCGATCTTGTTGGGCGTTAATTCCCATGAGATCCCTTGCAGAACCTCGCGCTCGCGCGGAGTCAGCTTCAAACTGCGATATACTCTTTCCTTATTGGCCTCCAAAGACGACTGGCTTGCTTGCTCAAACATCTCCTCGACCAGACGCACCACAGCATCAGGCCCTACTTTGCGGCTTAATACCGCAGGCCCATGCTGGTGCCGGATATTTTCAGCACTCGTATCCCATATGATAATCGTCCCTAGCCGCCGATCCCCCGGATTTTGCCGGTGAGAATTGAGCCGCGTCGACCAGCCAAAGGGTTTGACACAAACCATCAGGTCGATCGCTATCTCAGACGTCACCGAGACAAAACGCCACGTATAGCCTTTGGCTTGCAAATAGTCCTGCAAAATATGCTGGATACCCTGAGCAAAATAACGGTTGCTATCCTGGATAGCGATAACAATACGTGGCTTCATTTTACTTCCTTATAATTTCAACCAGAAACAGGGGGTAGACCTTACGTCCCTTTTTCCTATTTTCAATACGTAATGAAAATTCCAGTAGAATCCTGAGTTCTTCCACTACCGAATACATCAATAATAATTCATCATAATAATGACAGAACTTTGATGAACACCGGACTCATTAAAGTAATACAACAAACTCTCACGTAATTTTGCTTCACGCCCTTATAAAGTTCATGTTCAATTTATGTCTCAGACATTCTCAGAGTCCTAGACGTGATCATAAACCCTCCCCCCCCTATACTTCACTACTTTCAATGATGTTTATCCTGGTAACATCTATCCAATTTATGAATCTGTCTCAACACCCTGCTAAATAATGCTTGCAACAAGGGTAATTGATCCGGAATAGGAACCCGCCGCTATGTCCCCAGTCCCCCGCAGCGTTGACTCAACGGATATAGAGCTACTGTTATTTGCATCCACGGTTACACCCGTGCTGGCAGCGATACCATTGAGGGTCACAAAGGATTTTAGTTCCCCTGGCCCATTAAGAACGATCCCATTAGCGGAATTATAGGAGTTCGCCTTGATACGAACTGTCGCCCGTTTGGTGCACCACACTGAGACATTCGAGCGTCCGACGTGCCCATTGGTAATCTTACTGTCTATAACTCCATGATTGATGGTGCTATCACTTATACTACAGCTTAACGGGGGTTCGACTTCAGTGGGTGGTATACCGCCGCCAGATGAAGCTTGAGTAGGAAGAAAGTCTCCCGACGCACTACCATTCGAACTATGCACAGACAAAACAAATTGGGCCCTCCTGCCGTAGGAAGTCACTGGTCCCAAAACACCTGTTCTATTAACAAACGCTTGAAGCTGGCTTTTAGTCAATTGATCAAGCTTTGTATACGTACCTAAAAAAACTTCCCCCGCAAGATCACGATACAAAGTACAGGATTGAAACCGCCCCCCCAGAGCCTTACCGATATTGTTCCACGCTTCACGACATGGATAAGGATCCATATGCTGCCAACCTCGAGTATTCGCCACGTCAACTATAATGTTGTCGTTATCAATGTGCCACTTGTATTCCATTATTACTATATTCCTGAAAACCCCATCGCCATACCAAGTATCGCCGAGTGCGCTTCTAGGCAATAACAACAGAATAAAGTACAGTGCCAAAGTACGAGTTAATAACGTACTCAAGCGGAAATAATCAAACATGATCCCCCCAAGAATGAATTGGCACGTTCTGGCGTACCATTACGTTTTAGCTAGAGTTACTCATAATCCAGTTTAAAGGTGGCGGTGACGCTCCTGAATGTTCCACGTTTAATGGTTCTATCCGCTATCGCCTTCGCTTCCCCCTGCACATACGCCTTCAGCGCGAGGGTATTACTCCCTACCTGCAAGTCATATTTTGTACTAGGCTTTCCCAGCGGTAGTCGTTTGCCCGCCAGGGTTTCTAACCCAATAGCAATCCCTTTCGCTTCACTGCTGGCTTCCAGCGCCAGTAAGCCGGGTAGCAGCGGGTTTTCTATACCCGTGAAGGTTACCGTCACCACATTGCCTAAACTCAGATCGCATTCCTCCAACTTCAGCTCAAACCGTTGCCCCAGCGTACGCTGATTCTGATACAACTCCTTGTCCACAATGCGGCCAAAATCCAGTTGGATTTCGCCCTGCCCCGGCGGGATAACGCAGGGTTCGGCCACTAACACCCCGTAAAGACGCATGTTGTCTGCGGCGGTGACAACACGGCTCAAAACCAGTAGCAGAACCAGTAGCAGTACAGTAGCTCTAGGCCGCTTGACGTCACACCATTTCATCATGATCTCCCTTACTGGTAATCCGCTCTCAGGGTGGCCCACGCTTCAAACTTCCCTACGCTCAAAGTCGTGCCAATTTTTTTCACCGGCACCGCTTCCAACTGCGGTGGGTTACCCAATGCGATCTTCAGGCTTGTACCCGGTGTAAACGGCACATCGTTCTGATAAACCCGGATCCCCAGGTTATCCCTGTCAGTCTTTAAAGCATGTTGATCAAAACCAGTCGGTGAACCATTCAAAGTCAACGTCATTACCCAAGCATCACTGCTACCCCGCTCACAGGTGATCTGGTAGTTCACTCCTTGACGGTAGTTCGACCCATCCACTTTGTTGATTCCCACCCGCTCACCAAAATCCACATCCACCCGGTTGCCATCATTGATGGTACAGGGCGGTGGAACGATCAACGTGCCATGGAAGTTCATTTTGGTATCACCTGCCGCACCTGTGGTGGCATGGAAGCTTAGCAACCCCACCAACAGCAGCGTACGCATGGTCAGTCTCTCTCTCATGTTCTGCTCCTGCTTACTGGTAGGCCACTTTCATCGTCGCGCCTGCGCTAAAAAACTCGCCCCCATCAAGCTTGACGTTGCTCTGCTTGACCGGCACCGCTACCAACACGGGCTGGTTCGGGTAAGTAAAATTTATCCAACCAGTATTGATGGGCAGACGACGTTCATCCTGCAACAGCGCAATCCCCAACCCTGCCTTATTGGTTTGCAGTACCTGGCTGTCAAATCCCGCCCCCGTTCCGTTTACCTGCAATTTCATGGCATTTGATGAGGCGTTAGTACACTTCAAGGTGTAATTCACGTTCCGACGGTAGTTGTTGCCATCTACCCGAGTGGTCATAACCTCGCCGAACTCCACCTCAATCGGCCGATCGTCGTTAATCACACAGGGAGGAGGTGCTGACACCGTCACCTTAATCGTCACAGTACTGGTTGCCGCGCTAAGCATCAGCGGCATTACCGCCAGCACACAGCTCAGGCCAGAGAACATATTCCAATTCAAGCAACTCCTGTCATTCGCAGCTCGCTCCAACAGTCGTAACTCAGGTGCACGAACCCGTTTCATCTGTTCATTCCTTGTCACGGTTTATTCCCCTGTCGCATTTTCGACTCACCGGATTTCCCCACCGGGTTACCTATGCTTCTCCGGCACCACCACACAGATGCTCCCATTGCAACTAAAGCTCAATTGGGGACGGCCGCCGTAGTCGTTGACGTAGGTCAGTACCGGGCTGTTGCCCACCGCAGCCGCACCCACTGTCAGCGGCAGGTTGCTCTTTGGGGGCACCATCATCGGCTCGAAGCTTTTGATGCCTGGGCCGTCTTTCCTGGCCGCAGCATCCACAATCGTGACGTAATACGGCGTCGGGTTGTTGACCACATACCTGTCACCCTGTTTGCTCAGCGTCATCTGCTCCTGCGGCGGCGCGGCGTTTGTGTCCATCGTAATTCCCGCCGGGCGGTAGAACAGCTTGATGCGCGTCTGTAGCGCAATCTGCAACGTGTTCGCTTTACTACTCTTCGGTGGGATTTCCCGCAGGTTGAAGTAGTAAAGGGTTTCCCTGTCCTGTGCCAGCAACCTTGTCGCTGGCAACGCCTGGATTTTTACCTGGCTCGGCTTGCCTGGCTCGATGCGTTGCACCGGCGGCAGCACCGTGAGTGGGTTCTGGATTTTATTGCCCTGCTCATCCTCAATCCAACCCTGTGCCAGATAAGGCAACTGCTTGTTCTGGTTGCTAACGCTCAGGCTCACCGACTTCTGGCTGCCATCAAATATCACCCGCGTACGATCCAGCGCGATAGCCGCCTGGGCCTGCTGTGTAACCAGTGCCCCCAACAGGACTACATTCTTGAGCGTAAAGCCAAGAGATCGTTTCATCGTTTGCTTACTTTGCATTATCTGTTTCCCAGCCTTAGCGGCCTTAGTTAAAAGGTTACAAGGGGAGCGCCCCTTAATCTGCTGACGAACTGACCGGGCGGCAAGGCAGTAGCAAGGTATTCATCAACATTTCGGTAGGCAACGGAGAAGGCATCTGCACCTCGCACTGTAGCTCTCCGCCCCAGTGCACCGTCATGCTTTCCCCGGCGTTGATACCACTCAGGTAAACGCTGCCGCCGTCGTTGACTATCCCGGTTTCTTGCCGCCGCGCATTCATCACCGTGGCACCAAACGGCGGTTCACTCCCGTCGGCCAGTTTGAGTATCGCCATCGCTTTTTCGCCAGCAATCACATCAAACTGACGATAACCAATGGCCCCTTCAGTCAGGGTTGCCTGCACCACCGATGTCGTCACTTCCGCGTTATCACCCAGTTGGTTCAGGTCGATGCTGGCCTTGTTGCGGTAGTAGCTATTAACGTCGCCTACCACCGCCTTGCCCCAGAGGTTAGTCCGGCTGGTACTGCCATAGCCGCGCACCGGCACATCCGCCACCCCGTTGGTGTCAATCAGCATCCGGGTTCCCCCTAGCGTCCCGGATCGGTGCACCGCCCCGCCCTCGGGCGTCATTGTCATCCCGCCCTGCATCGTCATGCCGAAGGCGCTGAAATTACCCTGCTGATAACTGGCGTTGGCACTCATCCGAGCGATATCCCCCTCATGGTTGTAATAACCGCTCAAGTTGACTCCGCTGCGCGAACTGCCAGCATTAAGCTGATAGTTATTGTGTTCGTCTAACCGCTCGTAATATCCCACCCGATGATTGGACTCATCGCGGTTCACCGTGGTGTTGTAACTCAACGTCGAGCGGTTGCCCCACGGCAGTGACAGCGAAAGGTAAGCGCCATCATCTTTGGTACCGTTATATTGATTGCGGTACGCTGACAAGGACAGGCTCAGGTTACGCAACGGTCCCAGGTCGAAATAACGCGACAACGTCAGGCTATAGCGGTCATTGGTAGGTTGATCCCAATAGGTTTCGTGGCTGTAGTTGAGGTAGCTGCTCAGCCCCCATTCACGGAACTGTTTGTTAAAGGTGATGGTGTACATCTCCTTGCCGTTGCGAGTACGTTGGCCATAGTCACGTGCATCCAGGTACTCACTCATGCTCATAAAGTCCTTCTGCGAGAAGCGGTAGCCGGCAAAGGTTACCTGGCTGTCGTACTCGTCGAAGTTTTTCGAATAGCTCAAGCGGTATGAGCCGCCGCTAAGTGTGCCGCCTTCCTGTGGCAATCGCGCCCGTGACTGGGTAGCGTCAAAGGACAATGCCCCCAATACCATCAGATCACGCCCGATACCCACTGACAGTGCGTTATAATCCCCGCCTGCCAGAGCGCCGCCATACAACGACCAGCCGTTACTCACCCCCCAGGAAAGTTCCCCGCTACCAAATAGCGGGCCACGCGAATGATGCTGCCAGTCTGAGGGCTTACCCATCGCCAGTTTGAAACGTATCGCCCCCGGACGCGTCAGATACGGGATACTGGCCGTGTTCAGAACAAATTCCTGTACGCTGCCGTCCTGCTCTTCCACCCGCACGTTGAGCTCACCGGTCACCGCATCGTTGACATCCTGGATACGGAACGGGCCCGAGGCGACCGTCGTCTCATACAGCACCCGCCCTTGTTGGCTGATCGTCACCTTGGCGTTGGTCCTCGCTATCCCCGTGACTTCCGGCGCGTAACCACGCAGATTCGGCGGTAGCATGTTGTCATCCGACACCAGGCTGACCCCGCTAAAGCGGAAGCTGTCGAACAGGCCTGAATCCAGGTAGTTCTCCCCCAATGTCAGCTTCGATCGCCATGCCGAAATGGCGCGATAAACGTAATAACGGCTCCACTCCAACGGCTTGCCCGTTGGCCCCCCCACCCCCTGTAGATGTCTGAGGTTGGCTTGCCAATCGGCGCGTAAACGCCAGGATCCCAGATTGGCCCCGGCGGTACCGTTGCCGCTCAGGCTGTAGCTGCTCGCCCCTTGCTTAAGCTGCTTTTGCGTCCGCGTATTGAGGTTATAATCCAGCAATAGACCTGGGATCCCCTCTTCCCAGCGTGACGGCGGATCCCAGTTATCGGCGGTGTACTCCAGATAAGCTTGGGGAATATTCAGATACAGGGCCGAGGTGGATAAATCACCGCGTACTTCCATACCCTTCAGACTGGATTCATCCAGACACTCCCCCTGATGCCACCAGCGTAAATCCTTGTCTGCGCCCTCCTTCAACCCCAGCTGCGCCACCAAAGCTTTATCGACACAGGCTTGGCTGTCATTCGGCTCCCCTTCTGGCGGGTAAAACGATATCGCTTGTTCCGGCAGATCGTTTTTATTGATATGCACCACCATGCCGTAGGTACCCGGCATGATGTAACCGCCGCGGGAGAACTGGCTCAGATCGATATTCTTTCGATCGTTCACGTCCAGTACATCGGTATTGAACTGAATTTCTTCGGCAGCAAACACCACCCTTGATGGTGTACCCAGAGCCAGGGAAATACACAGTCCCAATAATTGAAGGCGGACCAATTTCCCTGCAGATGATAACCTCATATCCCTAACCTTTTTTATTAATGCCTTGTTCCTTTGGCAGTGTCTTAATAGCGTTTAGAAATAATCCAATTTAAAGCGAATGGAAGAGAAGTATTCACCAGATTTTAAAATATGGTTATTGGCTACCAGGTTTACGGCATAACTCAACACCATGCTCTGAGGATTAATCGTTTCCAGTGGTAAGGGTTTGCCCGGCTTGGCAATATTGCCTCCGAGGTCACTGATTTTCAGAGCTACGCCAGATACCGTGCCTTGCACGGTAAATAACCCACCCTCGCTGTCTCCATCAAAGGTCACCTGAAAATTTTTCAGGTCAGGTAATTGACGGCCGAAACGCTCCAACTCACAATCACTCAATTTAATGTAAAAATTTTTACCCCGTCCCTGACCATCACGGACAATATCTTCTACAGAGATCGCATCAATCTCAACAGTTTGGTCTTGGCTCTCTACCGCAATCGCACAGGCAGTATCAATTATGGATCCTTGCATATTTACACGTCCCCATTCCAAGGCTGAATCGGCCGCCAAAGAGGAAAAAGGTACCGTAATAAATAGGTAAGAAAACACAGCGATAATAGGGGTTACATCCCTCATGGCAAATTATCCTTGACGCTCTCGTCCCCCAAAAAGGCATGCGGATACCTCCGCATGCCCAAACAGGTTATGCCTAAATGACGTAGCCGATTACTCGTAGGCTAAAGTGAAGTTGGCAACCGTCTCGAATTTACCTTCGGTAACAGCGGCGGAAGCACCATCACCCTGCAGATAGGCACTGAAGTTCAGGGCATTATCGCCACCTTGCAGTTGCTGGAGAACGGTTGGCTTAGCCAGCTTAATAGGGCCCTTAGCATCTTCAATAACAATGCTAGCGCCACGCCCAGTACCCAGACGGTCTTGGACGGCACCGACGTTACCATTGAAGGACACGCTCACTTTGTTCTTGGCATCTGGCCCGGTACCGATTTCGCAGTTCTCCAGATCAATGGTGAAAGCATGCGCACTAGATTTACCGCCGTCCTTCAGGGCAACTTTAGAAATCTGGCCCAGTTCAATCGTCTGTTCGGCAGACTCTTGCGTGATGGAGCACGGAGCATCAATAATTGAACCGTTAAAGGTTATTTTACCGTTTCCCTGGTCTTTCACTGCGGCGTGCGCCAAAGAAGACATACCAAAAGCCACTACTGCTACCATCATGATCTTGTTCAGTTTCATGTAAAAATCCTTAAAATGAAAATTCCATACGTTTCAGTTTTCAATGGATGCGAGATCCATGTGTTTTATCGCCAGCCCCCTAAAACAGCTTCCTTCGTGTCTTTGGCAAGGCCAGTAAAACACAAGCAGCCTCAAGTCTGCCGATGTGGATAAATCTACCAGCAAAATAAAAATTAGATATTTGTATTAAAAATTTGCAATTATTTAGATTTTTACTTCAAATAACAAAAGTTATTCAAGCTTAATTATCAAAAAACCAAGGGTTAATAAACATTACCAGATTTAAGTATCCCCTCTATAAATACGGAGTATTCTTAATAGTTTGACTGACGTGGGAATTACCTATAAAAAAACCTTTCTCACACACTTAATGAGTATTTCTTATGCTTTACATCATCAATGGGGTGATTCAATATTCACCAAAATTAAAAGAGCTATCACTGGTTCAAGAGGAGCAAAACTCGTTAGTTTTGTCTAATCAAGCCTCACGGTTATTAATGGAACTGATAAAAAACGCAGGTAATGACTTAACCCGTGATTACTTGCTGAAACATACTTGGGAGGATTTTGGACTCACACCATCAAACAACAACCTTTATAGCGCGGTGAGTGAGTTAAGGAAAGCCATATCCAGCCTTGGCATCACAGAGAAATTTATCATCACCATCCCAAAGGTAGGGTTCAAATTTAATTGCAGTATTGATTTTTTACCCACAGAAACAAATGCAACAAAAAAAGAAAGCGAGGAAATAAAAAAGATATCATTAAAAGACAATAAATTGGTCAATTTATTTTTTGCATTCTGCATAACTGCATTTGTAATTCTTTATTATTCAATTGTAGAGTTGAAGGAGATAGAAATTAAAAAATCCACCCCTTCTTTAGTGGAGGTTTTTGAGAAATGCCATATTTACTCATTGGATAATCCATTATTACATATTAGAGATAAAATACTGCATAATGTACTTGAGCGAGCAAACTTTAAGGAAGAGTGTAAAACGAAGGGCTACAATATATATTACAGCGATTTAAAATCAATAGATGACTATGTTTTTATTGGCGCATGCCTTAGATCCCCGAATAACAAAAATACGAAATGTTTCAGCATCAGGTATGATTAACATGAAAAAAAACATCCTATTAATAGTCACAATCATATTAACTCTAGCGATTTCTATTTATAGCTATGCAAAAAAAACAAAGTCTAGAGAATTATTATTCACGTGTAATTACAGCATGCAATTACATTTAAGATCAGTGAATACCAATATATCTCAAAAGGTTAACGTTTTCTTTTATGATGATAACTCAGGATTTCAAAGCGCTTTTGGAAAAATGGAGATAGAGGGGAAAAAACACACCATCGATAATGATAACTTTTTCATTTATAATGAAACCGACAAAAATGGAACCTATACGGTCGAGTATAATAAAACAGTAAAAAGATACGATGACAACACGCCGGATAACTCATGGGGTGACCTTCGGAATAGAACGTCTGTCTATTACATGACTTTCTATAAGCTCGATGACGATGTTTTTCTAATCAGAGGGCGCGGATTCCCAATGTTTCTTTGCACCAATAACTAATTTATCCCCGCCGCCCTCCAAAGCCCTAGGTGGCGGGGAACTATTCACTACATTCTCTCGTTGCTAGCCCCGACTTTGCGAGAGAACTCGCACCATCAAACTAGCCCTCTTGCCAGGCTCTGCTGGCCCTAACACTATTGATACCTAGCTAGATATGGACAACATCTTTGTCATATTCCCAAGTGTTGTCATCGTTGACAACACTTGAGTGTGTTGTTATTTTGAACAACAGGAGGGAGATGAAATTGCCTTCTCAACTCATCTTTCAAGACAGGATCGCGCTGACGGAAACCGAGTTTGTACAGATGGTTATTGGCGCAGTTTCTTCGATGAGATTGCGCAGCTAAGAGGAGACTAAAGTTGAATACAGTCACCATCCGAGTCGCTTCTCTTGAGGAAGCGCAACGCTCTATGGAAGCCGCCTTGGAAGGCGATAAACAGTACCAGGGGAGTTACATTACTTTTCTGGATTGGGATTCGTTATGGAAGACACTCTCGCCCAAAAAAATGCATATCTTGCACTGCATGACCGGGGCCGGGGAACTCTCAATCAGAGAGGTCGCTCGTCGCGTTGAGCGGGATGTTAAAGCTGTGCATACGGATCTTCAGGCGTTGTTGGCTTGTGGCATCGTTGATAAGGGTACAGCCGGGGTGATATTCCCCTACGACCAAATCCATTTCGATTTTGTCATTGGCAAGGCAGCCTAAAAAACTACTGACAAATCTCCACCGCCTCCCCATGTAGGGGCGCTGCATGCTGCGCCCGCTCTCATCCTCATAAACACCAGACGTAAAAAAGCCCGCTTAAAAAAGCGGGCTTTCTTGAATGTGGTCGGCGAGAGAGGATTCACTCGTATCGTCCATGATACTCGCCCCTACGGGGTATCGCTGGCGCGATATGCAAATCTGTTCCCGACAGATTTGTCGACCTCCTTCGGAGGTTCTCATCCTCATAAACTTCAGACGTAAAAAAACCTGCTTAAAAAAGCAGGTTTCTTTGAAATTGGTCGGCGAGAGAGGATTCGAACCTCCGACCCACTGGTCCCAAACCA
>ENA-OFCE01000108-OFCE01000108.1-metagenomes-genome-assembly--contig:-NODE-108-length-62807-cov-7.839033_pt1 | contig 62807 bp, 55 predicted proteins | sample MGYA00153388_OFCE01 | MGnify analysis MGYA00153388
GTCGGGCAGTTTATGAAGTTCTTCGTGGTGGTCTAGACTTCACCAAAGACGACGAAAACATCAACTCACAACCATTCATGCGTTGGCGCGACCGTTTCTTGTTCGTTCAAGAAGCGATCGAAAAAGCCCAAGCAGAAACTGGCGAAATCAAAGGTCACTACCTCAACGTGACTGCGCCTACTTGCGAAGAAATGATGGAACGCGCTAATTTCGCCAAAGAAATCGGCACCCCCATCATCATGCACGACTACCTCACAGGTGGTTTTACAGCCAATACTTCCCTAGCTAAATGGTGTCGTGCCAACGGCGTATTACTGCACATTCACCGCGCAATGCACGCAGTAATCGATCGTCAAAAAAATCACGGTATCCACTTCCGCGTGCTCGCGAAATGCCTACGGATGTCTGGTGGCGATCACCTTCACTCCGGTACTGTTGTTGGTAAACTCGAAGGCGAAAAAGGCATCACCATGGGTTTTGTTGACCTAATGCGTGAAAACTACGTCGAAGAAGATCGCTCACGCGGTATTTTCTTCACCCAAGATTGGGCTTCGATGCCTGGTGTTATGCCTGTTGCTTCTGGTGGTATCCACGTTTGGCACATGCCCGCACTAGTCGAAATCTTCGGCGATGATTCTTGCCTCCAATTTGGTGGTGGTACTGCTGGACACCCTTGGGGTAACGCTCCTGGTGCTATGGCAAACCGCGTCGCACTTGAAGCTTGTATTCAAGCGCGTAACGAAGGTCGTAACCTCATGCGTGAAGGTGGCGATATCCTGCGTGAAGCTGGTAAATGGTCGCCAGAACTAGCTGTTGCCCTCGAACTTTGGAAAGAAATCAAGTTTGAGTTTGAAGCAATGGATACTCTGTAGAAATAGTTGATAGTTGATAGTTGATAGTTGATAGCGATTCGCTAAACCCTCGGGTTCCCCGAGGGTTTAGCGAATCAAGAGAGCGAATCAGTAGTTAATACCGATGGCTAGTCACTATTCCCAATCTCTTCACCTTTGGATAATGGATCGCAAACAAGTTGCCAAAGCTACGACCAAAGTTATCTCTAGCTACTTGACTTATCAAGCGGTGCAGACTGTTTTGGCTCAATTGATGGAGACAAATCCCACCCTCGCACGGTGGTTGCACAGCTTCTCCAGTCGATCGATCCTTCAAGATGGCGAAGTCTATTTACTCGCACTGCTGGAAGAACACCAGGAGTTAGCCTTCCGAATTATGACGGTGAGGGAGCATCTAGTCGAAGAAATCATGGACGATCTGCCTGAGATGGTGTCTCATGATATCAAGCACAAAAATAGTCAGCATCGCAAACAACAGCTAGAGAAACTATCGCAGCTATCCATTGTCGAGCCGAGCAGCCTCGAATCATCATCTGAGTAACTCATAGTTGCCAAGATACATCCTCATCTCAACTATATTTAGCCGTAGAGCAAATAGAAATGCAAACTTTACCTTTTGAACGTCGCTTTGAGACTTTTTCCTACTTGCCACCATTGAGCGATGCTCAAATTGCCAAGCAGCTTCAATACATGCTCGATCAAGGATACATTCCTGGTGTTGAGTTCAGTAAACACTCCGAGCCTACCCAGCACTACTGGACACTCTGGAAGTTGCCATTATTTAACGCGACTACTACTAACGAAATTTTAGCTGAAGTTCGTGCTTGCCGGAGTGAATACGGTCATTGTTACGTTCGCGTTGTTGGTTTTGACAACATCAAACAGTGCCAAGTATTGAGCTTCATCGTTCACAAACCATAGTCGATAACATGAACTAGTTATAGTTCTAACTGTTTGGAACTAATATCGATCGAGAGAGCAGGATTTATTTCCTACTCTCTTTTTTTATAAGTTTGTGGTTGTAGTGCATTTAGGTCGAATGTTACGCGATCGTGCTGATGAAGATCGGCGATCGGTGTAGTTACGATGAAGATCTAAAGCTGTGAGTTGATATTACCAAAATCGTTCACTCATCTATTTACCACAAACCACATGAAAAAATTCTTAATCGTTAGTGGATTAATTCTTAGTTCTGTCTTAGCTCCAGTTCGGGCAATCGCCGCAACTTTTAGTCAAATAGTTGTCTATGGAGATAGTCTTTCCGATCTAGGGCGAGCAGCAGCAGCCACAAGTACTCTTCCCGCACAATTCAAATTTCCAGCTTATGATAATGGCGGTGGCAGGTTTTCCAACGGGCCAATTTGGGTTGAATACCTAGCCAACAGATTGGGCATAGCTACAAATGCGAATACTAACTTTGCGATCGGTGGTGCCACGACTGGTACATTTAATACTGGGCAAACTTTATCGCCTAGTTTCGTTGGTATCCAACAACAGGTAAATCCTGGCAATCCTGCTGCTGAGATTAGCGATCCCAATGCGCTGTACGTGATTTGGGGCGGAGCCAATGATTATTTGGCAAGCACGACAACAGATCCAAGCGTACCAGTTGGCAATTTGACTAGTGAGATTGCTACTTTAATTCAAACACGCCAAGCCAAAAATATTTTGGTCATTAACTTACCAGATTTGGGCAAGCTGCCTAGTACTCGAAACGATCCGACTATTGCTGCGGGTCTTGATACCCTAACTCTATTGCATAATACGGCTTTAGCGGCAAGTATCGATAGTTTAAGTCAAACTAATTCTAGTGTCAAATTGAGCTTACTCGATGTTAATTCGTTGTTTAAGCAAGTTGTTGCCAATCCTAGCATTGTGGGGTTTAATAATGCCACAGACGGATGCTTGTTAGTTGGTTGTCCGAACCCCGACACCTATCTTTTTTGGGATGATATTCATCCAACCACTGCCACACATCGGCTAATTGGCGATCTAGCATTTCAAGCTGTCTCACCTACATCTGTCCCCGAACCGATGACGATGTTGGGGTCACTCATGGCGTTTGGATCGGCGGTTGCTTTCAAACGTAAACTCAAATCGTCCAAGCTAACAGATAAAGAATTATTGGAAAGTGCTTAAAACCCACATTCCGCACTTCAACTTTTACGACACATACTAGTCACGAAGACTCGACAGTTTGACGATACTACCGATCGTAACTCACTGATTGCCGTGACGCAAAATTAGGCTTTTTTGATGCTACTTTTCCGAAGTGCGGAATGTGGGTTAAAATATCTCGATCGATAAAGTTAGGGGCAATTCATCAATCGTCCCTAATTTTATCGATCGAGGGATAACTTAACTGCCAGTATACCGAATCAGAACTAAATATTGAGTATTGCTAACTTTTTGGGTAGAAGCATTTTTGATAAAATACGTTGTCGCTTGGTAATTTCTAACAACAACATTGGCATAAATGTACCAATTAGGAATGCCAATAATCCGTTTAAATAGTCTACTCTTCCTAAAAGAGAGAGCAAATCGAAGGCTGCTAATTGTAAAGGGCCATGAAATATTAAAATGAATAAGCTGTTTGCTCCCAGATATGCCAATATTTTTTTAGGTATAGTAAAAGTATTTAGTAGTTTGGCAATAGAAATAACAATATATATACCCAGAATTGCTTTCAAGGATGATATTGGGACATTTCCATATACTCTCAAATTTAGGTCGATAGTTTTGTGAAAGTAATAATGTAAAGTAGCAAAAGTAAGTATCGCAATGAAAAAAATCAAGCTATTGAATCGGAGCGACTCAATAGCTTGTCGTAGCAAAAAGCCCATCACAACATAAGCCGAGCTAACCCAAAGTAAATCGAGACTAAATGGAAGTCCAGGCAAATACTTCATCTTGTCAAATATTATATTTTTAAAGCTAAAATTAGATAGATCGACCAGCCAAAAAAGATCTATAAATGTGGCACCAATTATCAGCATACATGTCGCGATCGCGATTCGCCACATCAGTTTATAATTGAATTTTGCTGTGATATTTAAAATCAGCCGTGAAAAAATGAGCGTTATAAATAGATGCGGTAAAAACCAAAGTGCTTCCCATGAGAGCGTAATCCCTGTGCCATAAGCGATACCAAATAAGTGTTTTACCCACAGAGGTTGGTGAAATAACATATCACCAATCGCGACAAAGACTAATACAACTAAATATGGCTTTAATAAAGAATCTACTTTTGCAAGAACAAAAGGCTTCAGCGGTTCTACTTCTTTGAGAAATATTCCTGAAGTAAAAAAGAATAAAGGCATGTGAAATGAGAAGATTATCCTAAAAAGTGTACCTTTATCGTTTAAAGTAATCCAATTGTGTCCGAGTACGACTAAGGTGATACCGATTCCTTTAGCAATATCGATAGTATTGTTGCGCGGGAAAATCATAGTGTTATAGTTCAAACTCGATGAGATTTGAGGATGTTTCTTTACAAATAAAAGATAGACAGATCTATAGTCGATCTGAATAGATAATGTAAGAGGTTGTTTGAAAAGTCTGTTTTGTTACCCATACACCCTAGAGAATCCCCCTAAATCCCCCAAGTCTGGGGGACTTTGACTCTAGTTCCCCCCAGACTTGGGGGGCTAGGGGGGCTAGTCAAGTGTCGCTTTATACTTTTCAAACAACCTCTAAGAGCTACTCAAAATAAAATTGCCAAGCTCACTTATAAACCGAACCCATATAATTACCCCATAACTGAGCTGCTTGTGCGCTACTTCCCTTGGTGGGTGAATTATCATCATTGCCCAACCAAACGCTAGTGACTACTTGGCGATCGGGAATAAAGCCGATAAACCACAAATCCACATTATCATCTGTAGTACCAGTTTTACCGACTTCCCCTAATCCGATCGCGGCATTTTTGCCAGTACCATTAGTTACAACTGAGCGCATCATCGTTGTTAGCGTATCGGCTGTAGCCGCAGGTAGTACCCGACTCGATTGGAAGTCCTTATCGTGGTCGTACATCACTCTACAGGTGCGAATTTGCTTGAGATCGCAATTGCTCGTATCGTATACTCGCTTGATGACGCGGGGTTTGTGCCAAATACCGCGCTCGGCAACCGCTCCATAAGCTCCCGTGATTTCCAGCATATTAACTACGCTCTGCCCCAAAATTACGGCGGGTACTTCATCGAGTTTCGACTTAATCCCCATTTTCTGTGCGGTTTCTAGTACCTTTGGCAAGCCAATATCTCGTGCTACTCGCAGAGCGGTGACATTTTCTGAGAGCGTAAATCCTGTATACATATTTGCCGCACCTGATGCACCATGATTGCAACCAGGAAAACGTCTACCTCCCCACGACAATGGATCGCAGGAATAGGTCTTTCCCGGCGATATACCGCCCTCGATCGCCGCCGCATACCCAAACAGTTTAAATGTCGATCCCGGCTGGCGTTGGGCATCTGTGGCGCGGTTGAATTGACTCTTCTGATAGTCCACCCCACCAACCATCGCTTTGACAATTCCAGTCCTACTGTCGAGGGTGACGATCCCACCTTGAGAAAAACGATAACTACTGCCAGCATTAGCCACATTTTGGCGCAGTGCGGCTTCAGCTTTTGCCTGCATTTTGAGATTTAATCCAGTTTCGATCGCAAAATTTCCTTCTTTAGCTGTCTCAGTTCCCAAAATTTCCTGAAGTTCTTGAAATACATAGCTATACAGATAGGGAGCTTTGGTATTGCTACTCGGCGCACAGGCTTCCGCTCGATAATTCAGCGTCGATCTACGGGCTTCTCTGGCTTCTACTGAAGTAATTACGCCTGTTTCGAGCATTCTCATCAGGACTAAATTACGCCGTTCGATCGCTTTGATGCCTTTACGCCCTTGTTTATCTTCAACACAAGGATTGAAAATATTTGGCCCAGGTAGAATCCCCACCAACATCGCCGCTTCAGGGAGAGTCACATCACGAGCGGATTTGCCTAAATAATGTTGTGAGGCATCCTCAAATCCATGAGCATCATCGCCCAAAAATACCCGATTGAGATACGTTAGTAAAATCCGATCCTTGCTATATGTGGCTTCTAGTTTTAGAGCTACTACTGCTTCTCGCGCTTTGCGGGCGAGATTATCTTCACTTCCCACATACGATCGAAACAAACTCCGCGCGACTTGCTGGGTAAGTGTACTAGCACCCTGAGTTAGTTTACCCTTTTGCCGTCCCACCACGATCGCCCGTCCGACTCCCCACGGATCTACGCCAAAATGCCAATAAAAACGACTATCTTCGGAAGCAATTAGGGCTTTGGGTAAGTAAGGAGAGAAATCTGCCAGATTTGCTAAGTCTTTATGTGCGCCTACTTTGGGCGGACGTAGGGGTTCTTCTAGATCGTCAGCATATACCATCACTGGCCCATTGGCATCTGGCAGTGGATTGACATTGATTTTAGTAGATTCTGCCATGACTGCCAGTAATAGCAAAGTCAAAAGGCTACCTGTGCCATACAATCCATACCGCAGGACGCGTAGATATACAGGTGGCGGATCGAGATAAACTATTTTAACTGCTGCTTTGAGTTCTGGAGGGCCGAGCGTAAATGTATCACCATCTTTGAGCGTAATTCGATCGACCCGTTTTTTGCCACGATAAATCCCATTTGTCGAACCTTCATCTTTGAGTAAAAAACTCGTCCCCTGCTTTCTGTCACGACTCAATGATAAATGTACTTGGCTGACAACTTCATTGCGAACGACAATATCGCAAGATTGGGAACTCCGCCCCAATACATATTTTTCCCCTAGCAGTGGAAAGGTGTCAGGCTGTGGGGCATCGGCATCTTGAACTAGCAGTTTTGGGACTCTGGCATTTGGTTTGAGTGCCAATCGGGTAAAGTTAACTTTAGTCCGATTAATAACTTGAGTGAGTTGAGCCAGAAGTGTCTTTTTTGGTGGCTGAGAAGACATTTAGGGGCTGGGGTTAGGGACTTAGCAGCTTGGGGCGATTGAACCATTGAGTATGTCTATTTTAGCCCACGCCGCTCACTAGTATGAATATCCAAAAATCAGGAGGCTCTGATGAGAATCCTCCTGATTTTTAATTAAATGTAATAGCATCCAACCTTAGCTAGATAGTTTCGATCGTCGCCGCTACTTTTGCGCCAGAATTATTGCCATTTTTATCGCTACCAGTCGGACGAGGCTGGATCACACCGAAACCACCATGATTGCGACGATAAACGACATTTACTTCTCCAGTTTCGGCACTGCGATACATGTAGAAATCATGATCGACTAGTTGCAATTGAGCTACAGCTTCTTCGATCGTCAGTGCAGACATTGCAAAGTATTTCGTCCTAACTACCTCTGCGGGTAATGTTGCGGCACGATTGTCTGTGAGATTGTAATCTAATAGTTCCAAATCTAACTCTAGTTCTAGATCCTTTGATAAATCTGTCCGATCTTTCTTGGTAAAATTGCGCTCTTTATACTTACGTAATTGGCGAGAAATTTTGTCGGCAACTAAGTCGATACTTGCGTATAAATCTTCGCTGGCTTCTTCGGCACGGATCGTTGCACCATTGGCATAAATTGTGACTTCAGCTACTTGTGATGCAGCAATCCGAGGATTTTTAGCAACTGATAGATTAATATCGATCTCGGTTGTAAGTTGTTCAAAATGGCTGACTGCCTTTTCAATTTTTTGATGTACATAGTCACGGATGGCATCGGTAATCTCGATGTTCTTACTCTGGAGCACAAGCTTCATAAGCATCTCCCACTGGATATGATATTGTATTTAAGGTTGAGATAAGCAGAAAAATAGTGGAAACTTTTGTTTCCTCTGTAGCGAACTTTACTTACTATGATGACCGGACTTTCCAATCGGTGCTTGACAGTTTGGAGTCAGGTTTTATGGATGATTATCCACTCTTTGGATAATGTAACTACCTCACCTTTTGTGACTAACTATAGATTAACATCTTATTGAGCGATCGCAACATTAGTTCGATCGTCTAGCCCAAATACTTTGCATTTTGTGACATTCATTCACATCGGGCACAGTAACCCATCTCCTTTACAATTATTGTTAGCTAGCTGACATTTTAGGGGATCGGAGATAGATTTGTTGAAATGAGAATTCGATCGTTGGCTCATCTCAACCCCTCCCCCGATTCCCCATTCCCTACCCTCTATCCCCTCCCGCCATGACTGCCATGATTCGCGTACCTGCTACCACTGCTAATTTAGGGGCAGGATTTGACTGTATCGGTGCCGCTTTGAGCCTGTATAACGAGTTTACCTTTACCCCGATCGAGACACAGAGTCTGGTTATTGCCGTCCAGGGACTCGAAGCTGCTAAAGTTCATACTGACGCTACCAATCTCGCTTATCAGGCTTTCCTCAAACTTTACACTCAGATCGATCGAGTCCCCCCAGTAATTCAGCTTGAGATTAAATTAGGCGTACCCCTCGCCAGAGGATTGGGTAGTTCAGCCACAGCCATCGTTGGGGGCTTGCTCGGTGCCAATACTCTGGCGGGAAACCCTCTCTCACCAGCAGCCGTGATGCAACTAGCCATCGAGATGGAGGGACACCCCGACAATGTGGTACCAGCTCTGATTGGCGGTTGTCAGTTGGCGGCTACGGCGGCGAAGGGGTGGGCGATCGCGGATATTCCTTGGCATAGTAGTATCGTACCTGTGGTGGCTATCCCCAATTTTGAACTATCCACAGCCGCAGCTCGGAGCGTATTACCGACAGAGTATAGCCGCGCCGATGCGATCTTTAATACCGCTCATTTAGGTTTGATGGTGCGCGGGTTGGAGACAGGTAATCCCGATTGGTTATCAGCCGGATTGACCGATCGCATCCACCAACCCTATCGTCAACAACTAATTCCTGGCTATACTGACGTAGAGCAAGCTGTAATTGCTGCTGGGGGCTATGGAATGGTAATTAGTGGGGCAGGGCCTACTCTACTAGCTTTAGCTACCGCCGAATGCGCTGAAGCTGTGGCTACGGCAATGACTCAAGCCTGGGAAAAACATGATATTGAAGCATCAGCTCGATCGCTAGCTGTAGATCTGCAAGGGGCGATATCTTGCTAAAGTGCCCCGATGAACTGGAGCTAATCACCAAGAATATCTCGATCGGCAGTAGGAGCGGTAGATTGCCGGAGATTATTAGAGCTTTTCATCGTCACAGGGTACCCACAATGGGCACCTTCAGGTTACATTAGCTGTGGCGATATCTTGTGCCACTGTGTAGATTGTTCGTAAACATGGGCGGCTTGGAGCAAGAGATCCTCACGCAGCACATTACCAATTAATTGCAACCCGATGGGCATCCCTTTGTCATCAAAACCACAGGGGATACTCATTCCTGGCAATCCAGCGAGATTGACGGGAATAGTCATCAAGTCCGAAAGATACATGCTCAAAGGATCGTCCGTTTTTTCGCCAGCTTTAAACGCAGTAGTCGGCGCAGTCGGCGTAATCAAAATATCTACCTTGCCAAAAGCTGCTTCAAAATCTTGTTTGATCAGCGTCCGCACCTTTTGCGCCTTGAGATAATAGGCATCGTAATAACCCGCTGAGAGTGCGTAGGTGCCGAGCATAATTCGCCGTTTGACTTCTGCCCCAAATCCCGCTGCTCTAGTCTGGGTGTACATGGACATCAGATTGTCAGCATCTGCCCGAAATCCATACTTGACACCATCATAGCGGGCTAGATTGGCTGATGCTTCGGAAGGAGCAATCACATAATAAGTAGGCAACCCATAGCGGAAACGGGGACAGGAAATTTCTTGAACTTCAGCACCGAGATCGCGAAAATGCTCGATCGATTGGCGGACAGATTCAGCTACTTGTGGATCTAAACCTTCACCGAAAGTTTCGGTAATTATCCCAATTTTCAAACCCTTGGGTAAATCTGGGGTGAGTAATTGGGAGTATTTAGGTGTCTCGACTTTGAGACTGGTAGAATCTTTGGGGTCGTAACCGACGATCGCTTCGAGTAAGATAGCAGCATCTTCCACGGTCCGCGCAAATGGCCCAATTTGATCCAAGGAAGAAGCATAGGCAACTAGCCCAAATCTCGATACCAATCCATAGGTCGGTTTTAGTCCCACCACGCCACAAAAAGCAGCAGGTTGACGAATCGAACCTCCAGTATCGGAACCAAGCGATACAACGCATTCTGAACCAGCCACAGCAGCAGCCGAACCACCTGAAGATCCGCCAGGTACTCGCTCTAAATCCCAAGGATTGGCGGTGACTTGATACGCCGAATTTTCGGTGGAACTACCCATCGCAAATTCATCGAGGTTAGTTTTACCCAGGGATATCGCGCCCAAGTCTTTGAGTTTTTGGGTAACTGTGGATTCGTAGGGGGGCACAAATCCTGCCAAAATTTTGGAACCACAGGTGGTTTCAATCCCCTGGGTACACATATTATCTTTGAGCGCGATCGGAATTCCGGCTAAAAGTGGAATTTCTTCCCCAGCGGCGATTTTGGCATCTACTAATTGTGCCTGGGCGAGAGCTTGGGTGGGTGTGGTACGGAGAAAACTACGGAGTTTGGGTTCGAGTTGCTCGACCCGCGCGATTGCTTCGGTAGCGATTTCTACTGCCGATCGTTGTTTAGTGACAAGCTGATGGTGCAACTGGCGAATAGATGCCATGTGAGTTAGGGATGAGGGATTAGGTATTAGGCATGAGGCTTTAGGCTTGCGGCACATCACCTGAGAGCCTAAAGCCTCATCCTACCTTACCAAAAGGCGAGAGGAAAGCCCCGCCTTGAAAGGCTGTCAGGTGCGAATCGTTGCATAATGGTTCACCGTAGATAGAGCATTCCCATTCTCACAGCCATGAATATAGACTAATGGAGTCAATATTGTTTAGTCGAAAAATGTTACTATTAAATTGTTAGTGTCCAACGACAAACTCTGCTCTCGTTTGTTTTTGGTAATAAAAGAGCTGGGTGAATTTTTGCAAATATGTCAAATCAATCGATTGGTTTAAGCGATCGTCTTTACCAATATCTGATCGATAATTCTGTCCACGAACCAGATATATTAACTCGTCTGCGGGAGGAGACATTACAACATCCTTTAGTGAATATGCAGGTATCGCCAGAACAGGGACAATTGATGGGATTATTAGTCCAGTTAATTGGTGCTAAAAAATGTCTGGAAGTAGGCGTATTTACTGGTTATAGTGCCTTAGTAGTAGCTTTAAACTTACCAGATGATGGTCGATTGATTGCTTGTGATATTAGTGATGAGTTTACATCGATCGCGCAGAGATATTGGCAGGAAGCAGGGGTAGATCGAAAGATTAGTCTGCACATTGCCCCAGCATTAGAAACACTCGATCGATTGTTAGCTAATGGTGAGTCTGATACATTTGACTTTGCTTTTATCGATGCCGACAAAAATAATTATGCCGCTTATTACGATCGGTGTTTTCAGTTAGTCCGTCAGGGTGGACTAATTTTGGTTGATAATGTGCTTTGGTATGGCAGAGTTGCCGATGCAGCGATGGACGGAGATCCGCGCACTCAGGCAATCAAACAAATCAATCAGCAAATTTATCACGACGATCGAGTCCAGATTAGTTTAATCCCAATCGGTGACGGATTGACGATCGCCAGAAAGAAATAAACGTTCCAACATCGCCCCAACTGCTTTGAGAATTCGGGCGAATGTGGTTAAATTAATTGATAATTGATAATTGATAATTGATAATTGTTAATTAGTCGAACGTTGAAGATTGCGTGGGTCGAGTGCATCTCGCAAACCGTCACCGAGCAGATTGAATGATAGTACTGTGAGAATGATTAATAGTGCTGGCGGCCAAATTAACCAAGGTTGAAAAATTAGAATCGACGTATTAGTCGCGACTGAAAGTAGATTGCCCCAAGATGGATCTGGCGGTTGAATTCCCAATCCGATCAAACTTAATACTGACTCAGAAACGATAAAACTGGGAATAGCTAGAGTTGCTGAAATAATCAAATAAGTAGCAGTCTGTGGAATCACGTGACGGATGATAATGTAAAACGGTTTAGCACCCATTGCTCGTGCTGCTTGGACGAATTCCCGTTCCTTAATCGATAATACTTGACCGCGAATCACTCGCGCTAGTCCCGCCCAACTAATAAATGATGTAATTACAATAATCAGTAAAAAGCGTTGGGAACTACTAACCCTGTCGGGTAATACTGAAGCTAGAGCGACTAACAGATAGAGACTGGGCAAAGTCATCAATACTTCAGCTACCCGCATAATAGCTGCATCGATCCAGCCCCCAAAATAGCCCGAAATACCGCCTAAAATCATCCCAATGGGAAAAGATATCAAAACTCCAATTAGACCGATGAACAGGCTAATTCTACCCCCATAGATCAGCCGACTGAATTGGTCTCTACCTTGCTCGTCGGTGCCCAGGAGATTGAGTTTGCCCGTACCTGTTGTCCCAAATAAATGCCAATCACAAGGAATTCCCGCGAAAATTGCGATCTCCTGAGCGTCAGATTTAGTCACAACTGGGGCTTTGCCCTTACTTCTCTTACTCGTAGCCGGATCGAATTTTGGGAGCATGGGAATACTCACCGCCAAGAGTCGATAACTAGAACCACGGACGAAGAGGTTAATTGAAGATGGCTGAGTTTTGTCGATCTTGAGGAGGCGATCGCCTGTGTTAATATCTGTTTGACCCTGTGTAGTTGGGTAAACATGCGGCCCAATCCAGCTACCCTGAGGATTTGTCCAATAAATAGCTGTCGGTGGCAACAGGGAGCCATCATCTTGAGCTACATAGGGATCGTACGGAGCCATAAACTCGGCTGCGATGACTGTTAGATACATCAAGATTAGCGCGATCGCGCCCACTCTTGCCAATCCATTCCGTTGTAGTTGTTGCCACCAATTCATCAGGGGTAAGGGGGTAGGGGATAAGATTAGACGACAGCAGATCCTGTCTACACCTTACATTAATATAGATTCACCCGTTGGCATAGCCGCTGCTGTGCGAAACCAGCGCGATCTTTACCTAGAAGATGAACAAACATCATGCTCAAACTGTACGACTACGCATCTTCGGGTAACTGCTACAAAATTCGGTTGCTGCTAAATCAATTAGATCTAGTTTATCAACGCATCCCGATCGACATTCTCCAAGGCGAGAGTGATGGAGCGGCATTTAGCCAAACACGACTATTTCGTCACCAATCGCTATTCGATCGCAGATATCGCGCTCTATGCCTATACTCATGTTACTGAAGAAGGTAACTTCGATCTCAGTCAATTTCCAGCGATTTTAGCTTGGTTGGAACGGATCGCGACTCAGCCCAATCATCTCACGATCGAGCGATAATGCCCAGAGATTGCATCCCCGATATCTCGAATGATTCGGGGATATGCGATCGATCGTAATAGCGATTACGGCAACTGCTAGAGCGTTAGAGAGTGAGTGTCTGTTTCCAGTAACAGAGCCAAATCCTTGAGGAAATTAGCACCATCAGCACCGTAAATAACGCGGTGATCTGCGGTCATATTTACCTGCATCTGGCGACGAATGGCAAATGTACCCTCTTCAGTAGCGACTACTTGGGACTGGGATGCACCAACAGCTAAGATCGCGCCCGTACCAGGGGGTAGGATGGCATCAAACCGATCGACACCGAGCATTCCGAGGTTGGAGATGGTAAAGGTGCCAGAGCTGTATTCCTGGGGCTGCAACTGCTTGATCCGCGCTCGCTCGACGAGATCTTTCCACATCCGCGAGAGGGAGTAGAGATCGAGGTTGTCAGCATTTTGAAGGACGGGGGTGATTAGTCCGCCATCGGGCATTGATACTGCCACAGCGATGTTGATTCCACCTGGGTGATTTACACCCGCATCAGAGTAGTAGGTATTGACGTTGGGGTGTTTGGCGAGGGTGAGAGCGACTGCTTTGGCTAGCAGTGCTGTCATGGTGACACCTTTGGATTTGACTTGCTTGTAGAGTTTATCGAGATTGTTTGTCTCGATCGTGTAGCCAACTCGGAAGGTAGGGATTGATAAGCTTGCCACCATATTCCGGTTGACAGCGGCTTGGAGCGTATTGAAGGGGACGACTTGAGCTGAGGTACTAGTCGGAAGCGGAATATTTGTGACGGCTGGGGGAGCAACTACGGGAGCAACTACGGTTGCGGCTACTGGAGCAGGCTGGCTAGTCGCGACAGGTATAGGTGCTTTACCTGCGGCGGTGCCGACATCATCAGCAGTAATTCTACCATTGGGGCCAGTACCATTGAGAGTCTCAACGGCAACGCCATATTCTTTAGCTAATTTCCGCGCCCTGGGGGAAACCACTGGTCGATCGCTTCTCAGGCTAGTCGCAGCTAATGTGGGTGTTGTTGCCGCGATCGAAACTTCAGGTGTTGCAGTTGTCGCTGGAGTTACCGCAGGTTGAGATTTACCTTGGGCTTGTTGGATCGCAGCCTCAATTTCGGCTTCAGTCTCCGCGACTAATGCAATCGCCGATCCTACTGGCGCGGACTCTCCTGCTTGAACGATAATCGTGGCGATAAATCCACCGTAAAAGGTTTCAACATCCATATCTGCCTTGTCGGATTCGACTACGACAACGATTTCACCTTTTTCGACTTTTTCCCCTGGCGATTTTTGCCAGGAGACGATCTTGCCTTCAGTCATGGTGGAACTTAGAGCAGGCATGAAAACTTCGCGTATTGCCATGATGGATATTCTTCGATCGAACAGTTAGGTTGAGCTTGCAGGTTCTCATTTTAGCCCAGAGTCAGGGGCAGAGGGTAGCGATTCGCACACGCCTTTGTTCCCCCGACGGTTGTGTGTGCCAAAAGGTGTTCTACTTGGAGAAACCCTAAGTAGGACACCTTTTTAAAATAGCGATTCTCCGATTCGGATACCCTAAACCCCAAACTCTAAAGCCTAGAGCTTCAAAGCCCAAAGCCTAAACCCTAAACCCTAAAGCCTAAACCCTAAAGCCTAATTTCAGATATTTCCGCGAATTTCCATCACGACTCCATCATGAAGGAGAACTTCAACATTCATTTTGGAAATCAAATTATCCCCAAGCTTAACTGAAAAGTAGCCTTCAACTTGACCTTGACTGACTTCCTGTTTTAATTCGAGCAGTTGAACTTGTTGAAGCTGTTGGAGAGCTTGATTTTTTTGTTCGAGTAGCTCACTTTTTTGCTGATTGACTTGCATTTGGATACTTTCAATCTGCTGCATTACTTGAGGTCCAGGCGGTTGTAAGCTTTGCTTTTGAATTTCAGCAACTGCTCTTTGTCCCTGCATCTCTAGCTGTTGAAGTTGCCCATCGAGTTCGCTAATTTGGGTTTGTAATAGTTGCTGAGTTTCGTCCTTCCAGCGTTGGGTGACAACTGCTTTGATCGCGACGACTCGCTTGAGCATTAATTGAGAGTCTGGTAGATCCATGATTTAGGTAATTTTGGTGACTAGTGGCTATTGGTTTAGTGGCTAGCGGCGTTACCCCATACCCTATTCCCTCAGCGTGCGAACATCTCGTTAATCATACCGTGATACCGCTCCATCACGACTGGACGACGAATTTTCAGAGTCTGGGTGAGGAGTCCATTTTCGATCGAGAATGGCTCCCAGATTAGTTTGATGACAGCAATCCTGTCATCTACACGATATCCAGGACGGTTTTTGACTTCTCGATTCAGTTCGTCCCGAAACAGGTCGATAATTTGAGTGTTTTCGAGAATTTTAGCGTCTGTAGTTGGAGTGGAAAAGTCTAACGGGAGGTTTTGACTGGTTGCCCATTGTTGCAAGGCTTCAGAGTTGGGGATGACGATCGCACCCAGAGATTTTTGGTCTTGACCGACGAGGACGATTTGACTGATATACTGGCTCCGCAGACAGGCATCTTCGATCGGGGTGGGTTCGATATTTTCACCATTACTCAGGACGATCGTATCTTTGGCGCGTCCGGTAATCGTCAGATCGTTATTGACTGTCAGCATCCCCAAGTCACCACTATTAAACCACCCGTCAGGATCGATCGCTTTGGCGGTAGCCTCAGGATCGCGATAATAACCCTGCATCACTTGCGGCCCACGAATTAATACCAATCCCTTATTCCCGATCGCGACTGGTTGACGAGTCTCGACATCGACGATCTTAATTTCGGTACCTGGTAATGGTTGTCCTGATGAGAGTCGCAAATTATGCCACGGACGGCGAACATTGGTAATCGGTGCAGTTTCGGTCAAACCATAGCCGAGCAGCACATCCACGCCCACAATCTCAAAGAATAAATCGAGATGTTTGGCAAGCGAACCGCCACCGATAATCATATTTTTAATCTTGCCACCAGTAGCCTCGCGAATCTTGGCGTAGACGAGCTTGTCTGCGATCGCATGAACCGGAGCTAAAATCGACATCTGGAGCCGTGCATTCAACTTTTGACTCAAACTAGGTTGTAGGCATTCTAAACTCAAACCTTGGACGATTCGCCGTGCTTCGATATATTTTGTACTCGCAGCCAACAGCGTATCAACCAGTTTTTGCTTGTTGGCTGGTTGCTCGCGAAATTGCTTCTGAATCCCCTCATAAACCGACTCCAACAGTCGCGGAACTGCGACGAGGTACTCTGGCTGAAAATCTTTCAAATCCTGCTTGAAATAGCGAATATTGGTGTATGTCTGAGTACAACCCTGGGAGAGCAAATAATATTCACACGATCGCTCGTAGCAATGCCAAGAAGGTAAAATACTCAGCACCCGATCGCCAGGCTTGGCTGGAATGACCGTACCGCATGTAGTTACTTGATGCAGAAGATTTCCGTGAGTGAGCATCACCCCTTTGGGATTGCCGGAAGTACCAGAAGTATAGATCAGGGTAGCTAAATCTGTTTTTTTGAGGGCAACAGGTGTAAAATTCGCAGTCCGACCCAGTGCGATCGTCTGGCTAAAATTGAGGAGTCTAATCGGCAGCTCTAAATCTGGTTGCTCGTCAGAGAGTAAAATAACTAAATCGATCGATCGTTCGACTAATTTATCGCTCAACTTTTTGAGCGTTTTGAGGTCTTCAACTACTAATGTTTTAGCTTGACTGTTGTCTAAAATTGAGAGTAGTTCTTGAAGATCGGCTTGAGAACTACGAACGGCGTTAAATGCCCCTGTCAACATAATGCCCTGATCGGCAATCAACCATCTAGGACTATTGTCAGCAAATAAAGCTACCGCAGTATATGGCTGAATTCCTAGACTTTGTAAGCCCGTAGCAAATAGTTGAATTTGAGTAGCTACCTCAGTGTAAGTTAGCCCGATCTCTGGTTTGATATGAGGTGCATTTAAGGCAACAATTTCCCCACATTTAGCAGCAACTATCGCCCAAATTTGGGGAATAGAGTCGATCTGACTATAATCGATCGTCTGGCTGATGTTTTGCTGCTCTCGATCGGTCATTGAATAAGGATAATTCGCTAATCTAGAAGTTGTCATAATTATTTTAGATCCAATCTTTTTACTGTTAACCCGAGCTAGGTTGGAGCGGTTAATCGCTATGTTCCTAGATTAGCTGGAGATCGGGGCGATCGATCGTCTACTGTGACAGAAAGTTAGGTGGCTGAGATTTGTATTTCGATCTACATACAATAGAGTGTAAGTCTCATTTGAACATCGCCTCATGCAACAAGTCAAAGCCTGTGGGTTTATTCTGTTTAGAGGACGTACCGATCCTCATAAATCTTTTTTATTGATGAAACACCGCGATCGCTACGATCTGCCCAAGGGACATGTCGAATCTGGTGAGTCGGATCTAGAATGCGCGCTCAGAGAGATGACTGAAGAAACTGGTATTCCTGCTGATGCAGTTGAAATAGAGCCAGATTTTCAATATCGAGCGATCTATTACCCCCAGTCTGCCAGATTGAATAATGCGATCGTCGAAAAGACCTTAATTATTTTCTTGGGGTGGGTAGATTCGCACACCTCAATTACTACCACCGAACATCTCGGCTATGAATGGTTTGATTGGCACCCACCACATCACATTCAGGATCGAACGATCGATCCACTCCTTGCTGAAGTTAGCACTTATTTTGGGAATTAATTTACCTCTGGCAAAATACATGGTACTATTATTTTTACAACCCAGGGTAATCATAAGGAAAAAATATAGGTAATTTACGTTTATTAAGTACTTGTGAACTATTATTATCAAATTTTAATCGATGAGCGATCGTCAGCAATGCCAACGTTGAAAGATGAGGAGAATCATGTATGGTAATTGCCGCACCAGAACTCAAAGCTGAGTCACGGCGACTGGGGGAACAGCGAGTCGTGCTGCGAGGTTTGTCTTGGGATGCGTATCTACAGATTCTCAATGCCCTACCGCAATCTCGCGCTGCTCGGTTGACCTATGATGATGGAATTTTGGAGATTACGGTGCCGTTAGAATTGCATGAATTTTCAGGTCGTTTAATCGAACGTTTTATTTGGACGCTGGTTAAAATGATGGGACTGAAAATCAAGACGATCGGTGCAAGCTGTCAACTGTCAACTGTCAACTGTCAACTATTTAACACTGTTGCAATCGAGCTAATAGAACCATAATTTCATCGATAACTTTGACCATTTGGGATGTCGGTCGATCGTGTTGATTGAGAATGATACTAAATACTAGCGGGGAGTACTGCGGTGGATTGATATAACCAGCTAAACTGACAACTCCACTCATACTTCCAGTTTTTGCGCGAACGATACCTTGAGCTAAAGTCCCTTTCATCCGATTTCGCAGACTACCACTAACTCCAGCAATTGGTAGAGAGTCACGATATAGTTGTCCCGCTGGTGTTAAGCTCATTGCTGATAATAGTTTCACAAAAGTAGTCGGTGTGACTAAATTATGTCGAGATAGCCCAGAGCCATCATGGAGACTATAAGCTTGGGGATCTATGCCCATTTCAGTCAGACTTTTCTTGACTAAAGCAATCCCGAGACTAATAGTATCTTGACTACTAATATAGTGTTCGGGATGAGTCCGCCAGATCGATCTGAGCAAAATTTCAGCATAAACATTATTACTACGTTGATTAGTTTCATTAATTAATTCTCCAATGGTGGGCGAATTAATAGCGGCAATTTCTGGGAGATTAGTAGTGTTTTGCCCTAATACTAAGCGTGTACTCCCGAATGCAATTCCAGAGCGATTCAAACTTTGTCGAAAGGCACTAATAAAAGATTCGGCTGGATTTACTAATGGTAGATCGATTTGGGTAGGAGCAGTATTTAGAGCTAGCGTACCCGTCAATCGGAGTGTCGATTTACCAAAAACTGCGATTGCCTCAACATTATTATCTTGACTAGCTGCAACTGTCAAACTTTGATTATCAATTTGCCAACTATTTAAACTCGGATCTTTCCAGGTATATTTAAGTGGCATTCCGATTTGCTGCGAACTCACTATTAATGGATTAGAGTTTTGGTTGAGCATCAACCCATTAATCGCTGGCGCGTAATCAGTCGATAAATCTCCCCATTCCCAATTACTGTTAATCTGTTCCCCGCGAAAATATCCATCATCGAAACTAATTTGTCCGATCTGTTTTATCCCGCGCTGCTGGAGCTGTTGCGCGATCGATTGTAGCCCCGTTACTGTCAAACTCGGATCGCCCCTACCTACCACCAAGAGATTAGAAGTATTCCCAGTATTTGGGAGTTGATATACCGATGTCCGCAACCGTGTCATGGCTCCTAGCTGGCGCAGAGCAACTGCTGTCGTAATTAATTTAACATTAGAAGCAGGAATAAATAATCGATCGCCATCACGATTATAAAGTTGACTTGTCCCGCCCAATGCCTGAATTACAATCCCCCACCGATAGCGGCGCAATTCGGGTCGATCGATTATCCGATCGATTGCTGTCGGCAGTTGGCTCGAACAAATTGCTGGTGATACTTGCGGCGGTGCGATAACTTTTGGCTGCTGCGCCTGAGTTGGAATCGCAAATAACACCAACAGCCACCCGCACGTTGTCGCGATGCTCCAGAGGCGAGGTGCCAATGTCTGTTGGGAAGAAGGTAATTGCATCATAGACTGACACCCGATTTTTTCGATCCTCAGTCTACTCGATCGCGGAGCGTACCGAAGGTAATCGAAACCCAGTTTTTAAAAATTTTCGCCCTCAACGCTATAAGTATCGCTATCTGATTCGATAAACGAACAATTTTGTCCTGGCAAACTACCCAAGTTCTGAAGTAGGGGTATTTTTGAGATTGACGATCGCACTAGTAATCAGGTGCGACAATAATCCAATCGGGCCAAAGAATAGACACAAAATCAGCGAGTGAATAGTAATTATCCCCTTATTTTGCCCTTCTAAATAGATGTACCGTCCGACAAATAAATCCATCACCAGAAAATGCACCCACCCCAGCGCGGCGGCTCCCTCATTGGCAAAGAAGCGGGCAATATCAGGTAGTTTGGGATTGGCGAGTGCGGCGGCTGAGTCAGGATCGATCGCAACGATGAGCAGGTAGATATACAATCCAGCCAGGGCAATAAATGGTAGTGGGGATGAAATTATCTTGCGAGTAATCTCCCATTTGGGTAATACAATCATCAAAGCCCAGAAGGGTAGAACGAATAAGTTGGCAATATCGAATATTTGACTTAGCATTTTTGTGATTTACAAATGATTAAAATTACAAGCTTTATCTATTATGATATAAAAATTAAGATAGAGGCATGTACTCTCTTATCACAATAACTCTTCGTCAAATCCACATAAAAACTAAATTAGATCTATTAATCGCCTTGTACAAGTTGAAACCCGATATCCTGCTGGATGATATCTTTGAGTGCATGTGGAGAGCCTACCCAGATATCGCCATAATTCATAACTAGCACATCTCGATTTCGGGATACATAAAAGTTGTGTGACGGCTCGTTGAATACATAATAACCACCAAGCCACAAAGGTTCCAATTTTTCTTCTATAAGAGTCTTTTCAAGAATATTGTTTGTCCATACCGTTCCAAGATTGTAGCTTCCCATAACAGCCCCTTGCAGACACAGTGTAATAAGAAAGTGATTGAGGGATTCACACACAACTAAAAAGCCTTTCCTCTCACCTACAGCATCCGCTGCATCTGAATACACTTGGGGATCTTTTTGGTTAGATAAGCAACGAACCGAGCAATTCCCTTGATTTTCATGGGAAAATTAAATCATTCCATCAATACGATTAAGACGATTGATTGGCATAAGCCCATCTTGCGTAGCAAATGGAGCTAGATCTTCATCGATTAAGTCCACCAAGCCACCCACTTCTCGATAGATCTTTGCCAGTCCCTCTGGCAAATCGTTCGGAATCATGTCTGGTGGTAGCGATGGATCTTCGAGTAAGTTGCGGTGAAAATATTGATAAACTGGTGCGAGACACAATCTTACCCATAAACGCCCAATTTGCTCGACACCTTACTGGGAACACCAAAAGGGATTGATGATGCTGGGACGATCGATTTGACTGGTACTAGTTGCACCGCACACGCCTTGAGTTCTGGTTGTAAAGAATCGGGACAAGCGGCATCGTGAGTAAATAGATTTGCTTCGGCATCTTTTGCCCACAATTCCCCCCAGTGCATCGGCACGAATACCGTACCACGATCGATCGCCGCTGTGACTAGTGCTGGGAATCTACCCGTACCGCGACGCGATCGAATTTCGACTATTTCGCCAGTTTCAATCTGCAATCTTGCGGCATCGCGGGGATGAATTTCGACGAAGGGTTCGGGGTGCATCTGTTGGAGTTTGGGGATGCGTGCAGTGCGGCTCATTGTGTGCCAGTGCCCGTACAATCGCCCTGTCGTCAACACAAATGGATAATCTGGGTCTGGTGGTTCGGCGAGTCCTTTGGAGTGGCAAGCGGCAAATTTGGCGCGTTTGTCGGGATGATGAAATTGGAGATCGGTATAGAGGCGTTTGCCGTACTGGGTTTTACAGCCTGTGGGGTGCGGCCATTGAGTGGGGCCATTATCTTTGAGATATTGATGGCTCAATCCGGTGACATCACAGGGACGACCCGCACTGAGTTGGGTAAATTCAGCATAGACATCAGCACTATTTTTGAACCAAAATTCATCTTTAAAGCCCAGTCTCCGCCCGACTTCGGCAAATACTTCCCAATCGGCTTTAGCTTCACCAGGAGGCGTTCTAAATGCAGGACACAGAGTAACTGTCCGCTCGGAATTGGTCATCACGCCTGTCTTTTCGCTCCATTGCGCGGCAGGGAGGAGGACGTGAGCGTATTTAGCTGTTTCGGTGGGGTAGTAAGCCTCCTGATGGATCGTAAAAGGCGATCGCAATAAGGCGGCTTTGGTGCGGTTAATGTCGGGCATACTGACCGCTGGATTGGTGGCTACGATCCACAGCAAGCCTACCGAATTAGTTTCCATGCCTGTTATCATCTCCCAGGCAGTTTTACCCGTAGTGGGGGAGATTCTGCCTGCTGGTAAATTCCAGAGTTGCTCGATTTCGGCGCGTTGGGCGGGATTTTTGACGAGGCGATAGCCAGGGAGGATGTGCGATAGTCCGCCAGCTTCGCGTCCGCCCATTGCATTTGGTTGTCCGGTGAGGGAAAATGGCCCAGCACCAGGTCTACCAATTTGCCCTGTCATCAGGTGGAGGTTGATAATATGCCGGACTTTGGCGGTACCTTCACTGGATTGATTGACTCCCATCGACCACAAGGAGAGGACATTCTTAGATGCTCCCCACCATTTGGCAGTTTGTTCGAGATCTGCTTGGGCGATGCCACATTTAGCAGCGACGATGTGGGGAGGATACTGTTGAATTACCTCTACGAAGGCAGCAAAGTTATTAGTACAGGATTCGACAAATTGTTGGTCTACTTTGCCCGCACGCAGGAGTAAATAAGCAATCCCATTCAATAAATCGATGTCTGTACCTGGAGTAATGGCCAGATGGATGTCTGCGGCTTCGGCGGTAGCGGTGCGACGCGGATCTACTACTACTAGCTTGACTCGATCGTGTTGTTTATGATATTTTCTCAGTCGATTAAATAGAATCGGGTGACACTCGGCGGTGTTCGTCCCAATTAAGAAGGCAAAATCTGTTTTTTCGATGTCATCATAACAACATGGTGGCCCATCGGCTCCAAAACTCTGGATATAGCCAGATACTGCCGAAGACATACACAGCCGCGAATTGGCATCAAAATTATTCGTACCCAAACAACCCTTTAGGAGTTTTTGGGCGGTATAGTAATCTTCGGTCTGAGATTGCCCCGAACCATACATACAGATCCCATCGGCACCTTGGGTATGTAAAACATGCTGCATTCGATCGACAATCCGAGTATAAGCTTCTTCCCAACTCACCCGCTTGAATGGTTGGTCGAGACTATCCCGCACCATCGGGTATTGCAAGCGATCCTTGTATAGTGACTCGCTAATTGTTGCCCCCTTCACACATACCATCCCCTGACTAGAAGGATGCGACTTGTCGCCCATCACTTTCCAAATCGGGATACCACTACTATCCCGATGTACTGATTTCCCTGGCACAGCGGGGGGCGAAGCTTCTAAACCACAGCCGACACCACAGTAGGGGCAAAGTGTTTTAGTTGTGTCAGTCATAGGATGGAGGGTAGGGAGTAGGGATTAGGGAGTAGGGATTCGCGCCCGCCTTTATTCCCCGACGGTTTGCGAAAAGTACGGGAACAGGGGCGCGAGCTTTTGGGGGGAAGCTTCCCAAGCGAGCTTTTGGGGGGAAGCTTCCCCCCAAAACGTCGCGCCCCAAAACGTCGCTTGTTTCCCAACTGGGCGGGAGACCCGTCCAGACAAGTAGAGCACCTTTTTAAGACAGCGCAACCTTGCAGCGAATCAAGACAGGGAGTAGGCAATAAGGGATTAGGATGATGCTGAAAATAGCTATATATCTGCAAAATACCGATTCTAGTTCAGATATTCTGTGTTGGCGAATACTAAAAATATGATGAGGTTGGATAGTCTGGCTACCCAACCTCGGAATGTGGCTGTTTACTGAAATACCCACGATTTGGGTGAATTAACCTAACTCTTCAGTGAGACCAGTGCCAATTCCGACAACTTGAGCTTTGTCTAGCCCAAAAGAGTTTTGGGGTTCTTTGAGGAAGAAGGCACAGAGGAACGCACAGAGCAGTGCGCCCATACCCATCGAACCAAATAGAGTCGGTGCATCAGTCAAGCTAAAAATGGTCAGATAAACAACACCACCAAAGTTACCATAGGCACCGACATTACCAGCAACTTGTCCAGTAATTTCCTTCTTAATTAATGGCACAATTGCAAAGGTACCGCCACAACCTGCTTGAGCAAATAAGGCTGAGAACATCGTCACAGCAACTGCTACAGGTAAAGCCCAAGTTTTATCGATTTGATGCGCTACTAAATAAGCAACCCCGATTAATCCAGTTACTACAGTCATCGTCCATTTCCGAGAGCCAAATTTGTCGGAGATAAACCCACCACTGGGGCGCGAAAATAGATTCAGGAATGGGTAAGTAGCGGCAATCATCGCTGCTACGGCGTGTTGGAGTCCAAATGTTTTCTCAAAGAAGACGGGTAACATCGAGACAGCCGCAAGTTCGGAACCAAAGTTGGTGATGTAGGTAAATTGCAACAGCGCAACTTGACTAAATTCGTACCGCTCGGCTGGTGCAAATTGTTTGCGACCGAGTACAACATCGCGATTGACTAACCAAGCTTGGTAAGTCTGGTAAGCGTACAAGCCTGCAAGTATGAACCAAATGAAATACATTTGTCCAGGATTAAGGAAATGGAGTTTTTTCTGTGCCAATCTCCAGGCTAATAAACCGAGGGCAAAAATCAGCCCGAAGTTCATAATTAGCAAACCATAGAAATCTCTGGCACTGGTAACTTCCATCGCGCCATATTTTTTGGGACGCTTGTATTCTTTTCCTGGCGGTGTGTCGGTGACACTGTTAAAGTAAATCACACCGTAGATAGCTGCAATTACGCCAGTCATGACGATTGTCAATCTCCAGTTGGTAGCTCCACCAGCGAGAAAGGCAGTTCCACCAGCAATTAAAGGGAGTGCAAATTCCGCACCGAAAGCTCCAAAGTTACCCCAACCACCATAGATACCTTGGGCGATACCGATATCTTTGGGTGGGAACCATTCCGATACCATCCGAATTCCCAATACAAAGCCAGAACCGACAATCCCCATCAGTAGACGGGCAACCACCATTTGGGTGAAATCTTGAGCTAAAGCCGTCGCAATACAGGGAACGATCGCAAAAATCAGTAGGATAGAGTAGGTAATCCGTGGCCCATATTTATCTAGTAAAGCACCGATAATAATCCGAGCCGGAATCGTAATTGCTAGGTTGCAAATCAATAGCGTCTTAATCTGCGACTCATCAAAATTCAACTCTTTGCCAATGACAGTCGCAAAGGGGGCAAAATTGAACCAGCAAACGAAGGTTAGAAAAAAAGCAAACCAAGTCAGGTGCAAGGTTCGGTATGGATTTTTGAACGAAAGTAATCCCTTTAGCATCAGGCCATAGCCACAACAAGACAACAACTGAGGAGATCCATTAGACAGTTGTGCCAACTGTTAATTGATGTCAGTACATCTAAATTACGGGAATGTTGGATGTAAATTAGTAGTTTTTGTTACCGTTTATTAGTTATCTTTCGATAAATACATGCTGAAAATCCGGTTTTTGCATCTAGTCAAGCTATAAAGTTAGCGAGAATACAGCATAAATACGCTGCTAATCGAGACATAATTGTAAAATTGTAAAATTGTGACCTCATGGCAACTTCTTCTCTAATTCAGGGTTTGCGGCGTGCTTATCAGATTGCTAGATTTGCCCAGCGCAGGAGCCTTTCGTCAGCAACAGCTCTGGAAATATGGGAGCTGCGGATTAGTCGTCGCCGCTTGCTTCAAGGCTCCCTCGCGGCGGCGGGTGTTCTATCCGCTCTAGCATTGGAGCGAAAAGTTGATGCGACAACAGCACCAGTGCTAATTGTGGGGGCGGGGATTGCGGGATTGACGGCGGCTTACTATCTGAATAAATCGGGTGTACCAGTCCGCATCATCGAAGCCAGTAATCGGGTTGGTGGGAGGATTATCAGCCAAGCCACGGCACTCGGCACGGAAAGCACTGTAGAATTAGGCGGCGAGTTTATCGACTCTGGGCATAAAAATATTCGGAAGCTGGCTCAGGAACTAGGTTTAGTGGAAGTAGATCTATTTGCCACAGATCGCGGGTTGACTAAAGATGTCTGGTTTTTTAAAAACCGATTAGTTAGCGAACAAGAATTAATTACGGCATTTATTCCTCTCGTCAAACAGATCGATCTAGATGTCAAAGCCATCGGTGAGGTAAACTATAAATCAACCAATCCTCGTGCCATTGAACTCGATCGGATCTCAATTAAAACTTATCTCGATCGCTATTGTCCCGATCCGATCTTGAGGCGATTTATTGAAGTTGCTTATACTAATGAATATGGATTAGAAGTCGATCGTCAGTCGGCAATTAATTTATTATTACTAATTGGTAAAGATCCAGATAAAATCGAAATATTCGGTAGTAGCGACCAACGATATCAGATTCGGGGTGGTAATCAACAGATTGTCGGTCGATTAGCCGCCAAATTTAGCGATCGGATCGAAACCAATACTCAGTTAGAATCAATCCGTAGTAATAATAATAATCGCTATCGCGTCAGTTTTCGGCAGGGTGGCGCAAGCAAGGAATATACATTCGATCGAGTCATTCTAGCGTTACCATTTAGCGTCCTCAGACAAATCGATCTAGGTGTCAGTTTACCTGCTATCAAACAAGCTGCTATTAGAGAATTAGGCTATGGGACAAATACTAAATTAATTACTAGCTACAGCGATAAGTTGTGGCGTAATAAGTACAAATCTAATGGTCAATCCTTTAGCGATCTCGATACTAGCGAAACCTGGGATTCAAGCCGAGTTACAGATACTAAAGCAGGTACTATCACTAGTTTTAGTGGTGGCAATTTGGGTGTGAGGATAGGTAGATCTAAACCTGGAGAAGCTGCTAGTGAAATAACCAAGCAATTAGATCTAATTTATCCAGGTGTGAAGAATCTATCCTCAGATCGAGCGATCGTTAGTAATTGGATCGATCGCCCTTATTCACAAGGTTCCTATGCCTGTTATTTAGTCGGACAATGGACGAAATTTGCGGGTGCAGAGGGCGAAAGAGTGGGCAATCTCTTTTTCATCGGCGAACATTGTTCGATCGATGCTCAAGGCTATATGGAAGGTGGCTGCGCCACTGGATTAATGGCAGCAGAAACGATTATAAAGGAGTTGAAGTAACTCATTCATATCCCTACCCTCACTATTTATTTACGAATACTCGCTTGAGCTTTTGTTTTAGGCGGCTGATTAGCTGACGAACATAGTTCGGCTAGTTCACAATCAGGACAATTAGGTTTTCTAGCATTACAAATAGCCCTACCGTGATAGATCGTCATAATTGAAAAGTTTTCCCAATCTACTTGAGGCAAAAACTTCATTAAATCCTGCTCAATTTTAATCGGATCTTGATGCTTCGTTAGACCAATTAAATTAGTCAACCGTTTGACATGGGTATCGACGGTGACACCTTGAATATTGCCAAAGGCATGAGCAGAAACTACATTTGCCGTCTTCCTCGCGACTCCCGGTAATGTGAGTAACTGTTCCATCAGTTGAGGAACTTCACCATTGAATTCCTCGACGATCTTGCGACAAGCACCTTGAATATTTTTAGCTTTATTATGATAAAATCCAGTCGATCGCACTAATTCTTCAATATCTAGAATATCTGCATAAGCCATCGATCGAGCATCAGGAAACTTGGCAAATAATGCTGGCGTAACTTTATTTACCCGCTCGTCGGTACACTGGGCAGAGAGAATAGTTGCGACCAATAATTGAACGGGTGTTGTATAATCTAAACTACAAGTGGCATCTGGATAGAGTCGTTTTAGTCTGAGCAATACTTCCAATGCTCGTTTCTTCTTAGATGTCCACTTGCGATCGATACTCATGCAGTAGTTTTGGTTGGTTGACGTAAATGGCGGATCGAGAATAACCACTATCTTGCTAATATATATCTAATTTTGAAAAAAGGAACAGTAGGCTACGATGGTTTTGTCATCGCCAGAGTTTTAAGTTAATCTACAGTGTTGGTGTGTTACTCCGCAGGATAACGCACCAACACACCAACATATTTTTCTGACGCATCAAATAGGATTGGTACATAAATCGATCGATTCTGCTCTGATTTTTGACCATTCTCGATCGCTCAAAGGTTCGATCTCAAACTCTACCTGAAAATGCTTCTGAGCGGCTTGAGTAAGAGCATCGATAATCTGGGGAATAGTTAACTGAAGAATAGGTACAGGTGGTAGATCGATCGATTCGCCAAATACTTTTTCAAACAATTCTAAGTCTGGATTCAGCCGCATCGAACCGTGTTGTAAAATTGTGCCAGATTCGATCGATTGGGCACTACCAATGAGCTTATAACCATCCGCACAAACTAGATCCGCACTAGTCGCCGTACCAAAACAATTGGGATTGTGAATATAACCCGTTCCTGCCGTACCGTATTGTAACTCGACACCGATCGATCGCCAGCCATCGATCAGAAACTGACAAATTTGTTGATATACTTCAACCCTTTTACCAACAAATCCCGAACCGATGAGGGCATAAGTCAAATCTCCTTGATGTAATACACCGCGTCCACCAGTCGGACGTTTGATGATATCGATCGGGACGTGCCATGCTAGCGATCTCCAATGTTCGGGATATTGTCGTTGGTGATACCCTAGAGAGATAGTCGGCTGCGACCATGTATAGAAGCGTAAAGTCGGGGGAATTTGTCCTAAAATATGTTGTTGTAACAACCACCGATCGATCGACATTTGGATCTGTCCGGTAGTCTCAATCGGCGGAATCAATCGCCAGGTTGTGTCTGAATTAGTCAATCGATCGCGCTCCAAGTCAATACCAGATTCTTTATTCTGTTATATTTACAACTAGAGTAGTCTCGATTCTCCTGATGGAGAGTCTACGCCAACGAGCCAACGTATATGGTCGCACCCATCCTCACTTCAACTACTGCCGAGATTATCTATCCTGACTGCGACGGCAATCCAATGTCCGACAATACCAAACAATTTCGGTGGATTGTCACCATCAAAGAAAATCTCGAACTTCTATACGCCGAAAATTCCGATGTTTTTGTAGCGGGGGATTTGTTGTGGTATCCAGTCGAAGGTAATACTACCATCCGCCAAGCACCAGATATCATGGTCGCGATCGGCAGACCGAAAGGCGATAGAGGTTCTTACCAGCAATGGAAGGAAACGGGAATTGCGCCGCAAGTTGTGTTTGAGATTTTATCTCCAGGCAACCGACTAGCAGAAATGCAGCGGAAGTTAAGTTTTTACGAACGCTATGGCGTAAACGAGTATTATATCTACGATCCCGATCGGATTGATTTTGCTGGCTGGATGAGAGTTGATGGCAAATTAGAATCGATTGAAGAACCACAGAGCTGGGTAAGTCCATTATTAGAAATTCGGTTCAATCTCGAACCCGATACTCTCCAAATTTATCGCCCCGACGGTCAACCATTTCTCAGTTTCGGCGATCTCGATCTGCGTCGTCAAGCTGCCGAACAACGTGCCGATACTGCCGAACAACGTGCCGATACTGCCGAACAGCGTCGTCAAGCTGCCGAACAGCGTGCCGATACCGCCGAACAACGCGCTGCTAGAATGGCAGCAAAACTACAGGAATTGGGTATCAATCCCGCAGATTTATAATCATTCTCCCCGTCTCCCCGTCTCCCTGTCTCTACCCTCTACCCTCTACCCTCTACCCGTGCGCCTACCTCTTCCCCAATTTAGCATCGGTGCCAAAAATCCTCAGCATATCGCCGAGGTAATCGAGACATCTACTTGTGAATTTCTGGCTCAATGTTTAGAACCAGAAGATCTCAAACTTGCGGTGATGCCCACCTTTGGGAGTATTGTCAAAGCTGCCGATGAAGAATCTGGCAATCAAATTCTCGCTGTGGTTTACCATGCTACCACTGCGCCGATCGATTCTGTCCATCGCGCTCGTGCTTTGGGGATGTCGCTAGATGAATTGCGAGAGGAACAACCCCAAATTTTTGCGATGCTCAAAACTGAGTTTAAAGCGGCGATTATCGGCTTTGAGGATGACAAGGGGCAAATGTATCAATACCTACCACCCCGCCCACCCCAAATCCATCAGGGTGTGTATCAGTGCGATAAGGAAGAGATTATTAGGTTTAGCGAACAGTTGGAATTTCTGCGGACGCTGTTGCAGGTACAAGGCGCACCTGTGGAGGCTCTGACAGCCGCTACTATTCGGGAAATTCATCATTTACGATCGCGAGATCGATCGTGGCTAGTCACCGCCGGACGTACTGTCAGCCTCATTCTCAAGGATGATTATGACAGATTGCGCTATGTCTTATCCCAAATCCGTTAATTAGTTGACAGTTGCGGCTCGCGCTCCTCGGCTTTGCCGAGGGTTTAGCGAGACAAGACAGACAGTTGACAGTTGACAGTTGAGAGCTAATTTTTAATGATAATGATTTAGTCCTTCTTTTTAAAAACCAACTATTCACTATTCACCATCCACACTTCGGCTTCGCTCAGTGCAAGCCATTCACCATTCACCATTCACCATCCACCATCCACTATCCACTGACTTAAAAATGCGAGCCGAACAATCAAGTAACATCGACATCACCTCATACATCGATCATTCCTTGCTCGGTACTGCTGCTACTCCCGCGATGGTGGAACAGTGGTGTGAGGAAGCACATAGATTTGGTTTTGCGGCTGTATGTGTCAATCCCTGCTATGTGCGGCAAGTTACCGCTCTATTGCACCAAAAACCGCCCCAGATTTGTACGGTGATTGGTTTCCCTACAGGTGCCACGACGACGGCAAGTAAGCTGTATGAGGCTCAGGAGGCGGTGGAGAATGGTGCTCAGGAGTTGGATGTGGTAATTAATGTTGGTTGGTTAAAAGCAGGGAAAATCGATGATGTACATCGTGAGATTGCCGAAATCTGCGAAGCGACGGGACAAGGGGTAAAGGCAATTTTGGAAATGTCGCTACTGACGCAACCGGAACGCGAGATCGCCGCCCAAATCTGTATGGAAGCAGGTGCGCGGATGCTAAAAACGGGCACGGGTTGGTGTGGTGCGGTGACGGTGGAAGATGTGCGATTTCTCAAGGATCTAACTAAAGACCAAATCGGCATCAAAGCGGCTGGTGGTATCCGCACCCATCAGCAAGCTGTGGACTTGATTTTGGCTGGGGCTACAAGGTTGGGCACTTCTTGGGGGATAGATCTATTGAAACAGCGAGAACAGGAGTCAAAAGCTGGTGGTTAGCAACAGCAGAAACGATCGATCTATGCCGTCTGATGTTGTTAAGATCGATCTTGAGGATGGGGTAGGTTGTCGGCTGGCTTGTTGGCACTTTGACGAAATAGATATAATGAACCTGTCAATCCCAATCCAGCTAATAATAATGCTGTAGTTCGATACCACCCGATCGATCTCCGCGAGCGCAACAATGAGATAATAGCTAAACTCGCTCCTAAATTGGTGACTTTATTTTTACGTTTATTGATGCCAGTTAACTCTAACCCTTGAGGATAATCAATTTGGGTGTTTGAATTTCGAGTCGATGCTGAGGTTCCAGCTTCAATCTTGTTGGGAATGAATTGTTCAAACAAACCTGGCGCAATCTGGATATATCCGCGATTGACAAATCGGACGGCATCACAAATTTCCTGGGCGGGGGCACCTTTGAGAATGTAACCATTGGCACCAGCATGAATCGAATCGGCGACATATTCATCGCTATCATGACTGCTGAGTACTAAAATTTTGGTTTTTAGCGAACTGTGGGAAATGATTTTGGTAGCGAGAACACCATCGATATCGGGCATTTCCATATCCATGAGGACGACATCAGGGATGAGTAATTTCACCTGCTCGATCGCATCATAACCATTGTCTACCATTCCGACGATATCGAAGTCCGGCTCAGTCTCAAGTAGAGACTTTAGCCGTTCCCGAATGCTCTTCTGGTCATCTACCAGGAGAATGCGAATCATGTCCAATTCCTTAGATTTACGATACTTACTAATAACCAACTCTGATTTACTTATTCGATCGATCTACCCTCACAACCGGACGAAAATCTATTCTAATCACTTATTTATTAATATTATTACCGATTTCGACTGTCGCACGATCGAAATTGGTAATTTTGACATTCTTTTGAAGGTGTGCGCCCTTGTGCCCTTACCCCCCTTAGAAAGGGGGAGGCTCATGCTCCCTCCCCTTAGAAAGGGGAGGGCTGGGGTGGGGTAAACAACCTTCGCAGCAACTCCAACAACTTGTGTATATACCGTAGCCCAAGAGGGGATGAATAGGGATGCCCTCATCTTTGCCCTAATTCCTCAAACTGTTGCCAACACATTAATAGTGCTCGTGGTACATGAAAACAACCTTTCCATTTACCACCTTTGAGATCCAATAATACTTCGCCCTGACGGTTGAGATAACCAAACCACTCCCCATATTCGGCATCGGCAAAGTGTGTCCAGGTATATTCATGCACTCGTTGATACCAAGTCCAACATTCTTCCCTACCTGTGAGCCGATAACCCATTGCCAAAGCGACGAGAGTTTCGACATGTACCCACCACAGCTTTCGATCCCATTCTAATTGTTGGGGTGGATGACCGTCAGCATCCATGAAGTAATATATACCGCCGTAGCGATCGTCCCAAGCAAAATTGAGGATATTTAACACCACATCTACCGCTTGATTTATCGTGGCTAAATCTTGGCGGCGGTTAGCGATATCCATGATAAACCACATCGCTTCGATCCCATGTCCAGGATTGATCGATCGACCCTCAAAACAATCGACATGGCTACCATCTGGGGCAACATTTTCGTACATCAATCCGCGTTCATCCAGAAAGTCAGTCATTACTTCCCGCACAGTTAGATCCAAAACTCGATCGAGTTCCTCACTCGGCAACAACCACGACATTTCTAGGGTAAGATTGGCTAAAATCATCGGTACGGCTAGAGATTTGAGCGATCGAGTCCCAGGATATGTTTTATTATATTGACCCTTGGGATCGTCCTTGCGCCGCAATACATTTTTATAAGCTTGGAGCGCGATATCTTTTGCCCAGGATTCACCATCGGCGAGGGCATATTGACTAAAAGCCATCGCAGCAAAACAGTCAGAGAAGATGTTGTAAGGCTGCACAAGGGGCTGTCCCGATCGATCGAGTGCAAAATACCAATTACCTTGAGGATCGCGCCCATGCTCGGCGAGGAAACTCGCTCCATGTCCGGCAATCTTGAGCCATTCACTCCGCTGTTCCACCCGATTGTACAACATTGAAAATGTCCACACTTGGCGATTTTGGAGCCAAATAAACTTATCCGTATCGTAGACTTTTCCCGATCGATCGAGACAGGTAAAATAACCACCCTGCTCCCAATCGATCGAGTTTTGCTCCCAAAACGGCAATACATTATCCAGCAGTGTATCTTTGTAGAGTTTTGCTAGTTTTTTGAAGTCGTAGTCCATGATGTAGGTATTTTTCCTAGAAATTAGTTAGATCGTTTCACTAAATGAGCATAATAAGAGCATCTTTATTTTTTTGCTATATTTGAGGAAGTAAGAGATAAAGTTAAAGTCCTGAGTATCAGTTGTAGGTATAGCAGTGAGTGTGAGCGTAGCTGGTGCGGTGACGATAATCTACGATGGGGCTGCTGGCACAACGCCTAACTCATATACGTCCACTCCGTACTTAAATTTTGGTAATATCGGTGGTACACAAACTGCCAGCGGCGGTGTGACGAATTTAGATACCAGTAGTTCAGAATCCATTCGAGCTGGTTATGCTAATTACAATAATTCGGGTTTAGTAAACTCGTTATTTCCGGTATTAGATAATAATGCTGGATATACACTCAGCTTTACCATCAAAGTTAACTCCCAAACTAATAATGGTTCAAACGGAGACTATCGTGCGGGTTTTAGTGCGATCGTTTTGGGGAGTGATAAAAAAGGGATCGAGCTAGGGTTTAGAAATCCTAATACAAAATTCGCGAATATTTCCGATATTTTCTCTCAAAATAGTGCTGCTTTTAATACTCCTGGTGAGCGAAATGCAAGTCTGGGCGGGATACTATCTAATTTGAATACATACAATTTAACTGTTTTGGGTAATGGGTATACGCTCACTAATGGAGGGAATACGCTCTTGAGTGGTTTACTCAGAGATTATACTGGTGCTGTTGGACTTTTAACTGATGTTTATCGAACTCCTAACTTTATCTTCTTGGGAGACAATACAACTTCTGCTGGAGCGAATGTCGATATCCAAAGTATCACTTTAACCACTACAAATGCTACTGACGTTCCAGAGCAGAGTAGTATGCTAGGTATCGGACTAGCGATCGGATTGGGTGCTAGGCTCAGACGTAAGTTGGTTAATTAGTCGATCGTTGATAGTTGATAGTTGATAGCGGCTTGCGAGATCTGGAGGGAACCTCCGCGCGTTGGCGTAGGCTTTCCAACGGAGATTCCGAGTCGCAAAATTCAAAATGGTATCACTTGTCGGAGTGACCTTTCGATCGGTGTTAATGCTATAACTAATATTCGATCCCTATTCACTAATAACTAATTTGTCTGACGCTTATTTGTTAGTATCTCACGGCAGTCGCGATCCGCGCCCGCAGATGGCAATCGATCGATTGTCACACCAATTAATTTCGTGCTTAGAACAAGTTTCCACTGTTGAATCACCAATTCTAGTTGCTACAGCACAATTAGAATTAGCCCAACAACCGCTACACGTCCAAATTAGCGATTTTGCTCGTAATTGTACGGATGGGATTACCCGCATAGCCATCTTGCCACTGTTTCTCATCCCTGGTGTGCATGTGATGGAAGACATTCCCGCAGAGGTAGAAATTGCCGCCCAAGAGATAGCCAATTCTGTCCCAGCACAGTCATACCAACGGGTAGAATTAACAGTATTACCTTTTCTAGGGGAAGATCCCGATTTTGCAAATTTGTTCGCCCAGAACCGATCTTGCTTGCCAAGTCAGACTATTATATTAGCCCACGGCAGTCGCCGAGCGGGTGGAAATGCGATCGTCGAACACTTAGCTAGTAGTGTGAATTTAACGGCGGCTTATTGGTCGGTGGCTCCAAGTTTAACCGATCGAGTAGCCGAATTGGTCGCTACAGGTGCAACAGAAATCGGAATTCTTCCCTACTTCCTATTTGCTGGGGGAATCACTGATGCGATCGCTCAATCGGTTGCACAATTGAGAGAGCAGTTTCCACAGGTAGAATTGATTCTAGGCGAACCGATGGGTAATAGTCCAGAGTTGGTCGCCACGATCGCTAAAATCCTGGCATCGAGCGACACATCCCCAAATTAGTGCAATCAGACAGAGGAAAAGTGACACAGGTTGGTAAAGTCTATTTAGTCGGTGCGGGGCCTGGAGATCCAGGATTGTTGACACTCAAGGGTAAGATCTTATTAGAGTCGGCTGATGTGGTGGTTTATGATGCCCTAGTTAGTCCTGAAATTTTAGCTAAAATCGCTCCTCACGCGGAAAAGATCGATGCTGGAAAACGGATGGGCAGACATTCCCTACTTCAGAATCAAACTACTGAATTATTGATCGCCAAAGCTCGCGAACATGCTATTGTCGTGCGATTGAAGGGTGGAGATCCGTTTATATTCGGGCGCGGTGGCGAAGAAATGGAGGATCTGATCGCGGCTGGTGTATCTGTCGAAGTAGTGCCTGGAGTGACCTCTGGGATTGCGGCTCCAGCCTATGCTGGTATCCCCTTGACGCATCGCAATTATAGTTCTTCAGTGATTTTTGTCACCGGACATGAGATGGCTGGTAAATACCGCCCTGGGGTCAATTGGAGCGCGATCGCTCAAAGTGCTGAAACGATTGTAGTTTATATGGGCGTTCAGAATCTCGATCGCATCACACACGAATTAATTACGGCGGGATTGGCTGGTGATACGCCGATTGCCTTAGTCAGATGGGGAACTACACCCAATCAGCAAGAGCTAATCGCTACATTAGAGACGATCGTCGAGCAAGTCGAAATCCACAAATTTAGCGCACCTTCGATCGCTGTAATCGGCAATGTAGTTAGACTCCACGATACACTGGGCAGCTTTTACCCATCGGGAGAATCACGTTAGTTAGGAAGATGGGTGCTGTCAGACGAATCGGGATGTACGAATCGATGCGTTGCCCTACGCCAACACCTCCTACAAGTACAACATCCAAATCAGTTGTGTATTTACCAGGATTGGCGAGACGCTAACTTTTCACAATGCGCTTGAGTCTGATAGAGAAATAGTTCGCGGCTATCACCTGTATTTGTCAGTGTCGGAACTAGGTTGCGTGCTTGAAGTGCCATGTGCACTTGTAGATGGGCTACATAGTCACTCATTTCCTCACCTGCTGCTAGTTGAGAATTTAGGGCAGTCTGGGCGAAATTGTTCTGCATTACCGATCGCTCTTAAAAATTAAGGATTGAACTTTAACCATCTCCTCAAAAGTTATCACACCCTACAGGCATTAATTCGAGCTTCGCAACGAAGGTTAACAAATCTTGGGCAATGTCTGAATTTAAAATTTGGAGATGAGGGATAAACTCAAATTTGACCGAGCGTAGATCTATATTACCAATGAGATCTTCGCGCTCGAATTTGGCGTTTTCATCGATTGACATCAGCTCGATCTCTACTTTCAGCTCTTTTCCTCAACCCAAAGTCATTTCATTGTGGCAATAATTACCGTAATATTATCGCTCCCACCGTGTTGTTTGGCAGCATCGATTAGAGCTTGAGCGGCAAGTTGTTCGGTTTCGGCTTGGAGATGGATCGCGATTTCATCGTGGGGGACTTCTTCGGTCAGACCATCGCTACAGAGTAAAATTCGATCGCCAGGATGGATATCTTGAGTCTGAATATTAATCTGACGTAAATCCCTACGACCCAGACAATGAGAGAGTACGTGTCGGAGTGGATGTACTTTGGCTTCATCAGCGTTGAGTTGACCCAACTTCATCGCCCTAGCTACCCAAGTATCATCTTCGGTAATCGGGTCTAATTTGTCACCACGGAGCCGATAGAGCCTAGAATCACCCACATGGGCAGACCAAACGATGTCATCGCGGAACAGAATCATCACTAGGGTGGTGCCCATATCGCCTCGTTGGGCGTTCTGTTCTTGGTCGGCGACGATTGCTTCATTAGCAGTTATGAGAGCTTGTGCTAGCAGGTTTTTGGTATCGGGTTCGCTGTCCCAATGTTGTTCTAGATATGTATGTGCTGTTTCGATCGCAATCCGGCTGGCTTCCTCGCCGCCAGCATGACCGCCCATCCCGTCAGCAACTATAAAAAATCGTCCATCAGGATCGATGTGATACGCATCTTGGTTGGCCTTCCGAACCATCCCTTTATCTGTCAAACCTGTGAACAACGATTTCATAGTCTATCTAATGCCTGTAGCGATTAACGATCCAAAAATTTAAAACAGATGGAGCAAGGTGCGAGTTATGGGCGGAGATAGCTAGCATCTTGCTACCAAGTCTCATCATTTATCAAACTTGCCGAGTTGCCATCATTAATTCATTAGTACCCAGATTGGTACTCATGATTAATCTATGACATCCGATCTTGTCGATCGAGTTTCCGCATTTGCCGAAACCACACTACCAAGCTAATTGCGGCAATTGCCCCAACTACGCCCGCCGCGATCGTGTATTGATTGACAAATAGAATCGTAGCAGACAATGTAAATGTCGCAACCAAGATTGCGTAATTTGTGTTTTGCTGCATGGTGCCAAGTCTGCGTAAATATCGATCGGTTTCGCTCGAACGGACTCGGACGCGAATATCCCCGCGTTCTAATTTGTCGATCGTGTCTTCGAGTCGGCGGGGTAAGCCGAGGGCGGAACTTCCCACTTGGGCAGCTTGTCTGCCGATTTCGGCGAGGAAGGCATTGGCATCGGGGGTGCTGTTACCGTTACTATTCATAATCTGAAATGCAAAGGGCTGTGCCGCTTCCATAAAGTTAAAATCGGGATCGAGTCCTTTACCGACACCTTCGATGGTAGAAAATGCCCGCATCACGAAGGTAAAGGTGGCGGGAAACCGGAATGGTTGCCCGTAGGCGATGTCGTAGAGGTCGTCGGTAATTTGAGCTACAGATTGGGATTCCAAGGGTTTGTCGAGGAAATTGTCTAGTAGATATTGCACCGAGCGACGAATCGGATCGGTATCTGCTTCGGCGGAGATTGCGCCTAATCCGACTAAACCTCTGACTACTCGATCGGCATTCCGTCCAGCGATTGCCAGGAGGGTATCCATCAGCTTCTCTTTAGTGCCAGGGGCAATCCGTCCCATCATCCCAAAATCATAGAAGATTAAGGCTCCAGTTTTTGGATCGATCGCGACATTTCCGGGATGAGGATCGGCATGAAAAAAGCCATCGGTGAGCAGTTGCTGGAGATAGGCTGTCGCACTTTGGCGGGCGATCGTTTGGCGATCGAGTCCGGCGGCTTCGATCCCTTCATAGGAGCTGATTTTGATCCCTGGCAGATACTCCAGTGTCAGCGTCCGAGTGGAAGAATATCGCCAGTAAACACGAGGCACCATGACCCAATCTTGTGCCCGAAAGTTCCGCCGGAAGGTATCGGCATTTTGTCCTTCACTGATATAGTCTGTCTCTTCCCACAAGATTTTACAGCACTCATCATAGATCCCCAGCCAATCTCGCCCACCTTGTCCCCACTTGGGATGGTTTTGAAAATATTTGGCAATGCCGCGCAGGATTTCTAGATCGATCGTAAATAATTTGTGCAGCCCTGGACGCTGAACTTTGACAACGACATCTTCCCCTGTGAATAATCTCGCGATATGGACTTGCCCCAGACTCGCTGCGGCTAGCGGAATCGGCTCGAAGTTCGCAAATAATTCGGGAATACTTTTACCTAAATCCCGCTCGATAATCTCTTGTACCTGAGCATAGCCAAATGCGGGTACCCGATCCTGTAACTTCGAGAGTTCTTCGACATACTCAACTGGAAATAAATCCGCCCGGGTCGAAAATAGCTGCCCTAACTTGATAAAAGTCGGCCCTAATTCCAAAAACGTATCCCGAATCCAAATCGCTTGTCGCCGCCGTCTAACGGCTTGTTTTGCCTCAGTGTAGCCACTAGGATAGCTCCACTTCTTGCCATCGATCCAGGAGCCACTCAAGAAGCTTATGAAAAATGTCCAAATATCAATTTTCCGTCGCCGTTTGGAATAGTTATTCCGGTTCCATCGGTAGGCGCGGCGATCGTCACTAAGCTGAGAATCTGTCACAATTTGGGGCATGGAAATAACGGACAATTCTGGAACAGTTGCCTCAGGTAGTAAAGACAATCCATCGCCATCTAGCGGCGTATAAGCTTCGGAAGTAGCAGTCACAGAATCTATTTTATGTTGTTAGGTGTGGATTGTTTACCGATCCTAGCTACTGGTGAGTAGCTGTTAGCTTTGATACCGATGTGCTTGAACTTCGGCTCTAAGTCTGGCAATTTCAGCTCGGAGGTCATCGATTGTTTCTTGGACATCGACGGTTTGCCCATTTGGGGCTACTGTCGTAGTGTTCCCGCCAGCGTTGGTAGTTTCTCGGGCTGCACGATCGATTACTTCTTGGGTGAAGTTCCGAAGTTTTTCACCTTGTTCGGCGTTAATTTTCCCTAATTCGCTCAGGGTATAGGTGAGAGTCTCGCCTAGTTTGTCATTGAGGCTCTGAGCGAGGGCACGACCGACAAAAAAACTATTTAGTACATTTTTGGTCATAGTATTAATGGCTACGATTAGTTGTGCTTCTGTGAAGAATTATAACGCGTTGAATGTGGCTGTTGGGACTGTCGATCGGTCTAACTTTGAGTTGTAGGTCAGGTGGGGCCTTGTGTCGCGATCGCTAGTTATGACATCCTTAACTTAACATTAAAATTTTGGGCGATCGAGCGTGGTCAAAATTCTGGCAATCTCTGGTAGTCTGCGGTCTAATTCTAGTAATACATCGATTTTGCGGGCGATGGTAGGATTGGCACCCACACAGATGCAGATTTCCATCTACGACGGTATTGGCGATTTACCATACTTTAATCCCGAACTTGACGATCGATCGCTATTATCGGTTCAAAATTGGCGGACTCAATTGCAAGCCGCTGACGCTATCTTGTTTTGCACTCCCGAATATGCACACGGTGTACCTGGAGTTCTCAAAAATGCCCTTGACTGGATCGTATCTTCGGGTGAGTTGATGGCTAAACCTGCGGCTGTCATCAGCGCATCACCATCTCCAGACGGTGGTGAAAAAGCCAATGCGTCCCTCGTCCAAACACTGCGGGTGATGATGGCAGATATATCCGCAGGCACAATCCTATTGATTCCGGCTGTCTCAGCGAAATTGACCGATCGCGGTGAGATAAACGATCCTCAGATCGTACAGGCAATTCAATCTTTACTAACAACTCTGGCTGAGACAGTCGATCGCGTGTCTCAGCCAGAGCATTAGCCTCAGTGGCAAACCCCCTGTGGAGATCTGTCAGTCAGCCAAGTTGTAGGCAGGGCAGGTTTTGTTGTAAATCTTTAGTGAATCGTGCGTGTAGCGTCGCCTTGGCAAATTTGCTCGACATTTACAGATCTAGGCGGCATGACTAAATAAGAAATGAGTCATTTCGGCACAGATGCCCTCTAGTTCGATCCTGCTAGATTCTGGCAATCCAAAGCCGATATAACTCAACACTTCTTCCCAGGCTTGAAGTTCTGCCATTGTCTGCACTTGGCGCAGTTTTTCGGCATAGAAGTTGTGCCAAAACAGCGGCGCAATCTGGTCGGATTTTTTCCAGCGTTTGCGCCATGCACGGACATCGCGATGATTGGGTAATGCTACTCCGACAATCGGTGGTAAGTCAGCATAGCTAACAAAAGTACTGGTTTTTTTACCTACAACGTGTACTACGTATCGCCAACAATTGACTTTGTAGATTTCGTCTGGCGATCGCTTGAGGTGCATGGCTACAGCAGATTTAGTTACAAATCGACTTTGAGGATTGGTAACAACTGTAGCGGGTTTGGGTGAGGCTAATAACATTTGAGGACACCAAAATGGGCGAATAGATGATTGGTGATGCAGTGAGTTTAGTTGACAGTTGAAGACTGAAAGTGAGCTGAGGGATGACTATTACCAGTATAGTACATTTCTACCACTACGGGTAAAGATGGAGTTAAATTGTATGCTGAATATCGATCGATATTCAAGCCCCCAGATATGGCGTAGTCACAAGATCTGACCACTAATTAGGATCGGGGGAGCGGGAATAGTGGAGACACAGCTAACTCCTTCCAAGTGACAATCTTTCGATCGGCACAGGTGTAATGCAGTAGTCGGAATTGTAATTGGGAAAGATAGAGTAATACCCCATTCAAACTCGAACGTAGATTGCTGGCTGCGATCGCAATCGGTTCGATTACCCCCATTGCAAACTATGGCTACTCTTGTTTCCCCGTCACCTATTCAGCGGCTCACTGCCAATATTGCCCAACAGATCGTCGGCAAGGAGCAGCCAATTCGGCTGGTGTTGACAGCTCTTCTAGCTGGAGGACATGTGCTACTGGAAGATGTCCCTGGAGTTGGCAAAACCTTATTAGCTAAATCTCTGGCTAAATCGATCGATGCTAAATTTCAACGCATTCAGTGCACGCCGGATCTCCTCCCATCCGATATTACTGGCACTAATATCTGGAATCCTGGCAGTCGGGAATTTGAATTTATGCCTGGGCCAGTTTTTACTAATATTTTGCTAGCTGATGAGATTAACCGTGCCACTCCACGTACTCAGTCGGCATTACTTGAAGTAATGGAAGAACGACAGGTGACACTAGACGGACAATCCCGCGCTGTATCTTTACCTTTTTTCGTAATTGCTACCCAAAACCCGATCGAGTCGCATGGGACTTTCGCCCTTCCAGAAGCACAGATGGATCGATTTACGATCTGTGTGAGTTTGGGATATCCAGATGCGGCTGAAGAACTGCAAATGTTGCAAGGGTTGGCAACCGGATCGTCGATCGCCAATTTAGCACCCTGTATTACGATCGCCGAAGTCCAAGCAATCCAGCACCAGTGCCAGCAGGTGAAAGTAGATCCGGCAATTTCACAATACATTGTAGACCTAGTTCGTGCCACTCGTAACGATCGCGAAATTAGCCTCGGAGTCAGTCCCCGTGGCTGTGTTGCTCTCTACCGTGCTACTCAAGCTTGGGCATGGCTGCAAGGACGAACTTACGCTCTGCCTGATGATGTGAAGGAGCTGGCTGTCTATGTTCTGGCTCATCGGATCGGGACGATTGGCGGACGACGCGGAAATAGCCCGATCGCGCGGCTATTGCAAGAAGTACCGATCGATACTTCAGCAGCGAAATTCCGCAACTGAAGCACCTTTTCAAGACAACCAGACAAGACAGGATTTTGGATTAAAGTCAAAATCCTGCTTGGTCATCCTCAGATCTTGCTACCAATTATTACAAGGTCACAGCCAGATTCAATCGGTTATTTCGGGGAGTAGTACAAAATGGAATTTGTGTGGGAAGATAGATGATGGAATTAGAGCAGGCGGAAGATCTCGTCAAAGAGTTGCTTGCGCCTAAATATCTCAACCCGCCGCAGCAAATGGTGTTTAGAGCCGCGTGGGAGGGTCAGTCTTATCGGGAGCTGGCAGCAGCGGCTGGCTATGATGTTAACTATCTCAAAGGAGTTGGTGCCCAAGTCTGGAGAATGTTGGCAATAGCTACAGACAGTAAGGTGTCCAAAGGTAATTTTCGGCAGGTCTTAGAATCATTTGCCGCTGGGATCGATCCGCCAACACCGATCGATCTGGAGCCAAGTCAGTCGCAGATTGACTGGGGCGCAGCTCTGGATGTCTCAGCCTTTTATGGACGGGAGCTAGAACGCAGTCAATTGCATCGATGGCTGGTGACAGATCGTTGTCGGTTGGTAGCGATTTTGGGAATGGGCGGCATGGGTAAAACGACCCTGGCGATCGAATTGGTACAAGAGTTAAAAGCAACTATGCGGACAGCCGTAGAGGACGACACAGATCGATTCAGCTATATTTTGTGGCGAAGTTTACTCAATGCCCCACCTCTAAAAGAATTACTCCCAGAATTACTGCGGACTTTAAGATTATCTCCAGTGACAATGAGCCAAATTGCTGACGAGCCGGACTTGGATTTAATGCCAAAGACGGTCGCCAGTCAGCTCGAATTATTACTAGAGATTTGTCAGAAACATCGCTGTCTGATTGTGTTAGACAATGGAGAATCGATTTTTCAAGCGGGGGCACAGGTAGGACAATATCGAGCTGGATATGCTGACTATGGGGATTTATTTAATACTTTAGGACGGATGAATCATCAGAGTTGTCTGTTGCTAACCAGTCGAGAAAAACCTACCCAAATTAGTCAATTAGAAGGGGTAAATGCGAAGGTCAGAACTTTAATGTTACCAGGATTGGATGGCACAGCAGGGCAACAGATTTTTGCCGATCGAGGATGTCTGCCGATCGCCCCACTAGAATGGGCGGAGGTCGATCGATATTGTGGTGGGAACCCGCTGGCATTTCAATTAATAGCAGCGACGGTTCAGGAAGTAGCTGATGGGGATGTGAGCGAAATTTTACCTTACTTGCGATCGAGTAAATTGGGCTTTTCGGATATTCACATTCTGATCCAGCAGCAGTGGGAACGCTTGACTGCGGCGGAACATCAGGTGATGTATTGGTTGGCGATCGCTCGCGAACCACTGGATCTCGTCGATTTGGAAGCAGTACTACACCCAGCTTGGAATCGTCAAGCTCCTGGCGATTGGCGACCTGAGAGTAAAGCTGAACGGACGATCGCAGGTAACTCATCTTTACTAACTGTGTTACAGTCATTGCGCCGTCGGAGTATTATCTCAACGATCGCCAGAATCGATCGGGACAAGCATCATTGGTCGTTACAGCCGATGGTGATGGAATATGTAACGGCTGAATTTGTCGAGCTGATTTGCGCCGAGATCGAGCAGCAAACGCCGTTGTTGCTCAACACTCATCCGATCTCCCAGGCAAATGCCAAAGAGTATCTGCGTCAAGCTCAATTGCGCCTAATCGTCCAACCAGCGATCGACAGGTTGCGGACTAGCATTGGCAATCATCACCAAATTGGCAATCATCTGCGCGAGATCCTGGCAACATGGCAGATGTCTAATTCACACCAACCAGGCTATCTAGCTGGTAACTTACTCAATTTCCTGACTTATCTAAAACTAGATTTGACCGATTTAGACTGTTCTGAGTTGGTAATTCAGCAAGCATATTTGGTCGGAATCAATTTAGTTCAGGTCAATTTTAGCAATGCTCAGATGGTTGATTGCGCTTTTACCCAAACCTTTAGTAGTATTCTGGCGATCGACTATAATCCAGATGGTCAGACTCTCGCCGCCAGCGATAGTAACGGTGACATTCGGGTATGGTGCGTCAATAATTGGCAATGTTTACTCACTTGTAAGGGACATACCAACTGGGTGCGAGCGATTAAATTCAGTCCCGACGGGAAGTATTTGGCAAGTTCTAGTGACGATCGCACGCTCAAACTCTGGGATTTACAAGATGGTACCTGTGTGAACACCATCGGCGATGGTATCCACAGTTTCGGATTTAGTTTTAGTCCCGATGGTCGCTATATTGCCAGTGGTAGTGCCAACAATATTATCTACTATTGGGATCTCCAAACTGGAGACTGTATCCAACAGTTTGGAGGACATCAAAATTGGGTGATAGATGTCAAATTTCACCCCCAAGGACATCAATTAGTCAGTGGCGGTGCTGATGGTACCGTCCGCTTGTGGGATGTGGCGAGTGGTAGATGCCAGCGAGTCTGGAGTGGGCATGAAAACTGGGTCACAACGGTCGATTATAGTCCTAATGGCAAAACTATCCTCAGTGGCAGTCTCGATGGCAATCTGCGCCTCTGGGATGCCCCTGAAGTTATAGCGGAGCCAGTCGATCTTGAGGAATGTCGGCTAGTTGTAACCGGACATGGGGATGAGATCTGGTCGGCGGTATTTAGTCCCGACGGGGCACTATTTGCTAGTGCGGGTGCGGGTGGATTGTTACGGATTTGGCGAACGAGTGACGGTCATTGTCTCCATCGGCTGGAAGGACATAGCGAGCGATTGTGGTCGGTGGCATTTCATCCAGATGGACATCGCCTCGCCAGTGGCGGCGAAGATCGGGCGATTCGCTTGTGGCAAGTTAGGGATGGGAAATGTTTGCAATCACTCAATGGTTATACCAATTGGTTTCGATCGATCGCCTGGAGTCCAGACAACAGGTTAATTACGGCTAGTGGCGATGCCCAGATTCGAGTTTGGGAAGTGGACACAGCGATTTGTCTCCCCCCATTATTAGGACATCCGAAAGCTATTGCTGTTGCCTACGATCCTCAAGGAGTAACTTTTGCTAGTGGTGGTGACGATCGCACAATTAGAATTTGGGACGCTCAAACTTACGCCTGTACGCAGATTCTGCGCGGACATTCAGGGGGGATTGCTGCTCTTGTCTATAGTTCTGATGGTAAATATCTGGTCAGCGGTGGTAGCGATCGGGGGATCGGAATCTGGGATACTCAACGGTGGCGATGTTTGTACATTCGGACTGGACATACCGATCGCATTGGCGGTTTAGCCTATCATCCTCATCTCAATCTCATTGCCAGTGCTAGTGAGGATCGGACGATCCGAATCTGGAATCTCCATGACCATACCCCAGTCCAGATCCTGTCCCAGCATACCAATCGAGCGATCGCCGTAGCATTCGATCCTAATGGTACCACTCTCGCCAGCGGCGGGATGGATAGTCAAATCTTACTCTGGAATATCAAAACTGGAGCACTCAATCGCACCTTAACCGGACATGAAGGCTGGATTTTAGCGTTAACTTATAGTCCTGACGGTAAGTGGCTATTTAGTGGTGCTTCTGATGACACGATTAAGGTTTGGTCGATGGAGACTGGAGTATGTACCCAGACACTCACCGGACACCAAAGTTGGGTGTGGTCGGTAGCGGTGAGTGGTTGCGGTCGGTTCCTAGCTAGTGCTAGCGAAGATGAAACTATTCGGCTCTGGGATGTAGCAAATGGTCAGATGATTTCTACTCGCCGCGCCCGCCGTCCCTATGAAGGAATGAATATTACTGGAGTCAATGGCTTGACAAAAGCGCAAATGGACGACCTAAAAACATTAGGAGCAATAGATTAATTCATCTAACAAATACGCATACACAAACAGTCACAACCTAGAGGTACCCCAATACGGTTCGGTTGAGCAAGCCAACCCCCTGCTTGGTGGAACGCACGCTGAGGAAACCTCAGCGCGATTCCATCCGCAATTCTGGGGGAGCAAGATCGATAGAAGTCCCCCAGAATTGGGGGATTTAGCGGCGCGATATGGGCGGGGTTCCCCCGCACATATAATCGCGACAAGACAGGGGGCGATCCGAACGATCGAATCGATTAACCGAACCGTATTGAGAGGTACCCACAAAGAACACCCCTACAGATCGATCTGTAGGGGTGCCAACATCTCCGCTATTGCTGTTGATGTCTAACCGTCAACTATCAACTGTCAACTGTCAACTACTTGTACTGAGCGTAGTCGAAGTATCAACTATCAACTATCAACTATCAACTAACTACCCATCAAGCCATACGCGGACATCCGCATGATTTCGCCAGTATTGAAGCCGATATTATTTAAAGCTTCGCCATAGGCAATCATGAAATCTTCAATCAGTGCATCCTTCTCCATCCCCAACACCTTGGCATCTTTAGCGACATTGTTCAACATCTTCCAAACCAACGGTAGATTTTGACGGTTGGCAGTTTGGAGTTCGGTTTTGGACGCTTCAAAGTTATCGTGCAGCCAGACTTCCCCAAAATTGAGGTGCATGTACTCATCTTTGACCACGCCTTCAGTAATCTTGCGGGCGAAACTATCGGCAACGGGTATATAGATATTGTAAGCAGCGATCGCAAAGCACTCGATAATTAAGGATTGAATCAACAGACAGGTAACAGTATTTCCCGCAGCAGCAGCAATCTGAAAATTTTCGTGCAACTGAGCAAAAAATTCTTTAGCGAACCCCAGATCGGGAGTTACCGATAGATTCCGCGCACAGGCTTCAAAACCCTTCTTGTGACGCATCTCCATTTTGGACAACTTAACTAGATCGTCCTGGGAGTCTGGCAACAGTCCACCCAGTGTAATATAGTTTTCATGCGCTTCCTGTTCGCCTTCGATCACGATCGCGTTGATGCGACTGTAGGCATCTTTATAGGTGTCGCTTGCAAAGTTAAGTTCCAAACTGGCGGCAATCTGCACCATAAATTCGATTTCTCCTGTATGTCCGAGTAATATTTAATTTTACGTCAAGCCGATTGGTGGCTACATCTTTCATGGGAACACGTACAATCATTGTAACGTTTTGCCAGCTAACCTAAAGATTTATTGCTACTTCCAAGCCTCACTATCTTAACCGATCGAAGACTAAACCGTGCATAAGTTATCCAATCCTAGCTATTTTCGATGGTGGCAAATTTTTAACTGGCTACTCCTACTCGGTGGTGCTGGCATCATGATGGCTCCATTAGCAGTCGTTTTCATCACCTCAATTACCCCCGTCGGCGAATTAGCGACTGGCTTTAAGCTGCCCACCCAGATTACTTTTGCCAACTACCAAGCCGCTTGGAGTCAAGGTAATTTCCTCCTCGCTTTTGCTAATTCAACTTTTGTCGCACTAGCTGTGACTGCGGCACAGATTTTTACATCTGCCCTAGCAGGTTACGCCCTAGCGCGGCTAAAATTTCGCGGTCGTCAAGCACTACTATTGCTAGTCCTAGCTACCCTAGTGATTCCCTTTCAACTTTTGGTTATTCCGATCTTCCTGATTCTCAAGTGGGGACATCTTCTCAATACCTATAGCAGCCTGATTCTCCCCACCGCCGCCAGTGGCTTCGGTATTTTCCTCCTGCGTCAATTTTTCCTTACCATCCCCGTCGAACTCGAACAAGCGGCTAGTCTCGATGGTGCCAATCGGTTGCAAATTCTCTGGCGGATTATCCTTCCCTTATCCCGCCCCGCGCTAGTTACACTATTCCTATTTACCTTCATCGGTGAATGGAATGACTTATTTAAACCACTGATTTTTACCACTCGTCCCGAACTGCGTACCGTGCAACTGGCTCTAGCCGAATTTCAAGAACAATTTACCAATAGCTGGCAGCTCCTCATGGCAGCCGTTGGCATCGCTACAGTGCCGATTGTATTGCTATTTCTACTCGGACAGAAGCAGTTTATTCAAGGAGTCGCTAGTACGGGGATTAAGGAGTAAGGGTAGAGGGTAGAGGGTAGAGGTGGATGGTAGATGGTAGATGGTAGTAAAAACGCCAGCGGTTTTTCACCTAGGAGGATCGATATCTATTCCTGATTCCATATCCTTTACCCTCTACCCTTTCCCCCTAAAGCCTAAACTCTACTCTTTCCCCCTAAAGTCTAAAACCTAAAGCCTAAAGCCTAAACTCTACCCTCTACCCTCTACCCCCTACTCTCTATCTCTAAGTTCCAGGTAAATCGCGCAATCGATCGGTCAAATGCGATCGATCTGCTAGTGTCTTTAATAACGGCCCATGCGTCCCAAACTCCACAACACTCACACTACACACAGGCATCCCCAACCGATACCGAAATCGCCCAGCATCGATACCTAGCAGGCTGCACAACAAGATCCGAATCGTCGCCTTGTGGGATACCACCAAAACATTGCCAGTGGTGTGGTGCTGACTGATTTCCTCGACTACAGCTAGAGCGCGAGCAGCGATTGCCATTGCCGACTCTCCACCCGTTGGTGGATTCCACGCCGGATCTGCCAACCAGCGCAGATAGTCATCATGATAATCTCGATCGACCGTAGCCACATCTTTGCCTTCCCAGACTCCATAATTAATCTCCTGCAATCCATCGCGCAGTTGTAACTCCATTTTCAGCGCGTTAGCCAGCGGTTCTGCTGTCAAAATTGCCCGTTCCTTGGGACTACAATAAATCGCTTCCCAAGGAGTGCTGGCATACACTTTAGCAAATACATCTGCCATTTCTTCACCGTCAGGAGTCAAAGCTGGATCGATCGATCCACAAAATAGATTACCGCGACTAGATGCAGTTTGTCCGTGGCGGAGAAAGTAGAGATTTAGAGTCATATTTCCAATCCAAGCGAAAGGTTTCACCGACGGTTACTATTTTACTCTTGAATCAAAACTCTGCTAATATAAAAGTAGGGGCAAGTTAAAAGATTAATTTGCCCCTATGCTTCTTGGAATAATAAATTACCAGGAGTGGGTCGAACCCCACTTTTTTTGTTGTTTGCTACCGCTTAAAAGCACGAGCTGTTGACATCGCCTTTTTGTAACCAGAATCGCCACGATCTCCTCCCTTGGCGGTAAACGATGACCTGACTTACCAGCAAAATCAGATTGCTGGTACAAATCGACATTGAAATTAGCTACTACCCATATCTGCTTATTACTCCCAATCGCCACTAGTTACTAATTCTTGCCACACTTATGGCTCATCCCCTCATCCCCCAAATCACCGATATTGCTACCCCAATCGCCACAGAATTGGGACTAGAAGTAGTTGCCGTCATCTTTCATACCCACGAACGTCCACCATGCCTACGGATCGATATTCGCAATCCGGCTGCTGAGACTGGATTGCAAGACTGCGAACAGATGAGTCGCGCTCTAGAAGCTGCACTCGACACTAGTGAGACGATTCCCTTTCCTTATGCGCTGGAGGTTTCTAGTCCTGGTACTAGTAGACAACTAACTACCGATCGAGAGTTTAACGCTTTTAGTGGCTTTGCGGTACAGGTAACTACTCACCAACCCGTGGATAAAAAAACTGAGTGGCAAGGACAATTAATTCGTCGCGATGACACGAAAATATATCTGAGTCTAAAGGGACGAACAGTTGAAATCCCCAGAGAATTGGTCAGCAAAGTTTCTCTAGATGACCAACAACCTGCTTAGTTAAAATGTGACTTTTTACCACATAGCTTGAATTGAAATATTCAAATCTTATTTAATTAAAAATTATGCCAAAATCTAAACAGCCGAAAAAAAGTAACGTTGGTTTACCTCAATTAAAAAACATGATTGAGGAAATCAGTAAGGATCGCAACTTACCTAGTTCTGCCGTCCAAACAGCACTACGCGAAGCTCTACTCAAAGGTTACGAACGCTATCGCAGGTCGCAACATTTAGACCAGATGCAGTTTGATGAAGATCATTTCGATAACTTCGATGTATTTTTAGACCTTGATGAAGAGGCTTTTCAAGTAGTCGCTACTAAAACGATCGTTGAAGAAGTTACCAATGAAGATCGGGAGATTTCGCTGAGTGAAGTCAAGCACATCCAACAGGAAGCTGCAACGGATCTAGCTGAGGAACAACTCGTCCAAATCGGTGATTCCGTTGTTTTAGATGTCACGCCAGAGCGCGAAGACTTCGGCCGGATGGCGGCGATTCAAGCCAAACAAGTTCTCGCCCAAAAACTGCGAGATCAACAACGCAAAATCATTCAAGAAGAGTTTGAACAATTTGAAGGTACCTCTTTAATGGGAAAGGTACTCAGATTTGAACGTCAATCAGTAATTTTATCTGTAAGTAGTAGTTTTGGACAGCCAGATGTCGAAGCTGAACTTCCTCAAAGAGAGCAACTACCCAACGATAACTACCGAATCGGCCGTACATTTAAAGTCTTCCTCAAACAGGTGCGCGAAGGCTCCCAACGCGGCCCGCAACTCCTTGTATCTCGCGGCGCGGCGGGATTGGTCGTCGAACTCTTTGCCAATGAAGTCCCCGAAATCGAAGAAGAACTAGTCAGAATCGTCGCTGTAGCGCGAGAAGCCAGCCCTCCCTCGCGTCATGTCGGCCCCCGCACAAAAATCGCTGTAGACACCTTAGAGGGCGACGTAGACCCCGTAGGTGCTTGTATCGGCGCACGCGGTTCGCGGATTCAAGTAGTGGTCAATGAATTACAAGGCGAGAAAATCGATGTGATTCGCTGGTCGCCAGATCCTTCTACTTATATCTCGAACGCGCTTAGTCCCGCCCGAATTGATGAAGTACGATTGGTCAATCCAGATGGTCGTCAGGCGCACGTATTAGTTCCGATCGATCAATTGAGTCTAGCAATCGGTAAGGAAGGGCAAAATGTCCGACTGGCAGCGCGGTTGACTGGCTGGAAAATCGATATCAAAGATAGTGCTAAATACGACCCCGTTGCAGCGATGGCTGAAGTAGAATCCCAACGCCGAGCTGATTCAGAATATCAATCCCGTTATCAGCCTGATTATCAAGATGCTGGATATGCGGAAGATAATTACTAATTGATAATTGATAATTGATAATTGATAATTGGGTTTCTAGGGTGGGAGAAAGTAGGGTGGGCACTGCCCACCAGCTACAATTCATGCCGCTCCAATAAATCTGGTGATTTTCAAAAAGTGGGTAAGAATGTAATGTTTAATTGGCTGGTATAGCAATCCTAAATGAAAAGCTATGTGGATGTAGGGTGTGTTAGGCTTCAGCCGTAACGCACCAGTATCGATACCCAAGGATCTGATTTAGGACTGCTATAGTTTTACTAGAACGGATTGAATTTGAATGGCGAGGGGAAAGTGGTTAAAGATTATCGTCGATGTGTAAGTTGTCGCAAACTTGCGCCCAGAAATGAGTTTTGGCGAGTGGTAAGATCTCACCCCTCACATACCGTTACCATCGAGCTAGGCAACATACTCCAGGGACGCTCGGCTTATCTGTGTCCGACTGCGAGCTGTTTACAAATAGCACAGAAAAAAAATCGCTTGGGTAGATCTCTCAAAGCTAAAGTTGATGAGGGTATTTATCAACAGTTAGGGTTACTTAAACAGTTGACAGTTGACAGTTGACAGCTTGCACTGTCGGCAAAACCTAAATCGTGGGAATTACCCACCCAGCTCTTTCTAATTCAAAACAGCTTTAAGAGTGTAGAGTAAATCTTGAGTACTGAAGGGTTTTGGCAGGAAGGCTTTAATTGTGTCGTGATTTTGAGCAGCGATTTCGTGGGCGGACAATCCACTCATCAGGATCGCCCGCACATTAGGATCGATCGAGTGAAATTGAGCGAGCGTGTCGATCGGATCGCCACCAGGCATCATATAATCTAACAAAATCGTGCGAATTTCGTGATGGCGTTGAGTATACAATTCGATCGCTTGTTGACTGTTGCAAGCGGTGATACTCCGATACTGATAGGATTCGAGCGTGGTACTGAGAATTTCGCGAATTGATGGTTCGTCATCCACGATCAAAATCAATTCACCTTTGCCTGTAAGTGTCGGTAAGATCGAGTGAACGTACTCAGGTTCCATTTGTGTGGTTGCTGGTAGATAAAATCGAAATTGTGTCCCTTTATCGACTTGACTGAAAACATCCACAAATCCGTGGTGATTATTGACGATCGTGCGTACTGTCGAAAGTCCCAATCCAGTTCCTTTACCAATCGGCTTGGTGGTAAAAAATGGTTCAAAAATTCGCTCCAATAATTCTGGCTGGATTCCGACTCCGGTATCGGCTACGGTAATCGCGACATAAGCTCCCCCACGGGCATCAGGAGACAGTTTTGGATACTCATCACTTAAAATAATATTCTCTGCCATCATCGTCAATTCACCCCCCTCTGGCATCGCATCGCGGGCATTGACACACAAGTTAATCAGTACTTGATGGAGTTGGGTAGCATCGGCGGATAATGTCCACAGGTTACTATTCTCAATTTGGAGGCTAATTTCGATCGATCTGGGAAAAGTTTGTCTAGCGATCTGCAATACTTCTGCTAGTAAATAGCGAGGTTGCAGGATTGTATGTTTGCCATCCCCGCCTCTAGCAAAAGTAAGAATTTGAGCGACTAATTCCCGCCCACGCTGAGAATTTTCGGCTAGGGTGGCGAGTAATCTCTGAGTGCGCTCGTCTAAATTTTTTAGTCTCAGTGGTAGCAGTTCGGTAATAGCGACGATCGGCGTAAGAATATTATTGAGATCGTGGGCGATACCACTAGCAAGTGTGCCGAGATTTTCCAGGCGTTGGGCGTGCAGAAATTGCCGTTCTAATAGTTTATGTTGCGTAATATCCGAATCGATCGTCAGAATCGATTGTGGTGTGCTATCAGTCGCCGCGACTAGGTACCAATGACTCGCGACAGTGATGCTTTTGCCTTCCCTAGTTAATAGCCCAAGTTCCCCACTCCATTCTCCTCGATCGAGTGTCTGGACGATCGCCGCTTGATAATGCGGATCTTCCAGATGATAGAGCAAATCCGTTATTTGCTTGCCAATCGCCGCCTCAGCTTGCCATCCATAGATCGTTTGAGCACTTCGATTCCAATATTTTATCTGTCCCTCAATCGACCACCTAAACACTGCATCTGTAACTAAATCTAGTAAGATTGACTGTTCGTCGCAGGAGTAGTCTAGTCCCTCAATCGGATGGGGAGGTACTGGTAAATCGTTGATAACTGCGGATGGACTCCTGTTTTCCATGCCTTATTCGAGGGATCGATACCCCGCTCTCTATCGGCTAACCCTTCTAGCATAGCTCTAGATTTAATTCCTAACCATAAAATATTAAACAAATATTAAATAAATAGATATTTGCAATACTTGTATGTTATTCACCGCTACTGAAAAATATCTTCTTCGTCTGGCATACTTGCGCTGGATGCGCTGCCCGATCGCCAAAATTCGCGGCATTTTGGATAATTTACCATAAATCCATAATTGGCAAATCCCCCGATCGATTATCGTAGTGTCCATGACCCCGACTGTTTTCCGGCACCATCTTGCTCGATCTGGTGGAGGGGGTGATGTGGGGAATAATTAGCGATCGAAGATAACAATCGTTACCTTCAACAAACCAGACGTGCAGATATAGAAGTGACGATCGACAGGTAGGATTTTCCCACCAACAAAGTTGCGAGTCTTGCTAGATTAATTGCGACCGAAAGCTTGAAAGCGGTGTTTACAACTAAAGTGCTGGCAGCGATAGGGATAAAGATTGACTAGTGATAGCAACCGATCTTCGAGATCGATCCGCTGGGAACGAGCAGTTTCAGAACTACCGCATTTGGGACATTTTCGCTCGACTTGAGCTTTGGAAGAAGAATCAGAAACCATTGGTATAGAGCCTAGCAGTGTGAGCATGTACTAGTTACATAGTTTAACCAATCTCGATCCGAGCTAAGTACGCTTAATGTATGATTACGAACGTCAATTGCTACTGATGACCGATCGCTCTGGCGATAAACAAGCTTAATGGCGGAACTACTTGACAATTTAGACTATAAATGTGTGTAAGTGCTCGTCAACTTCAATGGCTCCTAACTGTGAGCAGTGAGGCTCAAACATTCACTGTCTGGAAGTTTTGGACATTAGATCGATTAAATTCACTTAATACTACAACGAAGTTCGGTTCGCACAGATAGCTCGTTGGCGTAGGCTCTCGCTTGCGAGAATCGAGTCTTCACTCCCGCACAACGTCAAAATCATCGACATCTCACTCGATGGATTAATTGAAGTTTCCCAGCGGGTAATATGCTACTAACTACTCGATCGCCCTCAGCGGATTTTCCATCTTTACGGAATCAGCAATGGGTAGAATGTAGTTAACGACAGAGCTTAATTACCTTCAGATTGACTTAATTTCTAAAAAGTTCCCAGAAGTTGCTAAGTTTTACACTAATTAATTAATATACTAATTACTAAACCCCGTCGTACATGCAAGGATCGCAACTATGTCATTCAATTCCCAACCCGAACACCACAATTCATCTGAAGCTGAAGCTGAATTAATCGACTGTCTCCTTGCATCGCCTACGCTTGACTATCCGTGGAATCCCGCCGATCCAGAAACAGCAGACTACTATACTCAATCGGATCGTTATCTTAGTTTGGATGATTGGTCGGATCGAGAAATCACTCAGCAGTCTGAATCTTTTTTTACTAGCATTCAATCTTGTTGGGATGCAGCCAATTCTGAGTCGGAGCTAAGTCCACTTCCAGCACTTACTAGCAAGTTTGGTGCTAGAGTACCCCAACAGTGGCTAGCTAAAATTGCGGATAACGTTGGCAGTTTGGCTAGCAATCTCGAACCTGTAGAGCAATTAGTCAGATCGGTTCAAGATTTGCTATCGAATTGGGCAATTGACGATCTATTGGTGATGGCTCGTCCTTATGCTTATGCAATGCGTTGCAATCCTGGTGTAGATAATCCCGATAATATTGTTAGACCTTTAGAGTGGACAGAATTATCTGAGCTGGAACGTGCAAAATTAACGATCCTCATTGCTCAATATGCGATCGATTCTCTCTAGTTCAGGATGATGCCAACGGACGATATTGAGATCTTAAACAGTTGACAGCGAAGTGATTAGAACGTCCAGTGTTCTAATCACAATCCCACCTTTAGGCAACTGGGGCGGGAGTAGCAGCGCATCCGGCGCGTCGAGATTACGCTAATGATAAATCGGAAATCTGTTGGGGTGGTAGCTCGGTAAATAAGTCCGTGAAGTGGCGAATTTTATTTTCGATTTCTGCCCATTCTTCCTCAGATTGGGAACCTTTAACGATTCCAGCACCTGCAAATAATAATAATCGATCGCCATCGATCGAACCCGATCGAATGGCAACTGCAAACTCAGTCTCATCATAACCAACCCACCCCACAGGAGCCGCATACCAGCCCCGCGCGAATGGTTCTAGTTCTTCAATCAATTTCAAGGCTTGAGTGCGGGGAACACCTCCTACAGCGGGGGTAGGATGGAGCTTGGGCAAAATATCCGCATCAGTCAGGTGGGATTTTAAAACACCATCACACTGTGTATACAAGTGCTGAACTTTATTGAGCTTGAGAATAGTCAATTCTCGATCGATTGTGACTGAATCACAAAGTTCATTTAAAATCGTCTGTAAATTATTGACTACTAATTGATGCTCGTGGAGATCTTTGGGTGATTTGCGAAGATTGTCGCTCAATTGGCGATCGATCGTGGCAGATTCTCCCCGCTGACGAGTGCCAGCAATAGCTTCAGTTTTTAATAATCGATCTTGACGATAATATAGTCGCTCTGGAGAAGTCCCGATAAATGCTCTGTGGGGATTAATTTGGAAGCAAAAATGATAACTATGCGGATTATGAGGTTTTAGCGATCGCAAGAGTGATTGCGGCTGGAGATCGGCGGCAAATGTTAGCGTTGACTGTCTTGCTAAAACAATTTTCTCTAGAGCTAAATCTGTAAATTTAGCCAGTGCCAGATCGATATTTCGTTGCCAATCATCGCGATTTGGTAGATCTACTCGATCGATCTGGAGCGGGATCGAGCCAATCTCGGAGGGAGTAAAATCGAGTTGAGTTAATTGGGTTAAGATCGAATCTAGTTCTGGTTGGCGGATTCTCTTTGGCACAGAATCCAAGTCCGAATCAAAATTATCCCCACTAGCTCTAAAATTACAGGCAAAAAAAGTATTAATTCCGTCTGTCCACAGCTCAAATCTTGGTACGATAAATCGATAATTACCAAAGAGTTTCCAATTTGGATCGATCGACCGATCTTGACTAAAGCCGATGCCACCATAGTATCGAACTTGAGGAAATAAAGGTGATAAATTCTGTCTTAACCGTCCAAAAATAGTTGGATAGTCGATCGGGATATCGCCAGCAATCTCATCGAGAATCCCTACTCCAGCCATAGTAAATTCACCTTGTCGATCGCACCAATATGTCTTAATATCTGACTTTTGTCGTTCTAGCCAGCTTAAAGGTTCTAAGGCAGGAATTGGCACTTCTACACGCAAAATTTTACCCTCCATTTCTGAAGGGATAAAAATTAAATCGTCTTTAATAAATTTTTGAATCTGGGTAGCTATCTTCAGATAAAGATCCATGAGCAAGGATGAATTATAAATTGTCCTCCTGAGCAATGGGGGCAGATAACACATTAGTCAGTGGAGGATCGACCTTAGGTGTCTGGTTAGAACTCAGAGCTGCTACTGCTACATTACCAGGATTGACGATCCCACCAGAAATAACTACCTTAAACGCATCCTCGATCGACATTTTCAAATCTAGGACATCTTGTTCTGCTACTACTGCATACCAACCTGTGGTGGGGTTTGGAGTAGTAGGAATAAATAGATTCAACATTCCCTGTGGCATTTGTGACTGAATCTCACCATCGATCGTCCCAGTCACAAACGCCAGTGCCCAAATCCCCCGCCGAGGGTATTCTACCAACACCACCCGCCGGAATTTGTTGCCCGAATCCTTGAGGAGGGTTTCTAGCAATTGTTTGAGTGTTTTATAAACTGCACCAGCAAGTGGAATTGCTTGGAGGAAGCGTTCCCCAAAATCCAATAACCACTTACCAGCAATATTTCGCGCCATCAATCCAATCAGGAGGATTGTCAGCAAGGGTGCAGTTAGTCCCACTAGTAAGTTCAATACAGACACTAGGATGGGATGCAGCCCATCAAAGGGATTGATTTGCTTGGGAATACTTGTCAAAAAATTGACTACCCATGTTGCCACATTAATCGACAGCCAGATCGTAGTAGCAAGTGGAATCACCACCAGCAATCCAGCAATTAAATCATTTTTTAAGTCCTGCTTGAAATGTTGGAACACAAATCTCCGACTTTTAGGACGCTCGGTAATAGGCTCACCTACTCATACTATACAAAGCTTTGTCAGATCTGGGGAGGGGTAAAATGACGGAATCTTAGGAGTATCGCTAATTTAACTCACCGCTGGGATGGTACTCCCTTCTCGGTGTCAAATTAGACATCTAGGGTAGAGGGTGGAGGGTGGATGGTGAATGGTGAATGGTGAATGGCTTGCACTGAGCGTAGCCGTTGGCGAAGCCTGCCGTAGGCATAGTGTGAATAGTGTTTGAAAGTTCCCCAATCCACCAATCCCCCAATCTCTCAGTCTCCTCGTCCCCCGTCTTTCATCCTTGAATTCAGCAACGCTGGCGATGGGTTGTGGCTCATCTGCCAACTACTTCAACACCCGTCGCAACCCCGTCCAACCGATCGTGATATAGGCAATTGCTAAGAGGAAACTTGCTAGACTTGTGCGGACACCAGTTTTTAACATTCTTTCACTAGCTTGAGACTGAGCCTTCTGTTTTTGTTTTTGCAACTGTTGAAGATTTTGCTCTGATTCTTGGGCGAATTTTTTTGGATCGGCGAGCAATAATTCTAGTTTAGATTTAGTAAGTTGGAGACCTGCAAGACGTTCTCCTTGAGCTTGTCCACTTTTAAGCTCCTTATCGATGGCGGTAATTTGTGCGCTGATTTTGTCCTTACTTTGAGCGTTAATTTGCTGGAGGTTGCTTTTGATACCTTGCTCTAGCTGAGTCACCTCATCATCGATCTTTTTGAGGTCTTGGGATTTAAAATCATTGGTTGTCATTAAGTGAAATGGAATAATCAAGATAAAGATTAGTCCTAAGAGGCTAGCTAGGGTATAAGTCCCAATCCTCCAAGTATTCCCCCGATCTCCCCCATCTTCTGTCGAGACAATTTTGATCCAATCGCCAGTGACAACAAAAGCAATACCAACCAATGGTAGCAGCCCGCGATCGACTAGTTGACTAGTGGCATAAAGCCACCAGCGACTGCCTTCTAGCACCAAATTTTCCGGCGGAAAACAGAGCATGAAAACTAGATCGATCAGGGAAGATAGAATCAGTACTGCACCTGCGGTTTTGAGCGCGAGGGGGGTCAGAAAACTACTAACAGTAGGTTGCATAGTCTAAATTATTGAGATGTTAAGATATTCACCCCGACCAGTGAGTGATGGGTAGATGCGTAGTGGAGGAGCTAACAACCTAGAGTATCTTGTTTTGGGGAAGTTCCCATTAAATTAGATGACAGGTGTGGGAGCGTGGGGATAAATATGCCGATCGTTAGCGGGAATTTAAACCTGAAATAAAAGTCGATCGATCCCAAGTCTCGCCTAAAATCTAATTATTCAGTTTAGTAGCGATCGCGATTTTTATGACTCAAGAAGTTCTCCTTTACCCCGATCGACAGGCATTAGTAGAGGCTGCTCTAGCTCTAGTAGTAGAACGGATTTTGACGGCAGTCAACGAGCGTCAGTCTTGTTCGATCGCCCTCTCAGGTGGTTCTACTCCGCAACCATTGTATGCGGCTCTTGCCCATGCTGACTTACCGTGGCAGCAAATCCAGATCTTCTGGGGTGACGAACGCTATGTCCCAGCTACCCATCCCGATAGTAACTATGGGATGACCAAAAGAGTCTGGCTCGATCTGGTGCCAATTCCGGCTGCAAATGTTCATCCCATGCCAACAGATTTCGCCCAGCCACAACTGGCGGCTGAGGATTACGATCGACAGATCGTGGCTGATTTTGGGCTAGAAGCGGGGTCAATGCCGATTTTTGATATCATCCTACTAGGAATGGGTGATGATGGGCATACAGCCTCTTTATTCCCGCATACGGCGGCTTTATCAGTAGTCGATCGACTGATAACTACAGGCGACAAGGACGGGCAACCGAGGCTAACTTTTACCTTCCCTCTGATTAACACAGCTCGTAGTGTTATCTTCCTGATTTCAGGCATTAGTAAACAACCTGCACTCGCCGAAATTTTTGCACCCACAGGCGATGCTGCCGCTTATCCAGCCCGTGGGGTAAAACCTCAGGGCGAGTTATTGTGGCTGCTAGATGCTGATGCTGGAGCCAAGTTAGCGATCGACAAATAGTATGGTGGCGACGCTCCGAAGCCCAAAATATCTAACCCTACACTTAACTCTGGTAGAATTAGAATGCGCTAAGTCTTGAAAACTTACAATTTAACTTTTTATGATCCTCTGTCCAAACTGTAAGCACAACAATCCTGAAGGAGCAACTAACTGCGAAGCTTGTTATACAGCATTGCCAGCTACTAAAGCTTGCCCAAATTGTGGAGCGTCGATTCAACTCGACGCTACATTTTGCGGACAGTGCGGTCATAATCTCAAACCTGCGGAGTCTAAATCGCCGATTTTGCTACCGCCGCCTGCTACTCCAGTTATCAATTCGCCCCCTGAAATGGCTAATGTTGGCTTACCACCAACAGTTTTGACCAGTCCATCAGCCGATATTTTGTCACCTCCACCCCATCGGGTGGAGGCGCAAACAGCGGGCGAAATGCCCCCCACGGTCGCCAATCCCGATCTAGATGTGCCACTCGCCAGTGAGGTAATAGTGCCAGCCGGATCGCTACCCGTCGAGCCAGCAGCAGAAATCGTCGCTGCACCTGTGAGCACACAATTGCAACCCTCAGCGCGGCAATTACTACATCTGCAAACAAACACAATTATCGAACTTCCGCCGCTACAAGTAGTTCACATCGGTAAACCTAACGAAACAATTGCTCCCGACCTCGATGTATCGAGTTTTCCCTGTGCAGAGGTAGTATCGCGAATTCATGCAAATATTCGGTTAGAAGGCGAAAACTATTACATCGAGGATGTCGGCAGTGCCAATGGTACTTACATCAATCACAATGTCTTGGCAAAAGGCAATCGTCATTTATTACAGACTGGAGATCGGATCGGCTTGGGTAAAGGAGACTTAGTAACTTTGATCTTTCAATCACCTGTCTAGCACTCGCTTGGACTAATAAAATAGATCTGTAGGGATCGATCTGGATATTTGTTTTTTAAACTTATGTCACAAGAATATTTTATACTACATATTGGTCTTGAGATGATGACGATCGGGTATTATTCACGATCGAATTAAGTATCCTCAACTTAACTCAATTGCAGAGTTCGCTTGAGTGGATAGGTTCAATTTTTAACAGCTACTACTAAATGTTATCCACGATCGTATTAAGTCTGCTTAATTCAATTCCTGTACAGAGTTGGACATTTAGCTCTGAAGATGTCATCAAGATTGGACGCGCGACAGATAACCAAGTAATTTTATTTAGTGCGGTCGTCTCTCGACATCATGCCGAATTAAAGTGGGATGATACTATTAGTGGTTGGCAGATTTTTAATATTAGTCCTAATGGAACTTATGTAGATGGCGCAGCTATTAGCAACCTCAAAGTAACAGATGGCATGACGCTCCGCTTGGCAACATCAGGCCCAAAGATTCAAATTAAGCTAGGTGAATAGTTGACAGTTGACAGTTGACAGCTTGCACTGAGCGAAGCCGAAGTGTTGACAGTTGACTAGGCACTTCGCTCCCCCGTTCTAGCAAAACTATTGCTAGTTTCTGAGCTGAACTGGCATGACGAGATAGGTCATGTTGATACCGCCTAGAGGGGTAAGGATGACGGGTTCGAGGGGGCCATTTAGACTGATGGTGATTTCTTGGGTAGGAAGAGTTTTTAAGCCATCCATCAGGTATTTGATATTAAAAGCAATATCCAAGTTTGTGCCAGAAATCTGTGCTGTCAGGGATTCTCTACCGCTCCCACGATCTTGGCTTTCGACGGAGAGATCGAGCGACTGCTTGGTACTATCGATACTAAATTTAACTAGATTGCTTTGATCTGAGAGGACAGCAATTCGTTCTAGAGCTGTGAGTAGTTGCTTGCGATCGACCGTAATCTGTCTTTGAAACTGTCTGGGAATCAGTAGCCGATAATCAGGGTATTTCCCTTCTAATGTCCGAGTCGTTAACTTGCGATCGCCCCAACCAAATACTACCTGTCCCTGCTCCAATTGCAATCCTAATCTGTCGCCTTCTGGGATCGCACCGAGCATCTTCTCCAGCTCTCTCAAAGCCTTGGCAGGTACAGTGACTTCAAAAGATCCCTTTTGAGCTGACTCTGCGGCGATCTGAGTTGTTTGGGACTCGGTTGGGTAGACTTCAACGATGCCCAACCGATGCCCGTCAGTGGCAGCAAATTCCAGCCGCTCTGGCTCAACTTTGAGATAGACTCCAGTTAACACTTGTTTGCTTTCGTCCTGGCTACAGGCGATCAGAGACCCCTTTAAACCATCAATAAATGCCGCCGCCGAGAGTTGATTGGTTTCGCCTTGTTCGATCGAGGGTAGTTCGGGAAATTCCTCAGCACTCATCCCCCTGACCTGATAACGACCTGAGGCTGATGTAATAGTAACGAGATTTTCTCCAGCTTCATCATCGAGGCTAATCTCCCCACTGGGTAATTTGGCGACGATATCATTTAGCAATTTAGCAGGTAGTGTCAATGTACCTTCCTCCCCTACCTGGGCGGTAAAGCTAGTTTGAATCCCCAAGCTCAGATCGAATCCAGTCAGCCGAATTCGCTCCGGATCTGCTGTGGCTTCGATTTTGATATTAGCCAGTACTGGATGGGTAGGACGAGTGGAGACAGCGCGACTGACTAGGGCTAAGTTGATATTTAGATCGTGCTGAGTGCAGACAAATTTCATGGAGGGGGAGGGGGGAGATGGGAGCGGCGAGTAGTGGAGATGAAGAGCGTTGCTGAATTGATGTATGTTCCACGGGGGACTGGGGGACTGGGGGACTGGGGGACTGGG
>ENA-OFCE01000109-OFCE01000109.1-metagenomes-genome-assembly--contig:-NODE-109-length-62743-cov-7.052690_pt1 | contig 62743 bp, 56 predicted proteins | sample MGYA00153388_OFCE01 | MGnify analysis MGYA00153388
ATTTAGTCAGCTTACAGCAAGACTTTCAGCCGTTGGAGTTTACCTCATAACAGGTTAAAGTGCTGTAATTACCGCGATCGATCGACATCCAAGCCACTAAATCGCGCATCTGACTAAAATCTAATAATGCTTCGCTCAAATCCTCTAATTGTGCTAAGGGTAAAGCTTTAATTTGTGCTTCTAGATCGATACACCGCCTACTCGTCGGTTTAACAAACGGAGTACAAGCTCCTGCTGTCCTCTAATTACACCACGTTGTTCGCCACGTTGTTCGCCACGTTGTTCGCCGCGTTGTTCGCCGCGTTGCTCCCCAACTTGCTCTGCTGCCTGAAGCTGTTCCAAATACAAAGGTGATAACTGCATAATTAAATCCTGTTCCTCTGGCTCGATTGATTCTTTTGTTTCTAAGATTACCTTCAAGTTTCCCAACAAATCTAACGCATTCTGACGATAAGGATCTGCTAGTGGCAGTGCCGCCACCTCCGCAATCGCTGTTGTCTGCACCTTACCCTTACCTAACAGTCTAAACCACAAAGTTGCTGGTGTCTGTGGTAATTGATGCAAGACAATAATTCCCGTTCTCAGAGCCGCAGGTAATAAATACACCCCCTCTCCCCATATATCTACATCGGGTTTAGCACCCAAACTTTCCAACATATTAGCCGATAAAGTCGGAGTCAAAATCCATGGGATTGGTAATTGTTCATCTTTCGGCTCCAATTCTTTTGCTCTCTTGGCTTCGCGATAGATATCGGCATGTAAATCGTATAGCTTAGACATACAAGCCCGAATTTGCGGAACTGATACCGAATTACGGAACGGTTCGATTACTGCCGCAGATAATACACATTGGCTTAATAAACCCAAATCGGTAGCAGATGAGATCTGCTCGGAGGGTGTGAAATAAATATTGACTGCTCTAACTTCTGAGGTAAGGATTCAGGTGCTAGAAGCTATACTCAGAGAGACTTTCATCTCACCAAATTCTTGAAGATGATTTCTTGTTTGCAACAAGTGATGCGATCGCGTAATTTGAGGCTCTGTTATTGAGAGTATGATTCGAGCGATATTTAATAATATTTATCCAAAAGTATACCTAGAGACGATCGCGCTCAAACTTTTTAGACCTGAATCCTTACCTTCTGAGCTAATTTTATAGGATGTTTGCACATCTCCAAATGGTGATAATAAAGACTCGAAAAAACCTTTAGCGAATTCATCATAAGGAAATCGAGTCATAGGAATAATTAAAATACAACATCCCGATCTCAATTAGTAATATTATAAAACAAGCCCGACAGCGACGATCGAATGAATAATAATAATTGTTCGATCGAGTGTCGTCCTAGTATGATTGGCAATACCTACCAATTTAAATCGATACGGTGTAGCAATTTCAACTTATTTTATCGATTTTGAAATACTCGATCGCTAATATAGCAATCCTAAATTAGATCCTTAGTATCAGATACTGGTGCGTTACGGCTTGCGCCTAACACACCCTACGTCTCATCAAATGAATATTTGTGTCTAGCTACTACTTAATCGCTACTCTCGATAGATTCTTTTAGAGGTGATAGTTATGTTCGATCGATTGCACATATCCGCGCTCGTGCCAATTATTAGTTATTTCGATCGCCACAATGACATATACCTGTTTTAAGTTTTAGTCGTTATTTTCCGTCATCATTGGTTTCACCATCTTCGACTTCAGCTACTTGAATACCGATCCGTATAGGGGAAGAAAGCGACTAAAAGTCAAGAACTCGGAAAGAACTAAAATAAAAGAATCCAGCGACTTTTCTAGTTCTTGACAATTTATATGTATAATTCACATTCTAAGAAAGTACGCCAACGAATAAATCGATCTTATTAAGGTAATCCCCAATGCACTATTTCCGCGACAATCGCCATAATTTAATTAATAGCCTGCGAAAGCAAGGGATATTCCTAATTGGGTATCTAGCAATTTTGGGTATTGTTGCTTGGCTGTGTACTGAAGTATGGGAAAAAGAAGTATTTAGTTTCGATCGATCTTTCTTATTGTGGATTCATCAATTTGCCAATCCGCAACTCGATCGCATTTTCCTATTTTTTACAGCTCTTGGCGATCCGCCAACTGTAGTCACAATTTTTATCATCACGATCGTTTGGCTGGCGATGAAGAAGCGATATGCGGACGGGATTAGATTTACGATCGTCTGTGTGGGTGGGGTATTAATCAATCAAGTAATGAAGTTATTTTTTGCTAAACCTCGCCCTGAATTATGGCTGAGATTAATTACCGAAATTTCTTTCTCCTTTCCTAGCGGTCATGCAGTTGGTTCGATGGTTGTATATGGTTTTATTGCCTACATATTAGCCAAAAAAATGCAGCAGCATAAACATACTGTTTATGCTGCTGCATTTTTACTAATTATCACGATCGGTTTGAGTCGCTTGTATCTAGGAGTTCACTATCCCACAGATATTATTGCTGGATATGGAATCGGATTTCTCTGGTTGATTACTTGTTTGAAAGTAAGGTTTTAGTAAGTCTCAGGTACGACCTTACCTCGGAATACCAGATAGTTATAGATGTTGTAGAACAACATAATCGGAATCAGCACCCCTACAAAAGTTAGCATAAATACCAAAGCACTAGGCGAAGCTGCGGCTTGATAAATAGTGATCTGGGTCGGAATAACGTAGGGAAATACAATTAGTCCTAAGCCGACAAAACTAAGTAAGAAAATTAGCAGTGTCCAGACAAATGGGGTACGTTCTTCTTCGCGATCGATACTTTTAATTAGCAACCAAATTAACAACACACCTAATACTGGAATCGCCGCAAATACATACACCTGTGGTGCTGCAAACAAGCGTGTCCGCGTTGCTTCATAAACTACTGGAGTAACTATCGTAATCAAAACTGCCCCGATAAATGTCGTAATCGCTGCAATTTTGGCAGTGCGAAAGTGAGTTTTTTGTAGCTCTCCTTCAGTCTTCAAAATCAAGTAGGTAGAACCGATCAATACATAGCCTTGAATGAGGGTGATGGCGACTAAGAGCGATCGCCAGTCGAGCCAATCCCAGGTAGAACCAGTAAAATGACCAGCAACATCGACCGTAATCCCTTCAATGACACTACCGAGCGCAAAACCTTGCCCCAAAGCAGCGATGAAACTACCGATCCCAAAGGCATAGTTCCAAAAGAGTTTATTAGTGGAATGTTCCCGAAATTCAAATGCTACTGCTCGAAAAATCAGCCCAAATATCATCATGAAAATGGGCATATATAGGGCAGTCAGAATTGTAGCATATGCTAGGGGAAACGCCCCAAATAATGCGCCAGCCATCACAACTAGCCAGGTTTCATTGGCATCCCAAATATTTCCTAAACTAGTCATCAAAATACTGCGGCGTTCTTCATCAGAGCTAGTCAGAGATAGAATTCCCACCCCCAGATCGAACCCATCGAGGATCACATACAGAAACAGAAACAAACCCAAAATCACAAACCAAACTTCTGGTAGAAAATGTAATAACGCGTCCATGAAATCTCCTTACTGTTGTGCTTCTACTGGTCGTCGATCTGGTAGTGATTGTCCTGGTTCGATGTTGATGATAAATTGACCGTCCGTGCCTGGTAATGGCAGCTCAAAATTCGGCCCTTCGCCGATGATGCGACTAGCAAAATATAGCGTCGTGAACAACAAAATTGAGTAGACCGTCGTAAACAGAATTATCGTCGTCAGGACATTAGAAGCAGGAAGATTGGATACTCCATCTGCCGTGCGGATTTTGCCATATAGTACCCAAGGTTGTCTTCCGACACAACGCACGATCCAGCCAGACTCGATCGCAATATAGCCCAAGGGTGCAACCAACATCCAAGCCCGTAGCAACCACTTCTGCGATCCAATCTCTGCGGGTGCAAGTTTGCCCCGATACCACTGCAAGACACTCCAGAGCATCACTCCTGTGAGCACGAAACCAATCCCAATCATCACCCGAAAGGAGTAGTAAATCAGTCCCACCATCTTGGGTCGATCGTTTCTCGCCCATTCATTTAGTCCTGGTACGGGTATTGTGAGATTCTTGCGAAATTCTAGGATATAACCCAAGCCATTGGGCACGGTGAGTTCCCACGAGTTCCTGTTGTGAGCTTCGTCAGGGATTGCCAATAAGCTCCAGTCAGCAGGCTTACCAGCGGGACTACTTTCCCACTTAGATTCCATTGCTGCTAGTTTCGTCGGCTGATACTGAGCGACTTGCTCGGCACTCAGATGCCCCAAATAGATTTGGAGTGGTGCTACAGCAATTACTGTCGCGAGCGCAATCTTCAAAGATTGACTAAAAAAGGCTTGATGCCGTCCTTTGAGAATATACCAAGCACTGATCCCACCAATTAGAAACAGTGATGTTTCGAGTGTTGCCAAGAACATATGGGCAACACTTTTGACCATGAAGGGATTGAGAATCGCTTGAAAGTAATCACTAACTACAAACTTGCCCTTGACCATATCGCCGCCAGCGGGCGATTGCATCCACGAGTTCGCCGATACAATCCAGAAGATCGACAGGTTGGCACCAAAAGCCACCATGATCGTGGCGAAGTAGTGAATGATGGGCGATACTCGTCCCCAACCAAACATCATGATCCCTAAGAATCCAGCTTCGAGCATAAACGCCATCGAAGCTTCAAAACCTAAAACACTCCCAAAAAAGTCCCCGACAGCTTCGGAAAAAGGCCCCCAGTTGGTGCCAAACTGAAACTCTAGTGGCAACCCTGTCGCTACCCCAATCCCGAAATTTAAGAGAAACAGCCTCGACCAAAACCGGATGTGATAGTAGTAATCTGGAAGGCGCGTTTTTAACCACAGCCCTTCGAGCACTACCAGATAGATGGACATCCCTGTTGTAAGAACAGGCCACAGCATATGAAAAAGAGCTGTCAAAGCAAACTGCATTCGCGTGAGGGCAACGGTATTTGATAAAATATCCATGTCTGTCCTGCTAATTGGTTTGAATTTTCATCTGACCTATCCCAATCATAAACAGTTTCCTTGATAAAATGCTCGATCTATGATTTGGTCAAAAAAGTATGCCAGATACAAGCAGTTACCAGCCCTCAAATCAGATCGGCTGGCTGAGTATGCCTTAGGTATTGTTGCAGCAAGCGATTTGAATGCGATATATTGAAGCAATTAGAAAGTATCCACATTCTTTGTCTTTGGTTAGTCTTGATTTATTACATACACTTTTGGCAGCAGTATCTGAGCGATCGAGTTTAATCGCCTTTACAGGTAAAAGTACAACTCCCGATGATTTCGATGAGTTGCAAAAGTCATGTTTACACGCAGATATCGATCGACAGATCGACAAAGCTAGATAGAATAGAAACCTTTACGATCGTAGAAAACATGGATTTTCGAGCACTTTCACCTTTTGGTGCCCAAGCCAATCGGATCGGCATCACGGATCTACAAGATCGAGACATCGATGCTTTGAAGAATGCCCTTGCCCACAATGGATTTATTGTCTTGCGGCAGCAGTCAGCCAATGATGCAGATTTTGAGTCTTTTCTCGCTCGATTAGGGCAGCTAACTTTTACAGTCGGGGAAACGCCAGTACTACATCAACCCAATCTCAATGTTGTTAGCAATATTGGACGGGTGCGTGCGCCCAGAAGCGTTTTTCATACAGATACTAGCTATATTTCTCAGCCACCTGCGTTCACAGCCTTACGTGCTGTAACGATCCCTGGATCTGGCGGTGAAACGTTATTTTCAGATCAATATCGGGCTTATGAAACATTACCAACAGCACTCAAGCAGCAACTCGCGGACGCTAAGGTGCTTCATGTAGTGTCTGGTTTAACGTTAGAGGGAGGGGAAACACAAAGCTGGCATCCCTTATTTAAGCTGCATCCTATTTCAGGTCGTTTAGCACTATTTTTATCGACACCAGAACGCTGTCAGGAAATCTCAGGTATGGCAATTGGCGCAGCTCAACGGCTGATTCGGTTGCTCTATAGACATTCAATCCGGCACTACCGGATTTACCGTCATCAGTGGCAACCGGAGGACATTGTAATCTGGGATAACCGTTGTACGATGCACCGTGCGGATCATTCACAGGTGGTTGGCGATCGAGTACTACATCGAGGGCTGGTGCTGGGCTAAGTCCTATTGCCAAACAGCGAAACATCCCGCCGATCGGATCGAACAGCTCGAAGGCTGGTAGGAACGACTACCACGAGCGTATAATATGCTATGAGTCTCGATCGGATCTAGACCCCAACACAATTACTAGGTGTTCGCTATGGAAGAATGGCAAAACGAAATCGCCACTGTGGTTAAAGATTTAACCGCAATGTTTGAAGGATTTAATCGCCAAGTCACAGAATTAGTTGAAGAAGTTACTACCGAAGCTACGGAAATTTTTAGTCTCCAATGGGATGAACTGACGGAAGCGTTTGCAGTAATCTGGCAAGAATTGGAATCAGACTTGGAATCACCAACATCCTTTAACTGGGATCTGCCGCTCTCCACCCACCCGAAACCAGATCCGGCAATTTATCCGGCTTGTGTGGATTGTCTCAACTATAATGGCTCCGTCTATGGCGGTAATCTGCTAGTTTGTGGGATGCACCCTTATGGCTGTAATAGTGATACCTGTACTGATTGGGAAGGCGAGAACGATCTAAACTAGTAAGATAACTAGTCACCAATTACATGAACCAGGACAACACAGCAGTCACCACCAACCCAAGCGAGATGAAGTACGGGGAACGGGAAATCATCAATGGCGAACTGATTACTTTCCCAAATCCCCGCATGGGCAGACGTTATAATGTGGATATTAGTTTGCCGGAATTTACCTGTAAGTGTCCTTTTTCGGGATATCCCGATTTTGCCACAATTGGAATTATATATGTACCAGACCAAAAGGTCGTGGAACTCAAGGCATTAAAACTATATATCAATAGTTTCCGCGATCGTTATATTTCCCATGAGGAAGTCACTAATCAAATTTTAGATGATTTTGTGGCGATCGCTGACCCTCATCAGATTACTGTCAGGGCTGACTTTTCACCACGGGGAAATGTCCACATGATTGTTGAAGTCAAGCATGAAAAGTAGGTTTTAGGCTTTAGGCTTTAGGGGTTTGGACGGTACCTACTATCTATATTGTGGGCACGTTAGAGCCGATCGATCCTCTGCTCACTTTACCCAATTTAGTTGGATAAAATTACCGAATATTAAGGGTTTAGAGCCTCCACTGGACGTTCTGGTCAATCGCTATCAACTATCAACTGTCTTGATTCGCTGTTTTGTCGTTTTTTTATTCGGCGTCGTTTTATGTCTAGGGTTCCCCCCGAATAAAAAACGACAAGACGGGGGGAACCCTAGACATAAAAACGCCGCTAAACCCTCGGGGAACCCTACGTATCGCGAATCGCTATCAACTATCAACTAATCACTACTTTTCGGGTGCTTTGCAATATTGAGTTAGTCCCGTGGCGAGATCGCGTTCGGGACTAAAAATATTTCGAGATTTTCGCAATCCTGCGTGAACCTGCGTAGATTTTCGCTCTTTAATACTGGTAACGAGTTGTTTGTTGATATCAGTTGCACCTTGATACATAGTAAGAAACTGACCTTTGTAAGTCTTGAGCTTTTCGTCAGTAACTTTGACCGAACTGAGATCCTTTGCGGCTTTATCGAAAATACCAACTAGTTTTTCGATCGTTGGTACATCCCCCTTAGTGCCAGATTGAGTAGTAGTTTTGGTATCGATTACTGTTTGATTGACTACTTTGATAATACTGGCACACTGAGATACCTTGTCACTAGTACAGCTTACTGTCAAAAAACTAGCGGCGATCGCTATCACTACAATCCCAACCTGCTGTACTCTAAGTTTCATTCACGCTACCTCTCAACACTCACCAAATGCACTTAATTTTAGCTGATAACTGGTACAGCTAACTGTTAAGTAGCAATTGACCTAAAATTGGTCTTTGCGCCCGCGAATCCGCGCAAAGGTTTCGATCGGATCGTGACTGGCGACACTGGCTTGCAGTGCCGTGTTATCCCATCGCAGAAAGGGATTAGTCCGCTTTTCCACCCCCAGATCGGTAGGTACGGTAGGGATGAGCCGATCGCGTGCGGCGGTGACATCAACTAGTCGCTGTTGGAGTTCTTGATTGTCAGGATCGACGGTGACGGCAAATTTGAGATTGCTCAAGGTATACTCATGGGCGCACCAGATCCGCGTATCATCTGGTAACTGTCGCAACTTTGTCATCGAGCCGACCATTTGAGCTGGAGTCCCTTCAAATAATCGACCGCAACCCCCCGCAAAGATCGTATCGCCGCAAAATAATTCACCTGGGACATTGCTCTCGACTGGGGGAAAATAGTAAGCAATGTGAGCGCGAGTATGTCCGGGGACAAAGAATACTTCACCGCTGCGATCGCCAAATTCCACGCGATCGCCGTCTACTAAGTATACTTGTTGTCCAGGAATTCGCCCCCGATCTTCGGCTCCCCCATACACGCGCAGATCGGGAAAGGCGGCGATTAATTCTTTGTTTCCACCGACGTGATCGCCATGATGGTGAGTATTAAAAATTGCTACTAATTGAACTTGGTGACGGGCTAATTCGGCGAGTACTGGTGCAGCCTCAGCCGGATCGACAACTGCGGCAATTTTTCGATCTAGATCGAGCATCAGAAAGATATAGTTGTCTGATAGCACGGGGATACGAATGATTTCCATAGGAAAGAGGTTGTTTTTTTGATTCAACAGATGTGAATATCTTTATTATCGAACCTCTGCACTGCTGTGTGGGTAAAATACCCGACTGGTTTTTAATGTCGATCGAATCGGTATTTGGCGTTGCGGCTGGGTAAGTCGGGCGAATTTACTAATTTCCCGCTCTTGTGGGGCTAATTATACAGACCGTTAGAATTATTGATGTTGTCTTGAGGCGGTGCGGTTGGTGGATTGAGCTGTTGTTCCCATTGCTGAATAAAACTTTGGGCAGAACTGTAAGCAGATGTGCTATCGGGAATGACTTTGGCGATCGAAATCGCCCTGCGAAGGTCCGTTGTCGCGGCACTTTGGGCAACTTCTAGCATTTGACTGCTCCAATTATCCATTGCCAATCGAGCAGCCGGACGGAGGGCGGAACTTTTGGGCACTCGTGCGGCTGCTTGAATGGCTCCCAGTAGTGATTCAGGGGTGCCACTGGTTGCCAGTTTTTGGGCAGCAGCGAGATTAGCCGCAGCTTGAAGTTGGGCTTGCCAATCGCGCACCCGTTCTTGGCTTTGAGCAGACATCGCTCGCCCCGCACCAATTCTTTGCGCCATATTTACCGCAGCATTGAGATTGCCACTACTAGCTAGGCTTTCGGCTTGTTCGAGGATTGGGCTATCTTCCGCGCGCTGGATATCGGCTGTCCATTGCTGAATTTTCTGTTGAGCTTGGGGATAGAGAGCGCGTCCCGATCGAATCTGACTCAGTTGGGCGATCGCACTTTGGACTCCTTCGATGGTGCCACCTGCTGCTAGTGTATCTGCTGTGCGGAGGTATGGTGTATCTTGGATTGTTTCAATTCGCTTGCGCCACTCTGTGACGACTTGAGCTGCTTCTTTACCGCGAGGATTGCTCGTAGGGATGCGTTGAGCCTCGGTAATGGCGACTTGGAGATCTTTGACGTCACCAGTTGCTGCAACGCTCTGAGCGCGTTGTAGCGTGGCGAGATCCTGGATTTCGAGCTGCCATCCCTCCAAAGATTGCTGCGATCGCGAGTACATGGAACTATCAGTCTTGATACTTTGCACCAGTGAAATTGCTGTTTCTAATTCAGCAATACTTCCACTGACAGCGTGAGACTGGGCTTGCGCGAGACTAATTAGATCCTGAAGTTCGGTTTTAAGTTCGGCGGTTTCTGGGGTTTTGTTAGCAATTTCGAGCGTACCTTTCCAGTCTTTACTATCGAGTCGAGCTTTTGCTAGTTTGAACATCTGGTTTGCTGCTGTACTGATGATACTTCGGGCTTCAGTCTGAGCAAAACTGTTAGAATCAATTTTTCTGGCTATTTCTATTGCTTTAAGGAGTGTTTTTACTGAATTATTTTTGACTAATTGACGTGCTTCATCGAGTTTTGCACTGTCAGCTTTGGCGATCTGGACTAAATCAGCTAATTCTTGATATTTAGTTGTCGCCCAGTAGCGATTATTTAAGCGAGTCAATCTCACTGCGACTGAGTAAGCATTTACCCACTTTGAGCTATTTAATAATTTTCTAGTTTCTCGATCGAGTGCGACAGCGTTATTCCAAGTTTCTTGCCATTGTGCTATCCGCTTGGAGACAATTTTGAAGGCGGGAACATTGCTAGGGACATTTTTAGCAGCCTTGACTGCTTCATCATAGTTACCATTTTGGTAACTAGCTTCTGCCAATCGGAGAATTGCCAGCGACCAGCGTTGCACGTTACTATCGACATATCCACGCGTTGGATCGTTAGGTGCGACATCTTTAACTAGATTGAGTGCGGCGACCAAATCTGGTAAGGTTTGTTTACTTGCGGCTAATTGTCCACAATAAACTCGCAGGGATGCTGAGGACATCGGCACAAATATTGCGGGGCAATTGGGTACTGCATTGGGATTTAGGATTAATCCTAATGCTAGATAAACTAGCCCCCCAGAAGTACCTATAAAGATCGCCGCCCAGAACATCCAACTGCGGATAAAGGACAGTTGCAACCACTTGGGCATTTTGCTCACTAATTGTTTAGTGGCTTGGTTTGCCTCTTCAAAATCAAAGCGGGAGTTTGGTTTTGCCAAAACTTAAATTAGAGGGTAGAGGTTAAATTAATTGATAATTGATAATTGATAATTGCGGATGCGCGCTCGTCGGGAAACCCGACGGTTTAGCGCACCAAGCAGATAATTGGATTATTATGGTAGGGATTTCAACCCCGAAGCCATAGCTTCTGTTCTTCGTTAAACAGTTGATAGTTGATAGTCGATCGTTGATAGTCGATGGTTGACCATCTAGATTTCAGGCATTATTGATGCGTTCGCGGAGCGTACCAAAGGTAATAATTATTTGAGCTGCCTTACTTAAAGCCATTCTATTACTGTTTAGCTACTTTTTGTGTTGCTAAAGATTGTACCGAGCGCGGTAACTAATCGCTCTAATTGTAACTGTTGATGTGTTGCCATTAGCGATATTCTGATTCTACTGGTGGGTACGGTAGGTGGACGGATGGCTGGGGCAAAGATCCCTGCTTGCCTAAGTTGGCTACCTACCGCTAGTGCAGTCTGAGCATCTGGTAGTTCGATACAGATAATTGGCGATGCTGAGGGAATTAGGTGCAGCTCTGGTAATCGATTGGCGATCGATTGTTTGAAATATGCTACATTGTCCCACAGTTGTTGACGTTGGGGTGTGGTGGTAATTATCTCGATCGCGGCGATGGCAGCAGCGGTATCGGCTGGGGATAGTCCAGTGGTATAAATCCAGCTAGCACAACGGTTTTTGAGAAAATCAATCAGACTATGACTTCCGGCAACATAGCCGCCTAGACTGCCAATTGCTTTACTTAAAGTACCCATTTCGATCGCTGGTTGCCCAACGCAATGATAATGCTCGACAATACCTGCGCCAGTCTGCCCAAAAATACCTGTGGCATGGGCTTCATCAACCAGTAGCATCGCATGATACTCGCTTGCCAGCTCCAGAATAGCGGGTAACGGGCAAATATCACCATCCATACTGAACACGGTATCCGTAATAATCAAGCAACGGCGGTAATTAGCTCTGTGTAACTCTAGCTGCTGGCACAAAGCGTCAATGTCACAGTGATTGTATTCAATAATTTTCGCACCACTCAACCGCGCCCCATTTTGGAGACTAGAGTGATTTAAGCGATCGCTCAAGATCGCGTCTTTCTTGCCCACTAGAGCCGCGATCGTCCCTAAATTTGCCAGATATCCCGAACTAAAGACTAAGGCAGCTTCAGTGCCCTTTAGACTGGCGATCGCCAGTTCGAGATCTGTGTGAAGTTGCTTGTGTCCGCTCGTCAACCGCGAACCTGTCGCCCCTGTACCAAATTGTTGCGTCGCCGCCATCGCCGCCCGCATCACGCGCTCGTCCCCAGCTAAACCCAGATAGTCATTACTCCCAAAGTTGAGTAATACCTGCCCGTCAATCGTCGCCTCAGTCCCTGGTAAACTCTCGATCGCTTGGGTCGATCGATACCAATTTACCTGTTTAATCGTCGCCAACGAGCGATCGATCCAAGCATAAGGATTTAATTCTTTCAATTTTTGGAACTCTCGATCGACTAATATATGAAAATAACATTATCCCAGCTTATTCATGGTAGAGATCCAGTTTTCCAGAGGTATCACCGAACCTGTTATTCCTGATGTCCGGCTCACCAAATCTCGCGTCGGCGAACAGGGTAAAGCAACATTTTACTTCGATCATCCCGCGATCCTCGGCAATGAAGTCAATGAAGACGTGACTGGAATGTATATGCTTGATGAGGAAGGCGAGATTACTACTCGTGAAGTCAAAGCAAAATTTGTCAATGGCAAACCCGCAGCATTGGAAGCTATTTATATCATGAACTCCACGGCTGAGTGGGATCGATTCATGCGCTTTATGGAACGATACTCCGCCGAAAATGGGCTAGGGTTTGATAAAGCTCAATAATCAGCTCATGCTCGATCGATCGTCCCAACCTCATCCAGATCCGCTCCAGATCGCTATTACTTGCGCGGTAGTCACTGTCAGTGATACCCGCACACCGATTACCGATAGCAGTGGTGAGCTAGTCAAGCAACTGCTGCTATCTGCTGGGCATAAAATTGGCAGATACCAAATTATCCCTGACGAGTCAACCCAGATTTGGGAGCAATTAGATGCTGCGATCGTTAGCCAACCACAAATTAGGGCGATCGTCTTTAATGGTGGTACGGGGATATCCCCCCGCGACAACACCTACGATGCGATCGCCAGCGTCCTCACCAAAACCTTACCTGGATTTGGTGAAATTTTTAGGTTCCTCAGCTACCAAGAGATTGGCTCCCGCGCGATCGCTTCTCGCGCGATCGCGGGTACCTATCAACACCTACTCGTCTTCTCGCTCCCTGGTTCGCGCGGCGCAGTGCAACTAGGTATGGAAAAACTCATTCTCCCCGAAATCATCCATCTAGTTAACCAATTGACATGACACCTCCAAACGATAAAAAAAGCGATCTCCAGGAGCAGAAAAGTTCTTCTAAATTGCTGGTATCAGTGTCACTCTGTTTATTAGTGGGTGGAATGGCGGCGATTAATCTTTTTGTAGTCGATGACAATAAAGAGGTGAGAACTAAATTTAGTAGTAAAGATTGGCAAGCAAATTTACAATCGATCGGTAGATCCACAAATGACATCTATAAACTTGCCCACCAGCAACTTGTACCTGTGGGTAAAGTATTACAGCAACAATCTATCCAGCTAATTGCGCGTACTAACAATACCCTAGCAATCCACAGAAATTGGTGTGTTCCCACAGCAGAATTATCAACCGTCTTATCACAGCTAAAGCAATTCAACCCGCTCGAATCAACTAATTCCACCCCCAGTCAAGCCGATCGTCCGTTCGATCTACAAATTAATAAAGTCAAGCAAACATCCAATCCAGACGTAAAGACACAAGCTGTTAAAGATTGGTGCTTTAGCACTGGTACAAAAAAGTAGTTGAAAATTGCTGTCAACTATCAACTATCAACTGTTTAACAAGTTCGGCTACTTCCTGAGTCAATATTTTACCTAAAGAATTACGCGGGATTTGATTAACAGGAATCCAATGTTTAGGAATCTTATAATTACTAATCTTACCTACAAGTGCGCTTGATAATATCGTTGCTGAAACTGGAAGATCGTTGACTACATATAGAGCTGTAACTACCTGTCCCCAATAGCGATCGGGTAAACCTATTACCCAAACATCTGCAACTAATCCGCTTGCCATAATTGCCTCGACAACCTCGATCGGAAAGACATTTTCACCACCTGTAATAATCTTGCCACTAGTTCGACCTAAAATAGTTAAATAGCCATCTCGCTGGTATGGCTCGGCTCCGCCAGCGAATGAACCTAGATCGTCAGGCTCAAAAAAAGTTGCTGCATCTAAATTAGGAAAATAACCCAACATCAATGATTTAGCCTTGATTCGGAGCGAGTTGAGTTCGTTACCTGATGATATTAATTCAATCTCTGCATGGGGTAAAACTCGGCCACAACTATTATTACCTGCTAGAAATTCTGCTGGTTTAAGGCTGGTGACTTGCGATGCAGTTTCGGTCATTCCGTAGGTTAAAGCTAATGGAATCTGGGCAATTCTCGCTCTATTCAATAGCTCGATTCTCGGCGGTGCGCCACCAATTATAATTGTCTGAAATTGGTTCAACCACTTTAAATTTAAATCTAATAGTTTCGATAATTGAGTGGGAACAAGAGAGATAAAATAACACTCTAGATCGATGCGATCGATGAATACAGTCGGAGCATTATTAAGCTGATGAAAATCAACAATCGATAACTTACCACCAGTCAGAAGCGATCGCCATAATTGCATCAAACCGCTCACATGATAGAGCGGTAAGGTACAGAGTGCATTAATTTCACATACTTCGTAAAACTCCTGAAATCCCCAGACAGACGCGCTGAGAGTTTCCCAGGTATGGATGACAAATTTGATTTCTCCAGACGATCCTCCGGTGGGAATCATCACTAGATGCTGATGCTGTTGAGGACTTACCTTGGCGGTTAACTTTGAGACTTGCTCCCACTCCGTTGTACCCCAGTGAGGATTACCCAAAAAGATTGGTATCCCCAATCGCAATCCCGCCATCAAATTTGCGATAAATTCGATCGGATCGATCGTCGCGATCGAGATAAAATTAGGTGGAAATTGGCTAAACTCGGCGAGTTTTCGCTCGGCTAGATCGAGGATCGTATGAGGATCGATCTTAACCAACCATCGAGCCTGTAACCGTTGGCTAAATAAAGTATAAATCCACTCACCGAGCGAAGGATCGCTACTGTGAGAAGGTACGTTCGATTTCATTAAATGTTTGAGGCTCCTTTCACACACCCAGCTTTCCTAAATAGATCGCCTGGAGACGGCTTCGATCTTTAGAAAAACTACCCCCGACTACGTACTTACACGATTGCAGTAGAGGGCATAGGAGATATAAAGTTGAGTAAACGAGATATAGATGTGTCGAAAAAACAGTAGCACAATAGTTAACTGAATTAATCGGTCGTTTTACTGACTACTTGGGGTAAACCCATGCTGTAGTTTAACACTCTACTGTCGAGATTATAACCGATCTCACCGTTTTGAAGCATCGATCTGACAAAATATTCGAGATCCGATCCAATTCGGCGCAAATTGTATTCAGTCAGATCTGCACCACTAGAGGATTCAACTAGATCGTCAAATTTTCCATACACTTTCCGCAGTGCATCTTCACTCCACACAAGTTCATTGTCAGGATCGATATCCAATGTGAGAGCTTGTTCGCTGGGAATTAGTTCATTATTCTCAATCTGAGCCGTATAAATATGAACATGACGGGTTGTAGATTTTAGTAGTATCACTGAAATTATAAATTAAGGACGGAATTAATCACTTTCGCCGAATCGATCGCTTTTACACATTTTAATCTACACGGATTACTACATTCTACATCTGCTGAGAATTTAGCTGTCAGATCTGACCAGATTAAACGCTCCTCAAAGCCTCGATTGGATCTAATTTAGCTGCTTGTCTGGCGGGAACGACACCAAAGAATAACCCAATCCCCCCAGAGACACTTACGGCTAAGATAATGGCTGATGGAGAAATAGCTGCTGATTTGAGTGGGGAAAACTTGGCTATAGCCAGGATACTACCAATACCGATCAGAGTACCAATAATCCCGCCAACTGTAGAGAGAATGATCGCTTCGATCGTGAATTGAATCAGGATATCATTTTGAGTTGCGCCGATTGCCTTCCGCAGTCCAATTTCTTGAGTGCGTTCGGTGACAGATACCAGCATAATATTCATCACGCCAATTCCCCCCACCAATAGCGAAATCCCTGAAATCGCACCTAGTAGTAATGTGAGAGCACTAGTAATAGTAGTAACAATAGTCAGCGCGTCTTTTTGATTCCGAACTGTGAAATCATCGTCTCCGACTATTTTGTGTCTCCGGCGAAGTAAATTTGTGATTTGAAATTCGGCTGCATCCATACTCTCACTATTTTTTGCAGCAACCGAAATTAATGACAATCGGATTCCAAAGGGCGAAGTTCTCCCAATCACCCGTTTACTCATCGTGGTAATCGGAATAAAGATGGCATCATCTTGATTGCTACCAAAGGAAGAGCCTTTTCCTTCCATCAAGCCAACTACTTCAAAGCTGAGATTATTTACCCTAATCTGCTTTCCCAATGGACTTTCATTGCCAAATAGTCGCTGGGCAATATCTGTGCCTAGCATAGCAATTTGCTTATCAGTTTTAACATCTAGAGCATTGACAAATCGCCCTTTATCGACTGCAAAATTGCGAACGGTAGTAAAGTCAGCAGTCGTACCTTGAAGAATCGAAGTAGTCGTAATATTTTGGTAACTAATCACCGCCGAAGATTGGAGGATAGGGGCGACTCCAGATACAGATGGGACTTGACGAGCGATCGCCCGCGCATCGCTCAATACCAACGTTGGCGGTGTCCCACCATTCCGAATATTTTGAGCTTTGGGGCTACCAGGTAAAATAAATAATGTATTTGGGCCGAGATTTTTGAATTGATCTGTTGCTAGTGTTTGAGTACCTTCGCCCACTCCAATCATCGTGATTACCGAAGCATTTCCAATCACAATTCCCAGCATAGTTAAACCACTTCGTAACTTGTTAGATACGAGGGTTTTCGCTGCCATATTTAAGCTTTCAAATAGATTCATTAGAAGTTGGGAGTTGGTTTTAGCTTTACCTTTACCTGTATCGATTACCGATCACTTACTATTATCGCCCATCATTTTATCTTTAAATCCTGGGGGAATATCAATAAATACTCGATCGCCAGATTTTAGACCTTCAATTACTTGAATTCTATCCTTAACTGTGCTACCAACTTTAAGTGCTTTAAATTTAGGTTCGTTATTTTCACCAGTTATATAAACACCAGTTTGACCACGCTTGGAACTGATGGCAACAGTCGGAATTGTCAGCGCATTGCTAGTACGTTGTCCACTAAATACGGTGTTGACATTCATACCCGATCGCAATACATCTTTACCAGTATCGAGAGCAACGCGGACTTCAAATGAGGTGACGTTCTGCTCGATTACTGCTTCTGGTGCAACCAATCGAACTGTACCTTGAAAAGGCTTGTCGCTAAAAGCATCTGCGGTTATTTCGACCTTTTGACCGATCTTAATCTTACCAATATCTACTTCTGGTACCTTCGCCTTGACTTCCATATCCTTGGCTAGAGCCACGATCGAAGTTGAAGTCGCTGAAGAGCTACTCGAAGCTGAAGTCGTCGGTGTCACAAATGCCCCAATACTGGCATAGCGTTGGGTAATTAGCCCTGCAAAAGGTGCCACAACTGTTGTGTCATTTAGTTGAGATCTCGCGGACTGGAGCTGGGCATTTGCTACCGCTAATGCAGCCGTGAATTGAGCGATATCTTCAGGGCGAGAGCCATTTTTTGCTTGTTGATACGCTGCTTGAGCTTGTTCGACTTGAGCGGCGAAACTGGCGACATCTTCCGAACGAGAGCCGATTTTTGACTGACGGAGTGCCTGTTGAGCTTCAGTGACGGCGGCTTGACGCTGGCTGACTTCCGATCGGCTGCTATTGCGAATCTGTTGGAGTTTTTGTTGAGCATCCAAGAGATTGGCTTTAGCTGTCTGATAGTCCGCTGTAGATTGATCTAGTTTATCTTGAGCGATCGCCCCTGAGCTTTGAAGCGATCGATTTCGAGTGATTTGAGCTTGAGCGAGTTTGAGTTTGGCTGTAGCAGCGGAAATTTGGGCTGTAGCCTGTTCGATTTGTTGCGGCGCGATCGATTGAGTTAGATTGAGATTGGCTTGGGCTTGAGCCAATTTTGCCTGAACCTGGGCGGTTTCTTCGGGGCGATTACCATTTTTCGCCTTATTGAGATTGGCTTGGGCTTGAGCCACTTTGGCTTGGGCTTGAGTTATTTCTTCCGCTCTTGTGCCATTTTTTGCCTTATTCAAATTAGCCTGTGCTTGCTGGACATTGGCTTGAGCCTGGGCAAATCCAGCTTGAATTTCCGCATTTTCCATTTGGGCGATTTTTTGCCCTTGAACCACGCGATCTCCCTGCTCTACGTAGAGGCTGGCAACCCTTCCGGCTGTTTTCGGACTCAGGTTCGCAGTCTGGAATGGGATGATATTACCACTAGCCGTAATTCGATCGGTTAAATCTTGCGACTTAGCTACCGTCGTATAGCGGGCTAGATCGATTTTAGGGGCTGGCTTAAATTGAGTTACCGCAACAGTTCCGAGTGCCGCAATCCCGATCGTTGCCGCCGCAATACCAGCGATGACTGGGAGAGGATGCTTGATATCTTTGATAAAAGGTAGTTGCATAGGAGATTGATGTTCATTAATCTTTGATTCAAACTCTCAAATGATTTCTCAATCGATCGACCTGTTCCACTGGCAAAGCAACGATCGACTTTTGATAGGATCTGTTACGTTTATTTACACTAATTCTAACTCTTTGTGGGTGGGGATCGCCAGTGCTAAAGGTCACATCATTCCCCCTTTAGCCTCAGGGTTTGAGCATCGGTAGTGAAAACCGCACCAGTTTGTAGTGCAACTGGATCTTAATAGCAATATTCTTGTTGCCAGTCGCTGGCGGGAATGGGAACCTGTGGACTCACTCCAGAATTACCCTACTGGCTGTAAAATCTGTCTTATGATGGGATCTGAACGAAAACCGATGTTCAAGCCAAGCTGCGATCGCTCGCTCCTATTCCATCTACTTGTCTCCGATTACCTACCTAGACCTAATTTATCGTGCATAAACGGATCTACCTACTACTGCTTACTGCTTGCTTAGGGATTGTCAGCGTACCAACGCCCACCTATAGCCAAGCTCTAATTCCTTATACCCCAAAACAAGATCCCCAATCTTTAGAAGATACGAGCAAAAGCTTGCTCAGACAAGCAGCCGGATTAGTCCAATTCCAACAGTACGAACAAGCGATTCCCCGCGTGGCATTGGCAACTCAACTATCACCAAACAGCAATGATGCTTGGTTCTTTTTGGGTACTCTATATGTTCAAACTCAAAAATACCAGAAAGGAATTGACGCGCTGCAACAGGCTAAATTAATTAAGCCACAAGATCCAGATATATTATTTATGTTGGGTTCGGCATATTTTCAAAAAGGCGATCATCAAAAAGCGATCGATACGATCCAGTCAGGGCTAAAAATTAAGCCAGATAACAATAGCGCACTCTTCGACCTGGGTAATGCCTACTATAAATTAAATAAGTATCCAGATGCGATCGCTCAGTATCAAAAGGCTGTCAAAAAAGATCCGAAATTCTGGCCAGCAATCAATAATATTGGATTAGTTAGTTATGAAAGTGGCGATATGAATGGCGCAATTCAAAACTGGCAACGAGCAATCGCGATCGATCCCAAAGCAGCAGAACCCATGTTAGCTATGGCAGTCGCCCTATTTACTCAAGGCAAGCAAGCCGAGGCATATACCACCGCCGAAAAAGCGATCGCTCTCGACAGTCGTTATGCAAATATTCAATACCTCAAAGATAATTTGTGGGGCGATAAACTCCTCAACGACACTCGCAAATTGATTCAGACTCCACGGGTGAGAGATTTTATTACTAAAGCTCCAGCTAGGGGTTAGGCTTTAGGCTTTAGGGGTTAGGTTTTAGGCTTTAGGCTTTAGGAAAGATGGAAACGCAGGCGTTCTGTAACCTCACCCTAAAACTTGAAGCATAACCTTTTCCACCTGAAGCCTAGCCTCTAACCCCGAACCTCTTCCCTTCTAAAACTTAAAACCTAAAACCTAAAGCCTAACCTCTAACCTCTAGCCTAAATCCCCCTAAAGCCTAAAACCTAATCCCTAAATCCCCCTAAAGCCTAAAGCCTAATCCCTAAATCCCCCTAAAGCCTAAAGCCTAATCCCTAAATTGGTAATCATGTATTATTATTTCGCAGTCTAGCCCGATCGCGAACAGTTTATGGCAGACTGAGGATTAACTAAAGCGATCGAGATAGACATTTGAACTCATGGTTAAACAGCTAGATCTGCTGGGTACAGACAAAATTATTCCCATTGCCCTGCACTCAGAGATGCAGCGATCGTACCTAGAATACGCCATGAGTGTGATCGTGGGGCGGGCGTTGCCAGATGTCCGCGATGGACTCAAACCCGTGCATCGGCGGATTATTTACGCCATGCACGAATTGGGATTGACACCAGATCGCCCTTTTCGGAAATGCGCTCGTGTCGTCGGGGATGTCTTGGGTAAATATCATCCCCACGGCGACCAATCGGTCTATGATGCCCTAGTTAGACTCGCTCAGGACTTTTCGACTCGTTATCCACTATTGTCTGGACACGGCAATTTTGGCTCGGTAGACAACGATCCTCCAGCGGCGATGCGGTATACCGAGACACGCCTAGCACCGATTAGTCATGAGGCATTACTAGGCGAAATTAGTACCGCAACGGTAGACTTCATTGGTAACTTTGATAATTCTCAACAAGAGCCGACAGTTTTACCCGCTCAATTACCAATTCTGTTGATCAATGGCTGTGGCGGGATTGCGGTAGGGATGGCGACAAATATCCCCCCACATCATCTGGGCGAAGTCCTCGATGGGGTAATTGCCCTAATTGATAAACCAGATCTCCCCGATGCCAAATTATGGGAATTGATTCCTGGCCCTGATTTTCCCACAGGTGGGGAGATTATGGGAATTGAAGGCATCCATGATGCTTATCGCACTGGGAAAGGGATTATTACTGTGCGGGGGATTTCCCACGTCGAAGTTGCTAGTATTCAAGCCAAAGTCACCAAATCGAAAAAACGCCGCGATTCACTCATCATCACAGAACTACCTTTTCAGGTAAATAAAGCCGCCTGGATCGAGAAAATCGCCGAACTCGTCAATGCTGGTAAAATTGAAGGTATTGCCGATCTCCGCGATGAAAGCGATCGAGAAGGAATGCGCGTGGTGATTGAGATCAAGCGCGATAGCGAAGCCACCAATGTCCTCGAACAGCTTTATCGTCAGACTGCACTCCAGACAAATTTTGGCGCAATCATGCTGGCAATTGTCGAGGGACAACCCAGACAACTGAGCCTCAGACAACTGCTTGAAGAATTCCTCAAATTTCGCGAAGTCACGCTCACCCGTCAGTATGGCAACGAATTAGAGCAAGCCCAGAAGCGGGTACATACGCTCTCAGGATTACTGACAGCATTAAATAATCTCGATGCGGTGATTACGATCCTCCGCAATGCACCAGATGGAACTACCGCCAAAGCCATCTTTCAGACAGAATTAGGATTGAGCGATACCCAGGCTGACGCAATTTTAGCGATGCCATTACGCCGCTTGACTGGATTGGAAAAGAAGAACTTGCAGACCGAATTTCAAGAACTAACTGTCAAAATTACTAGATTAAACAACCTGTTGGAAGATCGAGGCGAACTATTAAAATCGCTCAAAAAAGACTTGCGATCGCTCAAACGGAAATTCACAGACGATCGCCGTACCAAAATCACTAAGCTCACACCACCAAAGCCAGATCCAAAGCTCGATCGAGTATCCAAAGATAAAACTAAAACTCCTACCACATCCTCAGTCAAAGAGAGTCGCACCCGCACACTTCCCCCCGCTCAACTCCAAATTGTCGAAGCCGAACCCACTCAACCCACCACAGTAGAAATCACCCACCAAGGCTATATTAGAAGACTGAGTAAAACAGGTACCAAACTCAATCCCAATAGTCAAGATTTCATCATCAAAACCTATCTAACTAACACCGAAGCAGAAATAACTGTCGTTACCACAGACGGTAAAGCCTACCCCCTAAAAATTCGGGACATCCCGCCGACTCTGGGAAATACCGCCGGAACCATCCTCACCAGCTTAATTCCTGCACTTCAAGATAGTCCCGACGAACAGATAATTTATACTCTCCCCACCCCCAGCGAAAACACAGACGATCTTCAACAACTCCTGCTCCTCACCAACCAAGGTAAAATCAAACGCATCCTCAGCCAGGAACTCAGCGGACTTACCAATCGCGGTACCACCCTCATTAAACTTCGCGAAGACGACAAACTCCACACCATCACCCCCCTAAATAACCAAAAAGAAATCATCATCGCCACCTCCGGCGCACGGATTCTCCGCCTCGCCCTAGCCTCCGAACAAATCCCCCTGATGGGACGAGTTTCCCAAGGTATCCAAGCCCTCAAAGTCGGTACCAAAGAGCAGATCGTCGGCTGCATCCCCGCCAACAGCGATAACGAGCTGATCCTCATCACCCGTCATGGCTACGCCAAACGAATCCCTATCTCCACCATCCGCATCGTCCAAACCGGAAACATGGGCACCCACGCCATGCAGTTCGCCATCAAAACCGACAACCTGCTCCACATCACCCTCCCACCTGACAGCCTAGAGCTAGTCACCACCACCCACCGCCATGAAATTGTGGCGATCGATCGCCTCCAAACCCACGGCAAAGACGGCATCGGCGACAAAATCATCAACCTCAATCCAGATGAACAAATCGCGTTTGTAAACTAGTGAAGGAAAGCTATGTGATGCAGAGAATTTCGAGTCAATGAAATTTTCTGCATCACGTAGCACATACAGATCTAAATGTTTAGATAAAAATAAGCTAAACTAAGTCTAGCTAAGTAGAGATCGTCAGATGAAAATAGTTAACATTCACGAAGCAAAAACCACTCTGTCCCAGCTTTTGGAATCGGTAATAGCTGGAGATGAGGTAATCATTAGCAAAGCCGGTAAACCTTTAGCACGGCTGATCCCTTATCAAATTGACAAACAGCCGCGCACTCCTGGTTATTGGAAAGGTCGAGTAAAAATGGCTGAAGACTTCGACGATCCACTACCACCAGAGATTTTAGCTGGCTTTATGGGTATGGAAGATGAAGCTACTCCTTGATACTCATATCCTGCTGTGGTGGCTCAACCAAGATCGAAAACTATCACAAACAGAGATAGATACGATCGCCAATCCAGATTGTCTAGTGTTTGTAAGTGCTGTCACCGCTTGGGAAATTGCCATTAAAAAGATGATTGGCAAGCTAGAAGCCCCAGACGATCTGCCCGCAGCATTGGCGGCGAATAACTTTTTGGAGTTACCAATCACGATCGAGCATAGTCAAGAGCTGTATCGATTACCGTTGCATCATCACGATCCTTTCGATCGGATGATAGTCGCACAAGCTATCTCAGAAGATTTAACTTTAATGACTAGAGATCCAAAGATCGCTCTCTATGACATTAGGATTATTTAACTATCCGAGCGAAAGTGTCGATCGCCAATAACTTCCTTCGTGAAGCCCATCAGCTCTTTTCGCTGTCAACTGTCAACTGTCAACTGTCAACTGTTTTAATAAACACCCCAACCAAGCCCAAATCCTCCTATGACTCCCTCTCCCTTCACCCCAGCCGAAATCGCCGCCCAAGGCATCAAACCCAACGAATACCTCGAAATCGTCAAACGACTCGATCGACACCCCAACAAAGCCGAACTAGGTATGTTTGGGGTGATGTGGTCGGAACACTGCTGCTACAAAAACTCCCGCCCCCTGCTCAAACAATTTCCAACCACAGGCGATCGCGTCCTCGTCGGGCCAGGTGAAAACGCTGGAGTCATCGATCTGGGCGACGGACTCCAACTCGCCTTCAAAATCGAATCCCACAACCACCCCTCCGCCGTCGAACCCTTCCAAGGCGCAGCCACAGGCGTAGGCGGCATCCTCCGCGACATCTTCACGATGGGTGCGCGACCGATCGCGATTCTCAACTCGCTCAGATTTGGCGATCTCAAAGATGCCAAAACCCGTCGTCTCTTTACTGGAGTCGTCGCCGGAATCTCCCACTACGGCAACTGTCTAGTTGGCTCCGAAACCCTTATATGGCGAGACTTACACGGTATTCACTTCGACACGATCGGCAATTTTGTCACCACCCATCTCCCGCCCAATACCGATACCGCCGAACTCGCCCCTGGGATTGAAACTCTTTCACTCGATCCCAAAACCGATCGGGGTACTTGGCAAGCCGTCACCCGCATTTTCAAACGTCAAACCAACACGCTGATTAATATCCGTACCTCCCTCGGACGCACCCTTTCCGTCACTCCCGATCACCCGATGTTACGGCTAGAAGCCGAAAATAAAGTTCGCATCCGCTACGCCCAAACCCTGCGCGTCGGTGACGATCTCCCCATTCTCCAGCAGCTCCCCGAAACATCGTCGCCCCAACCACTCGATCTAATTGCCACCATCAGACCTCAGCTCCATTCAGAACAAGAACTCTGCGTCAAACTCCCCTCCACTTGGCAACCCACAGATCTGATCCGTACCACCCTCGAATTATTTGAACCCTCGATCCAGAAACGCAACCACTACATCAACACCAAAACATTTCCACTCGATCGATTCATCAGTCTCGAACAGTTATTGGGGCTAGAACAAGTCCTCAACTTCTGCCGTGAAGACCTCAAGATCGGGCAACACGGCAAAGATAACTGGCTGCCCGCAGTCATCCAACCTAACGCTGCTTTTGCACGTCTACTGGGCTATTACATCGCTACTGGCAATGTTTCCCCTGCTGGCAATATTTATCGAGTTTTATTCAACTTCAGCCATCAGGAAGCCGCCGCTACTAAAGATGCGATCGAGATTCTCCGCGATCTAGGTATCGATGCCAGTCCCAAGCAACTCACATCTGGCATGGCAGTTTGTGCTTCATCCTGGCTATTGGGCTATTTATTTACTCAAGCCTGGGGCTGCGGGAATGAGGCCACTCACAAACGGATTCCCGATTTTGTTTGGGAATGGAACTCCGAACTTCAGCAGGAATTACTCAAAAGTCTCGTTCGCAAAAATCCCACCATCCCCAATCCTGGTGCGATTCAGGAGAAAATTTTCTTCTCCACTTCCAGCCGTCAACTATTCGACCAAGTGCTGCTGCTGGTGCAAAATCAGGGGATTATTCCTCAAATTCACCACCGTCCTAGTTCAGTTGGCAAAATCAAAGGGCGAGAATTTCAATACGCCCCACTGTGGCAAATTGAGGTACATCGCGATTGGCTCAAAATATCTCCAAAAGTTAGCGAAAATCTCCGCGAAGTTGGTGCTGTAGCTACTCGCTGCACATCAGTCGCGACGACTGGAACTGTGAAAATTCAGAGTATCGCCGCTCACAATGTCGATTGCGATGTCTATGATGTTGAAGTCGATGGAACTCACCTATTTGTGACTAGTTCGGGCATTATTACTCACAACTGCGTTGGTGTCCCGACTATCGGCGGTGAAGTTTATTTTGACCCCGCTTACTCTGGCAATCCCTTGGTAAATGCGATGGCAATGGGGCTGATGGAGACAGATACGATCGTCAGATCGGGTGCAGCCGGAATCGGTAATCCCGTCTTATATGTCGGTTCCACCACCGGACGCGATGGGATGGGTGGTGCGAGTTTTGCTAGTGCCGAATTGACCGCCGAATCGATCGATAATCGCCCCGCAGTCCAAGTCGGCGACCCCTTCCTCGAAAAATCCCTGATCGAAGCCTGTCTCGAAGCCTTCAAAACGGGCGCAGTCGTCGCCGCTCAAGATATGGGAGCCGCAGGGATTACCTGTTCCTGCGCGGAGATGGCAGCTAAAGGTGGCGTAGGGATTGAATTTGACCTCGACCTCGTACCCGCCCGCGAACCAGGCATGGTGCCCTACGAGTACCTATTATCTGAGTCTCAAGAGCGGATGCTGTTTGTCGCCCACAAAGGACGCGAACAAGAACTAATCGATATCTTCGATCGCTGGGGACTTCATGCCGTCGTCGCTGGTACCGTCATCGAGGAACCAATTGTCAGAATTCTCTTCCACGGATCGATCGCCGCCGAAGTCCCCGCCACCGCTCTAGCAGATAACACGCCCATTTACGAGCGGGAATTGATGCAGGAGCCGCCTGAGTATGTCCAAACAGCCTGGGCATGGACACCAGACCAACTACCCCCAGCCACCCCCCAAGGCATCGAAATTCAGGGCAAATCCCACAGTTGGAACGATGTCCTATTGACCTTATTAGACACACCCTCGATCGCTTCTAAACGCTGGGTGTACCGTCAATACGACCACCAAGTCCAAAATAATACCGTCATCCTCCCAGGTGGCGCAGATGCCGCAGTCATCCGCATCCGCCCTCTCGAACCAATTCAAGGTCGCAAATCGGCGATCGCTAATCCCAAATTAGGCGTAGCCGCAACTGTAGACTGTAACCCCCGCTACGTCTATCTCAATCCCTACGAAGGCGCGAAAATGGTCGTCGCCGAAGCCGCCCGCAACCTCAGTTGTGTCGGAGCCGAACCCGTTGCGGTAACAGATAATCTCAACTTTGGCAGCCCCGAAAAACCGATCGGTTATTGGCAACTAGCCAATGCTTGCAAGGGTTTAGCCGAAGCTTGCCGCGCATTCAATACCCCCGTCACAGGTGGAAATGTCTCTCTCTATAACGAAACCTTCGATCCTGAAGGCAATCCTGTCCCAATTTATCCGACTCCAGTTGTTGGCATGGTGGGAATTGTGGATGATATTACCAAAATCTGCGGTCAAGGCTGGCAAAGTACAGGCGATCGCATCTACCTCTTGGGTGTACCGACAGCCCCAGGGTACCCACAAGGGGCACCCCTACAGGTTACTCTTGGGGCATCGGAATATCTAGCGACTCTCCACCAAACCGTAGCGGGACAGCCCCCAGTAGTGAATTTTGACCTCGAACTCCAAGTTCAAGCCGCTTGTCGCCACGGAATTCGCCACGGCTGGATTAAATCCGCCCACGACTCCGCCGAAGGTGGTTTAGCAGTAGCTCTAGCTGAATGCTGTATCTCTGGAAATAAGGGCGCAGCGATCGATATTGGAGCGAGTCTAAATCGTTTAGATGAAGTATTATTTGGCGAAGGTGGTGCGAGAATTATCGTCTCGATCGATCCTACTCATCAAGCCGAATTCGAGGCTTATGTAGAGCAGCAAGTCACTGATGCTTGGCAATATATAGGTGCTGTTGGTACTGCTGAAAACCATTTTCAAGTAACTGCTGATACTGGATTAATCAATCTGAATATCGCGGCAATTACCGAGAGTTGGGCAAACGCGATCGAGCGTCGTCTAGACGTGTAGCTAAACTGCATACCCGATTTCTTCATCAGTTCTGTGAACCAACGTGAGAGACTAAGCTGCCCAGGATCTCTTGCGTTGTATTCGGGGCTGTCTAACGAGGGAAAACGCTAGAAACGACTGTTATTACAGTCGCGGATGCAATTAAACCAAAAGCCAAATTTACAACCGATTGAGATGCTTTTTGATAATTGTCAAACTTGTCATTAAAACTGTCGATTTTTATATCTAGCTTGTCCATTCTGGTGTCAACATCGAGCTTGAGTTGAGCGCTCGAATCGAGGACTTGTTGTAGCTCAGACATAGTTTACTCCTCCGTGGTTTACTCTCCTCTTTTTTAGTAACTGGGATACAGTTAAACATCAAGTCTTTTTAATCAAGGCTTTAAGTAAGTCGCGATCGAGTGTTGCTATCTTGTCTAAGAATTCACCCATTGCCGCGCTATCGCCATAAATATATCCTGACTCTATTGCTGTTAGCTTGAGCGATTCGATCGTCTCTGGCTTAACCTTGTAACTGGGAAAACAAACCTGTTTTTTTTAGTTCTACCCATAAATAGTTCCTAAATGCTAATTTAACTGTATCCCAGAAAAAGAGCTTAGTCCAGCAAAAAGCGATCGAGCATAGTTAATTCAATTGGGTTTATGGTAAAAAGTCAAGACAAGTTACTGATACTCGACTTAGATGAAACACTCATTCATGCAACAGAAACGCCATTAGTGCAGCCATCGGATTTTTCGGTCTATACTTACCATATTTACAAGCGTCCATACCTAGATACTTTTCTCGCAACCTGTCTGGATGGGTTCGATGTTGCAATATGGACATCTTCAGGAGCTGAATATGCAGCCGAGGTTGTCAACACAATATTTCCCGATCCTCAAGCTCTAGCGTTTGTGTGGACGAGAGATCGATGTTCGATTGTCTATAATTATAATTACGACCTAATTGATGGTGATTACCCACAGTATTACTCTCGCAAGCCATTGAAGAAGGTCAAACGGCAAGGATATAATTTAGAATCTGTCATCGCGCTCGATGATACCCCAAAGAAATGGGAAAAAAGTTATGGTAACTTAGTCACAGTTTAGCCATTTACAGGTGATGAATCCGATCGAGAATTGAAAGATTTACTCGTCTACCTAGATACTCTCAGAAACGAGGAAAATATCCGCAGTATTGAAAAAAGAGGATGGCGCAATAAAGTCATCAAATAAAACTAATTTTTTTTAACTACTATGACCGAAATTAATGAATCTTCAGATCGACTCGATCGATTAATGGAACAGCAAATAATAAATACAGCCGATCTCACTCAACAGATTAAAGAAATTAGTGTCCAAATTAAAGCACAGGCGACATTTCATGACATCGAGCAGTCATTATCTGCGACTAAGCAACTAATAGAATCTAATGCTAAAGCCATTGCTGCTAGTAGCAATAGTATTGAGGACGAACGCAAGGCAATTAGAGAATTACGCCGGACTATTCGTGAGTCAAGACTAGATAATTTAGATCGTCACAGAGAGCATCAAGAGCGGGGTAATGTGCTCTATGATAGCCTCGACGATTTACATGAAGATATTAAAGAAATAGGGCGGAAGATCGACAGGCAAAATCCACCCGCATGAGAGCTTTTTGCGAGTGGATTATTGAGAATTCAGAGTAGATTTATCACCTACAAACCGTCAATTTGTTTGCGTAACGCTTCTAATTCCGCATCCTGAGCACTCATCGGTGCTTTGACAGTATCTTTGGGTGTGGTGGGAGCCGCAGTCGGTGAGACATTACCTTGAGGTAGGGCTGCTGTAGGTTGACTACCGCCGAGCATTTGCTGTTTCATCGCTGCGAGTTCATCATCGACCTCACTACCTGCGGATAGAGCAGCAAACCTGTTCTCCAAATCGGTTCCAGTTAGTTCTGCCGCTGCTTGAGATTTGGCTTCTTGAATCAGGACTTTTTCTTCCATCCGGTCGAAGGCAGCCATCGCGCTGTTGGTGCCGATGCGTCCGACTGCACCTTGGAGTTGTTCCTGAGCTTTTGCAGCTTGGGAGCGAGATTTGAGCATGTCTTTCTTGGTTTTCGCCTCAGAAATCTTGCCCTCAAGTTGGATTAGACTCTTTTTCATCGTGTCTACCATGCCTGCTTGCCCGTCTAACTGGGCTTTGAGGCTACCCGCAGTCTCGCTATAGTTTTTCTTGCGGACGAGGGCTTCACGGGCGAGATCTTCATCTCCTTTCTGCAATGCTAGTTGCGCTTTGCTCTGCCAGCTATTGGCATCAGCCATCGCTTTGTTGTACTGTTGTTCGCTGCGTTTTTGATTGGCGATGCTACTAGCTACAGCTTGGCGAAGTTGCACCAAGTCTTCCTGCATATCCATCACCGCCTGTTCCAGAATTTTTTCTGGATCTTCGGCTTTACTGACCATATCATTGACATTTGCCCGCAGCAGTCTGCTCACCCGATCGAATAATCCCATATTACTATCCCTTTTATAGTTTTCAGGCAATAGCAGCTTAGTAGCTATTTCACTTCTAGTGCTATTGTGTCTGGAATAATTTACATACCTAACCTATTAATCATGATAACTTCTGGATCTGACGATCGGACAGTACTAATTCAGAAATTACTAGTGCCACTGTCAATCGTCAGTATCGAGATGAATGTCCCTAACGTTTTACCCCAGGTAAAGTAGTTCGACTAGATTGTCTGGCAAAGGATTGAAAGTTAGGTGGGAGCAGAGATTTTATCAGGCTGTCTGCCAATTTTGGCTGAGAGGTGATTACTGTTGTGGGCGAAATAACTTGTGCTGCGGTATTGAATGGAATTGCTACTGGCGTAGTCGATAGCCCTGGCGTAGTTGCAGTCATGGTTGAAGTTGTCGCCATCTTGACATTCGTTGTCGTTGTTGGTAGTTTAACCGTGTTGAGCGTACTCAAATTGAGTTCGGTAAACTCATTGGCTGCCAGATTGGGACTCTGAATCAATTGCCCTAGCGAACTCGCCGTAGTTGCTGTAGGGCTAACCACCGTGGCTGTTAATGGAGCCAAAATGCTAGGATTGAGATAGGTATAAACCGCTCCCCCAGCTAGAAGGCAAGCCGCTGCTACCGAGCCGATTTTGAGTGCGGTTAAGTTTTTGGGTTTGGGAGTGGGCAATCCTGATGGCGGGTGATTGTCAACACGAACGGCTGGCTGGGCATAACCCAATTGAATCTGATGCAATAATTCCTGAGATGATGATAAATATTCATCGTGGAAAGGAGCAATTTCTCCAGCAGATGAGAAGTTTAAGTCTAAATGTTCAGGCAACACATCCCGATACAATGCGATCGGGGCATAATTGACATTGGCTGATGCCTGATGTCTGTTAGTTGATGAAGTAGAGAGTCCGTCGATGATGATAAATCCTGTTGGCGCAGATTCGCTCGTGCCTGTGACAGATCTGTGACTATTCAACCCACGCTCCGGCTGTTCTTCTACAATGGTGCCAGACATGGCTGGTTCGACGATGATTGCGGTGAGGATCTCCGACTTGGCTTCAAATCCCGATTGTCCCCATACTCTATTCCCTGGTACTGACTCAATCGCTTGAGCGCGATCTTCTTTGGCTCTAAATCTCATCAGCTCATCTTCCAATTTGAGATCTAGACAACCAAGAGCTTGTTGGAGGGAAGGATTGAGATGATACGACTCAGAAGGCTCTATCACAGAGGCTGTGCCAACGACTACAGCTTGACCGGATGGAGGCACCTTCGCGCTATCGTCAGATGGATTGTGGTTCATAACTCACTTTAAATCAGTTAACAGTTGAGACAATAATTTTCGATCTGGCTGACCGTCGAAACCCGAAGTATTTAGGCACTAAACTCGATCGGTTATTGCTGTGTGACTAATATATGCCAAAACTCAGCCAATTCATCAGAAATTAGACATTTAACTAAAGTCCCTTAGTTTAATATTACTACTTTATGTCACTAGCACCGATTGCCTCGATTGCCTCGATTGCCTTGGAGATTCAAACCCAACCAGGATGGGAAGGGGTTCGGGATTGGGGATTAATCATCCAAGCTTGGGTTGCTACTGTATCACCAGCTATCGCCGAGCGGAGCCAACCTAAATCGATCTCCAGACGGATATTGACGATCTCTACTAATAGTTCTAGCCTAGCCCATCAGCTTACTTTTGGGAGGCAAGCACTATGTCAGCAATTAAATACCCAATTAATCGCGCCGATTGACGAACTACGGTTTGTCTCTGTAGGCTTTAGCCGTCACAGTAGTACTCCCACAGCCACTGATATTCACTCTATACCTATTGACTCAGGGGAGATCGTCATTTGTTCCCACTGTAATTGTCGCGCTCGTCAGGGCGAATTGCTGCGATGGAGTATGTGCCAGTTTTGTGCGATCGATCTAGGGATTATCGGTGGAAAATCGAAACCGATAATTTAGATACATTAGTTATTTAAGTTATCTACCTTTTGATAGAGAGCCTAATGCAATTAAACTGTTTTTTAATCAGAGAATTTCAAATAGGAGCGATGCCCGATCGGTAGTTTTCAGCGATCCCTGGTTGTTTTGAGTGGATTGCTCACAATATTGACTCTGAACAAACGATCTCCGTGTATATACTGAATATTCAATAAATGTTAGCAATTAACAACTGAATCTAAAGATAATCTAAAGTTCTAAATGCGGTGGGGATCGCTATAAGCTAGATGGGATCGTCGATCGCTGCCATTTTTAGCTAAATGGGGATCGGTGATAATAATAACAGGAGAGAATTGAATTTGATGCTCTCCAAAAGGTAAAGCTAATGACCACCCAAAATTGTCTGACTTCTGCATGTCGCTACTGTCGTTTCTATCGGCCAGAGGGACTGCATGGAGGTACATGTCAGCAGCTTGGTGTATCTGTTCGTAGCGATTGGAAATCATGTCAGTTGGGTTTACCCGCATTTGCCAACAGTTGGGATGCTCAAGAGCTAACAATTACCAATCGACAGTTGGAAATACCTCAGCTTCTGCACGAAGAGCAACTCCATAGTATTGCTACGCTCGAATTAAGTAACAGCTCGGTAGGGGCAAATAATTAAATTTAGTTACTTGGGCTTGTAATTACCTGGGACTGAGTGCAACAATCAATCTTATTCACATTTGAATAGATCGTAGTTGATGGTTACGAATGACAGAACCGATCGGAGCGATTACTTTATTGCCAGCCACTGACGCGATCGAAGAAGGAGTCTGGCTCCAATCATCTCTAAAAAGGTGGCTCGATCGAGAATTTATCCCTGAGTCTATCAACGCCACGATCGCTCTTCGCGCCGCTCAAATCTACACTCGTCAGCGAATGGAAGGCGAAAATGATTTGGGTTCCCTAGTGATTGCCATCGTCACAGAAATGCAAGCATTCAATTTTCAAGAAAGCTTTTTTGGTGAATTCACCGTCGCTAACGCCGTGAGCGACTTAATTTTAGATAGTTTAGGAATTGACAACCGCTGTTGCGGCAAATAATCAAGAGAGAATATTGGTCGGGTGAACCGACCAGCAGGGGAATAGGTAAAGATCCTATTACCCAGCGTTGGTGTAATTACCAGCTAGATTTAACTACGCCAGGTAATAGACCTTGGTGTGCCCATTCCCGCAGTACGTTACGGGATAAACCGAAGTCACGGTAGTATCCACGGGGACGACCAGTTACCCAACAACGATTGTGCAGCCGAGTAGGTGCGCTATCGCGAGGTAATTGTTGGATTTTGCGGTGAATCGCAAATCTTGCTTGGGGTGTAGGTGCCTTTCTGAACTCTTCTAACAAAGCTTGCCGTTTATCTGCATATTTTGCTACTGTTAGTTCGCGGTTTTTTTGCCGCTCGATCATGCTTTTCTTCGCCATGTGTCTAAAATTCTCTATTTACAAAAAATCTGAGCGGCTCTTGTCGAGCTACGCAAACGCTATTGGGCGGTGCGCTGACGCGAACGCTAGTCAACAGCGCATTACAAGAGTGTCCAACACTCTATGATACAATAGATTAGGGTAATTTGTCTACCGTTGAGCAGTTAAGATCCTGGAGCGGCAAGTATTTTGGCTCATCAGTAGATGCACTCGAACCAGAGGTTCAAACACCCCCTGCAATCATCCCTTCATCCCTGATGCCTAAAAGATTGCAACTAATTTAATTTATATCTATTTTTTGCTCTGATTTCGATCGATTAGTATGATAAGTTGGGTATGATAAATTATCACCACCCCTTACTGCCTACTGAAATATTGATATATGGTACACCCGATCTACAACTTGGTGTCCGCACAGATCTTAAATCTCTATATCTGTAGGTAACTTCTAACATTCCCAGCAATTTGCCAAGAGTGAAAGGATAAATAGTTCCAGGTTTCTAGCTTCATAAGTATAAATACCGATCGCATCGTGGCGGTAGGCATTAGTGATGGATTGGCTGACTTGTAGTCAAATCCGCGAAAATAAATTTTCACAAAAGTTGAAACTTATTCAGCCAAAATCATTCATTGCTTGTAAGTGAATAATTACTAACCTCCACTGCGCTCCAATTGCTACTCTGTTTTCTCGCAGTCTAAAAATTCTTGTCCTATTCGCAAGTATTTTGACTGTGAAAGTTTTATGACGAATTAATTATCCAATCTTGTATTTTGAATTGGTAGAAAATGCCTACTCTCGCTCCAGAATTTAGCTATCCTACACTCCAACACCCCGATCGCCATGTTTGGGATTTTTGGTATCATTTTGCACCAGACACCGGAATTTTTCATCTATTTTATCTAAATGCCGATCGCGCATTGGTTGCTGATGATAAGCATCACATGAGTTCGCAGGTAGGATATGCGACTACCAAAGACTTTTTGACGATCGATTGGATTAGCGATCGAGTATTGGGTGCCGATCCTCATGGCTGGGATGACACCTCAATTTGGAGTGGGGAGATTATCAAAATTAACGGGGGATTTTTGATGTTTTATACATCTAGAAATCAAGCGACACATGACGGGATGATCCAGAATGTGGGTGTAGCATTTACTCACCATATTCAGAGCTTCGATCGCTGGTTTCGGATTCCTAGTGTGCGGATTCAACCCAAGGCTCCATACGAGCTTCAGCATGTTCCTGAAGATCTCACCATTCACGCTTGGCGCGATCCATTTTTATTCCGCCACCAAGAACAAATTTACATGTTGCTATCGGCGAAAGATCCAACTAAACCATTAGGTAAAAAGGGTTCTGTAGCTCTGCTCAAAGCTAAAAATAATAGCTTTGAGGATTGGGAATGTCTGCCGTCAATTTGTCAACCTGGCTTCTATGCAGAAATGGAAGTACCGCAATTATATCTCACTGAAACTGATGACTATGCGCTGGTGTATAGCACATGGGCAAAATATGATTTTGCACCTAATACCCAACAAAGTGGTGGATTACAGGGTCTTTTCTCATCATCTTTATTTGATTTTACAGCGGCGACTCCTACAGTTTTATTACCCGAAACTTCGCAACTTTATGCTTGTAGAATCATTCCCGAACTCAATGGGGAAATTGTAGGTTTTGACATCACTACTGGGGGTATTCGGCGCAGTGGTGTTCAGACTGGTTTACGACATGTCGATCGAGACTTTAGCAGTTACTCGATCGATATGTAGTTATTAGAAAATACTCGATCGCTCACCAACTTATTCCATCTCTGAGCTGTAATGCCCGATACTAGCGGCTCCATTTAGCTTGGCGCGATGGTAGAGAAGTTGTTGGGCGATGGGGATGTTTGCATCATCACCATGCCAATAATCGAGTGCGGGTTGTTGGATTGCACGGGCGTAAGAGAAGGTGATAGTCCACGGACATTGAGCACCAAACTTAGCATGAATGAGATTTAAATGTGCTGTGGCGTGCTCGATACTTTGTCCACCGGATAGAAATGCAATGCCTGCAACGGCAACAGGTACGTTATTACGGAGACAGTTGACGGTCATTTGGGCAACCTGTTCGACACTGGCTTGCACTGGACAATTAGATCCAGAAATTACCATGCTGGGCTTGAGAATCATTTTGTCGAACTCCACCCGATTCAACCTTAACTGCTCGAACAGGATTTGGAAGGTGCGCTCGGTGACTTCGTAGCAACGTTCGATCGAATGTTCGCCATCAATTAGCACTTCGAGTTCTACCATTGGCACTAGTCCTCCAGCTTGACAAAGAGCAGCATATCGTGCTATCTCATGAGCATTGGCAACCAGGCAAGTCTCACTAGGAATACCATCCCCGATCGTAATTACACCGCGCCATTTGGCAAACCGAGCACCCATCTGATAATACTCGGTAATGCGATCGCCCAACCCATCCAATCCCTCTGTCACCTTTTCGCCTTCACAACCTGCGAGATCCTTGGTACCGAGATCGACTTTAATCCCTGGAATTATTCCAGCTTCCTGCATCACTTGCACAAAAGGAACGCCCGCCTGAGTCGATTGTCGAATCGTCTCATCAAACAAAATTGCGCCACTAATAAATTCAGCTAGATCCGGTGTCGTGAGAATTAATTCCCGATAGGTGCGGCGGCGTTCCTCCGTGGTGGGAATTCCCAGCTTTTCAAACCGTCGATCGCAGGTGCCTCTACTCTCATCCATTGCTAAAATGCCTTTACCAGGTGCCACCATTGCCTGTGCGGTAGCTCTCAACTCTTGGGCGTATGTGCTCATAGGTTAATCCTCATCACAAACGGGTACATTTCTAGTCTAATAACTTTGAGATTAACTTGTAATAATGGGAAATCAGATTAGACTAGCGGTGAGGTTATTTAATCTCAAGCTGACAGACTCGAACAACTCTCAACTAATTCGGATCGACATAACTCTTAACTTTCAACTGTGAACGCTGCACAACAAGCTACTGATATCGCCCTCGCTAGTAAAATTGCCTCCGCCGTCAGTCTGTTTCGGAGTGAATTTCCCGATGCCAAAGTAGATCTAAAACCGTGGGCTGAAGATATTGATACTCAAGAGCTAGTCGATCCCGACTCGATCGATTTTAGCTTTCATTTTCCTGGCTGGAGTCGGCGGTGGCAAAGTCGAAGTATCTTAGTTCAGATTCGGTTTTATGAAGACGCAATGACGATCTCAGATGGTACCTTTGAGCTAACTACGCGCAATTTTATTGGTGTGGAAGTTGCTGGGTTCGATTATCGGGGCAAACAGTGGCGGTTATCAACTGTTAGTGATTGGCAATTTGAAGGCGAGCTTCACCCTCAACCAGAAATAGCTGACAAGTTAAAAGAATTTTGCCGTCAAATTTTTGAATTGTTTAGCTGATAAATTAATTCAATGATTTTTTGTGACGGTATATACATAAATTATAGATGTAGAGACCAATTCTCGTTCGCGTAGCGTACCGTAGGTAATCGATAATTATCTTTTTTTAGAGAATACTTGCGACCGCTCCCCAGAGCAAAAATTTTTGGGTACAAATACCCCGCAAATGTTGAGACAACTCATCCTACACTGGATGCGGGCAGCCGAAAACAGCAGCATAACGGGATTCGATCCCCGCTAGCTGGAGATGAATTGCTGGTGAGAAAATAAATACGATTAGGACGATATCTTGTATACTGAACAAATTCTGGTTTTAGGCTGAATTTGTTAATCTGAACTTTGACCCCGTACTAATTCTCACTCCAATCTATGCAAACAAACACACCGCTGAAGTTTTTGGTTATTACTGGTGCATTCCTGAGTGCAAATGCTGCCTTGGCACAAAATTCAATTTCAACTGTGCAAGTTATCGCCCCAAGAAATGCAGTAAAAACTCAATTATTGAGTGTGAATCATCTCACTAGTCCCGATCGTGTAAACGCCCAAGCTCCAACGGCACAGGATACTAGTCATGATGGTAAAAATATTAGCTCAAATCGTCAGTTTGGATTTGACGATGATAGTAGTACAAGCCCTGCTACAACCAGCCGTGGTTTAGTCAGCACACATTCCACTCAAGGGAATGTGTTTCTCAGTGATGTGGCAACTCTAGGCAGTAATACCAAAATTAGTGGCTTACCCACGACACCACTAGAAAATTCGCTCGAAATTCCCGTACCAAACCGCGTACAATCAGAAACTTCGATCGAAATTCCCGTTCCGTTCCCACGTACCCAGATAATCAAAGTACAGCCTGTGAGCAGGTTGCCTCGCGTATTTAATAGGATAACTCCCATCCCCAGCGTCAGTGCGATCCCTACCGTACGCCCAGGTATTGCGCCACTATCCCAGCCTACCGCCTTCATCCCTGACGGTACGAACGCATCAAGCTCGGACTTCATTTATCCGCTGATGACTCCCGCACCGACTACTTCTCGCTTTGGCTGGCGGACACACCCACTCTCAGGCACCCGTCGCTTTCACTCTGGGATTGATATTGGCGCACCCTCAGGTACACCCGTAGTTGCTACCGGAACTGGGACGGTGATTTCGGCAGGTTGGAATGGTGGCTATGGTAAAGCAATTATCATCCAGCATAATGATGTTCAGCAGACGCTCTACGGTCATCTCTCACAGATATCTGTCCAACCAGGGCAAGTAATCGAGCAAGGTACCGTCATCGGGCTAGTCGGTAGTACTGGCAACTCGACTGGGCCGCACTTACATTTTGAAACTCGGATGCCTAATGGCGACAAGTGGGTCGCGATCGATCCTGGTGAAAATATCCAGTATGCTGTGGATAATCTCCGTCGATCGATGCCATTTGCACGGAAAGACCTGCCCCAGGGACTATAAAATATTTGCACGTCAGAACTTGTTAAGATAGTAGACTCGTGAATATCGCTCAATTGTTATGACAGTCAAACCAGAATGGTTGCGGGTAAAAGCACCGCAGTGGGAACGTGTTGGTAATGTCAAAGATATCCTCCGCGACTTGCAGCTCAACACTGTCTGCGAAGAAGCTTCTTGTCCGAATATTGGCGAATGCTTTAGTGCGGGAACAGCTACCTTCCTGATTATGGGGCCTGCTTGTACCCGTGCTTGTCCCTATTGCGATATCGATTTTGAGAAAAAACCTCAAGCTCTCGATCCGACTGAACCAATCCGGCTGGCGGAAGCTGTCAAACGACTCAATCTCAAGCACGTCGTGATCACTTCGGTAAATCGGGACGATCTAGCTGATGGGGGTGCATGTCAATTTGTACTGTGCATCCAAGCTGTACGCGCCCTGTCACCCACAACAACGATCGAGGTACTGATACCGGATCTATGTGCCAATTGGCAAGCATTAGAGACGATTTTGGACGCAGAGCCAGAAGTGCTCAATCACAATACTGAAACTATTTCCAGATTGTATCGGCGCGTGCGTCCTCAGGGTGACTATCAGCGTTCGTTGGCAGTCTTGGCTCGATCGCGGGCGTATACTCCTAGCGTCTATACTAAATCGGGGATTATGGTCGGTTTGGGCGAAAGTGATGAAGAAGTGCGCCAAACGCTGCGCGATCTGCGATCGGTAGATTGCGATATCATCACGATCGGTCAATATCTTCAACCCTCAGCGAAACATCTGGGAGTAGCAGAATTTGTTACTCCGCTGCAATTCGATGCTTGGCGGGTGTATGGTGAGGAGATCGGGTTTTTGCAAGTAGTTTCGACACCGCTGACTCGCAGTTCTTATCATGCTGAGGAGGTGCAGAAGTTAATGGTTAAATATCCGCGAAAGTAGGTAGATATAATTACCCATCAGATAGATTTTAGACACAATCTATCTGATGGGTAGCGGCTCCCGCTACAACTCTAAAACCTAAAACCTAAAACCCAAAGCCTAATCCCTAAAGCCTTCCTATGTCCGATCGAATTGTAATTGTAGGTGCGGGTGCATGGGGTGGGGCGTTAGCGGATTTAACGCGGATTAATGGTGGTGAACCATCGATTTGGTCGCGAAATTGCGATTGTCAGTTAGCCGAGATGGTACGTCAACAAACGGCAATTATTTCGGCGGTGTCGATGTCGGGTGTTCGGGCAGTTATCGCACAATTGGCTGGATCGATCGATCCACATCAAATTATTGTGACAGCGACAAAAGGATTGGATGCTCAAACTAATTTGACACCCGCACAGCTCTGGCATCAGGCTTTTCCACTCAACCCGATTGTTGTTTTATCGGGGCCGAATTTATCTCTGGAAATTCAGCAAGGATTACCTGCGGCGACTGTAGTTGCTAGTGATGATGTGGACGCTGCTAATACAATTCAAGAGATATTTTCTTCGCCTAAATTTCGAGTTTATACTAATGACGATCCTGTGGGTGTAGAAATTGCAGGTACAGTCAAAAACGTCATCGCGATCGCCGCAGGTACTTGTGATGGTTTAAAATTAGGAAATAATGCTAAGTCTGCCCTGTTGACACGAGGATTGGCGGAAATTGTGCGGATCGGTCAATATTGGGGCGGGAAAACTGAAACCTTTTATGGACTATCGGGTTTAGGCGATCTTTTGGCTACCTGCAATAGTCCTCTGAGTCGGAATTATCAGGTTGGTTATGGATTAGCACAAGGGAAAACTTTGGATGAAGTTTCAGCTAATTTACAAGGAACAGCCGAAGGGGTAAATACAACTAAAGTATTAATTAAAATTGCCGATCGTCATCAGATTTATATGCCGATTACCGGATTAGTCGATCGATTGTTGGCAGGTACAATTACAGCCCCAGAAGCGATCGTGGCGTTGATGTCACGCGATCGTAAGTCAGAATATTAAGGGTGTAGGGAGTAAAGGGTAGAGGGTAGGTTTTAAGACACAAGCGTTTCGCACTCTCTACTCTTTACTCCCTCCTCGCTATTCCCTACTCCCTACCCTCTACCCTCTACCCTCTAAAATGAGTCAGTCGCCGGAAGATTCAGAAAATCTAGCAGATGCGATCGCGAATTTTAATACGATCCAGTCAGAGCGAAACTATCAACAAGCTCAGGATACTTTGCGGCGAATGTTGGTGAATCTAGATCTGAGTCAACGTGAAAGATCTGGATTAGAATCAGAAATTGCTGAACTGAGTAATATGCTGATTAAACTCGATCGAGCGGTGTTTCAAGTAGCTGTATTTGGGATGGTAGGTAGAGGTAAATCTTCGTTATTAAATGCTTTAATTGGGCAAGAAGTATTTCAAGCGGGTGTTCTACATGGAGTGACGCAAGAACGCCAGCAAGTAGTCTGGGAAATCGATAATTGGCAAGATGAATTCGATCTCGATAAAGATACTCCGGCTACTTTACAAGAAGCGATCGAATTTATCGATACGCCTGGGATTGATGAAGTAGAGGGTGAGCAGCGTCAAATCCTCGCTCATGAAATTGCTCGTCAAGTAGATTTGATTCTATTTATTATTGCTGGGGATATCAGCGAGCTGGAATTGCAAACCCTCTCACAACTGCGAAGTGCGGGTAAACCGCTCCTATTGGTATTTAATAAAGTCGATCGCTATCCCGATCGCGATAAACTAGCGATCTATGCCAAAATTCGGGATGAGCGAGTCAAAGAAATTCTCAGCCCGAGTGAGATTATCATGGTAGCCGCTGCTCCAGTGACGATGCGTGCAGCCGCGCGAGAAGATGGGAGTATGGGCATCAGTTACCATCCTAGTACTCCCCAAGTAGCCGCATTGAAGTGGCGGATTGTCGAGATTTTGCAACATGAAGGTAAATCCTTAGCTGCTCTCAATGCCATGTTAGCAGCCGATCGCATCCAAAAACAGACGATCGATCGCAAGCTGGATCGGCGTGAGGAAGCAGCCAATGATATTATCTGGCAATTTGTGATGAGTAAAGCGATCGCGATTGCCCTCAATCCGTTTACTGCTGCGGATATTATCGCAGGTGCAGCGATCGATATTGGGATGATTATCCGGCTATCTAAATTCTACGGGATGCCGATGACTCGATCGGGTGCGACGGGACTGCTTCAGAGTATTGCTATGGGCATGGGAGGGATTACCGTTAGTGGATTGGTGGCAAACTTCGGATTGAGCGGTATCAAAGGCTTACTCGCCCTGCTTGCCCCTGCGACAGGCGGAATCAGTATCGCCCCCTACACCGCCGTTGCCCTGACTCAGGCTAGTATTGCGGGAGTCTCCACTTATGCGATCGGACAAGTTACCAAAACTTACCTAGCTAATGGTGCTTCCTGGGGTGAGGATAGCCCTAAAGCAGTCATCGCCCAAATTCTTGTTACCATTGATAAACACTCGATCGTCGATCGAATCAAACAGGAATTAGGGAGTAGAGGGTAGAGGGTAGAGGGTAGAGGGTAGTAAAGCACCGCCCCTACGAGTTAACGTTACCGATTTGAACTCAAATAAGATCGCTATAACAAGACAGCGTATTTTTCAAGATCGACACTCTTTCCTCTAATTCACACATCATCTCACTACTCCCTACTCCCTACTCCCTACCCTCTACTCCCTACCCTCTACTCCCTACTCTCTACCCTCTAATAAATGCCTGTTTTTGAACAATCAATTCAGATCAAAGCAAGTGCCACAGCGGTAGATAAATGTATCACTGACTTGGAATTAATGCAGCGATGGCTCAATCCGATCCTCAAGTGCGAACCTAAGGGAGTATGGCAAACTAGTGTAGGTAGTAAAAGTAAATTTATCATTCAGATTCCGGTAATAAAACCAACATTAAATAATGTGGTGATAGCGCGAGAACCTGGGTTAATTATTTGGGGATTTGATGGATTTTTCAAAGGTAGCGATCGCTGGGAATGTCAGCCAAATGGGCGCGGTACGGTATTAATCAACCAGTTTAACTTTAATATTCCTAATCGATTAATTGCTTGGGGGTTCGATCGATTTGCAGCCAAATGGACAAAGGTGGATATGGAAGCTCAGTTACGCCGCATCAAAATAGTTGCTGAGGAGCTGCATCACAGTTTTGGTGATTGAGGTATCGTTAACAAAGAGTAGGGGTCTAAATATCCATGCTAGAAACCCAATTATCAATTATCAATTAATTTAGTTATTCCCCGATAGATTGTAAGAAACTTAATGCTGAAGCATCGATTTTACCAAAATGAATTGCTCCAGCCACATTCCAATTTTCCAGAGATCTGACTAACCAAGGCACACCCTTGCATTGCGAAGATTCATAATGATTGAACAGAATCGATAATCTGCTCTCTAATAAGGGTTTAACTTTTTGACAGATTAAGACTATTTTCAGTAACAATCCAGTTGTAAAAACAGCACCTAAATTACTAATCATATCCATGAAAATAAAATGCTGTGGGTTGCGGGGACTTTCCACAACTAAATGGTTGAGAACGTGAGTACAAGTCCTAAGTAAGCCAAGTTCATCGAGCCGTTGATTGTCTCGATCGGGTAAAATAGCGTCGATAGTTTTGTACAGGCGATCGTTAAAACTGCGTCTGCCATAACTACTATCCACACCAGAAACTATGTAGTCATACAAGTCTCCCTTAAATGTTTTAATGATTGGCTGCATCTGGAGGTGCGACACAAAACCACGCGATAAATCCTGGTAGGTGGCATTACCTTCAGCTTTACCTGAAAATTGTCCAAATGCCATCCCTAGTTCTTTTGTAGATAGCAATGTTGGATTGAGTACAGAGGGTAAATTATCAGCAGCATCTCGACCTAATTGAGCTTTGATCCGCGATCGTCTAACTTGATAAGTAAGATAATGGGATAGATTTGTCTCCTGCTGCTTCCGCAACCCTCGCTGTACTCGTTTAATCGTCTCAACATTTTCAAAAGTGCGTTCTTCTGAAACAAGCGAGTGCTCGTATAAATAAGGGTAGCGATTGATTAATGTACCGAGTTGTCGTTCGCCGATAGTATCTTTACCGGAGGTAGTGCCATTGAGAACTTCGTTTAACCGTTTGAGCTTGGGATAGTCATCACCTTGGAGATATAACTGGAGCAGTTGGCGCAGACGACGAACGACTCTAGAATAAGTCATCCGTACATCATTGAGATTAGCCAACATTTCAACTAGACTAGCAACTGGTACTTGCCCAGAGGGTTGCATTTGCCAGTGATTGACGAGAATATAACAACAACGGTTGATAATCAACGGGAAATTCTGTTCGGCAGTTCTTTCAAATGCTAATGTCTCGATCGTCGTCCAGATCCGGTTGTCACTATAATTGACACCCTCAATAAATAAACTCCGAAATCTTTCTAAGACTCTAACTGGTGTCTCAGTTCTCACGACATACAAAAAATGTTCGTAGACAATTTGCTCGATCCCAGTACCAGTTTTTTTTCCAATTGCAAACATATATTAGTCTCCGTATATCTCTAGTGAATAATTACCGCAAGTCAATTGAGATCGAGATCTTTGCGGGGAGGGTATGTGCTGCAATGATTAACATGGAATGACTAGTGTAGACGAAGGCGTTGAGCAACCATATCGCCGATCGTACAGGGAGATCTAGATAGTGACTGTGAGATCGATCGCTCTTAACTTACCCATATTTAGACCCAATTCTGTCATCTTTAGCAAAATTCCGCTTTATGTCGGTACCGATCGATGCTAATTTAAGCTGATAAACAGGTAAAAGTGCGCGTAATGGCTCAAGTGCAATTAAACACCGTCCAACTAGGCAACAATAGTCACCCCCTAGTCATGCTCCACGGCTGGGGACAAAATCTCCAATCCCTCCAACCGATGGGAGAATTACTCGCAACTCGATCGAATGTCCACATGATCGATCTACCTGGTTTTGGCAAATCTCCACCACCGCCGGAAGATTGGGATACCAGCCAATATGCCGATCGAATTTACGAGTATCTAGGAGCACAAGGGATTGAATCTGCCGATCTATTGGGACATTCCTTTGGCGGGAGAGTCTCAATCCGGCTTGCCCACAAATATCCCCAAAAAGTCCGCTCCATCACATTGATTAATTCCGGCGGCTTACAACGTCAGCGTACCGCCAACCAATCCTTTCGCAGTCAATGGGTACGCACGATCCGAAATACGTTCAAAATTTCGCCCCTCTATCGTGACGAACTCCTAACTTGGCATAGCCAAAAATACGGTTCTCGCGACTATCTCAACGCTGGCGCACTCCGAGGCACCCTCGTCAAAACCGTCAGCGAAGATCTCACCGAAATTGCTCGCAAGCTCCCGCTCCCAGTGCTGTTGCTCTGGGGTGAAGCCGATACCGAAACCCCTGTAGAAATGGGACATCGTTATCATAGTCTGTTTGCCAACTCTGAGCTAATTACCATCCCCAACCGCGATCACTTCATGTTTCAAGCCGAAGGCTCTCACCTTTGCGCCTATTATATAGAGAAATTTATCGCGCAATTATCTCGGAAAGAGTCATAAATATGGTTACTCTCACCCTACTCGCCCTCATTCCGATCGTGGCGATCGTGTTAATTGTCTTATTTAACTCTAAATCTTAATCGATCGGTACAGATTTTTATCCTACCCCAGCCCTCTCTCGTTGGCGTAGCCTCTCCTTCAGGAGAATCGCTAAGTTTGTTTGAGTAGATGCGTAGTCTTTTACCCTACCCCAGCCCTCCCCTTATAAAGGGGAGGGAGCAAAAGCCCCCCCTTTATAAGGGGGGGTTGGGGGGGTAAAGATCTCAACCGAAGTCAAATAACTCTAAGGTAGACGGGTGTAAATGAAATCTCTATTACAACCGAAATTAGTAGCATAAACCCACCCCTACAGATCTTTATTCCCACCACGCCCCCAAATGCTTACTACTATCTGCCTCATCATCATCTCCGCTGCTACGATCCTCTTTTTTACCCGCCGAGGATTGAGGTATTTGCGCTACTTCCAGCAGGAAGAATACAACGAGACACGGTTTAAAGATTGGTTTCTCGAAAAACGTACTTTTGACAAAAAGGGCACCATCATCGCCCTCACAGCCGCCGCATTGAGTAGATTTGTGAGTGGGGGGAATATGTTTATTTGCTTGGTAATTTGTCTGGTTGCCGCAGCGGTGTTAGTCTTCGTCGGTTTCCAGGAGGAAGATCCGCGCAATGTGGGCAAAATTAAGCTGAAGATGACCGATCGAGCAACGGCGATTTATCATCTAGCTCTGGGGTTATATGCGATCGCAACTATCCTGATCATCACTGGCATATGTGCCTTAGGTGCTGGAGACAGTATCTACATTTATTGGCTGGTTACGGTGGGTGTAATTCAATCCTCCCCGATCTGGATTGCGATCGCCAATGCCATTTTGTGGCCGAATGAACTCAAAAAACAACAGGCATTTCTCCAAGAAGCTAAAGATATCCTCGCCGACTATCAGCCCTACACGATCGGGATTACTGGTAGTTATGGTAAAACTAGTACCAAAGCCATCTTGGGGAGTATCTTAGAGGCGATCGAGCCGACTTTTTGGACTCCTGGTAGTATCAATACCGAGATGGGTATCACCCGCCAAATTCGGGAAAATCTCAAACCCCAGCAGGAACTGGCTATCATCGAGATGGGAGCCTATCATATCGGATCGATCGCGAAATTGTGCCGTTTCACCCCACCGAATGCCGGATTAGTTACCGCTGTCGGCGTGATGCACCTCGAACGCTTCGGTGGTGCGGAAAATATCTATAAGGCTAAATGTGAACTGGCTCAAGCCGTCCCCCCCGATGGATTATTAGTCTGCAATGGAGACAATCCTGGCGCACGCAAAATGGCGGGGGAATATCCCAAAGCTACTACCCTCCTCTACGGATTAGAACCAGAAATCGGACACCTCGACTGCTGGATGTCAGATATTCAAGCCAGTATGGACGGTACTACTTTTACTATTCATTGGCAAAACCAAGAATATCCAGGGTTTACCAAATTGCTGGGAGTCCCCATGCTCTCCAATCTCGTCGGTGCGTTTACGATGGCTTGTGCGCTGGGCAAAGATCCCGATTATGTCATCGCCGCGATCTATAATATCGAACCTGCAAATAGCCGTCTCAATCTGCGAAAAAATGGCGATGGTTTCATCCTCGATGACTCCTATAACTCTAACCCGATCGGGTTTGCCTCCGCTCTAGAAGTCTTAGATGTCCTCGAAGGTGGACGCAAAATCTTGATGACACCAGGGATGGTAGAACTTGGCGATATTCAAGCCGAGGAAAACCGTCAGGTGGCTCTCAAAGCTGCCTCGATTTGCGATTTGGCACTTGTAATCGGTGAAACTAATAAAGAAGCTCTCAAAGCTGGACTGCTCGAAGGTGGTTTAGCTCCCGATAAGTTGATGGAGTTTCCCAACCGCGATCTGGCACTTGCCTACCTGACAAGTCCCGAACACCGTCAGGCAAAGGATATGATTTTGATTGAAAACGATCTGCCCGATCTGTATGAATCGATCGCAGGGTTTTAGAATATTTAAATAACGTCAGTTCGGAATAAGTTTATGCGATCGTTAGCAACCAAACCATTCTTACTAGATATTCACAGCATCACCCTTCGGATTACCCACGAAGAGTTCGAGAAACTGTGTCAAGATAACCCAGAACTGCGACTGGAGCTAACAGCGAATGGAGAATTAATCGTCATGGCACCTGCGGGATGGGAAAGCTCGGAGCAAAATTTAAACTTAGCGACTGATGTCGATATTTGGAATCGTCAAAGTAAGATTGGTCGAGCATTTGACTCCTCTGGTGGCTTTACTCTTCCCAACGGAGCAGTCAAATCGCCTGATGTCACCTGGATCGAAAAATCTAAACTGGCAAATATCCCTGCTGGTGTTGCCTTTCCTAAAGTAGTGCCGGATTTTGTGCTCGAACTAAGATCGACAAGTGACAGCCTCAAGACTCTACGCGAAAAGATGGAGGAGTATCGATCGAATGGTGTGCGCCTGGGCTGGCTAATTAACCCCCAACAGCAACAGGTAGAAATTTATCGATTCGGGCAGGAAGTAGAAATCTTGGAATCGCCTACCACATTGAGCGGAGAAGATGTTTTGCCTGGGTTCGTGCTAGATTTAAGCTCAATTTTTTCATCGTAGAGCGATTCTCCGTTCGCGCAGCGTTCCGCAGGAAGGGAGACGCTCCGCGAACGAGTCAAGCGATTTGGGACTCTTTACAGTCTAAGAGCGATCTTTCTTCATGCCGATCCTGTACTCAGACATCGCTCTAGACACATCAGCCATCGCTGACTCGATTGAGTGTCTATTTTAGATACCTTTATACTAGCCTATCATCATATTCTAAGATTCTCGATCGGGCAAGTACGGATTCCTAGCTTTTGGAGATCTCATTTGGTGGGTAATATTCAGTATAAATATTAAGCAATTTGGCTTAGTTATACTGAAGAGTATTTCGATATTTTTAAGTGTAATGGCTTGATTTAGATGTAATTAATACAGCCTTGCAAACATACATACACCCCGAGCGTGAAAATCAGATCTATTCAATCACTCTGCCGTAATGCTGGTTTGACCCTCGTGGGTTCATTGACTTTAGCTGCTGTGTCCACCGTTAGTCATACTGAAAAAGCTGCTGCGGCTGCGCTGAACCTGAGTTTTGCTAACCCAGTCGAAGCAAATGACATTACCGACTCACGTTTTGGCACTGGGGTCAATGCCTATAGTGGTCGTGTTATAAATTTCACCAATGTTGTTACAACTAATGGCGTTCAGGTCGATGCCAGGATGACAGCAACCGCATTTGGCAGTGGCTACTCATTTGTCGAACACATCCCCAAATACAATGCGAACGGTGCTGCTACGGCTGCTACTGAAGATGCATTCTTATATCAAATTGACGGTAGCAGCACTGGTAAAGGTGGGTTGAATTACAAGACCGATTTTTTCAATCATGCTACCAACAATGCATACACTCTCTCAGACATCCGGCTAAATATCTATGACATAGATGGAGAATCTGTCCACAGCGAAGCTGTCCGCATCGCCAAAGGTACTGGCTTAGTTGGTTATCAAGTTGCAAATAGTGCTACAGCAGTTTTGCCCTCCCAGTTCCCGAACCGTTTACCGTTATCGGGACTCTCATAGGTGGTACAGCAGCATTCCGCATGAGAAAGAAGCTCAAAGCCAGCAACAAAGCATAAGTTGGAGTAATGTCTGACGACTAGTTAATATTCTGTAAATATCTTACTTGGATAGACACCGTAATTAATTGCGGTGTCTTTTTTGTGTTGTTGGGTATTGGAGATTCCGGTAAGATCGAGGTATTGCAATCCTGATATCTACGTCGATCGATCTGCATCTTTAGTCTCGATCGACGTTTGCTGATGCTGGTTGAGATGCGAAGATCTACCCCAACAAACCTCGATCGAATCAACCCACAAACCTCATCATTAATGTCCACAGATCGACACTTACCAATTTATCTCGATCGACATGCCACAACGCCTGTAGATCCTCGCGTTCTCGCGGCGATGTTGCCCTACTTTACCGAGCATTTTGGCAATCCGACTAGTACCACTCATCAGTATGGATGGGCGGCGGAAGCAGCAATAACTGGATCTAGGGAAACCATCGCCGCCGCCATTGGCGCAAGTACCGCAGAAATCGTCTTTACCAGTGGTGCTACAGAAGCCAATAATCTCGCCCTCAAGGGTGTCGCCGAAGCATATTTTTCCAAGGGGCAACATATCATTACCCTCCAAACCGAACATAATGCTGTATTAGATCCTTGTCAATATCTAGAATCATTGGGATTTACAGTTACCTATCTACCTGTCGAATCCGATGGTTTAGTCGATCTGAATATCTTAGAAAAAGCCATCCGTCCAGATACTATCTTAGTCTCGATCATGGCAGCTAATAACGAGATTGGCGTTTTGCAACCACTAGCCGCCATCGGTGAATTGTGTCGAAAAAATGGCGTTTTATTTCACACTGATGCCGCGCAAGCGATCGGTCAAATCCCTCTAGATGTCGATTTATTAAATATCGATTTGATGTCGCTGACGGCTCATAAAGTATATGGGCCAAAAGGCATCGGTGCATTATACGTCCGTCGTCGCCATCCGCGCGTGAAATTGTCACCACAACTGCATGGAGGCGGACACGAACGAGGAATGCGATCGGGTACACTATATCCACCCCAGATCGTCGGCTTTGCCAAAGCTGTCGAAATCGCTCTCGTCGAAATAGAGATGGAAACAGCGAGACTAACCGAATTGCGTGACAGATTGTGGTCGCAATTGAGTCAGGTTGAAGGGATTTATCTCAACGGTCATCCCACCAAACGACTGCCAGGAAATCTAAATATTAGTGTGGCTGGAGTGGATGGGAATGCCCTCCTGCTGGGCTTGCGTCCCACTGTCGCGCTCTCATCAGGAGCCGCTTGTAGTTCCGCCAAAATTGAGCCTTCACACGTCTTGAAGGCACTAGGACGATCGGAATCTCTGGCTTATGCAGCTCTTAGGTTCGGAATTGGGCACAATAATACAGTGGAGCAAATCGATCGAGTTGCAATGGCGACAATCGAGACGATTCAGAGTCTGCGGAAGTTAGCTTTGAGATCGTGACAATTTGCAGCTATAATCGAAAGTAACCAGGAGCGATCGCCCCAAAGAAGAATAAGCCAAGCCGATCTTCTCAATCCTTCCGGTAATCCAAACTGGATGCGATCGCCTACTTGACAAAATTTTCGTGGATTCTGGACATACCACCATCCTTGTAGCTAATTACAAAGTGCAATGGATCTAGTGAGGATTGGAGGATCGCTCCAATTCGCTCTATTTTAGAAAGCTACAGATACAGCCCTGTTTGGAGTTGATATCGATCGCTGGGGTCATCTGAAGATGTAAGCCCAATTGCTACGAACTTACTCGTAACTAATATTTGGGTAGATTCTCTCTAACAGATACCAGGCAAACAATTGTTGTTTGCCAAGTATTTTGGCAGAGAAAGCAGATCTGCTGTTCGAGACATTCTTTACTCAGTCAGATGCCGTGCCTAAAGGTAAATGACCATCGAGGAGCTGGGATCTAAAGATCGTAGGAAAATAGCGAGGCTGCGCCACTCTGTAGAACTTAGTCTACGATCTCAGTTGCCACGCAATGCTCATTTTTTCAAGGCACACACCAACAAAGCTGACACGATCGTCGATCGAGAGCCATACATCTACATCTCTAGTGTGAGTGCATCATTTAGCACTCAACGACGCAGACAGATGTTCGCCATTTAACTCCCGATGGGATACTTTAGCCGATCGGCAGTATCTCAAGACACGATCGCTTAGGCTTGGCGATCGATCCAAATTAATTACAAAGCAGTTAGCTACTTGGACAAATTACGTTACATCATACCAGCACAGCTCGGCACCTATCGATTCTCAGTGACCGGACATGCTGCTAATTTTCGAGGAAATTGAATGCCAAAGCAAATAATTATTGCGGAGCAACACCGTATTGGTGCCGTATTTGGGGAAGACCAAATTCAAGAATTGGTAGTAGCGACCGGACAACATCAGGTCAGTGATATCTATCTTGGCATCGTCGAAAATGTGTTACAAGGGATCGATGCTGCGTTTATCAACATCGGCGAACCTTCTCGCAATGGATTTATCCACGTTACCGATTTAGGGCCACTTAGACTCAGACGTAGTGCTGGCTCGATTACTGAATTGCTTGCACCACAGCAAAAAGTGCTGGTGCAGATCATGAAGGAACCAACCGGAAATAAAGGCCCCCGACTGACTGGAAATGTCAGCCTCCCCGGTCGTTATGTCGTGTTGATTCCCTTTGGTAAAGGGGTAAATCTATCCCGCCGGATTCGGACTGAAGGCGAACGAAATCGGCTCAGAGCTTTAGCCGTCCTAGCCAAACCCGCAGGAATGGGTCTACTCGTGCGGACTGAAGCGGAAGACACCACAGAAGAGGCAATTCTCGAAGATCTAGAACAACTCCAAAAACAGTGGGAGATCGTCCAGCAGGATGCAAATTCCACCCGTGCGCCAGCTCTACTCAATCGCGATGATGATTTCATCCAAAGAGTCCTCAGAGACATGTTTTCGGCAGATGTCAACCGCATTGTCGTAGACTCCGATCAGGGACTCAAACGGGTCAAACAGACCCTATTGGGCTGGAATGACGGTCAACTACCTCCAGGAGTCGTAGTAGACAGGCATCGAGAACGCCAACCGATTCTCGAATATTTCCGAGTCAATGCCGCAATTAGAGAAGCATTAAAACCCAGAGTAGACCTACCTTCAGGCGGTTATATCATCATCGAACCGACTGAAGCATTGACGGTAGTTGATGTCAACTCTGGTTCCTTCACTCGATCGAACACCTCCCGCGAAACAGTACTATGGACAAACTGTGAAGCAGCAACAGAAATTGCCCGCCAGATGCGGCTGCGGAATATCGCTGGGGTGATCATCATCGATTTTATCGATATGGATTACCGTAAAGATCAACTCCAAGTACTGGAGCATTTTAACAAACAACTTCGAGCTGATAAAGCTAGACCCCAAATCGCCCAATTGTCCGAATTGGGACTAGTCGAACTCACCCGCAAACGTGAGGGTCAAAATATCTATGAGTTATTTGGCGAAACCTGTAGTACTTGCGGCGGTTTAGGACATTTAGCGCACGTTCCTGGCGAAGCAGTTTATGGTGCAGACGGCGAAGCAGTGCCAATTTCACTAGTTTCTACCGCACCTCAACGCGAATATCGCAATCGCACTAGTACTACTGAAAGTACATCCAGCTCCGCCAGAGGATTGACTAGAAGTCCTCGTCGCAACGCTCGGACATTGCCCGATCCGCGCCAATCGGCACCAGCACCAGCACCAGCACCAGCAGCAGAATGGGATAGCTTCGATCCAGAAGGCACAGAAGGTGAAAACGACTTCGATCTAGTCAATCATCCTAGCTATCAACAGCAGAATGGTAACAAAAAACGTCGCCGCCGAATAGGGCGCACCGAACGCGAAGAGGTAGTGCGGAATGTCCCGCGTCCGACACCCACTAGCGATACTGCACGCATTGCGATGCCGAACACTAATGCTGTTAGTCGCGCTGTCAGCCCTAATCGTAATGCTACGCCCCCGTCTGATGACAACACACGGGCAACCCTAGTTAGTCGCAATTTTGCGCCGCCTGCGATCGAAGCATTTGTCCCAGAACCACTGCCAGAACCACTGCCAGAATCACTTCCAGCAGTAGACTTAGCGGAGGATACCTTAACCACCACCACCGCCGATTTAGTCGAACAAGAGCAACGTCCTGGGAAACCTCAGCGAGTCAAGCCTACTCGTCCGACGATCGAACCACCAGAAGTAATCGCCGTCGAAATGTCGGATTTGGAGAAAGAAACCTACGCCTGGATGGGGATTTCACCATTAATAAAATCGGGACAGGAGTTGAACAATCCGAAAACAGCAATTATTAATATTGTACCGATCGGTAGTCTACCTCCCGCACCTGCCGCGATCGTCGATTCTACAGTCGATCTTCAAGATGAGGACATCCCCACTGATGTGTCAACATCGACTATCCCCGCTGATGATTCAGCTCAAATCGTCGCGGAAGTCGTGGAAATTCCCCCAGAGCCTGAAGCTATTGACGAAGTAGTAGAAACTCCCCCAGATCCTGAAGCGATTGATGAAGTAGTGGAAACTCCCCCAGAGCCTGAAACTATTGACGAAATAGTTGAAACTGATGCGATATCGATCGATCCTGAGCCAGTTGAGCCAGTGACAATCGGGATCGAGCCACCAGAAGAACTACCAGAAAATCGGCGACGCAAACGTCGATCTTCAGCAACTGTCGATTAATCATTGACGTTAATAATAGCCCCGACTTCTAGGAGAAGTCGGGGCTATTATTAACTAATCTCAGACTAACGTAAATTACTTTATAGCAATCCCAAATGAAAAGCTAGGTTAATGTAGAGTGTGTTAGCGATAGCGTAACGCACCAGTATTCGATCCCTATCTGATTTAGGATCGCTATATCTATAATGATCCGTGAGATTTATTCGTTGGCGTTGGCGTTGGCGTAGCCTGCCGGAGGCACAGCCTCTCGAAGAGAAGCCTCTGCTGGACGCGAGAATCGATCTATTCCCCCAGGTGCGTTACGCTATCGCTAACACACCCTACGATCTTCTTAATTGAGATCTTAGTCCGCGTAGGCGGACTTTGCAATATTAGCCACGATTTCAATCGTAGGCATTCGATAAGTCGCAACTGACGTTAACTACTATATCTACAAATGACGATCGATCCTCTCAACCATGACTAGTCACGAATTTACATGTCAAGAAGATCTCATCGCTGGCGTTGATGAAGTCGGGCGGGGGGCATTATTTGGGATGGTAGTTACAGCAGCGGTTATTTTACCCAAGACTGCAATTATTGACTGTCAAAATTGGGGCATCAAAGATAGTAAAAAACTGTCAGCTCGCCGCAGAGAGTTATTAGTACCACAGATTCAGCAAGCCGCTATTGCTTATAATATCGGGATAGCTACTGTAGCAGAAATCGACGATTTAAATATTTTACAGGCAACTCTATTAGCCATGCGTCGGGCAATAATGGGATTAGCCATCACACCAGAATTATGTTTAATTGATGGGAATAAGTCGATTCCCGATCTAGATATTCCCCAGCAAACCCTAATTAAAGGGGAAGATAAATCTATCTCGATCGCTGCTGCTAGTATATTAGCGAAAGTTTGGCGCGATCGATTGACGATCGAACTCGCGGAAATTTATCCCATGTACCACCTTGCCAAGAATAAAGGGTACGGTACCGCTCAACATCTCATGGCGATCGAGAAATACGGCATTACACCCGAACATCGACAGTCTTTTAGCCCTTGTCAAGGTAGGGCAATTCGTGTGTGCCTACCCTGAATTACTAGCCTAAATGTGGATGAGGATTAGCTAAAGAGTCAGATCGATCTCCTTGATTCCCTGTATTTGCCCAGAGCGTATAATCAGCCAATAATTGGTACATTAATCTTTGTTTAAAAGCATTGAGGATACTCTTGAGCAAACTATCTCCAGCCGACTCCACCATTGCGGTAGGCATAAAGTTTAATGGCGGCGGGAGATCTACTTGAACCTCCAAATCTGCACGTCCTTCGAGATAAGTCTGCCCCTGTTTTTCGTAAGGTGACAAGGTACCGACTAGTTTGAGACTAAAACGGCGATCGATATAATCAATTCCCCGAATTTCACATTTGGTAGAAGCAACTTGTACCGTACCATCTGCTCCTGTCCACACCCGCAAAAATACCGTCGGCTGAAGATCGAATCCAAAAAAACTCAGCGTCCGCATCGTCAGACAAAACTCATCATCACTCACCTGTTTAATCCGATTTGGCTCAACTAGCGATCGTACCAAACGATGCGGCTGGCGTAGATAGTGCTGAATGGGGATAGGTTGCTGGGGTACAGCAATGTCAACCGATCGATCTGCTGTAAATTTAACGATGTGCATATATAGCTAAGTGTTAGAAACTAGTAACACCGGAGAGATTAATTAACAATTAATAGTTAATGCTGTTAAATATCTGAAACTTAGCAAAAAAATAAGTTTTAATTTATCGATGTCTAGTTGCGATAAGATACCTCTATCTAAGATTTTATCGCATCCACGATCCAGATTTCTAGATAAAATTAAAAACTTCAGTAATTTACCAAGTTAGTGCCAAAATTCTGGTGTTACTTGCGAATTGTTTATGACATTGAAGATCGCTCATTTGGGGCCGAAAGGTACCTATGCCGAAGCTGCTGCACTCGCTTATGCTCAGACAGAAATCACAGAGGCATTTTGCTTGCAGCCTTATCCCAATATCGCCCGAACGCTCCAAGCGGTGGCTAGTGAGGAGGTAACACTGGCGATCGTTCCAGTCGAAAACTCGATCGAGGGTGGTGTGACGATGACTGCTGACACGATCTGGCAACTAACCGCACCGCTCCAAATTCAACAAGCGATCGTCTTACCGATCCATCATGCCTTAATTTCTGTCGCCACCGACTTGAGCCAGATCGAAACAGTTTACTCACATCCTCAAGCTTTGAGTCAGTGTCAACAGTGGTTACAACAGCATCTGCCCCAAGCTGCACGGATTGCCGACAGTTCCACTACCGCAGCACTAACGACGCTCTCAACGCAGCCTCACGCCGCCGCCATCTCTTCAGTTCGAGCGGCAAATCTATACAAGCTGCCGATATTGGTACACCCAATTAATGATTATCCAGACAATCAGACTAAATTTTGGGCAATTAGTTTACAGCCAGCACTGCTCGGAAATTGTACCTCTATGGCGTTTAGTTTGCGATCGAATGCTCCAGGTGGATTGATGACTGCTCTGGGCTACTTCGCCAATCGGGGTTTGAACTTGAGTCGGATCGAATCTAGACCGAGCAAACGTTCGCTCGGCGATTATTTATTTTTCATTGACATCGAAACTGACGTAAATAATTGTCCCGCGTTGAAATCTGCACTAGCCGACTTAAATGTTTATGCCGAAACAGTGAAGAACTTTGGTAGTTATTACACTAATACGATCGCTATTACTAGCTAGGCATCAGTTCATCTGCGATCGATCGAGCTAAATATACTTAGCTCAATTTCCCTCACCATCTAACAAGATGGTAAAAGATTGACAAGGGCTAATCCCAGTGAATATCCCTTTCCGCCCCGCATCGGTACGATCCGCTATTTGTCTGGTGTGGCATTTCGATCGCTCTACTCCTGTTAGTTTGAGGTTTGACGCTGTAATTGGTGCGTTTCCCTAGCTGCGATTATTTGCCCGATCGTGAATGCAATTATCACCGTCGATGGCTTCTCCATCGGCGACTGCGGGACGAGGGCATTACTGGCGGAGATCGAGGCTAAAGTATTCAACATTAACTTGACAGCGAGCAGCGATCGAGCTATTATTCTGCAAACTACTAAGCCAATTGGCTTAGTAATTTGTTAATGAAACTCAAAACCAGTAAATTTTGTTACTGGAGATCGAGGTGTCACTGGTTTTTCACATTCCGAGTTTGGGGCGTTCTCAACCACGATCGATGGGTCAGGGAATATTTCGGCTAGCGGTTCCACAGCCTAAAGTCGATTACCAGTAACCGTAATTTACGAAATCATAGTGGGCAATATATACGTAAGTAGTTTAACGCCAAGAAGCTTAACCATCAGATGGAATCAGAAATATCAGTTGCATTGTGCGCGGACAAAAATGTTGAGGTTAGTTTACATGTAACTTTATACTCACTATTAAAGAGTTCTCAACATCCGATTAAAATAAATTTAGTTCAGAAAGGTTATACGTCTGGAGATATAGATAAAATTCATCTAACGCTACAGCAATTTCCTGACAAATATCAACTGAATGTTATCAAATTTGATGAAAATGCTTTGTTTGGAAAGTTTAAAGGGCTGCACGGAAATCAGTTTAACTTTACCAAACTTATTCTCGCTAACATTTTGTCAGACGATCGAATTATTTATCTCGATAGCGATTTAGCGATTGGTAAAGATTTGAGTGAATTATTTTACACCAATCTCAATAATTTTGTCATCGGAGCTTCGGCGATTGAAACGATCGCTGATTCGCTCAGGAGTACTTTCTACCAATCTATTGGCATGAAAAAGGAAGCTAAGTACTTCAATAGTGGTGTGATGCTAATGGATTTAAAAAAATGGCGAGAGTTAGATATTACCAGCCAGTGCTTGTCATTTGGCAATAAGTATGTCGATCGAGTGTCATTTGGTGATGAAGCGATTTTAAATTGTATTTTCTACGAAAACTTCCAGACAATTGATGCCTCCTACAATCACCCGTTATACCCAGACTCCGCTCTAGTTCAATTGAATAGCCTGAATGAGATCTTTCATTTTGTTGGTTCTCCCAAGCCTTTTGACTTTTTAGGAGAATTTATTCATCCTAACTATGCGATGTTTTACGATAGTCTTACACAGACTATTTTTAGAGATTACAAAAGTTATTTGGATTTCTCTTTTGCCAAGTCAAAACGCACGGCCAATTTATTGCGCTCCTACTACAACCTTTTAAAGAAAAAGATCGATTATCAGCTAACATCCACTACTTCGGCGATCGAATCCCCAGTTAATATCAGTTCGGGTGAAGCAAAGAAGAGATTGGCAAGAACCGTGAATGACAATTGACAATTTAGCTCAAGAACTGACATTAAATAGCCCTACTAGTCGAGCGACTAGCAGGGCTATTAGTTAGTTAGACGATCGATTTAACCGTGTCTATAGCATTGGTGCAAACTGAGGCTTTTCAGGTACCACTGTGTACTCAGCAACGATTTGGCGGAACTCATCACCATCGATGGTTTCTTTCTCAATCAAGAGATCTACCAATCGATCGACTACCGAACGATTTTCGCGCATGATTCTCAATGATTCTAGATGACACTCAGCCACGATTTCGCGAACTTGTTGGTCGATTTGAGCAGCTACTTCATCAGAGTACTCAGAACGCGCACCCCAATTACCGCCGAGGAATACTTCACCAGATTGGCTCTCTAGGGACAGAGGGCCGAGTTTGGACATCCCAAACCGTGTTACCATTTGGCGTGCCATCGATGTGACTTGTTGTAAGTCACCACCAGCACCAGTCGTTACTTCAGAATCTCCGAAGATGACTTCTTCGGCTGCACGTCCACCCAAAGCACCACAGATGCGAGCGCGGAGTTGAGTCCGTGAGATCAGGGATTGGTCTTCAGCAGGAGTAAACCAAGTTAAACCTTGTGCTTGTCCGCGAGGAATCAATGTGACCTTCTGGAGTGGGTCGTGAGCGGGGATGAGGGTAGCGATGATCGCGTGTCCGACTTCATGGTAAGCAATCAGACGTTTGCTCTTACCATCGACTAGTGGAGTACCTTCCATCCCTGCAACGATTCGATCGACTGCATCATCGATTTCGAGGTTGGTGATCGCATCTTTGCGACGACGTGCGGTCATGATTGCTGCTTCATTGAGCAAGTTGGCTAAGTCAGCACCTGTAAAGCCAGGAGTCCGACGGGCAATTGCTTCTAATGAGATATCAGCACCTAATTTCTTGTTACGGGAGTGAACGCCAAGGATCTCAATCCGACCAGCAATGTCTGGTGGATCTACTTGCACTTGTCGATCGAATCGACCAGGACGTAGGAGAGCAGAGTCAAGTACGTCAGGACGGTTAGTCGCGGCGATGATGATAATTCCGGTATTTCCTTCAAAACCATCCATCTCAGTGAGCATTTGGTTCAGGGTTTGTTCGCGTTCGTCGTTACCACCACCGATACCAGCACCACGTTGACGACCAACTGCATCAATTTCATCGATGAAGATGATACAAGGAGCGTTTTCTTTAGCTTTTTTGAACAAGTCGCGGACGCGGGACGCACCCACACCAACGAACATTTCGACGAATTCCGAACCAGAGATACTAAAGAATGGTACTCCAGCTTCACCTGCAATCGCTTTTGCCAGCAAGGTTTTACCCGTACCTGGAGGGCCAACTAACAAGACACCTTTAGGAATCTTGGCACCCACGGCGGTAAAGCGTTCGGGCTGTTTGAGGAAAGTTACAACTTCTTGCAATTCTTCTTTAGCTTCAGCAATTCCGGCGACATCATCAAACATCACACCAGTTTTGGCATCCATTTGAAACTTCGCTTTGGACTTACCAAAGTTCATCGCTTGACCGGGGCCACCAGGCATGTTGTTTGAACGGCGGAATAGTAAGAACAAGCCGCTGATTAATAGTGCTGGGAATACTAAGTTACCGAGGAAACCCCAGACTGCACCATCATTACGTGCTGGATGACTGTCAAAGGAGATGTTTGAATCTCTGAGTCTATCGATTAATTCTGGTGCGTTGGTTGGTAAATCGACCCGCAGACGCTGCATCCGATTTTCGAGATCTGGATCGATCGCCTCGACGATCGCTGTTCTACCACCATCATAAAGGTCAACTGCTTTGACCCGATCGGCATCGAGATACTCTAGGAATCTCCCATAAGTCATCCGAGTACTTGCCGTATTTTTACTAACTTCAGCAGTGACAGGGGTGAATGCTCCTTGCCACACGAAGAATCCAATTACCAGAACTGGAATCGTCCACAGTGCTGCTAGTTTCCACGAAAACTTCATAAAATTGTTTGCCTTTGGGTACGAAGTGACAGTTATCAGTTAAGAATTATTAATTCAGTTTGTCTTATACGCTTTAAAATCTCTGAAAACATATCTTAATTAAATTTAACGTAATTCTCAGATTTCGGAAAGGGGGGGAGGGAGGCTTTAGGTTTTAGGTTTTAGGCTTTAGGCTAGAAAATGTAGGGTGAGCAGTGCCCACCATTTAGGTTTTAGCCAATTAGCCCGATCTATTTTAGGTACATTTACAGGATAAATTCACCTTGAGCAATTTTGATGACACGACCGCCAACACTGACGGTAGATACATCAATTGTATATTGACTCCGCAAATATAGTACTGAAGACCTACCCATTTCTACGCCCTGTTCGACGGCGATGTCTAGATTGGAACTACCTAAGTACTGATACTTAGCCAGATACGCGGCTAGACAACCATTGGCACTACCTGTAGCCGGATCTTCAGGAATCCCATAACATTCTGTAAAAACCCGAACGTGCAATTGATTAGAGGGATCGATCGTTTCAGGGCAAAAAATGAGGATCGCTTGAGCGGGTAAATTGGCAACCGATCGCGCGTACAAATCCAGATTTAGTTTCGCCTGAGCTACTGCTGCCAAAGTTTTGAGCGGCATTACTATAAATGGTAGCCCAGTCGAGACAGGCTCGATCGGGTAGCGCGAGTCGATATCTGTAGGGTTTACCCCAATGACAGCAGCTAGCATCTGAGCAGATAACGGATCGTAGAATTTGGGCTGTTGTTGGTGCATCCACAAAATATCTGGTACGCCGTTGAGATAGTTAAAATCGATCGGAATTTGTCCGACTTGGTAGTTGAGGTTAATTCGATCGACAGCTTGTTTGACTAGCTCCTGCTGAATCGCAAACGCCGTTCCCAGTGTCGGATGTCCGGCAAATGGTAATTCTGTCGTCGGTGTAAAAATGCGGGTATTGTAGCCGCCGTTAACTGGCTCTGACGTAACAAAGGTTGTCTCCGAGAAATTAATCTCGCGGGCGATCTGCTGCATCTGAAGATCGGTCAAATCTGCCGCATCCAAACAAACAGCCAGTTGATTGCCCGTATATTTCCCCGTCGCAAACACATCGAGAATCAGGAAAGGAATGTTAGACATCTGTATATTTACAACTAAGCATCACAATCTAATTTTCCTACTTTTAAGTCCCGATCTAGAGCAGCCACAACCACCATCAGCGATCCCCGATTGTTACAAACTATTACGACTTTACTCAGAAAATACTCATAATGTCGGAAAATAGTTGCGGAAGGTGCCTAATTCGCGACCAACTTATATATGATATAAGTGTCCGTAATTAACCTCAGACCAAAAGGCTTGTAGCCGAATGTAAGTCTGGTAAAAAACTTTTTTGGAGTAAACCACAATGAGTATCGTCACCAAAGCGATCGTCAATGCAGACGCTGAAGCTCGCTACCTGAGTCCAGGCGAATTAGATCGGATCAAAAACTTCGTTACTTCTGGCGAACGTCGTCTCCGCATCGCTCAAGTCCTAACTGACTCTCGCGAACGTTTAGTCAAAGGTGCAGGCGACAAACTGTTCCAACAACGCCCTGATGTTGTTTCTCCCGGCGGTAATGCTTACGGCGAAGAAATGACTGCAACTTGCTTGCGTGACTTGGACTACTACCTCCGTCTGATCACCTACGGCGTAGTTGCTGGTGATGTGACTCCGATCGAAGAAATCGGTGTAGTTGGCGTACGTGAGATGTATAGATCTCTAGGTACCCCCATCGATGCAGTCGCTGGTGGTGTTCGTGCCATGAAAGATGCCGCTGCATCTATGATGTCTGGTGAAGACGCAGCAGAAGCTGGTGCTTACTTTGACTACTTAATCGGTGCAATGAGCTAGTTGATTCAACCCGAATCAGCTACGAATTTTGAAATCAGCAACTAAAGACTCGCTAAGGAATTTAGGATCGTGCAAGACGCAATTACTTCTGTTATCAATTCATCTGACGTTCAAGGTAAATACCTTGACTCCACAGCACTAGATAAGCTCAAAGCTTATTTTGGTACTGGCGAACTCCGCGTTCGTGCGGCTGGTACGATCAGTGCAAACGCTGCAACCATCGTTAAAGAAGCTGTAGCCAAATCCCTGTTGTACTCAGACATCACCCGTCCAGGTGGTAACATGTATACCACTCGTCGTTATGCTGCCTGCATCCGCGACTTGGACTACTATCTCCGTTATTCTACCTACGCGATGTTAGCTGGCGATGCTTCCATTTTGGATGAGCGCGTACTCAACGGTTTGAAAGAAACTTACAACTCCCTCGGAGTTCCTGTAGCTGCAACCGTTCAAGCCATCCAAGCCATCAAAGAAGTCACCGCTAGTTTAGTTGGTGCTGATGCTGGTAAAGAAATGGGCGTTTACTTAGACTATATCTGTTCTGGCTTGAGCTAGTCCGGTTGAAAAACCAGTCGAGGATATAGACATCGAGTCTGGGAAGTCAGATGTGAGTGTTAGCTCTTCAACAGCTTATCTAGCTTAAATAAGATGAGTTTTGACGATCTAAGATTAACCTTTGACTCCCAGACTTTGACGTATTTAGACGCACGATCGATCGGAACTCGTTCCCGCGAGCCTCTCTGACAAGAGAATCGTACCAATCGACGGTAACTCGATAAGTCCTGCTCGAAAAGTGCGAAAATTAGTATAGATTATCTAAAATATAAAAATAGGAGCACCATTAATATGCGGATGTTCAAAGTCACTGCTTGCGTTCCTAGCCAATCTCGGATCAGAACCCAGCGCGAACTCCAAAATACTTATTTCACTAAATTAGTTCCTTACGATAACTGGTTTCGCGAACAACAGCGGATCATGAAAATGGGTGGAAAAATTATTAAAGTTGAATTAGCAACTGGTAAGCAAGGTGCTAGTACAGGATTACTTTAAGTCTTAGTTGAAGATCTATAGCAATCCTAAACGATCGGTTAGATTGAGGTAAGGTGTGTTAGGCGTAAGCCGTAACGCACCAGTATCCGATCGCAAGGATCTGATTTAGGATTGCTATAGGTCAGCTAAAAGCAAGCATAGAGCGAAAAAAGAGGTTAATAATGACCTCTTTTGTCATTTCTGACGATCGAAATTATTGGCGGGTGTGTTCTCCAAGTAGGGATTG
>ENA-OFCE01000110-OFCE01000110.1-metagenomes-genome-assembly--contig:-NODE-110-length-62620-cov-7.753105_pt1 | contig 62620 bp, 56 predicted proteins | sample MGYA00153388_OFCE01 | MGnify analysis MGYA00153388
CAAAATTATATACTCCGCATAGAAAAAGTAAAAGAGGAAGCGGAGTATGAAACGCACTGTTCCAGCCACATCAACAACCAAGGTAAAAAAGTGGCTGGGCGCGCTATAGTTGAAGTTATGTTTTCACCGACCCTAGATTTTTTAAATTTTGTTTATATGGAAAATTGATTACGCCTGATCCTCCAAAAGCTTTTTTAATATATTCAGACCATCAATTACTTTTTCGATTTCCTCCGGTGTAGCTTTACTCAGGATTTCACTCACGCTCTGCTCTGCTTTCTTATGAAAGTCCTGATGCAGCCCTTTATATTCAGGGGTTAGGCGCACGTATACAACCCGCCGGTCTTCCTTACACCGAATTCTTTCTACAATATTCTGCTGCTCCAGCCTGTCAACGATTCCGGATACAGTACTGTTTGTCAAACCCATCTTCTCACTCAGCTCACTGATCTTCCGCTGCCCAGAATGGCTTAAAATTCCGATGATCATTCCCTGAGGAGCCGTAATTCCATGCTTCTCAAACCCTTTTGCCATGGTGTGTTTATAAAGCATGCCTACGTGCCTGCAGAGTTCTATAATTTTAACGCTCTTGCTTCTTTCTTCCATTTGCTCACCTTCTCCAGAAACTATTTCGCATTCGTATATTTCTTATACATATATTTCGCACACGAAATATATTACTCCTTATTGGATTGTACTGTCAAGTATTTTTTTCATCAGATCGTAAATAAATGAAGAAATTCTGGAATTTATTTGAAATAATAATAAGTTACATTGACTGGATTATCTTATCGTATCACTTGGCCTTATACCATTCAATGGATAGATTGAACAATTTTAGCCTATCCAAACCCATAAGTATTTGGGCAACTCACTATATTTTGCAGAAAATAAACTTGATAAAACTCATGGTATTAATTATTATAAATAATGTTATGTCCATAGGAAAAGGATGGTTTTACCGACACTTGTAATTGTCGATAAAACCATCCTTTTCCTACGAACTACTCTGCACTTTTCAAGGACTCTACCATGTTGATTTTCTTTAGCCGGCCGTACATCACTACATTCACAAGTCCTGCAAAGATCACTGTCAACACAGCGGAATAAACAAAACTCAAGGGCTTGATAGCACGTACAAACATGATCAGGTCGATCTCCGTAGTTACCACTACATACCGGTGAAGACCGATCCCCAGCAGCAACCCTGCCAGGGTTCCCAAAATGGACAGCAAGATATTTTCCCTGTAGATATACGCTGCCACTTCCCTGTCATAAAAGCCTAAAACCTTTATAGTAGCCAGTTCCCGTATTCTTTCATTAATGTTAATGCTGGTCAGGTTATACATAACAACGAAGGCCAGTGCTGCAGCAGATAAAATCAGTACCCAGATTACGGAATTCATGCTGTCCATGCTCTTTTGAAAATCACTGCTAATCCCTGTTGTAAAGTTCACGGAATTTATGCTCTTGTTTTTCATCAGCTTCGTAGACAGCGCCTTCTCCATGTCTTTGTCCGTATTCTCCAATATGGCGGTAAAGCCATTATATTTCACCGGCTCGCCAAATAGTTCCTCGTAGTATCCGGGAGACATGTATATGTAATGTCCGACATACTGCTCCGTTATATTCAGTACCTTCGGTGCAACGGTTTTTCCTCCCCGGGTTATTTCTATCGTGTCCCCTTTTTGAATAGCAAAGAGCTTGGAGAGCTTTTCGGTAATAACAATCCCTTCATCTGAAAGTGGTATTTTCGTCCCTTTCATTCGTAGATCGATAGAGTTATTTAACATATCCTTGTTTTCGGGAACCGTTATATAGGCGCTGCCCTCACTCCGGCCGCTGCCTTCCTTGTTGACGGACACGCTTTGCTGGAATAGCAGCAAGGAACTGTTGATCTCTCCATATTGTTTTATCTCTTCCTTTAACCGCTTCGCTGCATCCCCCTCCACCGGTTGATTTAAGAACGCCATCATGTTATAGGCATAAATTGAATTAAACTGTAGATCCGTTATGGACAAAATGGAGTTTTTTAGTCCGAAGCCTGTCAAAAGCAGCCCTGTACAGCCTGCGATTCCAACGATGGTCATGAAGAATCGCTTTTTATATCGCAGTATGTTCCTGGCTGTTACTTTTCCCGTAAAGGACAGCCTTTTCCATATAAAGCCCACCCTCTCCAGGAAAATGCGTTTCCCTGCCTTGGGTGCTTTGGGACGCATGAGTACTGCAGGTACTACTACCAGTTCCTTAATACAGGCAAATACGGCTGCAATGGTAGTACATAACACGGCCACCAGCGTTGAGGTTACTGCCAGGTCCATATGAAAAGGGGTAACCGTCGCCGGTAAGGTATACATGATCCGGTAGGCATTAAAAATAACCGTAGGAAACAGTTGAAAGCCGACCAGGGTACCTACGATACTTCCTCCAATGCTTGCTGCAAAGGAGTATAAAAAGTATTGGGACACAATGGCAATCTTACCATATCCCAAAGCTTTCAGGGTTCCGATCTGGCCCCGGTGTTCCTCTACCATCCGTGTCATACTGGTGAGACACACCAGCGCTGCCACCAGGAAGAACAGCAGGGGGAAAACGGTTCCGATGGCACCGATTCTGTCAGTATCATTCCTGAATCCGCTGACACCGGCATTATGGCTTCTATCGAATACATACCAGCCTTGTCCATTGTCCGTTTTTCCCAAATTTTCGACTCTTTCCTTTACAGGGTTCACTACATCCTTGTATTCATCCAGAAAGGCATTTTTCTCCTTTGCCCCCTCTACACGAATAAGCAGCTCATTATAAATTTTTGTTTTATCCACTCCGGGGAGCGTAGGAATGGACAACTCTGCCGCAGACTTCTCCCCGATGTGAAAGAAGGCCACTGTTTTCCCATTTCCCAGGGAGTTGTTTCCTCTTTCATATTGGCTGATATAAAGAGGGCTATTTACCGTCCCCGCGATTTTAAACCGTTTCACGCCATTGGGGGTTTTGAGTTCTACAAAGTCCCCGATTTTTAGTTTTTCGCTTTTCAAGTAGCCTTTTTCAGCAACACACTCGTCCTCATTCCCCGGCAGATTTCCTTCCAGCAGCTCGAGCTGATTGATCCGCTGTTCATGGATGTTGAAGGAGTGGACCTTTACAGGCTTTTCCTCTCCTCCACTGACAGCCAGGGCATCAAAGGCATACCCCGGTACTACCTCCGCTACCCCCTGTACTTCTTTCGCTTTTTCCATATCCTTCTCGGTAAAACCCATAGTAGATAGTATACTCAAATCTGCTAAGCGGTGGGTATCCAGATATTGATCCGCAGTAGTTTTCATGTCGGGGCTGGTGGCCCTGATTCCAGCAAAAAATGCCACACCGATGGCAATAATGACGAAGATGGAAAGGAACCTGGATTTTGAATTCTTTATTTCCCGTAAAAGATTTTTTCTGATTGACTTTTTCATGACTACCATTCAATCCTTTCCACTGGGATTGGATTGGCATTGGCAGTTACACTATCTACTTTACCGTTTTTTACTTTAATTACCTTATCGGCCATGGGTGCGATAGCCAGGTTATGGGTAATGACAATGACAGTCATTCCCGAATTCCTACAGGTATCCTGTAAAAGGCCTAAAATGGACTTCCCTGTGTTATAGTCCAGTGCTCCTGTAGGCTCATCGCATAACAACAGCTTCGGATTTTTGGCAAGAGCTCTGGCAATGGCTACCCTTTGCTGCTCTCCCCCCGACAACTGGGCCGGAAAGTTATTTCTCCGCTGGGTAAGTCCCACTTGATCCAGCACCTTTTCCGGGTCTAAGGGGTCCTTACAGATTTGCGCCGCCAGTTCCACATTTTCAATGGCTGTGAGATTTTGCACCAGGTTATAGAACTGGAAAACAAAACCGATATCATATCTCCGGTAGGTAGTCAGCTCTTTTGTCGTGTACCGGCTAATCTCATTTCCATCCACTATGATTTGTCCACCGCTGCAAAAATCCATTCCCCCCAATATGTTTAACACCGTACTTTTACCCGCTCCGCTCGGTCCGGCCACTACCACAAATTCACCTTTATCAATGGAAAAGGAAACCCCATCCACGGCCTTTATCTCTACTTCTCCCATTTTATAGCTCTTTTTTACATCCTTAAACTCTATATATTTATACAAATGAATCCTCTCCTTGGGCTTCACGTTTTAGCTCTATTTATATACAATCGGATTGGTAACTGCTGATTTGGGCATCGTACAGCCAACGGTTCTGGGGCTTTACGATGCACGAATCAGCTAAGTTCCATCCGAATTTGTATAGCTTTAATTTATTTTACTTCCAGCAGTATTCACTGTCAAATTAAAATATATGCCCTCCCATAATAAAAAACATAAATCGGTTTATATGCATTGACATTATTTTACTTTGGAGTTATAATGAACATCGTTCAGAAAGGAGGGAAAGAAGTGCCCAAAATCATAGAAAATCCCGAAGAAGTCATTTTGAGTCACGCTCGGGATATCCTACTTAACGACGGCTATACCAGTTTAACCATGCGAAAGGTATCCAATAATTCCGGAATCGCCGTTGGTACTATTTATAATTACTTCCCTACGAAGGACCATTTGACGCTACGGCTTATGGAAGATTACTGGTATGACTACCTGAAAGCACTGGATGAAATTGATCGGCTGGAAACAGATTTGTATGTAAAGCTGTTCCGCATCTATAAAAAACTGGATGATTTTACCCAAACCTTTCAGGAGGTATGGGTGAAAAATAGTACCCCCGGCTATACGGAAGACAGTCGGAATAGAAAAAAGAATTTTATGCAAAAGCTGAGTAAAAGACTTGAGGAAATTCTCATGGAAGCTCAAAGCAAGGGAATCATTCGCTTGCCTCTTGAGCCTTCTGCAACAGCAGAATTTTTGCTTCTAAACTTCTTAACGATGGCACAGATGAAACAATTTGAATATAATAACTTTGAGAAAATACTAAAAAAGCTTTTTGAATAATTCATTCATGTGAAGTGGAGGTATCCCTGCCGTTAATTTTATAGCCTCCATTCTGCATGAATTCATTATTGCTTTATTATGAACAATGTTCATTTAGCATTGCCCATAAAAATTATTAAAGTGGAGGCTTTATTATGAAACGGAAAAACACAACCTTACTGCTGGCCCTGTTTCTTCTAGGAATCTTTATGGGGGCCATCGACACCGGTATCGTTTCGCCGGCAAGGGAACTGATCCAAAACAGCTTCGGGGTGGATCGAAGCATAGGCACCTGGATGATCACCCTTTATACACTGGTCTATGCAATCTCCATGCCCATCGTCAGTAAAATGGCGGATAAATACGGCTATAAGAAAGTGTACATCTTCGGCATTGCCACCTTTGGAATCGGTTCCTTATTTTGCGGTCTTGCCAACTTCTACGGCACTTTCGCCTTTTTCCTCCTGGCACGTGCCATCCAGGCCATCGGAGCAGGAGGCATCATGCCGATTGCCAATGCGGTTATCGGTAACAGCTTCCCGGAGGAAAAACGAGGAATGGCTCTGGGAATGGTGGGGATGATTTACGGTGTAGGAAACATTCTGGGACCTACCTTGGGAAGCAGTATTATTGATATCGCGGGCTCCAGTCATTGGGGATGGATCTTCTTTATCAATGTACCCATCAGCATCGCTATCATTTTACTCAGTGCAAGGATGGAAAATACAACCGCTGCTGTGCAAAAACCCATGGACTTGCCTGGATCTGTCGTACTGGCCGGTGTCATTGGGAGCTTGATGTACGCCTTAACCAATCTGGATTTCTTTCACTTTACCGACAGTATAAAAACCACGGAAGTGTACCCTTTCCTGTTGAGTTTTGTAATATTGACACCGGTTCTACTGTTTGTTGAAAAGAGGGCCAAAGATCCGATCCTGAATATGAAGTACTTTAAGGACAGGCAAATGTTGATGATTCTCATCATTTCCTTTATCGTGGGTATTGGCATGATGGGAATGGTGTTTGTTCCGCAGTTTTCGGAAAACGTCCTGAAGATAAAAGCCGGAAGTGGTGGCTATCTGGTCACTTTACTCGCAGTATTTTCCGGTATCGCAGCTCCCTTCAGCGGCAAATTGATTGATAAAAAAGGTGCCCGCTTTGTTCTGGCCCTCGGCTTTCTCTTTACCATCACAGGTGCATTATTCCTCGGATACGTAACCACAAAATCTCTGACTTTTATCAGCGTCTTCATCGGGCTGGCGCTTATGGGATTGGGCGTCGGTTTCACCATGGGAGCTCCACTGAATTACCTGGTGCTTCAAACGGTCCCGAAGGAGGAAAGCGCCTCAGGGCTCGCCACTATGTCACTGGTTCGGTCCATCGGTCTGGCTATATCCCCCAGTGTTATGATTGGATTTATCGTGGATGCCGCCAAAGGACTTCAACCTAAACTTATGGAAACCCTTCAGACAGGCCTGGCAGCTTCCATGCCCAAGGGAATGTCCATACCCACTGCTGCTTCCGGAGGAGGAAATGCAGAAGCCTTTAAAGCATTGCAGAATGCGGATGTAACCACGATTGTGGATATGCTGAAAGAAGCTGTGGGTAGCGTGGTGCCGGCCCAGGCAAAACCCATGATCGCAAAAGCCCTGGATTCCGTTAGTGATGCTATCGTTACCACCTTCCAATCCGCCATGAATACCGGCTATACGCATATGTATGTAGCCGCTGCCATTATTGCAGCTTGTGGCCTTGTGGCTACTTTGCTGCTGCGGAAAAAGGATATGAAAGTTCCTACAGAGACTGTTTAACACTTTGCAAATGAATAAGAAGTGTACTAAAACAAATGGGTTCTCCAGATTTCTGGAGAACCCATTTGTTTTAGTATATGTATTCAATTCAAACTAATGCTCTGCTACCGCATCATCCTTATTTTCATCCTGCTTTTTGATTTTGAAAATTCCATACGCTATAGTTAAAAGAGCAAGTGTCCAAGGGACGATGATTCCAACGGTATGGTTGATATGGGACACCAGAAGCCTGTCCTCCAATATCATAGCCACAGCCGTATGCATTAGAATCGCGCCTCCGATATAAATGGTAATTTTATATTTCCGCATCAAAAGGGCTACATACTGGCTTCCAAAGAATATGATCGGAATGTTCAGTATGATTCCGAAAGCGATAAGGCCGATACTGCCATGAGCGGTTCCCGCGATGGCAAGAACATTGTCCAGGCTCATACTGATGTCTGCTATGATGATACTGGCCACAGCTTTCCAGAAGTTTCCCGCTGACTTGACGTGATGTCCTTCTCCTTCGCTCTCATCTCCCTGATTGATCAAATCCCATGTAATTTTTAAGAGCAGCAATCCGCCCACCAATTTGATCGGAAGCCATTCTACCTGCATTATAATTGTTACAATAGAGGCAAAGAAAATACGCAGCCCTATGGCCCCTGACACACCAACAATACTGGCGGTTTTAGCCTGCTTCGGTTCAAGGTTCCGTATCGCTAAGGCAATAACTCCCACGTTATCTCCTGAAAGAACAATGTCCAGCAGTGTTATTTGCAGCGCTGCCATTATAAAGATCATGACCTCATTCATATACATTCTCCTTTGGTATTAAGTCTATCCCCTATTGTACTCCTATTTTACGGATATTTCTACAGTCTTCTCCTTTTTTCTTCATTACAATAATATGCCGGCCTTAAATTTACTCGTTCTTCCTTGCAAATAGGTTACTTTAAGGCGGCCTTCTTTCTTCCTGTATCGCTGACTTATCCTCATTATATAATACGACTGGTAACTATTGATTTGGATTATGCCTGCTATGCCGCCATTGGCTGCTTAGCTTCTAATAAATTTGAAGTACTCGATTCCCCACTCATACATTTTATCAATAACAGGCAAAATTTTCTTACCCATATCCGTTAATGAATACTCTACTTTGGGAGGCACAACTTTATAAACTTCTCTATGCACAAGCCCGTCCTGTTCGAGTTCTCTTAACTGTTGAGTTAAATAGCCTTGCCTGATGTCCGGTATTATTCTCTGTATTTCATTGAATCGCTTAACTTCATCTTTTAAAATATACAGTATTACAAGTTTCCATTTACCCTGCAGCACATTTTGTGTGATACCTACAGGGCATCTAATCTCCAATAATTCCTTTCTTACTTCCATTCCTACTCCCTCCATAGTACGATTTTTAGTACTACGTACAAAAAATCATCGTACTTGTTCAAAATGACTTCATATCCTATTATTATATTGAATTGCATGTAATTTATCAAATTTTAAAAAATTGTTTGGGAAGCAACAAAGCAATAACTATTTAGGTTTAGGAAACCATTAGAATTGGAGTGTTAGAAATGGAAGAAATCCTACGTTTTTTAGAAAAGAATTATAGCGGCGCATTGGCAACCATTGATAACGGCAAGCCAAAAGTAAGGCCCTTTGGGTTAATTATGGAGGAGAAGGGCAAATTCTACTTTTGTACAGCGAATACCAAGGAAGTATATAAGCAATTGATAAAGACTCCTTTTATAGAATTTACAGCTACATCACAGGATATGGCAACCATTCGATTATCCGGTGAAATTGCTTTCACTACGGATATCAGTATCAAAAAAAGAGTGCTTGAAAAGTTTGAAAGTGTGCGAGCCTTATATAAATCTGCGGACAACCCTGTTTTTGAAGTGTTTTATATTGAACATGGAGAGGCGGTTATGTCCGACTTTTCCGGTCGGCCACCGCGAAAAGTCTGCTTTTAGTCATACTATTTATAATTAAAAGTCATAGGATATAAAGTTAGATACCTGATAGTGTCCATCGATGGGCACTATCAGGTATTTATGATACAGTTCACCGTAACGCTCTGCTGCTAAAGCCATCTCTGATAAGGCGCTTTTATGGAATTCCCCTGTTACCTATGTCCCATAGGATTTATGCATTCGCAAGGAACCTTCGTTTGACACAATCCACACCCTGATCCCAGCTTTGTAATCCCGCCATAGGACTCGGCTAATTTTTTCGATTTATCTCCGTAAACAAAATTCAAGCATTTTTTCTTATCATGTCCATCTTCAGATATTGCATCAACGGGACATCTTTTAATACAAGCTCCGCAAATACCTTTACTATATAACAAACAGTTTTCCGTATGCTTTTTAGCTTCTCTGGCATCTGGTATAAGTTTCAACTCGGTTACAAATGAGATCAGCCTTATGGCTATTCCTTTTTCAGTAATAAACCCGTCATTTATTCCAAAGGTTCCAAGTCCGGCTGCATAGGCCACATGACGTTCCGACCAGTTTGAACTGAGTCCTGACGCTGTGCCATAAATTTTAAACCATTCGGTTTGCGAAGGCGCTACCGTTTTATGTCCTCTTTGGTTTAAAAAATTTTCCATGTACCCGGCAAGTCCCCTAAGAAATACCTCATCGCCAAAAGTGCGAAGCAATGCCCATTCCTTTGATGCATTTTCCTTTTGTTCCCGATTGCTTTTTCTGATTTTTTCATTTATTGGGAGCACTACACTAACCACGGTTCCCCCAGAATAGATGTCTTCCCCAAAAGCTATTTCGTAGGCTTCACCTGGCGTTAAATGATCAGGACCGATTATTTCCTTGTACTCCTTAAACAACGGATCCTCTGCAGACGCAAACTTTATAATAGGTTCATCATAATAATGGTCGTTTGTTTCTTCACACCAATTTTCTTTGCTTTCCTGTACGTACTTTTTAATTTCATCCATTATTAAATTTTTCATTGCTCTACCTCCGTCACTTTCATGTTAAATTTATAAATTTGGTTATCTAGTACTAAATACACATCAAATTCGTGTATATGCACGATTAGATTAAAAAATTAAGGCCTGAGTGCCTCAATTTTAGCAAGCAATCCTGTCAAAGTACTCAAATCTTCCTTGCCTAAATATTGCTCAATAAAGCTTTGTGCTTCTACCCAAAGAAGTTCTGCTTCATTAAATGCTTTAAGCCCCGCTTCCGTCAGTTTTAATTGACGATTTCGAGTTCCCTTCACTGCAACATCTGTAACAAGCCCCTTTTCTTCCATAGGCTTAAGGTTCCGCACAAGCGTGGTTCTATCCAGCCGCATTTCAAGGGCCAGGTCACTCACATTTATAGGCTGCTGCTGTTTTATATGCTTGAGTAATGAAAATTGACCTAACTTTAATCCACCGGGTGCAAGACTTTCATCGTAGATTTCAGTAATTGCTTGTGAAGCCCGCCGCAAGTTAAGGCAATTACATATTGACGGCTTTTTCTTATAAATTTTTCTATCCATAGTATCACCTTATCTCTCATTAGTGTATATACACTATATTGATAATATAACACAGTTGCATTCTTGTCAAGCCCCTGCCACAAGGATAATTTTATATAATACCTTAGTCATACACTTTTTTGCTCTACCTGTATTCGGTTATCAAATTGCGTCTTCTCTATACAAGAGCACGAAGAAATACATAACTTAATTTATTGAAATTTCAAGTTTTGCTCGATAAAGTTCACACGTGAACCTCATTTGTGATACGTCTCGCCGTATCACTCGACAACTAAACTATCAAATATATGAAATCAGGATTGCCTGTTAAAGATATTACTATTGTTCAACTACGTATTTTTTATCTTTATTAAGCCATTTAAGCAAGAGGTATTTTATGATTATCAAATAGGTTAAACATATCATACATAACCACGCAAACCAGTCGCCAAGTACTGAGTAGACAGTTTTTATTCCCTTTATCGGTACATGGGATACCATAACTCTGTCTTGTGTATTGAAATAATCCATTGACGATATTACGTTACCGTAATAGTCAGTAGATAATGATAGACCAAGTTGTGTTTGGCGAACAATACTAAAACCATTTTCAATAGCCCTGAATACTGCCATTCTTGTGTGCATTGGGTCTATTTCTTTCCAATCGGATGCCGGAACAAGCATTATATCTATTCCTTGTTTTCCTGCTTGACTTACAAACGAAGGAAAATCCATATCATAGCAAATTGCACTTCCAATCCTTCCATAAGGTGTATCAATAAATTTTATAATGCCATCCCCTTTTACAATCCATGCTTTTTCATTAGGTGTTGGCTTTGATTTTAAGTATGTGTATTCTTCTTTACCATTTGAGTCGATAAAAACAGTTTTATTTTCACTTTTTTGCTGACCTGGTGTTATTGTATTTACCCCCATCAAAATATAGACATTATTCTGTTTTGCTATATCACTGACTTTTTGTATTAATTTTGATTCATCTTCTTTAAACACGAGAGCATTTGATTCATGCCACATTATGATTTTGCTTCCAGCTTTAGCTTCCGCTTCAGTAAGCCTAATCAATTCATCATGTAGACTATTTAGCTTATCTTTTACCGTATCAATTTTATTTTTGGGATAGTTTATATTCATTTGAATTGGATCTACATCTTCCCAAAGATATTTATGGGGTACACTAACCGAGGCAATTCTAACAGTTAAATTCTCTTGGTTTAATACATTGCTCCTTAGCCCTCCCATTGTTAAAACAATTATAAAAACAGAGCTAAATACAATTATTCCGGTTTTAGTTTTACTTATTTCCAAATTGTTCTCCCAAATCCAGTTAGTAAATGAATAAAACCAATATAATAAAAAGCTTATGCCCCATATACCTGTGACAGATACTACTTGCATTAATGGAATATTACCAAACTGAGTATAGGCAAATGAACCCCATGTTGCATAAGGATTTATTAGAGAAAATAGAAATTCGAATGTTACTCCTGCTAATGGAAGCACAAGTGTAGAGATAAATCCATTAATTTTATCTGAACATACTTTATCAATAACAAACGGGATTATGAAAACAACCGCAATCCCAGACAAAACTACATATTCAAGAAAACCGCTTATGTGTGTTACTCCCTTGAATGATATAAATGAGCACATGATTATTGCAAATAATGGGATTCCTATACTTTTTACACCCTTTTGAATTCTATAAAATCTTACAATAAAAACTGGAGCAATCCATGTGGTAAAAGGTATAATCCACTTTCCATTACTGAAAGCAAATAAAGAAATACCTAACACAATCCAAATATAGGGGAATAGTAAATCCTTGAAGCTTAAATACCTTTTCAACTTCAACCTCCACAATTTTCATTTATTGCCATAATCATAAATTATATCAATAATGTTCACATGCGAAACTTATTTATGGTAAACTTCACCATTCATAATCTTAAATGCTCGGAATAACTGCTCCAGTAGGATCAGCCGGGCTAACTGATGGGGAAAGGTCAGGCTGGACATGGAGAACCGGTAATCAGCACTCTTCAAAAGGTCCGCGTCCAATCCTAAAGAGCCCCCGATCACAAAAGTGATATGAGAACTTCCGGTTACAAAAAAGGATTGCAATTTAGCTGCAAACCCCTCCGAATCCGGCTTTTCCCCTTTGACATCCAGTATAACCAGCGTAGATCCTGTCTTTACTTTCTTCAGAATTCGCTCCGCTTCCTTTTTCTTTATCTGCAGCTCCTGTGCCGGGCTGCTATTCTCCGGCGCCTGCTCGTCCTCTACTTCCGTAATCTCCAAATCACAAAACCGCGAAAGTCTTTTGCTATACTCCGCAATTCCGTCCTTAAGATACTTCTCCCTTAATTTTCCGACAGTAACTATACTAACCTTCATTTTTACCTCCGTATTGGAAAATGCGTTCCTAGTTCCTGGTTGCTGGCTCCTGGTAGCTTCACAAAAGCCTTAGACCCTCTTTCTTGTAATAACAAGGAACTGAGAACCAGCAACGCGTTTCTCCCTTCCCCACAGCTACAAACAGATCATCCTGCCGGCTCCATGTCGCAGCGCCACCTCTAGTGTTACATCCGTTCCCACATTAATTTTTTTCTCCGTGAGCGCATTTAATACCGTCTGGTATGCCAGTTCAGGAAAATTATTTTCCTTGCTCAGGTGACCCAGCAGGAACTGCCTAGTTCCCTTTTCCGCCAGATAGGCAATGACTTTTCCTGCCATTTCATTGGATAAGTGCCCGTGGTCTCCCATGATCCGTTTCTTCAAGTGCCAGGGGTAGGGCCCTACCTTCAGCATCTCTATATCATGGTTGGATTCCAGCAACAAAACATCACTATCCTCCAATTCCTTCAAAAGCGCTTTATTCATGTGCCCGATATCCGTGGCACTGGTGATCTTTTTACCGCCGGAAAAAAAGCTGTATCCCACGGGCTCGCTGGCGTCATGAGGTATGGAAAAGGGTTTAACGCAAAGGGAGCCGATGTTAATCTCTGCTCCTGTAGTAAAGCACAGCTTGTTTTTGATGGTTACAGGTCCGATTTCATATTCCATGGAAGCCCAGGTCTTTTCATTGGCGAAAATGGGTATGTCAAACTTCCGGGAGAGAATCCCGATGCCCCGGGTATGATCACTATGCTCATGAGTAACTAAAATAGCGCTTATCTCCGCAGGATTTTCCCCTATGGAAGTAAGCGCTTCAATTATTTTCTTCCCGCTTAGACCTGCATCAATCAGTATTTTAGTATTCTCATCGCCTACAAAAATACAATTTCCGCTGCTTCCGCTATATAAACTACAGAATTTTATCATCGGTTTACCCCTTCATTACCCGTTACCAGTTGAGGCCATAGGCTCTCGGAATCCTCATGCCTATGATCCGTCAACTGCTCCTGAAAAATCACGCAGGGTTTATTCTGCTACTTCCCGGTTACCCTGCTGTAATTCTTTCTACTTCTGCTCCCAGGCCTTTCAGCTTGGCTTCCAAATCTTCATACCCTCTGTCTATGTACTGTATATTATAGATTTCGCTAGGTCCTCTCGCTACGAGAGCCGCTATAATCATCGCTGCTCCGGCTCGCAGGTCAGAGGCTTTTATCGGTGCACCTGTAAGCTCCTTAACCCCTTCAACCACTGCGGTCCTGCCTTCTACCCTGATTCTGGCTCCCATTCGCTTCAGCTCGTCCACGTACTGGAAACGCAGGTCCCAAATCCCTTCAGAAATGGTGCTTGTCCCTTCAGCGAGGCACAATAGAACTGTTGCCTGCGGATGCAGGTCTGTGGGAAAGCCCGGATACGGCAATGTTTTAATATTCGCTTTATAAATCCGATCTCTTCCGGTAACCCGGATACTGTCTTCAAATTCCTCGACTTTTACATTCATTTCAATGAGTTTCGCCGTTAGGGATTCCATATGCTTCGGAATCACATTTTTCACCAGCACATCTCCGCGGGTGGCGGCTGCCGCAATCATATAGGTTCCCGCCTCAATCTGGTCCGGAATGATGCTGTGAGTAATTCCGCCATGTATGGCTTCTACCCCTTTGATTTTTATGACATCAGTCCCTGCACCTTTTATATTGGCCCCCATGGCATTAAGGAAGTTTGCTACATCCACGACATGAGGCTCCTTGGCAGCATTTTCAATCACCGTAACCCCTTCTGCCTTAATGGCTGCAAGCATAAGGTTGATGGTCGCTCCTACGCTTACCACGTCCAGGTAGATGGCACAACCCTTGAGCTTGTCCGCCTGAATCTTGACCAGTCCATGCTCGATCTCCACTTTTGCCCCAAGCGCTTCAAAACCTTTAATGTGCTGATCGATGGGTCTGAACCCGAAATCACACCCCCCGGGAAACGAAACTTCCGCTTTTTTGAACCTTGTCAGCAGCGCTCCCAGTAAGTAATAGGATGCTCTCATGCTTTGGACCATTTCATATGTCGCAATATGAGAGTTTACATTCCGTGAATCAATTATCAATGTATTTTTATCTTCATTTTCAACAGTCGCCCCGAGTTGCCGTAGTATGTCTTTAAGTAACCTAACGTCTTTTATGTTAGGAACATTTTCAATCCTGCAAATTCCATCTACCATCAGTGCAGCCGGAATGACTGCCACGGCGGCGTTTTTCGCGCCACTTATGTTTACTTCACCCTGTAGTGGCTTTTGCCCGTTTATAACCAGTTTCTCCAAACAAAATACACCATCTTTCCTGTAAGTTGCTTTTTCCATTTTTATGTTAACAATGCTGAACATAATCCCACATTATTATACCACCTTATTTGGCTAAATTATATAGTTAACAAAAAAAAGTAGAAAAAAATTAGTTTCCATCTTATGGCTACCCTATAATTGCATCAAAGTATTCGGGCTTGCGATCCTTTGTTTTGATACGCCATACTGGGGCTGCATAAAAAGTTTTCATATCTTTATCCAGTATATCCATATTATATCCGATATCTATGCCCGTAATAACCGTATTGGGTAAATTACCATAACTTGTCAGGAGTATCTTGTAGGCGGGTATTACCTTTTGGGCATCTCTGCTTATGCCCACAGGCTTTTTTATACTGCAGGCCAGTTCTTTTACTCCAGATTCCGTAACAACTGCAGTCATTGTGTTGCTAAAAATATAGAGTCCCTGGTATTTGTGTACAAATACCAGTTTTATCGATCCGTCGCTTAGTTGATCATAGGAGTCCAGGACAAACTCCGCTTCACTGATTCCGATATCGCTGATGAACTTTCTAATGCGTTTTTCCAGGGATTTTTTTTGGGTAACGTCCCACTTTTCCTGTGGATTGCTATCTCTATAGGTAAAAGCAGCATTGTCCTCCATGGTAAATTCTTTGTTTTGGTTCGCAATCCGTTGGCCGCTTTTCAGTTCCGACGGCAGTGCAACTTTGCTGCCTATTAGTTTGGCCGCTGCTCTTTGCATGTTAAAGTATGCTTCATCATTAATCTCAATCTTACCCATTGCCCCAGTAAAGGAAGGAATTTTGCTCTCCAGGCGAATGTTCTTGCTTTGCAGGATGCTCTCGGTAATAGCAATGGCTTCTTTGGAATTATTTTGTGACAGTGCATTCAAGCTGATATTCCCCAGCAGGAAGATATTAAGAATAAGAAAAACAATGATTAATATGTTTTTAGCCTTTCCCCAATCCATTGTTACTCTCCTTTTTTCACCGTCAGTTTTACCGGATACCGTGCATTTGTATCGGTAAATATAAACCATACCGGTTCCACTTTCGCATTCCTTGTATCTTGCTGCACTTCGTAGCCCAAGGTTGCATCTTTCAGGTAAAAGCTCTTGTCGTCTTTTAATTCCGGATAATCGATAAAAGTTTTATCCATAAGGTCTACAAAGTTCACTCCATACTGCTTTTTCTCCTTGGCCGGCTCCAGGTTCCTGAGAATCCACCAACAGCTAATAACCTTCTTGTTACTGGCCTCTATGGTTATTGCATTTTTCAAGGTATTTTGCTCTGCCCCCTGGGCCTGATAGTTGAATACAACAGGCAGTCCCCCAACTTTATAATCGAAAGTGATGCGGACCCTGTCCTTTTCCCCTTGTATGCCGGAAATGTATAAATCGGCATTGGCAGACAGCAGTTTCATTCGGTCCAGAAATTCCAGTGCTGTTTTTACAGCCTGGCTTTCATCCGGCTTTTCGGTCTCTGTCGTATAGGAAAGGTTCTTATATTCCAATAAACCGCTATCATAGAGTTTGTATATATTGTTCAGATTCTTTAATGTAGCCGTACCCGATCTATCCATGGATACATCATAGCTATCCTTCTCGCTGCCGAGGATGGATTCAAATTTCTTTTCAATCTCTGAAGCTTTTTGTCCGCTTTTTATCGTAAAGTTCTCCGGTATCGTGCAGTTTATGCTCTGAATCGGCTCAAATTTGCTGCCATCCCATATAATCGGAATATCCTTTTGTGCCTGATAGCGCATCGTATTCTTCGTATCTGCAATAACGGTATAACTTCGAAGGCCATTGCTCTCACTGCGTTTATAGAGCTTAGCTACAATTTCATTATATTGGTCCTTTTTTAAATCTTTAGCCACTATGACATAGTTCTGTAATTTTGAATTTCCGTCCAAGATATAGACGGAAAAAGAATTGTTGTTAATATCATCCGGGGATACCAGCATTTTTAATACACCGTTGACTTCATCGGCCTTAGAACCCTTTGTATTAAGAAAATAGGAAAGCACCCCAGGCTTCAAGGGAGTTTTAAACTCATAAAAGATTCCCTTCCTTACCGCCAGGTCCTCCCAGTCCTTTACATCCTTATCCGGAGCATTGCTGATAATATTTTCCGAGTTGAGTATGCACTCCAGGTAATACTTCCCTTCGCCCCACAAGCGAGAATATTCATCCTGAGTATCGCTATTTTTAGTCAACACCCAATGAGGCTCATCCATTCCCGCCGAAACTACAAGGCGATACGGTTCGAAGGCGTCCTCTCTGATCTTCTCCATGGGATCTTCAGCTTTAGCATATCCAATTCTGCCAATAGCCTCTAAAAAATTAAAAGGAAACCCGGGACCCTGATAGTCCCAAAGGATTCCCGCTTGAATCAAACTTAAAAATATTAAGCTAAAAAGTATGTACGTTTTAAATTTCTCTTTAAGCATCGGTTATTCCAACCCCAGCAAACTTTCTTTGTTCCTCTGACTAATTAAAAACATCTGTAAATTTCATAACACTATTTACCAGCTTTTGAAAATATCCTTAAAGTTCATAGCACCATTTACCAACTTGCTCTTCAGATCTTCCTTAAGAAGGATGATGGTAAACTTCTCAACCTGACGGTTTTCCGTGTCGGAATTCTTGTAGGCAACAACCTGTATTTTGTTAGCTCCAGTGTATTTGAGGTTCACTTCTTTCATAAACATGCCGGAACTTCCGATACTCCAGCTTGTTTCTCCTTCCGTGTTGGCATAAGGGACATAATCCCCCAGATCGTTATCGTACACGGAGAGTTCTACGGTAATACCCTCATTGGCCGTATTTCCACAGATTACATAGGATTTTTTAAATGTAGATTCTTCTTCTCCCTCAGGCCTTGTAATGTTAATCAGGTGTGGCCCTGCAGCAAAGCTTGTTACTCCCATAGCTGCTATTAAAGCAATACAAATTAGTGCAGTAAATAATTTTTTCATCATCGTGGCACCCCAAACCCCAAATTAAGAATTCCCTACCCAATTTACAATGGGCAATAAATATTTTTCTCCTGTTTCTCTAAAATAATCATACCATATTTTGTGTTACAATTCCATTACATGCCATTTAAAATAAAATTACAGGGTGGGGAAAATGCAAAAGGCGTTCCTAGTTGCTAGTTACAGGTTCCTAGTTTTTAAAAGCCTTCGGCTTTCAGTTCTTTTACCAGGAACCGGTAACCAGGAACCAGCAACGCCTTTTATTTATTGCTCTCCCACAGGCAGCTTCACAATCAACTCCGTGCCTTTGCCCAACTCACTATTTATAGTAAGGGTGCCTCCATGGGCTTCTACAATTTCCTTTGCTATGGCAAGACCAAGGCCTGTACCGCCCATTTCCCTCGAACGTGCTTTATCCACCCGGTAAAACCTCTCAAAGATCCTTGGCAGATCTTCCTTTGGAATACCGATTCCGGTATCGGAAACCTTCATATAGACCTCACTGTAAAGCTTACCGATATATACAGTGATTTTGCCGCCTTTCGGAGTATATTTGATAGCGTTGCTCAGGAGGTTGATGATCACCTGCTCTACGCGGTCAGGGTCTGCGTGGATTTCCGGAATTTCTCCGATAACAAAGCTTTCCAGAACATGCGCTTTCCCCGAAGCCTCCAACTGCATTTTCTCCACACAAGTACGCACAAGAGCTGCAAAGTCGATTTTACACATATTCCACTGCATTTGCTGGTTATCCAGCCTGGACAACTGCAGCAAATCCTTTACCAGACGGGTCATCCGGTCAGCCTCTGAATTGATAACGGTCAGGAACCGTTCCGTGGTCTCCCGGTCCTCCAGGGCTCCATCCTGCAAGGTTTCCGTGTAGCTCTTTATAGAGGTCAATGGTGTTTTCAGTTCATGGGATACATTAGCAACAAACTCTCTCCGCATATTTTCCAGCTTTTGCTGTTCCGTAATATCCTGCAATACTGCAATGATCCCTTCAGGCTTTTTATCCTCATCGGTAATGAGAGCAAAGTATATCCGCAGAAACCGCTCATTCGCCCGAAAGCTTTTTTCCTTTACGCTGGAGGTCTCGAAAATAATAATTTCCTCCATGTCGATTCCCAGATTATATCTTTCGGAGAATTCATTAAAATCACAATCCAGTTTCGCATGATCCGTCCCCAGCATTTCTCCCGCTGCCGGGTTGGAGTGAATCATCTCTCCCTTCAGATTGAAGGCGACTACCCCATCCGTCATATAATTCAAAATGGTTTCGATCTTGTTCTTCTCACTGGAGATCTCTGCAAGGGTATTTTTTAATGCTCTGGCCATATTATTAAAGGTGACGGTCAGTTTTCCGATTTCATCCTCGGACTTCACTTCCAGCACCTGCTCAAACTCACCTTTTGCTATTTTATTGGCTTTGTGCATGATATTTACAATGGGTACTGTAATGGTCTTTGACAGCATATACCCGATGATAAGAGAAGCCACAATGGACAGCATAAGACTATTGACAATAATCCTGTTAAAATCAGCAATCGTCTGGCGCCAGGCCTCCTGATCGTACCGGAAATACAACACCACATAGTCACCATCAGTGAGAACCATTTTGCTCGCGTAATCGAAAAAAACACTGGATTCCGTACGGGTCAATTTCCCTTTATCTCCACTGTCTACCTTATTGGCCAGAACATCCAGCAGATTTTGCGAGGAAAGGATTTCATTCTGGTATTGCGCTGCATTTTCATATTTTGCACCTGTTGCGTATTTGATTTCTCCGTTTTTTGCTACGATGGCAAAGCTTTTATACTCTTCGTTAATGCGGAAATAGTGGTAGGGAACTTTGTCTTCCGTAAATTCTGTTTCCAATTGCTCGTAGGTATAGCTTCTCCCGTCGCTCCACCTGGAAAACCCATAATCCACGCCCTGCTTGAAGTTTTTATAGTAGATATTTTCAACCTGGCTATTTAAATAGATCCCCACGAACATCATCAAGGAGATGGTAATAGCAATAATAATAATTACCAATCTCCATTGTAGACTTTTTAGAAACATATCGTACCCTCTTTATAAAAAAATCGTTCCTGGCTGTTGGTTCCCAGTTGCTATATGAACCTTCACCAAATCCCTTCGGGCTTTTATGTACCGGCAAACTAGGAACCACGAACCAGCAACGCCTTTAAAATCAACCCGCTTTATTAAAATAGTACCCCACACCTCTTTTGGTCATTATAAATTCCGGGTTTGCAGGGTCTCTCTCCAGTTTCTCGCGCAATCTTCGTACGGTAACATCCACGGTTCGCACATCTCCGTAATATTCATAGCCCCATACCTTTTCCAGGAGGGTTTCCCGTGTAAATATCTGTCCCTGCTGCATAGCCAGAAATTTGACTAATTCAAACTCCCTGAGGGTCAGTTCGATGACAATTCCATCCCTCTTTACCTCATAGCGCTCAGCATCGATATGCAGGCTGTTGAACTTCATGGTATTCGTTGTACTGTTCTGGGTGGCTTCCTCAAGAGTACTTCTTCGTAGATTTGCCTTAACTCTGGCCATGAGCTCTCTTGGGCTGAAAGGCTTGGTTATATAATCATCCGCACCCAGCTCCAAGCCCAGCACCTTATCCACTTCCTCTTCCTTTGCCGTCAGCATAAGAATCGGTATGGAAAGTGTTTGCCTGATTTTTTTACATACAGAAAATCCATCCATTTTGGGAAGCATGATATCCAGCAAGATCAAGTCCGGTTTATGGCTCAACGCCATCTCCACACCCTGCTCTCCGTCATAGGCTTCTATGGTTGTGAAGCCTTCTTTCTTCAGGTTAAATTTCAGAATGTCGACGATATTCCTTTCATCATCGACGATAAGAATCTTTTTACTACTCAAAAAATACACCCCTTATACGGTTGCTGCTTCCGACCGATTTGAGATCGGAATCTATGAACTTAACATGGCCCCATATTATTATATCATTAAGTTGCCACTTTGGAAAATCTATTTTAATACAATGCAATAACTTTGTTACATTTATGGTAAATGCATACAGATTAAATTGGAAGCTTATTAGCACAAAAGCCGCTAATTAAATATAATTAACGGCTTTTCATTACAATTCTCTAACAATTTTAAATCTCAGTTCCAGCTTAAATATTTAGTGCCCTGTCATACTCCTTTAAATTCTTTGCAAACTCCTTCCGGTATACATTATTACCGGTAAATACAACCTTCAATGTCTGGAATATGAGCTTTATATCCAGCAGCAGCGAATAGTTTTTTATGTAGATCAGATCATACCGCAGCTTGTCCTCGGGAGAGGTATCATAGTTGCCCAGTATCTGGGCAAAGCCTGTAATTCCAGCCTTTACAGCACTTCTCTGGTTATACCCGGGAATGTCCTTTGCAAACTGGTCTACAAAGAAAGGACGTTCCGACCGGGGACCCACAATGCTCATGTCTCCCATAAGTACGTTAAACAACTGGGGCAATTCGTCAATTCTGTATTTTCGAAGTATGCGCCCCAGAGAAGTTACCCTCGGATCATTTCCACCGGATATCACCGGCCCTGTCAGGGCCTCCGCATCTACACGCATGGTCCTGAATTTGTATATGTTATATAACCTGCTGTTGATGGTTACTCTCTCCTGGGCATAGACCACAGGGCCCGGAGATGTAAACTTCACCAGTAAGGCGGTTACAAGCATGATGGGTGTTGTAATTACGATGCCCACTACGGACAGGACGATATCAAAGAGTCTTTTAAAGAATTTCTGTTCTACTGTCAATCCGATGCCGTCAATCATAAAGGCAGGCATGTCCTCAAACTGTACCATTCGTGCTTTCAGCATGGAGATTTCGAAGAGTTGAGGTACTACGTACACCACCCGTTTGCTGGTGATGCAGTAGGAAATGATTTTCATCTTGTATTCGTCCGGTACGCCAGGACAGATAAGTACTTCGCTGACGCTTTTTATTTTGCTCATGATGTCGTCGATGTCAGTCGCTGCGCACACATATTTGACCTGGAAGTTCATGGTGTCCATGGAGCTATTGACCTTATAGAGAATCTCGTCCATGTCCTCTGGATTTCCTACTACCATGAGGCTCGCCCGGTCGGTGATGTATTTTTTTATTTTCAGGATGAAGGCCTTCCACAGGACCAGTAATATGAATTGGATTACCGGCGCGATCAGGAGTACACTTCGAGGGAAGGAGAAGCCTTGTTTGAAGTAGGTGATGGCCACGGTGGTGATTCCTTGGAGAACCACTACGAATACAATGGAGATGATGGCATCGTAGAGGGTTTTGCGGTAGAATTTTAACAGGCCGTAGATGTCGAAATACACCAGGGCCGAGATGGTGATGAAGGGCATAGCCTCTACGTAGGGATTAAAGTTGAAGTCCGGCAGATTTAGACGGAATTTGATTAGGAAGGCCAAGATGTAGGCTACGTTGATAAGCGCTAAATCTACTAAAACTATTGCTACTTTATAAAATTTTTCTAGTCTTTTCAATACCCCTGCCATGTCGACACCTCACAATTGCTACTACCCTTTTATTTTATCAAAGCTATATTACTGAAACTATCTATTTCCAATTATACCTCAAAATTATTATATTTTCAAAATCCAATGTTTCAGGTTATCGCCTAATCTTCTGGGCCGAAAATACATATTTGTGTTTCTTAAAGTAATATAGTAATCCTATCAAATGTGAAAAATTTATTTTACTGAAGAATTTCTTTTTTGAAATTCTCTGCGTATCATGTACTATTATACTTTTTGCTGCTAGTAGTATTTTTCCTCCGTTTTCCCGAACTCTGGCACAGTAATCAACATCCTCTGGGGCATAGAAGATTTTTTCATCTAGATATCCTATGCTCTCCAAGATCTGCCGCTTCATCATCCAACATGCTGATATACCATAATCTACTTCATGTACATCCTTATCCGTACCAAAGTCATACTCTTCCATTCTCTGCCCGAGGCGATTAAAGACTTTGAATGGCATAGCCTTGCAAAGCTTAATAGGTATTGTAGGAAATTTTTTAACCGAAAGCTGGTATTCTCCACTTAAATCATACATCTGAGGTACTGCAATCATGCAGGAGATATCAGTTTCAAGGCATGCAACCAGATTCTCTATTGCTTCCTGATTCATAATCGTATCGGAATCCAGTATGCATATATAACTATAATTCGGGTCAGACTTTTTTAAACCCAGATTTCTGCTGTAAGTAGTTCCATAGTTTCTCGGCAATTCAATTAGCTTTACTTCCGGATATTCCTGCCTGATAATCTGAGGTGTACCATCAACAGAGCCGTTATCTATAACAATTGCCTCTATTGAGAAACCGGTAATATTTAGTACTGAATTCAGGCAATTCCGTATATACTTCTTTGAGTTCCAAGTTAAAATAATAAAACTGATACCATTCTTCACATCATTACTCCCGTGAGTTCTTTCCTACAACATCTTCATATGCTTCCACCGTTTTAATTGCACACTGTTTCCAGTTATATATCTTCGCCCGTTCCATTCCTTTAACCCTTAAGGACTCGTAAAATTGTTTATCATTGAGAAGTCGGACAATTGCGTTTCGAATATCGTTTTCCTCGTACGGATTCACATTGATCGCAGCATCTCCTGCAATCTCCTTCATCGAAGAAGTATCTGATGTTATAGTAGGCACTCCGCACGCCATTCCCTCAATAACAGGAATGCCAAAGCCTTCATAGATGGATACATATAAGAATATTTTTGCGCCTTTATATAGTACAGGCAAATCATCATCTTTTACAAAGCCAGTAAAGTGAATGTACTCTTCGAGATGGTTCTCCTGAATATATTTAAAAATTTCGTCATACATCCACCCCTTTTTGCCGCAAATCACAAGTTTATACTCCTTACGAATGCTTTCATCGAGCATATAGTACGCTTTTATGAGTCGTAAAATATTTTTTCTAGGTTCGATAGTCCCCACATACAGAAAATATTTTCCCTTTATACCGTAAGATTTTAGAAGATTCTCATCAACTGTGTGTTCTTCATAAAATCGCCAATCCACTCCTAGCGGGGATACATATATCTCTTTACCCTTAGGATTAGCATACTTTATAATATCGTCTTTCGTATTCTCCGATATAGCTAAAATCCCATCTGCTAATCTTGATGAAACTTTTATATATCCTTTGAACATTTCCCTTTTAAAGGAAGTATGCACTTCCGGCAATATGAAATAGGTCATATCATGAAATGTTGTAATTTTCGGAACTTTGCTTAAGTATGGCATAGTGAAATATGGAGAATGCAACAGAGTTACACCCAGTTTTTTTAGTCGCAAAGGAAATACAAATTGCTCCCATAAAATCCTTATATATGTTTTTCTTAGGATTTTACTATTTACAGGTACAGGATGGAAATTATTTGCATACAAATCAAATCCATCAATATCATCGTCTTGTATAAACAGATAGTACTGATTCCTTTCATCTACCTCCTGCAAAGCATGGACGAGGTTATAGAGATATCTGCCTATACCCGTCTTATTTTTAGGTGTAGATGTAAGGTCAATTGCTATTTTCATTAGATGTACTCCTTCATGTCCTGTTTCTTTAGTAATTCCACTATTTCCTTTACATCTTGGGCCTTATTCTTTGGGCATATAAGTATAGCATCATGGGTATCCGCGATAATAAGGTCCTCAACACCGATTGTAGCTATTAATCTATCATTACCGTATACAATAGAATTTTTCGTGCTTATCCCTAAATATTTGGCTTTAACAATATTTCCATTGTCGTCCGGTGGAAATATTGCTCCTAATGCATCCCAACTTCCTACATCATTCCACCCAAAATCACCTGGAACAACTAATACGTCATCGCTGCGTTCCAATATTCCATAGTCAATAGATATACTCTGAAGAGTTGGGTAGATACGTGAAATGTATTCCTCTTCCATAGGCGTTCCTATGTACTCATATACTTGCATCATGTTCTTATAAAGCCTTGGAAGATACCGCTCAAAGTTCTCTAATATAACAGAAACCTTCCAGCTAAACATACCACTGTTCCAGAGGTAATCCCCGGAATCAATGTACTTCTTCGCCTTCTCAAAAATAGGCTTTTCAACAAACTCAAGCACCTCAAAAGTATTTTCTGGCAAACTAATATTTACTCTCTTATCATAATTTATATACCCGTAGCCCGTTGCCGGAAAACCGGGCTTAATACCTATAGTAACAAGCTTATCCGTCTCCTCAGCAGCATCGCATGCTTTTGCTAAAATACTCCTAAACCCTTCCACATCAGTAAAATAATGATCAGAGGGTAGAACCACCATTATTGCTTCTCCATGTTTTTTTCTTATTGCAAGAGCAGCGTATAATATGCATGCAGCCGTATTTCTACCAACAGGCTCTTTAAGCACATTTTCCCTCGGAACCTTATCTAATAGAATGCTATTTAATAATTCTACTTGTGATTGATTAGTAACAATTACTGTATTTTCAGGCGGGATAACACTCTCATATCGTGTTATGGTATCATTCAACATTATGTCATTTCCGCTTAAGTTTATTAATTGTTTGGGTTTATTCTGCCGTGATAAAGGCCAGAATCGAGTTCCTCCACCGCCCGCAAGTATTACCGATATACGATTCATATCTCTTCATCCCCCTGTGCATAAAAAATCACACGACTTATTTTTTATTTTAACAAAAATTCTGTGGCTTGTCCAAAGCTTATACCAAGGAATGGTATATATCTAGCACAGTTTTAGCTGATTGTTCCCATGAGAACTTTTTGGCTTGTACTATCCCTTTCTTAGAATAATGCTTTCTAAGTTCGGTATCATTGATTAGTCGGCCCATCTCATTTGCCATTCGTTCAATATCCTTTGGCTCTACCTGAATTCCTGCGTCACCAACAACTTCTGGAAGAGAGGAAGAGTTGGATACAATTACAGGAGTACCGCAGGCCATTGCTTCCAACGGAGGCATCCCAAAACCTTCGTAAATACTAGGGAAAACAAACATTATGGCATTTGAAAGTACTACAGGAATGTCCCCTTCATCAATATATCCCGTAAATATAATTCGATCTTCAAGCTTTAGTTGCTGGACTAATGTGAAAATCTCATTATATTTCCATCCCTTACCTCCTGCAAGAACTAACTTAATATCTTGATTTTCGTTCGAAACGATTTTAAAAGCTTTAACCAGAGCAGGTATGTTTTTACGTGGTTCAAGGGTACCAAGGTATAGGATGTATTCTCTATCTATTCCGTATTTATTTATTAATATGTTTCTATCAGTTACCTCCGTTTTTGGATAAAAAACGCTTGTATCTGTTGCTGGATAAGCAATCTTGACTTTTTCATCTGGAACATTTAATAAGTCTACAATTTCCTCTTTGCTATTTTCCGAGATAGTAAGTATTATGTCAGCTGCTTGAGCAGAACGTTGTGTATTTTTGCTGAGCAAATCATAATTAGATTTATACATGGTTTCAGGGTATAGTTTATAAACCATGTCATAAATTGTCACGACGGTTTTACTTTTTATGTTTTTAGGAATAAAATAGTTGAAGAAGTGTGCAACCTGTGCATGTGAGTTAAATAGACTGTTATAGGGTATAAAGCTTAGGAGATCCTGATTTCTGATATATACTCCATTATGAAACCAAATACACTTGTTAATATTAAGAGTATCATGGCTTCTAAACAAATTGTTAATTTGCTGGTATGACTTTAGGTTACATAGGAAGTCGAATATATTTATCTCAAACTGATGCGCACTCCCTAAATTAATAATTTTATTAATTATATTGAATGCATACCACCCTATGCCTGTTTTGTAATTACTGCATAGGACCTGACCTTCAAATGATATTTTCATAAATCCTCCCAAAAGCCAATTATATGTCATTCTGCGAATAAAGAAAACTCTTAGGTTCAATTATTACGCTTATAGGTCTATTGATTGATCTATTTTGTAGTTTAGAAACTAATTAGTTTTTAATCGAGTATAGTTCTTATATGGAAAGCTGCATCTCTTATCCCTACTTTTTACAACTCATTTCTTGCTACCTTTTGTATCTAATAAATTAAGTAGCTTAGTGTTAATTTTAATTAAACAGATAAATAAATATGCTAATGTAAAAATAAAGAAATAGTATAGTGTAAACTTTATAAATGCTTCATTTCCAGTTACTTTTCCAACATTGCTTAATACATTGTATGTATAGTTAGTATTATTGGCTGAGTACAAATCAAGCTCCTTAGTTTTATTTCCGTCCTCAATAGTAACCTTACCAGACCAAGCATGAGATACAAAGCTTAACCTAATTTCTCTAGAAGCTCCAAACTCAAGAGTAATTGAAGCTGGCTGATCTTTCGTAGAAACTAAATACCCATCCTTTTCAACCCATTTTTGTGACCCCTTAATATGTGATAGGTCATAGAGCTCCCCACTTACCGTTGCCTTAACCCAAACTTCAGATGCAGCAGAGGATGAGTTTTTTTCACCTGTCGCAGTTATCGTAACAAATGTTGGAATAACCTGTGTAGAAATTGCCTCTTTAAATCCTACCACAAATAAAATCGCTACAATTGCTGAAAGAATCACTAATTTTTTCCTCACATTAAGTGAGAGTCTCTCCTTGATATATCTGCTCTCAAATAATATTGCTAAAGCACCCAGTGCATTGAAATATAAGAAAAATAAAATGCTTGAAACTTTAGAAATAGTAAAAGTTGAATTTACTAAACTTAACAAAAAGAAACTATCTATAATACACAAAAATATCAGAAATAATTTATAAATATATTTCATATCCCACGTATTTCCCCCTTCTAGGATCTTAGATAAATTTTAAACAAGAAAAATCCTATTATTGATCACTCATTCTCTGGATATGGTTTAACAATATATTAGAAATTTTATTCTGAGAAAAGTCGTTTAATCTTTCTTGTTGCTTTATAATTAGCTCATTTCTCAGTTCATTATTGTAAAGTACTTCATATAAAAGGAAAGATAATCTCGCATAGTCCTTTTTATTGAAGATAATGAAATCTTTATTTAACGTATCCGGTATAGCACTGCTATTATAAGCAATAATAGGAACATTAAAGTACATACTCTCGATTAATGGTACACAAAACCCTTCGTGTTCACTCATGCATAAAAATACATCAGCAACTCTATAATAAGCAATCAACTCTTCAATCTTAACATGACCTGTAAAAACAACGTCTTCAATATCCATTTGGTTTACAAGCCTTTTTAGGTCTCTTAGATAACTTTCAATACCATGTGAACCAACCAGCAAAAGACGACAATTGTTATCAATATTTTTCTTGTAATAGTCATATGCTAAAATTATATCTTCATGCTTTTTGTTAGGAGCAACTCTTCCCACAAACAAAATGTTTTTCTTCCCATCACTGTAAGTTCTAACCACTGTTTTATCCGGCTCACCTTTATAATTATCAAAATCAATTAATATTGGTAAAACTTCAGTATTTTTATATCCATAGCATTCTAACTCCGTTTTATTATATAAAGAATCCGCAAATGCAAAATCTACGCTATTAGCTATTTCTCTTAAGGTATTCCTCCCAAACTTAGTAACTTCAGTGATCGCTGGACTGTACTTCTCAAAAAACTGATGAGGTGTTATATTATGGTAAATTACCCCTTTTTTACATTTAAGCTTTTTGAAAAAATAACTAAGTTCAGTACCAATGCATAAATGATAAATAACAATGTCCTCAGGCTTGAGTATCGACATTAGTGTTCTAACAGATACAACCTTACCTTTTACACGTTTGTCATTATAGTTATCACAGCAAATAACTGTAGTATAACCATTCTCGTATAAAAGTTTATCAATTGAAAATACTTCATTAGAGATTGCATCTCCGTACACAAGAGTTTCTAAAAGTTGAATTATTTTCATTGTTTCCGACCCTCGAGCTTTTCAATTCTTTTGTTTAAATCCTCAATAACCTTTAACAACTCATTATTATATTCATTTTGCTCAATAATAATAGGATGTATATACCAAGCAATTAGTTTCCTAACTACTTTCCTAACCCAAAATTTAATAATGCTACCCTTTTCTTCATACCTGAAAATAGGACGTATAGTTTTAATATCTGCTTTTTGAGAAAGCTTATATAAATTACCTTCTAGGTTAAGGAACATTTTATCGTCAAGTGTTATTGGATTAAACTCTTTCGATACTCTATCCCATTTCTCCGTACTAACAACACTTGACATCATCTTTTTCTCTATAACTTCTGATAGTTTATCATTCTTTGAACACAGAAAATCACTCATGCTTTCCTCTTCATATTAAATTCTTTAATCACTTTTTTGTAAAATCCAATAGTATCTGCTGAAAGATTACTATTATTAAATTCTGATTCTATCCTTTGGCGAGCCTGTTTTCCCATTTCATTTCTCAATATATCATTTTCAATTAATAGCGAAAGCTTTTCTATTAAACTAGTTGTATCATTCGGAACACTTAATAAGCCGGATATTCCATCTGATATCACTTCTTGCATTCCACCTGCACTACATCCAATGACGGGCCTTCCATAACGCATAGCTTCAATAAATATAATTCCGAAAGATTCATAAAGTGAAGGAGAAGTAAAAATATCACAATTAGCAAATTCTTGTTCTCGTTGCTCCATAGATATCTTTCCTAAAAAATTTACTTTATCTAGCCATTTTGCTTTTTTGTTTTTACTAAGAAAATGTTCTTTAAATGTACAGGATATAATATCATCTACAATTGAATCATCGCCGGCTATTCTAAATTCAACGTTTGAATACTTCTCCATAATTCTCGGTATAGCTTCTAGTAAATTGAATATTCCCTTTCTCCGTTCCAGGCGACCAATAAAAAATACAACAATATTACTGTCCTTTTCATTTCTAGAGCGGGTTGCCATGTTTTCAAAATCTATACCAAGATAATTTTTTACACTCATTTCAGGCATTTTTATTTCATAGAGCTCTTCTATCGTTTTTTTAATACAATCACTTATATAGATAACTCCATCAGAATTCTTTATGAGTTCCGATTCAAAATCCTCTAATAATTGAAAATCCCCATTTTCAGCATATTCAAACGTATTTACAACCATTTTTAAGGGTGTCTGCAATCTTGTGCACACTGGTATCATCTTTTTATATGCAGTAACAACCCCGTGGCAGTCCCATATTGGACTTTCTACGATATCTACATGGAAAATAGAGTTTAACTGTTCTATTTTTTTATTGCATTCATAGGAAAAATTTACAATTCTCTTACAATTAGGATTGTTCTTAAGTTCGTCAAAATCGAGTAACATATCATTTTTTACTGTATGAATATTTATTCCCTCTATTAAATTAAGAGCCTCTTTATCACCTAAAGATATTACATGTACATTATGACCTTGCTTGATAAATTCCTTTGCCAAACTATTGGTATAAGTTGGAACGCCTCCAAGTGGTTTTATAATATCAGATTCACATAGCATTACAATATTCAGAGTATTGTTAAAAAAGCTCTTGTCAAAAACCTTAAACTTATTTATGTCCCTCTTCATATTAAAATCTAGTACTCTATTTGCATTAAACCCATCTTCTAATCCCTTTTTAACACCCCTATCCCACATATCCATAAATTCGTTATAGTCCTCTTTTGATATATGTTTTTCAGTAAGCATCCATTTAAAATCACTTAGTCTTTTATTCGAAATATCTAAGCAATTTTTCTTGCGTTCATCCTCTGTATATGGATATCCTTCTGAAGCTTTAATAGCAAAATACACCTGATTTTTAGTAATAACATACCAATTTAGATGGTATTGTGTTTTCCTAATATAACTTTTAGCAGCCTCATGGTAAATAGCACACTGAGGATGTTGAATAATTTTATATCCCGCTTTGATTACCCTAACCGCCAAGTCACTCTCATCATGGTAATATTCATAATACTCATCAAATCCTCCAACTTGCTCAAGTACTTTTCTGGAAAAGCTTGCATTCCCCCCTGGAATTATATTGAAAAATTCACCTTTCGCATCGTTATATTGACTTTCCATTTGCTGGTTCGGATATGGATGTCCCCAAATATCTATATATCCATTAGCAAATTCTATTTCATTATTAATTTTAAATACCTTTCCCCCGACTCCCCCTACCGTTTCATCTGTGTAGTAAGACACAAAATCCTCTATCCAATACTTACTTGCAGGTACTGCGTCATCATCAATGAAGGCTACAATATCTCCACTACTTGCTCTTATACCAATATTTCTTGATACACATAAGTTAACTATAGGGCATTTTTCTACTCTTATCACTTCTTTATACTTTTCTATAACGTCATCGGTATTATCCGTAGAGGGCCCATTTACAATAATGACCTCAAAATCATTATATGTTTGCTTGGAAAGTGAGTCTATTAGCCTTTTTAAATGATTTCCTCTATTATATGTATTAATTACAACAGAAACTTTCTTTCCCATATCAATTAACCTTCCTGCCATTTTTTTATTAAATCCTTTAATTTAAGTGCAATATTTTCTTTTGAAAATAAATTAACCCATTTTTTTTGGTTTTCCAGTATTCTACAACGAATATCGGGGTTTGAAATTATTACATGAGCTAATTCAGCCAATACCCGTGGGTTCTTTTCCTTTACCAGAACTCCCGCATTACCCATAGTATACTTAATTGCACATGCATCAAATGCCATTGTAGGTACTTTACAATACATACTCTCAAGCAGCGGAATACAAAATCCCTCATGCTCACTCATACATATAAAGATATCAACACATTTAAAGTAGTTATATAATTCCTCGTCGTCAATCTTTCCTGTAAATATTACATTATTTTTGCAATTTAATTCAGATAGCTTGTGTATCAAATTGTTATAGTAGTTTAATGAATACTCGTAATTACCTACCAAAATCAATTTCGAGTTTGAATCAATATTAGTATAATAATATTCAAATATATCAATAACATCTTCGTGCTTTTTATTCTCCGCAACTCTTCCTACAAAGGAAAATACTTTTTGATCCTTATTATCACGAATATTAAAGCACTCTGACTTTTCTATCTTCCTAAAATCAATTAATATTGGTAGAACATCACCTTGCTTTGTAACCTCGAGCTGTTGCAGGCACTCAATATTGAACTGAGAATCACCTAGGAAGTAATCATATTTGTCCTTGTACATTATTAGCTGTTCAATACCTTTGTCATGTTTTCCAGTATTTTCTTCCCCTGAGTAAAATTCTTGTGGAGTTATGTTATGATACACTAAAACTTTTTTACATGAAAGCATATGAATATTTTCCAAAATAAAAGAATGCCCAGAAAAATGATGCATTAGTATATCATCTTTTGATAATTTCAGCGTATCTATATCATTAAAATATTTTGAAACTTTATCATGCACCCATTTACTATAGATAGCTGTATCATACCCCATTTCCTTCAGTAGTTTATATTTGTTTATCACATCATTGGAAACTCCATCCCCATAATCAAGCGCATCTAATACTTGGACAATTTTCATTTTCATTCCTCACTTTTAGTTGCTATTACCTCTACCTCTAGACAAAAATCATTTTTTCTTGCTTTATCAACTATATGGACGTCTTTAAACCCTACTGATTCAAGCAATGAAACCAACTCATTCTCATCAAACATTGTATAATGGTAGTTACCAGAATAATCCTGCCCTCCGAATGCCACATCTCTAAATTGGGAAAATGAAATCTCCTTTTTACTAACTTGCTCTATCATAGCTCCCATGTTAGGAACAACTATTCTAAGTACACCCCCAACCTTGAGTAAATCCCTCCAGTATGGCAGTAGTTCATCTTTTAGAATGTAAAGTTCAAAATGTTCAATTATGTGAGCACCATATATCTCATCAACCTCGCCTTTTCGAAAAGGCAAGTTTCTAACATCAGCTATTACATCAACATTCACAACTTCTCTACAGTCGATGTTAATATAATCATCAAATGTGATATGCCCACAGCCAATATTTAATTTTTTGATTCCATTTGTTTGCAATAGCTTTTGATCATACGAAGGTAAAACCTTCGGGGCCGGTATTTCAACTTTTTGGTCCCCAGAGTTAAGTCTTATCTTTTTAATTTCGGCTAATAACTCGCTTCTTACTGTATAAATATCTTTACTCTCACTATTAACCCGTTTTCCTAACTCATCAATCCATTTTTCATCTCCAGCAATACGAACGTTAGTACCATCAATCCATTTCTCGTTACTATTTAGGCGATCATTTGTACTTTGAAGCCATTTCTCATTACTTGTGATGCGCTTGCTTTCCGCATCGAGCCATCTTTCAATCCCAATAATTCGCTCTTTATCACTTTGGCTCAAGTTGGATAAGTTCTCTATTTCATCTTTTATATTTTTAAGTTCATTTTCATAATTATTGATTTTGCTTTCAATCGTGTTATATCTAGTAAGTATATCTTTTTTAAACTCGATAAAGTCAAAATTACTTTGCTCATTTAAATACGCAATCTTTTCTTCATTATTAACGATTTTATTTTCTAGATTCGCGATTTTTTCATAAAGATCGGTATTGTTTATACTCCTATTCTCTAAATTGGAGATTGCATCGCAAAGTTCATTTGTCTTATTTCCTACAATTATTATATTTCTTTCAGTATCGCTTACTTTTTTGACTATAGAGGTAACTAAAGCAAAAACAGCATTATTAAAAAACTCTTGGTACCTTGTTGAGACCTTTATTAATTTATTAATCACACGTTTAATAAACCTATATCTTGTATTCAAAGGTATTTTACTTGTAATGTCTTTATTTTCCGATAGTTGGCTCATGTAAGTACTATACCAAGTTACATCGTTATTATATTGATTAATTGCTAACTTACTGATATTACTTGTAGTATAGGGAATCTCTTGAGACTGTTCCTTTAAGTTTGGATCTTCTTTGTGCCTCTCCGCAAGTAATTCCTTATTACGGTTTTCTATGCCTTTCCAATTCGTAGTTCCAATAACATTTTTTACTTCGTTAGTAAAGGCAGCATCACCATTAATAATAAATGTTTCATCTATTTTCCTTATTTTCTCCAGTATTTGGACCGCTGAAACTTTATCCCCCATTTTTATCCCCCTTCACATTATTTTAACACTTTATCAGAATTAACAGGAACGTTAAATATAAATAACGCTTAGCAATTGTCACTCAATATTCAGATTAAATCTATGTTTAAGCATTGCAACCCCAACATCACTAGTACTGCTAAACACATTGAATCTGTACGCCCCTGAGATAAAATCATATATAATTGAAAACTCATCATGTAAAGCAACGTCTATCCAGTACTCTCCTGGTAAAATTTCGAATTCCTCCAACACTATTTCTAGCGATCCACTATCTTTCAATGTAACTTTAAGCCTATTATTTTGTGTGTTTGTACCATAACACCTTATCCCATCATTTCTAAATATGCCTATTCCAAAAACACATGTTTTAATATTAGAATCATTTCGTTTATATGTTATCCTGATAACAGTGGTCTTTCCAGTTTCAAAGGCTGTCTTTTCTTGATTTGTACTCGCTTCAATCATTTTTATTGAGGTTATTTCTACAGCCTTATTTCCGTGCCTACTAATAAATTGTGCATCGCTGTCTATGCAGAGTTTATCTTTCTGCTGCTCACAGAATATATCTTCTTTACTTGGCTCATTTTCTACAACATCTTCATCTTTACTGACAACTGACTTAAGTCCACTTTCATTTTCCATAACATCCTTCAAATAGGTATTTACAACATTATACGGGTCTCCTTCTCTTTTAATCTTCCCCCTATAAATATAAATAGCCCTATCACAAATTCTCTGAACTGTGCTTAAGTCATGGGATACAAACACAATTGTTACTCCCTGATTTTTGATCTCCTGTATTTTTCTAAAGCACTTTGCTTGGAAACTTGCATCCCCTACTGCCAATATTTCGTCTATAAGCAATATTTCTGCATCTACGTTTATTGCAACTGCAAATGCAAGCCTCATATACATTCCTGACGAGTAAGTTCTAACTGGATTATTAATAAAATCCCCTAATTCAGAAAATTCAATTATTTTTTCTATTCTACTATCAATTTCTTTTCTTGATAAACCAAATATCGATGCATTAGTATAGATGTTTTCTCGTCCCGTCAAATCCGGATGAAATCCCGCCCCAAGTTCTATTAAACTTGAAACTCTTCCTTCCATACGTATCTGACCTTTATCAGGATACATGATTTTAGTAAGCAATTTTAATAGTGTAGATTTGCCACAGCCATTCTCACCAATAAGTGCAATAACTTCACCCTTCTTAACTGTAAAGTTTATGTTAGTTAATACATTCCTAACCTCATGTTTTCTTCGATCTGCAAATAACAGCTTTTCTTTTAGCGTAGCACCTTTATCAAAGTATATTTTAAAAGACTTTGACACATCATTTACTACTATAACATCTTTTTGTGCTTTTCTTTGCATAATTATAGCTCCTCTACAAAACCTCGTTGAAGTTTTTGAAATAAAATGAATCCGACAATAGTTGTTAAGACTCCAGCCGCGACAACCATGCTCATTGATAATAAATCCGGAAGTTTTTTATAAAAAAGAATATCCCTATAAGCAATAATTATACTAGTCATTGGGTTAGCATAATATAATGGCAAAAGCTTGCTAGGAATCATTTCAACCTTGAAAAGTACAGGTGTAAAATAAAACCAAGCAGTCGTTAAAATTCCAAGAATATATTCCAGATCTCTGAAATATACATTCAATGCAGAAGATATCATAGATATACCTAAAGCAAAAAGAAACTCTACTAAAAAGACAATGGGTAACATAACTACTGAAACGTTAACCCCTATTCCACTAAATATTAGTGCTAAAAAAACTACTACCATTGTAAATAACATATTCATAAATGCTATACATACCGTTGATAAGGGTATAATAGCCCTAGGGAAGTATATCTTTTTTATTAAATCTTTATTTGATATTATGCATGAAGCACTATCCGTTAATGAAGATGCAAAGAATATCCAGGGAACTAATGCAACAAAAAGAAACATGTAGTATTTATCTATATCCGATCTTACTATTACCGAGAAAACCATTGAATATATTAATAATTGCAGAAGCGGATTTAAAAAAGTCCAAAGGAATCCTAAAAAAGAACCTTTATATCTAGTCCTTAGCCCTTTTCTTACTAAGCTGAAAAGCATTTCTCTGTATTCATATAATTCAAGTATTGATTTCATTAAACGATGCTCCTCCAGTATTCAATAACGTCTTCAAGCGTTTTACATAGTTCAATTTCAGGCTGCCATTCCGTATCCTTACGTATCTTATTGATATCTGATCTAAGTTCCCCTATGTCTATCGGTCTTAGCTTTTTTTCATCTACAATTACATTAATTCTATTATTACTCAAGCAAATCAGCATATCTAAAATCTGTCGTATCTCATAACTCTTCCCTGACCCTATATTATACACTTCACCTATTTTCCCTTTTTGAACAAGCATCCAGTAGCCCCGTACGATATCCCTCACATCTGTGAAGTCTCTTTTTGCATTCAGGTTACCGACAAATATAATAGGTTCACGAATTCCTTTATCTATTTCAGCAATTTGCTTTGCAAAATCAGATATTACAAACATTGAACCTTGACCAGGACCTATATGATTAAAAGCCCTAACCATAATGATACTCATTCCATAGGCCTTTACATACATTTTCGCAACCATTTCCTGAGAAGCTTTTGTTACCGCATATGGATTTGTAGGTTTTATTTCGAGCTCCTCCTTTATAGGAAGATCCTCTTCTCTAATAGCCCCGTATTGCTCCGCTGACCCAATCAACAATATTCGTGTTTGCAAGTTGAGCAAACGAATTACCTCAAGAACATTAATTGTACCTATGACATTAATATTGTAAGTCAAAGTAGGCTCTTTCCACGAAAGCAATACAGAGCTTTGCGCTGCAAGGTGAAATATATAGTCAGGCATTACCATCTGTATTACTTCCAATACCTGACTTTTGTTAGTTACGTCAAGATTATATATGTACTCTTGATTAATACCTATAGCCTCAATATTTTCACTAAGCAGCTTTGTTGCATATACCTCTAGGCCTTTCTGTGAGCACAAAAACTCAATTAGATGTTTTCCGACAAAACCAGCTCCACCTATAACCAAAGCTTTCATGCATTTCACGCCCTTTTCATTTTATCTTTAACTCTTTCCAAGTCTGACTCAACCATCATCTCTATAAGCTGCCTAAATGATACTTGTGGTTCCCATCCAAGTTTTTCTTTCGCTTTTGCAGGTGTACCTAAAAGCAGATCAACTTCAGCAGGACGTATAAATTTGGGATCAATGACTACATAATCTTCATAATTTAGACCTACATATCCAAATGCCACCTCAAGTAGCTCTTTAATGGTATGAGTTTCACCAGTAGCTATAACATAATCATCCGGAATATTTTGCTGCAACATTAACCACATTGCTTTTACATAATCTCCAGCAAATCCCCAGTCTCTTTTTGAATCCAAGTTTCCCATTCTTAGTTCATTTTGTAACCCATTTTTAATTCTTGCTACAGCATTAGTAACTTTTCTCGTAACAAACTCCAACCCTCTTCTAGGTGATTCATGATTAAATAAAATACCGGAGCAAGCATACATATCGAAGCTCTCTCTATAATTAACCGTAATCCAGTGTCCATATAACTTTGCTACTCCATATGGACTTCTAGGATAGAAAGGTGTAGTTTCTGATTGCGGAATAGCTTGAACCTTACCGAACATCTCACTTGTAGAAGCTTGATAAAATTTCGAATCGGGTTTTACTATTTTTATCGCTTCCAGCATATTCATGGCACCTATTGCATCTACTTGGGATGTTAAATTAGGTTGCTCCCACGAAGTTTGAACAAATGATTGGGCAGCCAGATTATAAACTTCATCTGCTTTTGATTTTTGCATCGCAGTAATAAGTGATGATAAGTCTGTCATATCTGCATATATAAATTCAATCTCATTCTTTAGGTGTTCCACATTTCCATAGTTAAGGTCGCTAGTACGCCTCTTAACTCCATACACCTTATACCCCTTTGCTAATAACAACTCTGCTAGATAGGACCCATCCTGCCCCGTTATTCCTGTTACTAATGCATTTTTCATGAAAAAATCCTCCCAGTTTCATTCTATAAATCATTTATAAGCTAAATTGTAGATATAATAAACCTTTGAAAATGTTAATCCAAAGCAAATAATTCCTCCAGCCACCAATACGTCTCCATTCGAAGAATTCTCAGCCGTCCGATCTCTTTACTTCTCCATAACCCGAATAGCTTTAATCTCACACTTTCCATTAACGCCCAACTGCAATATATTGTTCTCCCTCTTAAACTCTGCGGGCACTGAAAACTCCCCAGTATAAACCCCATTCACCAACTTCAACTCCCGATTCTCAGCCACACCCGTAACAGCAAACGGAATTCCTGCTCCAACATTATTCACTAGTTCCACCTCAACTCGATAGGTCCTCCCGGCCTCTAATTTCAGTGCACGGCTCTGCATAAACCCTGTCTTCCCAGGGGCACTTTCCGCCAGTATCTTCCCTCCAGTCATGCCCAACTTCACCTCTCCCGAGGTAGTTGCGTTCCATTGGTCCGGAATACCGTCAGAATTCACATCCATATCATTAAGTTGATAAAAGGTTACCTTACTTAGGTCAACCTCCTTCTCCCCTTTTGAATTATCCTGAATAAACTGAACTCTCTCCAGAATCTCCTGTGTAGTAGCATTAAGCACAAAAGGAATCATGTTCTTCTTATTAACTTCCTTTACTTCATTCTCAATACCCATTATCTTATCAAAAAACGACTCTGCCTTCTTCGTATCCCCCTGCTGCAGGTAATACATCGCTACCTGCATATAAGCGTCCGCCTTCTGCTGCCATTCCTCCGGCCTTAAGGGCCTAATCTTTGCTGCGTTATCTATACTTGCCAAACCCTTGTCGATAACTGTCGTACCCAGGTAATATATTCCCAGTCGAGTCGCTGTATCAGCATTGTGTTTTGCAGCCTTTTCCACCTGCTCTGCATACTTGTTTGCAGTCTGCAGATCCTTTTGAGTTATCGCCTTCTGGTCCTGCTTAATGACCAAGTTGGCATAATCAATCTTGTAATTGGGCATGAAGCTATCCGCATCAGCCGCCTTCTTCATGTTCTTTACGGCGGCCGATATGTTATTCTGTTCCAATGCATTGGAAGCGGCCTTTGCATAATTGGTTCCAGCTAAGAAGGTAATAGGGAAAATCATTAGCATCACCGCAATGACGATGCCTATCGCCGGATACAAGCTTAATCTTTTCATTTTTCCCTGCACATCCAGTTTTGCCAGGAATTCGGTCAGTTCACCCTGGGTTTCCGCTCCCGCTTGGCCATTTTGCCTATTTCTAGCCATAGAGTTAAACAGAGCAATAAACTGCCATAAAACCAAGAACACCGCAGATAATGAAAGGTCAAAATCGATGGCAGAGTGCATAAACATAGCACCTATCGCCGCAAATAACCCTGCCTGCAGCACTGAATCCTGCATATTCGCTGCATTCCTGTACCTCAATCCATTTATAAGTACCAGTCCAATAGCAATGAATAGTAAGAATAATGCTACCAGCCCCACTATACCACACTCTACTGCAATCTGCACAAAGTAGTTATGTGCTTGCGTAGTCCAATACAGGTAGGATTGGTAAGAGAAATTCAGCAACTGCCATCCTCCACCACCGGCACCCAACAGCCAGTAATCTTTGAATATCTTCATACCATCTTTATAGAATATAGTTCTTTCAATTCCGCTCTTTGTTTCTTTAGTCTCGTCAAATCTTGAATAAAAGCTTTCTGGAATGTATTTATACTTTAATGGAATTTCTTCTATTTTGCTGCTTTGGTCTACAGGAACTACCTTTGCACTGTGGAAGACTGCTTTTGTTCCCTGAAATTGATTAGTAAAACTAAAGCTAACAGTCCTGCTGTCTGCAGGTACCTTAAATTTTACTTCTTGTTTTTCAATTCCGTTGGAAGCCTTGCCTTCAAAGGTTGTTATAGGGGTATCCTTCGCTTCTATAATTCCCGCAAAATTTCTGGACGCAATATTAACAATATATGTATTTGGTTTTCCTGTAGAGTTTTGTGCCTCAACTTCCATCACCAGTTTATATTCTTTCTCCGGCTCCAGCTCAACACTTCTTCTAACCGTCAATACAGAGTCAGCCTGTTCTGGAGAATGAGCCAATTCCAAAGGAACTTTTGTAGTAATCATCAGAACAACTCCAGCCACCCCAGCAGCTACTACCAATACCGAAAGAGCCGCATATACCTTCCAATCCAACATTTCCAGCCATCGTATAGCAAAACTGACTATTAGAGCGACTACAATAGATATGCCAATACCAATCATGGTATAAAGCCATATATTTGACTCATTTCCCTCCGCATTGGCCATATAACCGGAAAGTTTAACAACAGTGGCCCCCAGACCTGCAAGGGAAGGTATTGCGAAAACAACCCCTCTTACTTTATTGCCTTTGGGTAGAAGAACCACGAATAGAACTGCCGCTACCGGCAGGAAAAGATAGGCCCCCCGGCTCATTGTGAGCATGAAGGTAACAATTAAAATATAACTGGAAGCGCCTGCAATGAGTCTTGTCCAAATTTTTGAAGAAGCTGTCATAACCCCAAGACATACAAAGTAAACAGCCATGAGGTAAGCCGCCAATGCATTTGGGTACTGCAAGGTAGAATTAATTCGGCCACCGACAAAGGTACCGAAAAATGTATCATATTCATATCCAAAAGCCTTAAAGAATGCGTTAAGTGCCTTTGATATCTTCTCTCCCGCCGCTCCGTCAATACCGATAAAACTGACTCCAAGTGCAGAAGCTATGATAACCCAAAGCATTGCAGTCCTTGATCGATACGTGGTGACGAGATCTGAAAGCATTAAAAATATAGCAAAATACATGCAATACTTTAACCATTCTCCAATGGCTTGTCGTGTCCCTACAGCCACAAAAATTGAAATAAAATACACCAGCACAAATCCGAAAGCTGCATAATCAATCGGTGTCTCGAGAAAACGCTTGTCTCTTTTTAATATTTTATAAACCCAGAAAGCTGCAAATACGAGAAATACATAAATTTCCGTTGGAAGCTGCTCTGTTTCAAAATACAACCCCCTCAAGAATGGAGGATAGAAGATCACCACGGACATTGCCACAAGAAGAAATATCCGAAATATGCCTAGCACTTTTGGTGAAACAATTGGTTTTAAACTTGCATTATTTGCTCTTGTCGATCTTTTATTGGCGGTTTTAACCATTTTTGACTCCCCTTTTAGTTGTAAAATCGTTCTCAGTTCTTGGTTTCTTGTTCTTAGTAGGTAGCTATTAGGCTTAAGGCGCCAGTACTAAGTTATTTACACTTCTAATGTTTTTATTAATGAATTTAATAGCTTGCCTACCTTGCTATAAGCAGATCATAATACGCTTGGTCTAACAATCCTAGATCCTTTGATAAAATTATCTGGTAATGGAGTTCTTGCAATGACCCCCTTGCCATATATAAAAAGTGAGAAAAGTCCTTTTTTGTTCTTCGACCTGTCCCCTCACAAATATTCATTGATATAGAGCTTGCCGCTCTGCAAAGTTGATCCGAGAGTCTATATCGTTCCTCTTTAGGATACTTATCTGTAAGTTTATAAATGTCTAAAGTGAGTTCATGCGCTAACTGCCAGACTTTAAGGTCCTCAAACTTACTCATCTCATTCCCCTTTTAGCATTATGTCGATTGTTTTTAAACTAGCAACTAGGAACTGCCGACTAGTAACGCCTTTCACCCCAAATATTTCTCACAATACTTATGTACTCTACTTATACTTTCGAGTATAGTGGGTGTAAATTCCAGTACATTTCTAAAAATCTGTTCTACAGCAGAATGTTTATATTCATGTGCAATATCATTTCGGAGTCTTCGAATATCCTTTAGAATCTCCGCATCTTCAATTAACCCTCGTCCCTCTGCCCTGTTGATCCGATCAATGGTACTGCCTTCGCTTTCCAATTCTATGATATCCAGAAGCCGGAATATCTTCTGTATCAAAACATCGCTGGTTCTTGCAAACCGACTGGTTAACGCCTCAAAGCTGTCTAATTCATCAAAGGAGTACTCCTCTTTCATTGCCAGTGCATAGCACTTGTCATAGGAGTGTTTAAGCATCCTTCCCGATTGTTCCAAATGCTTCAGTTCATTCTCCAGTAATTCCTTTTCTTCTCTATTCACAGCAGTATTGCCTCCTTCATAATGACGCGAGTAAAGGGATTTGAAGTATCCTTTTCTATGAGAATGTCAATCTTCTGTTCACCGATCTTATCACAAATTCTCCCACTAATCTTAAAAGCATGCTCCTGCGTCAGTATATCTGAAAAAATAAGCAAGTCAATATCTCCACCTTTTTTTGCATCATCCACTCTTGATCCAAAAAGGTACACCTTTGCATGCTCATCAAGTTTTCCGACCGATTCCTTTATTGCCTTGATTTCATAATCACGTAACCGCATTTCTCTCTCCTTAGACACGATCCAGAAGATTCATATAGCCTATTCCGGTAGCCTCCAGGACCTCGATACACCTAGGATTCCACACCATTACAAAGAAGTTCCCTTTCCCGGTAATTTTACTATGCAGATCGTAGGGTTCTTCAATCACTGTGTACGTAATATTTCGTTCTTCTATCTTATTGGATATTAGTTGAAACAGTTCATCCTTTTGTCCGAAAAGGATAAATTCCGTTTCATCATTATATTTATGATCATCTAAGAATTGGCCAATTTTATGATCCACATCGGTAATCAGCCTGTAGGAATCCACCACATACCGATAGGTAGCCTCTGTTTTTTCCTTTAACCCCTTCGGTGTAAGAATGTATCGTATCGTTCTAGGATTTAGTTTTTCAATTTTTAGCAAGCCCTTGGATACCAGCCTTTTAATAAGGATATTTACATTCCCCAGGGACATTCCTGTGGATCTGGCAATATCCCGCTGCGTGGTATTCCCGTCGTTATTAATATTTAACAGTACACTTAGCTCATTTTTCATATTCCTAACCTCGATTAGCAGGCGAATCCATCGGTCCAGCCCTACGAACAAAATTATGTATTTCTTTCTCCTTCCCCTAATACCCTAATGGAAGGATTAGAGGATGAAGGTTAACCAAAAAAGCCATAGCTTCGCCATGGAGCCTGTTGGTCTCACCAACACCTCTCCAAAAGCTGACTATGACCTCATCATTCTTCCCGTCGGGCCGAAACACCGCCGGTAAATTCAGATTATTTAACACCCATATATATCGACATAATTCAACAAAGCATTTACTCTACAGGTCGTAGTAATGAAACTCCAAGCTCGACAGTTCTCTCTTCTCCTAGAAAATGCAGCCGTACCTTGGCTCGCCCCTTGCGTTTATCTATACTTACAATCTGGCCTTCCATGGATAACAGCGGTCCATCAATGACCTGTACGACGCCGTTCTCCATCAGTACCTCTGAAAAACCTATAATGTCATCGTTGATCACCAATCGGCTGATAATATCAATCTCGTGATCCACGATTTTCAACGGCTCATATCCACTGCACAGCAGCTTTATAAGACCAGGGACATCGCGGAAACCCTTATATTCTTCTATATCGATCTGGCCATGAATCAGCACATAGCCAGGAAATAAAACCCGGATTATATCGTGCCAGGCTCCACCTTTTCTCTCCCTTAGTTTCCTCTTGGGTACAATGATACGGAACTTGTCCTGAAAACGGTATAATAGCCTCTCTTTTACGTTGTCTTCCTCTCCCGTTAAAACAAACAGCGCATACCAGTTGTCCATAGTGCCCCCTCATGGATTGAACCGCCCTTTTGTTCACATTGTGAACACTACTATTTTATTACTATTGCCTTGATCTGTCAACGAACTACACAATTTTTACACAAACTGTATATTTTTCGACATAAAAGGACTAACAGCTATAGCTGTTAGTCCTTTTATGCTTGACTATTTACTTATATCCTGTTTAACCAAATTCTCAAACTCAGCCTTCTTATAGCTGTAGTCACTAATGGCAGATAGCTTCTGATACTCTGCATCTAACTTCCTCTCCAAAGCATTCAATACATCCAGCTTACTCGCCATCCCATTATCGTACTTGACCTGCGCAGCTTTATAGGTCTTCTCTATCAGATTGGCATACCCTATAGCCAACTCTGCATTTTCCTTTTGACTTAATAAATCATTATAGTTATTATAAATATCAATTTCTATCTTCCTTTTTGCATCTTCCAATTCATTTTTAGCTGTCTCTAATCCAAATTTAGTCAACTCGTAGGCAGAGTCTCCAGGTCTCAGATAATGGCTGGTTTGCTCAAGGGATTTATCCTTTATCTTCACACTTTGTGACTTTTCATACACAGTATCATCCGTCTTTGGTATTCTGGTTATCCACTCATCTACGCTGTTTAACTCATTTAAGTTCACAAAATTGATTGTATCTTCCAGCAACACATTGTCTTCGTCCAAGTTGCAATTCAATATTTTCTTCAATTCCAAATTAACAGTTTCCAGCTTCTGTTTCACCTTTGTTACATCCAATTCTTTGTTCTCTACCTTGTATTCTGCATCTATCAAATCCGTCTCTACTGCTTTTCCCTGACGCAATTGAACTTTTAGCATTTCATGCTTTTGCTTTATTATATCCAGTTTCTGCTGTTCTTTTTCCAATTCGCTTCTCGTCAATAGTACATCCAAACAGGCTTTATAAGCCTTAAGCCTTAAATTGTTAAGGTTCTTCGCCTTTGTTCTTTTGGCCATTTCAACATCCGTTTCCACTTGAATAGGTTCTACATTGTTTTTATAGGCAACATCCAAGGCCGGCCCGGACACCCCAAAAGAGTTACTAACTTTTGATTCCTGCTGAACTATTTCCTTAATCTTAATATTTAAATCATCCATTAGTCTCTGCTTATCATTCTCCACAGCCAGGTCTATGGCCTGCGAAATATTTAATTTATAGGTTTTACCTGCAGCCATTCCTAAAGTTGGAGTAAAAAGAATCACAGCACCAATAACCATAGAAATTATCTTTTTCATAACTTTCCTCCTAGTATGCAGGTCCGTATCCGGCTGCATTTTCAAGCTGTTGATATTTTGTATTACAGTTATAAATCGCAAGTAGAAGATTGTATTCCCCTTCTTCAATGTTAATCTCCATATCCTCTATACTGCTTTCGGTAAGCACTCCCAGCTTCCATTGCTCCCTCATCTTATTCAACAACTTTTTCTGTGATTCTAAGGTGCTCTCCAATCCTTTTATTGTGGAGAGATCCTTCTGGATATCTATGTAGGCATCCTTGATGTTTTTTTCAATGTCAATTCGGGTTTGCTGGAGTTTCAGCTGCAAGCTTTCCACCTCAGACTGAAGATTTGAATACTCACTTCTTCCAGCTCTATAGATTTTGTGTACATCATTCTTTTCCATAATGCTCATTTCCAGCTTCTTTAATTGTATTTGCGCCTCAATATCAGAAATGTCTACTCTTTCCTTCAAAGCCTTTTCTACATAGAAATCCAGCCTTTGAAGTTTTTTATAATCGAACCCATCATCAAAAACTACTTTGTCATACATTCTGTTAATTGGTTCTCCAATAAATTGGTTTAGATTCCTTATCGCATTTTCTCTCCTTCGTGCGGAATCTGCTACTGCCTGCTGAGCTTTTAGGTAGTTATACTCAGATTGCTCTATATCCAGTTGAGAAATATTTCCCTGTTGAAATTTTACTTTATCTTGCCTGTATCTTTTTTCAGCTAAAGCCAGCCTTTTATTATTGGTTTGTACTGTAAAATCAGTGCTAAGAGCATTAAGATACAAACCTCTCAAGCCATTGGAGAGGCTTTTTTCCGTGACTTTATATTGGTCTTGCGCCTGGGTTATATTATACTGTACCTGCTTTGGTACAAGATCTCGTTGCTTTAGAATCTGCATTTCCGTATATTCGTCTAAGCTTTTATCGGGAATCGTTGCATAGTACTCCTTTATGGCATTAATACTTATTTCATCCGCGAATTTTTGAGCATCTTTGTACTGCTGGTTCGCCTGATACTCAGCATATTTAATCCTTTTCAGTTCCCAATTGTTCTCTAATGTCCTTTGGAGTGCTGTTTTATAGGAAATTATAGATTGGTCTGCTGCGAATGTGGCAACACTGTTTAAAAGGATAAAAACAACAACACAAATTGATATAACTTTTTTCACCTTACTCCTCCTTTTTCGGTTATTGTTATGTAGTACGCATAGATACAAAAAATGTATGATCTTTTTACTTTATTTCAATAAAATATAATACAAGCAATATATGTTGAGGTTTCTCTCATTTTACCTATACTATCTTCTGCCTTGCTTACTAAAGCAAACTTTGTTTCAAATCTCATAAATAAGCTGTCCTCCTACAACCCCTGGGGATGAAGATAAAAAAGAGCCGAGATTTTGTCTCGACTCTTTTCTAAATACTGCTAATTATTTGATAGCAAGTGTAAATGAAAATGACTTACCATTTGTAGTAACAACAGTTACATATGCTGAATAGCCCTTGCCATAAGTACCATCTGCATCTACAACTTTACTATTTTGATCTTTTACATTGGATACGATTACTTTAGCATCTGAAGCAGACAATGTTTTTCCATACTGATCAACAACCTTAACAACCTGTTTTGCAAAATTGCTCACATCTGTCTTATTTGTAGCAAGTGTATAATCAATAGATGCTACTGTATCAGCTTCCTTCACATATGTGCCATATCCTGTTGCAGCGGCTGTAGGAGTTGCCAATGTGCCTGGATATCCTGCTTTGCTATCCCTTACATTACCAAGAATATCAGAGGTAGAGTACAGAGACATCGTAGCTGCAGCTGGTACTACAGCAGAAATCTTAGTTGTCTTTTCAACTGTTTGAGCATTACCATCTGCCAAAATAGTTACACTGTAATTAACAGTCTTTTCCTTATCATCGTCCAAATCAATATTTGAGGCAATGTTAGCACCAGTAACAGTTAAATCTGAAGAAGGATTAATAAAGAATGCTTCATAAGTTGCACCAGTTACAGTCTTAAGTTCTCTTGGTATAGCAACCTTCTTGCCATTTGCTAAAACACCTTCAACCTTAACTTCTGTACTGTATGATACTCCATTATAAGTTGCAGCCTCGTATATTGAAGCGATATCATTTACAGTGTAGGACTGGATCGCATCCTTTTCAACTACAGCCATAGCAAATGAAGTTTCGCTAACATTTACCCAACCGCCAACTTTATCACCTTTTGAATCCTTCAGGTCTGCATCGTATTTCTGCAATACTACCTTCATTGTAGAGCTACCTTTAGCACCAGTGGCAAGTGTTGGGTATGTTGTATCAGTGATAGTTGCATACACTTCACCAGCTACAGTTGGGAAGCTAAGCTTATTACGATCAGAAGATTCTACTGTATATCTATACTTAGTTCCAAAACCATATTTTGATACAGCATCATCTTTGGATACATCTCTTCCGTATGAATCCTTTAACAAAATCTGATCATACTTAATAGTAGTAGCATCATTCTGTTTCAAAATGTTAGTCTTAAAGTCAGACTTAACACCTGCAATTGCTTCAAGCTTAGCAGGATCTTGTAAGCTAACACTGAAGTTTACAAACTTATATGTTGAAGTTGTACCAGTGATATACACTGTTTTCTTCTCAGTTACTTTTCTAGCATCAAGGTTAAGAACTGGTTTTCCGCTAACAGGATCCTGTTCAAATTTAACCTCCGCATCTGCACCTGTAACTGTAAAGGCTTTTTCTTTTTCTCCATTCATAACAAGACCGGAAAGTTTAGTAATTTCGTTACCAAACTGGTCAACTGCAGTATATGGAATCTTAACTACTTCTCCAGCTACTGGGAAATCAGGTGACTGAAGAGTCAGTGTATCAATCTTGCTAACATCCTTTACAGTAACCGTAAACTTTGCAGATTTAGGAGAAAACTTGGAAACAAACATAACGTCTGATGTTCCAGCCTTCTTTGAATCTGGTTCAACAAGTGAAAGAGCTGTCTTCTTAACTCCGTCAACAGTTACTTCTTCAAAGACAGATGCAACCTTAACTACTGATGTATCAGTTGGCTGTACGATCAATCCACCTGCAAGGTTACTATAAGCGATATCATTTCCATACTGGTCCTTAGCTTCAACGATAAGTTTGAAATCTCCATAGGAAGCATTTACATTTAACTCATCTTTGTTTGCATTGTAGAGCTCAACTACTTTGATATCAGCAACTTGAGCCATCATTGCAACAGTAAATATCTGTGAAGCAAAAACGTTTGTGCCATTCTCAGCGTCAAGATAAGTAGCTGAAATAGTAAGCTTTTCACCGATTGTAAAGTCTTGTAATGAATTTACCGAAGTAAGGACGATCTTACCGGAAGTTATATTTTTCTCACCCTTGCTTGGAGTGAAAACAATGTTTGACCACTTCTTCGAAGTTACATCTTCATTGTACTGGTTGAGTACTTTATAAGAAACCCCTACCTTGTCATACTTATTCAGAGCTTCAAGTACTGCACTGTCAGAACCGAACTCGATTTTAGCTACTTTTTCATTCTCAGCAGTTACTTTTGCAGTTAACGCAGCATCAGCAACACCTGCAACTGAGATTTCATAGTCACCCTTAACAATCGGATTTCCAATTGTTACTACTACGGACTTTTTATCAGCAGCTGGAGCAACAGATTCTACATTGTATGAGCTTGCGCCCTTTTTAACTGTAACAGTAATCTTAGCTGGATCAATCGCAGTGCCGAATGCAAGCTCAAACTTTTTAGCGCCAACTACCTTAGCAGTTAAAGCTGCTGGCTTATATACGCCAGCTTTTTCAGCCTTGTCAGCATCTACCACTTTATCAGCTACCAGCTTAGCGATAACAGTTCCGCCATCTTTGTAAGCTGCTTGCAGAGCTCCGTAGGACATACCTACGAAATCATCTCTGATGAGGTTCTTTTCGCTGAACTTAACAGCTTCAGCAGCAGTCAATCCGCCCTTTTCAACCAGGGTAGCGCAAGCTTTGTCATAATCAGCAGCTGTCACTTCATAACCCAGGTTTCTGAGCAGGATAGTTGCAAAATCCTTACCAGGCATTTTGCCCTTAGGATCAACGTTTTTACCGTCACCTTTTACCAGATCGTTCTTTACAGCGTATGCTACAGCTGCTTTCAATGTAGGTTCTACATCTTTAGCATCTGCGAAAGCTGCAAGAGCTGCATCCTGGTCAGCAGCAGTTAATGCTGCAGCGGCGTCAGCTTTACCTAACAACCTAACGATCATTGCTATACCTTGTTCTCTAACGAGGTCTCCACCGAGATCAGGAACGTACTCAGTTGGAGAAGTACCTTTGAACAAGCCGATATCATACAGAGCTTTTGCCTGAGATTCATAAGTGAAAGTCTCTGCTGCAAAAGCAGGTACCATAGCTGTTGCCAACATAGCAACCACTAAAAGTACTGATAAAACCTTTTTGAGATTTTTCATGCTCTCAAATCCTCCTTGTAATATGATTTTGGGTGAAGGCTGTATGTAATATTATTAAGTCAGGTTACGCCCCACCCTGGATTGGATAACCCAACTTATTTGCCATTTATTTCAGGATTGGCATATCTTACCTATCCTGAACATAGACAATTATATCATCGGTAAATTTTGGAGTCAACATCGGAAATTTAAGTGTAAAGAAATTGTAACAGAAGCCCAATAAAAAAAGAGCCGGAATTTAAATTCCGACTCTTTTCGAGGAAACTGTTATTTCAGTTTTATTACTTCAAGATTACCTTGAATGTGATTACCTGCGCATTGTCAGTAACTACTGTCAGGTTGAAGAATTCACCTGCTTTGAGTGTTTCAGGAACATTTGTAGGAATGATTGTTGCCTGAACTTCACTGTGGTTTGCAGGAGTTCCGGTTACCAATGTCATTTCCTTTCCGTACTGGTCTTTCACTTTTAATACATCCTTAGCCAGTGCAAGGTTTGTTGTATAGTTTGTGTATGCAATGGATACAACCTTGTCACCTTCTACCTTCACAACATCACCGGACTTCAGTTCAAGAGTTGCTGCTTCAGGTGCTACATTAGTAACTGCCAGCTTCTTGGAAAGTACTTCTGTCTTGTTAGCTCCAATTACAGTTACGATCATTGCTACATCTTTTTCTACGTTTGTTTTACCGTCGAAGTTAACTCCATCTGCAACGATGGTGCCAGATTTGTTGGAAACTCCTGTTGTACCAACGAATATTTTATAGTTGTTTGTTTCATCGTAAGGTACAAGCACTTTGGAACCATCTGCGAGCTTACCGTATACTTTTACTTCTGCTCCGTAGTAATCTCCACCATCGTAGATCTTACCCATATCGCCAAGCTCGTAGGATACGATATCAGCCTTTTCAACTACAGTAGTAGTAAATGTGTATTCACTTCCGGAAATATCACTGCCGTCAGCTTTCTGAACCTTCAATGTAATGGTTGAAGTTCCTTTGTCAGCCGCTTTGAAGTTGATTGTGTTGTTTGTAGCGGATAATTCGTATACAGTACCTGCTACTGTTTCAAGAGCTACTTTATCTTTGTTGGAAGTTGCAACAGCTACTTTGTATACATCTGTGTCAACATCCATGTCTCTGCCGTACTGATCTTTAACAACTACATTGTCAAGAGTCATTTTTGCTACAGCGCCTTCCAGCAGCTTGTTGTTAAAGTCTTTTGTTCCACCTACTACTACAGCCTTGGCAGGTGCCTGGATGTTTAAAGTCAGTGAAGCAAATTTGTTTGTAGGAGTCAGGAAGCTCATTACTACGCTCTTCGCTTCTGTTATCTTTGTTGCATCAATTGTGAGTACAGGAGTACCCTTTACATAGTCCTGGGAGAACTTAGCTGTAACATTCGGATCGGAGAATGTAGGTACAAAAGCCTCCATTCCATACTTAACAGCATCCTTTACTTCATTTCCGAACTGGTCAACAGCAGTGAAAGGTACTTCGAAGGTTTCACCCGCTACTGCAAGTTCAGGAGTCTGGAAGTTGATTGTATCTACTTTAGCCTTGTCTTTTACTACTATATCAAAGCTTGCATTATGTCCATTTAATGTAGACACGATTCTAAATGTTGCAGTTCCTGCGATCCTGGTTGAAGGAGCTACCAGAGGAAGAACTGTCTTTTCAACACCGTTTATAGTTTCCTTTGTAATAGTTCCTACTTTAACTACGGATTCGTTAGATACGGATACTACTACTTCACTTCCTACACGAATCATATCGCCAGGAATTTTATTTCCATACTGGTCTTTAGCTTCAAGGATCAGTTTGTATGTGCTGTAATCTTTTGTAATATCCAGTGCTTCATTCTTTTCGTTGTAAAGCTCTGTGACCGCAATGTCTGCAACCAGTGCTTTTTCAACTACAGTAAGAACGGTTGTTGCAAAAGTAGTTGTACCTGAGTAGAGAGCATTTACTGTTATCTTCTCATCTTTTGTAAATGTTGCAGTATCGATTGTTAATACTCCATCAAGCGGTGTTATTTTACCCTTGCTGGTTGTGAATGTGAATGATGACTCATCTACAGATTTAGTGAGGTCTTCACCATACTGGTTGAGTACTTTGTAGCTTGAAGTTACTTTAGTATCCCCATCTCTGTCAAGAATAGCCTTATCAGAAGGGAATTCAATCTTAGCAACCTTTTCATCTTCTACTGTTATAGTTTTAGTGAGGGCATCTGCAGCTACACCGGAAACGGATACAGTGTAATCACCCTTAGTGAGCTTGGAAGCCAATTCAACTACTACAGACTTGTTGTCATCAGCAAAAGTTGTATTAGCCACGTTAACTGCAATGGAACCTTTCTTAACTGTCAGAGTAGCTTTGGAAGGGTCTACAGCCGTTGCAAATTTAACTTCCAGCTTTTTAGCTCCAACTGCTTTTACTTCGCTGATAGCAGCAACTGCAGGAGTAATCAATCCAGCAGCGATTGCTTTTGCTTCATCAACCTTCTTCTCATCAACCAAAGTTTGGATGATAGTCTTCTGTGTTGCAGAGTATTTAGCTTTCAATGAACCGTAGGACATACCAACGAAATCATCTCTGATCAGGTCCTTGTTATTGAACTTAGCAGCTTCTGCTGCTGTAAGTCCTCCTTTTTCAGCCAGAAGAGCGCAAGCTGTTTCATAAGCTGTAGCATCTACTGTATAGCCGATATTTCTGAGGACCAATGCTGCAAACATTTTTCCGGAGAAAATCTCCTGTGAAGAAATTGTTGTTTCGGAAGTACCGATGATCAGATTGTTCTTCACGGCGTAAGCCATTGCTTTTACAGCCCAATCTTCGATATCCTTTGCATCTGTGTACTTGCTAAGTGCTTGGTTAGCTTCTGCATCAGACATTGCATTTGCAGCATCTATTTTACCAACCAGTCTTAACATCATGGTGACACCGGTTTCTCTGTCAACATCCTGATCCAATGCAGGAATAAATACGTTAGGATCTGTCGATACTCCTAAAAAGAGCCCCAGATCATGTAATTTTTCAGCCTCCACTTCATATGTAAATTGTGAAGCGGCGAATGCGGGTACGAGGCTGGTCGTCAGCAAAGCAGAAACTACTAATGCTGATAGTACTTTTTTGAGATTCTTCATGCTCTCAAATCCTCCCTAAATAAGTTTTTGACAGGCTTAGAACTTTCAAGCTGGATCACGCCTGTCAGTTTACATAATCCAACTCGCATAATTTACTTTTCAAGACGGGTATATAATCCTGCCTTGACTTCAAAATCATTATAGCATCGGCCTTTTTTCGAGTCAACATAATGCACCATTGTGTAAAGTAACTGTAACTCCTCTGTAATGTAGTGTAAAATAGCAGAAACATTGTTACTGGCTCATTACAGGATTGTAACAACGATGCTTCAGGATTATTACATCTTTATATTATGTTAACAATGTAACCATCCTAAGGTATAGATCGGATTTTCAATCATTAATTCATATATAGTGTCTTGAGAATTCAGTTAGAGTTTGAAAATGGATTTGAAAAGATGATTTATGTGTAAAATTTAAAAAGCCGGCTTAACGCCGGCTTTTGCTACGCCAAAGGAAGTATTACTTGCCACCGAGGCTTCTTTCTGCCATTTCTATAGCTTTTTTCACTATATTACCGCAGTCCCTTGAGGATACAGAACCCCAACCTTCAGATGCAACCGTGTTGTAGACTCCAAGCTCTTTAGCGATTTCCGCTTTTAATGACTCTGACATCATACTTCTCTGCCTACCCACACAAATTCCTCCTTTTATGGGTTAAACCCTTATTTTTGCGTACACTATTAGTATGTTCGATTTTACTTCAAAAATTCTTTTCAATGGCTAGTGTTTTTTTCTCTATTTAACTGTTTTTAACAAGTTTTACATTTACTTGAGGCAGCGATTTTTTTAGAAATTTAGTTCCCTTTTATTTGTTATGTTAATATACTGTACTAGAAAAATGACTGTATCGAGGTGTTATAAATGTCCTTTTCAGAAAGAGAACTCTTTGCCCGCTTATTAAAATGTGAGGCAGGTGGAGAAGGCGCGGATGGTATGAAAGCTGTCGCAACAGTGGTAATGAACAGAGTTCATACAGGAATAGGAGAATATGCGAGAGAAGGTCAGGGAAGTTTGAGAAATATCATATTTCAGCCCTATCAATTTACCTGTATCATGTCGGAGGTTTACGGTGAAGTAAACCCTCAAACCATATGGGCCACTCCACCGGAGCAGATTCACTACGATATCGCCGACTGGGCGCTGGCCGGCAATAAGCACTGGGGTGCTGGGGAATCTCTATGGTATTATAATCCTTTTAGCGTTATCTGTGCACAAGCGTTCCCGTACAATGGATCCGGTGCGTATTTTAACAGGGTTAATCTGCACTGCTTCTATGTACCAACAGAACTGTATGCACAAACATAATAACATAATAATTTATTTACATTAAGGAGGTTTACGTATGAATTATTTTGACGACTCATTTTATTTCATGCCCAGGCAAATACCACAACCCATGGGCAATGGAAATGACACTGCAAGCATGAATAAAAAGCAAGGACAAATGATGCCCCAAATGCAGATGATGGCACCGCAGCAGATGCTACCACAGACTATGCCCTCACCCAGTGCCGCCGCACTGCCGTCACTACCCACGGGAGTTCCCGGAGGCCCATTGGTTGGCCCCGTTCCCAGTATGGGAGCCCCAGGTATGGGTATGCCTTCTGCTCCCGGCGTTTCCGTTCCTGCTACCCCCGGAGGTCCTATACTAACAACTGCTGATCCTCAGTTCGTAGCGGGCTACCTGAAGACGCAAATCGGAAGGCAAGTTAGGGTAGAATTCCTGATTGGTACGACCGGACCTTTGGTAGATCGGATAGGAACACTTATGGGTGTGGGTGTAAGTTACATTCTTTTACGTCCGATTGAATCGGATGACATATTAATGTGTGACCTGTACTCGATTAAGTTTGTAACCGTTCTCCTGTAATACTATCCAAAACTCTATTTTTTATGCTCATAGAACAATCCAAAGTAGTTAAAATGCGACACGCTGTGATGAACGTGTCGCATTTTGATTATAACGCGTAGGAAATCACTATTCTTCCTTATAATATTTGATTTCCGTTAAACGCGTTTCAATAAAACCCACTTTTGAATATTTTTCACGGTTTTATTATAACGCGTAGGAAATCATTATTCTTCCTTATACATATTTGATTTCCGTTAAACGCGTTTCAATAAAACTTACCTATAAATATTTTTCAGGGTTTTATTATTTAGTTGGCCTAGAGATCTCAGTCAAGGCTTCTGAAGCTTCCGTATCCGATTTCTGATCGACAGCCATGTCACCAAGAGCTACGATTCCAATAAGTTTATTGTTTTCTACTACAGGCACTCTTCGAACCTGTTGTTTCGCCATCATGTGAGAAATATCATTTACATCCATATCCGGGCTGGCTGTGGTCACATTCGGAGACATTACATCCCTTACGGCGGTATTCTGTGGGTTTCCGCCTGCTGCAATATTTCTTACTACGATGTCTCTGTCTGTTATCATTCCAACAACTCCACCCTGATCACAGACAGGAACAGCACCAACATCGTGCTGTTTCATTATTTTCGCCGCATCCAAAATTGTTGTGGAGGGGTTTACAAACTCCACATTTTTAGTCATTATATCTTTTACTTTCACTCAGATCATCCTTTCCTACTATGATAAAAACTTTATTGGAAGTTTCATTCCATATTTATAGTTCCCTTTTAAATTCTTTTAATGTGTAGGAAATAATGCTACGGACATTATATAGATGAAAATTTATAGAGCAGAGGAGTGTATAATTTTAAAGTTTCTGCAAATATATAGATTGTTATAGTAACAACGTAGAAAGTTTACCTAAAAGGTATTTAAATTCTTATGGCATGTACAACTTTAATAGATAACGGTTGCTAATATACAAAATTTTCATACATCCTTTAGTTTCTACTTATAGTATAATGAAAAGGGGAGGGTCGTTTTATGTTTGAGCGTTTTAAATTTTGGTTGATATTACTTATAGCATTACTGTTACTAATTTATACAGTACCGGCACAAAGTATAACCAACTACGTATCCTATGCATTTTCTTCAAAAAATGGCCTCAACCTGAACATCAGTCTCGTAAACCCTGAGGTTAAAACTCTTGCCGCAGATCCTGCAAATCAGCTGATAATAAAGGTTGAGGTTCGTAATGCCACTGGTACTCCGGTTCCAAAAGCCCATGTGGTTTTTACCACCAGCGGCAACATGGGACAGGTTTATCCATCCAGTATAAGAACGGATAAGAATGGAGAGAGTCTGGTCTCCTATATACCTCCTTCATCTTCGGGTGAAACGCCAAAGAAGGACAATACTCCCATTACAATTCGAGCTAATATCTATGGAACTAAAATAAGCTCCTCTGTGCAGGTCGAACTTACAAAAGTACCGGTTGTCTTTTTACATGGATATAATGCAGCGGGCTATATTTTTGATAATATGGAGGAGTATTTATCCGGTTTGGGTTATGAAGGTTCCGCTCTGGAGTATAAGTCACAGGACGGTATCGTAGCCTCTTCAAAGGAGCTGAGCAGCTTCCTGCAGGAACAGAAAATACTCTATCTTAATAAGGGAATTCAGGTGAAAAAATTTGACCTCGTTACCCACAGTATGGGTGGCTTAGTTGCCAGATATTATACCTGCAGTGAAGAGTATATAAAAAATAATGATGTAAGAAAATTAATTTTTATTTCCGTGCCTCACCGAGGTTCCCTTTGGGCTTCCATAGGGGCAGGTTATTATAATGACCAGGGAGTACGGGATCTTATACCGGATAATCCACTACTAAGTAAAACCTTGCCTACGATGTTGAACAAAGGGTTAAATCATATGATACAGGTTGGGAGCATCCTGGGACAGTATGATGAGGTCGTAACGCTGGAAAGTGCAAACCTCGATCAATGGAATATTAAAACCGAAGTTTATAACGTAGGAGAGAATAATCTCACCATGGGAAATCTGCTCAGTGGCAACCTGCTACAAACAGCAAACCATGGAACTATTCTGAATAACAAAAAGATTTTTGAGCGAATTGCAGGCATGCTGGGAGAGGATTTACCCTATCCGACAATCAAAAAATAACATGTATGCCTACGCACAAATGCAAAGAAAAAGATACAGAAGAGGTACCGTGAATAAACTGTGAAAAAGCTGTGGATAAATTTGATATTTATCCACAGCTTTTTCACAGTTTATTCACGCATTTACCTTCGATAATCATCAAAGCCCACAACTGCAACCCTTTTACATAAAACAAAAAGCCAACAACATATCCACAGGCCTGTGGATATGTTGTTGGCTTTTTACTTAACTCTCCGTTTTTCGACAGAATAATTACTGATATCACTACCTGAAACCTTATATTTTTATTCTCATACTAATATCAAAAGCGTTGACGGAATGGGTAAGGGAACCTACGGATACGATATCTACTCCGGTACACGCAATGTCATACACAGTGTTCAGATTTACATTCCCGGAAGCTTCAACGATAGCCTGCTTATTAATAAGCTTTACTGCTTCTTTCATCTTCTCCAGTCCCATATTATCCAGCATAATGATGTCTGCCTTGCTATCCAGCGCTTCCTGCACCTGCTCTAAAGACTCTACTTCAACCTCAATCTTTATTGTATGAGGGATGCTGTTTCTTGCGAGTGCAATGGCCTTGCTGATTCCTCCAGCCGCTGCAATATGATTGTCCTTTATTAATACACCGTCAGAAAGGCAAAACCTGTGGTTCGAACCCCCTCCTACTTTAACTGCGTATTTTTCAAGATATCGGAGGCCTGGTGTTGTTTTACGAGTATCCACAATTTTAACCGGGAGCTCTACCACTTTATCCACAAATTCATGAGTTTTTGTTGCAATTCCGGATAATCTTTGAAGAAGATTCAAAGCGGTTCGCTCTCCTTTAAGCAGTACTCTCGCATTTCCCTCGATTTCCGCAATAATATCCCCTTTTTGAACCTGCGCTCCGTCTTCAATTTTTCTTTTAAAGCTGATTTCCTTATCCAAGAGTTTGAAAACTCTCTCTGCAACATCCAGCCCTGCAATAATTCCTGTCTGTTTTGCAATTAAAGAAGCTTTTGTAACAGTGGCAGCATCAATTAAGTTATCCGTGGTAATATCGCCTAAAGGCATATCTTCCTTTAAAGCATTGATAATTAAATGATCAATATCCAAACTATGTAACATGGAAACCACCCCTTCATGATTATTACCGTACTATCGTGATTCGTACTCCGCTTTCTATAAGTTTAATTTTGGGCAGAGTATATTATATGCTTTTTCCATCTTTCATCATCCGTTTTATCAAAATCGGAACGGAAATGTGCCCCCCGGCTTTCCTCACGTTCCAACGCTGCTTCTATTACCAGTTCGGACAACAAAAGGATGTTTTGCAGTTCGAAATCCTTTACTGTCTGGTTTTTCATATCTTTTGTCCAGGCAACAAAGCCCTCTATATCCTTCTGCGCTTCCAACAGCCTGCCCTGGTCACGAATGATCCCTACCCTGTCCGTCATGATTTCTTGTATCTTCCCAATGGTATCCGCACTATTGACACTGGAATCAATTCGGCTGGTGCTATAATTTAAGGTAAAATCATCCTTTTTATCCTTTGAATTGCCTAGTATCCTATCGATCTCAGATCCAATTTTATGTCCAAATACAAGGCCTTCCAGAAGAGAATTGCTGGCAAGCCGATTAGCACCGTGAATTCCATTGCACGCTGCTTCTCCACAAGCATAAAACCCTTCGATAGTGGTTCTTCCAAAAATATCTGCCCGTATTCCACCCATGCAATAGTGCTCTGCAGGAGCCACCGGAATATAGTCTTTGGCGATATCGATTCCATATCCAAGACAAGTTTTATAAATATTAGGGAATCTGCTTTCAAGATACTCCTTATCCTTAAAAGTGATGTCCAAAAAGACATGGTTTGCACCGGTTTTCTTCATTTCGGCGAAAATTGCCCTTGAAACTACGTCCCTGGGGGCTAATTCATTCAACTCATGATAGTTTGGCATGAACCGCTCACCATGCACATTTCTCAACAGTGCCCCTTCACCTCTTACGGCTTCCGAGATAAGAAAATTCCTATTTTCAGGGTGAAAAAGCACCGTAGGGTGGAACTGAATAAATTCCAGGTCCATAAGCTCTGCCCCTGCCCTGTATGCCAGACAGACTCCGTCTCCGGTAGCGACTTCCGGATTGGTAGTATTGGCATATAGTTGACCAAATCCCCCTGTAGCGCATACAACTACATTGGCCATATACAATTTATACTCTCCGGAATCTTCGTTATAGGCTAAAAGACCTCTACATTTCCCATCTTCTGTAAGAAGGTCGATGGCAAAGGTACTTTCCTTTATCTTTATATTCTGCCTGTCCTTAACTTCTTCAATTAATTTATCCAGAACTTCCTTACCGGTAGTATCCCCGGCATGAATAATTCTATTTTTACTATGGGCACCTTCCCGGGTCAGAGAGAGCTCATCATCATTTTTCTTATCAAAATTAACTCCGTATTTACAAAGGCATTCAATGTTTGCAGCAGCCTCATTCACCAGAACCCAAACGCTATCTTCGTCGCATAACCCAGCCCCAGCATAAAGAGTATCTTTAAAGTGGAGCTCCGGTGAATCGCTTTTATCAAGCGAAACTGCAATGCCTCCTTGTGCAAGCACCGAGTTGCTCATATCCATGGTTTCTTTTGTAATAATAAGAATATCACGTTCCTTAGCAATCTCCAGAGCTGTATAAATACCGGCAATGCCGCTTCCCACAATAATTACATCATGATATTCCTTTTTAATGGTTTCCGTATCAAAATCGATTAAATATCTATATCCACCCAATGTAATGACCTTCCTTCGTCACCCTATTTGAAGCATCCTATCCAGGCATTTTTTGGCTTTGAGGCGTATTTCCTCATCTAATTCTATGTTATATTTCATTTCATTTAATGCATTATAGACGCTTTCCAGCCTTGTCTTCTTCATATTTGGACATGTCAACCCTTGTGACATGAGGTAGAATACCTTATTGGGGTTATCTTTCTTCAACCTGTGCAGCACTCCAACCTCTGTCCCTATGATGAATTTTTCCTTATCCGACTGATTTGCATAATCAATGATCTGCTTGGTACTGCCTACATAGTCTGCTAATTTTACAACATCCGGCTGGCATTCAGGATGAATCAATAGCAACGCATCGGGATGAAGTTCCTTGATTTTTATTACATCATCTACCTTTACCTTGTGGTGTGTAGGACAAAATCCCTGCCAAAGGATTATATTCTTTTCAGGTACCATATCGGCTACGTAACTGCCAAGATTTTTATCCGGAAGGAAGATAATATCCTTTTCCTTTATAGAACGAATTACATTGACAGCATTGGAGGAGGTACAGCAAACATCGCATTCCGCCTTTACTTCAGCGGATGAATTAATGTAGCATACAACAACCGCGCCAGGATATTTGGCCTTCATTTCACGTAAGCCCTCCGCAGTAACCATATCCGCCATAGGGCACCCTGCATCTAACTCGGGTAAAAGAACCGTTTTTTCCGGAGATAGTATTTTTGCACTCTCAGCCATGAAATGAACACCGCAAAATACAATAACATCAGCTTTCGTAGAAGCACAATATTTGCTCAGTGCAAAGGAGTCTCCCACCATGTCGGCAATCTCCTGAACCTCATCCACCTGATAACTGTGAGCAACAATTACAGCGTTCTTTTCTTCCTTTAGTTCTAAGATTTTTCTTGTAAGTTCTTTATTATCCATTGTTTTATATTACCACCCAATTCTAGCAAAATTAACCCGACATACCTAAGGTGTCATTAAAAGTTTCCTGGCCTATAATATAAGCACTTTTTTAACAAACCTAAAAAGACTTTCTCTTATTTTAATACTTAAACCCCTATTTGTAAAGAAATTGTATATTTTTATGTTACCTGCAAGCAATATTTATTCCTTGATTTCAGATTGCAGCCGGGTAATGAGGTCGATCACATCTTTACCGCTCATTCCATGCTCCATATTGATTCTCTTTATATCATTTAAGGGTGTATCCCGGTATATAAGCCCTTTCGCCACTGTCACCTGAATATCAAATCCCAAATCCTGAATCAACCGCCGGTTTTCCTCCGTGAACTTTCCTTGCGGATAGGTAAAAACTTTTACGCTCCTCTTGCCAAGGTTTTTCTCAATATCAGTTTGCGCTTCCGTCGCATTTTTTATTAATTCATCTTTTGTCATACTATCACAGGTCTTATGGTCCAATGTGTGGTTATAAATTTCTACAAGTCCACTGGACTCCATCTCTTTTGCCTGCTCCCAGGTAAAGTGGGGGAAGGCTCCCGGAGTTTTGCCTACCGTAGAAGTAACAATAGAAATTGCGGCCTTAGTATTATATTTTTTTAGTAGAGGAAAGGCCTCTGTATAATTACTGGTGTATCCATCATCTATGGTTAAAATAAACGCCTTCTGTGGGGTTTTTCCAGTCCCTTTCACATACTGATAATAGTCATAATAGGATATCGATGTATATCCATTCTCCTTTAAGGTCCTTAAATGATCTTCAAACTCCTCGGGAGTGATAACAGTACCCTTAAGATTCGCTGGAACATCTTTTTGAAAATGATGGTACATAAAAACAGGTATCCCTTCCCCTGCGGAGGCTTTTTCGCCAACTTCCCTGGTTATATTGCCATATTTTAAGTACCCTCCAAGAACTAAAATAGTAACCAGGATTACCGAGAATACAATAAGAGCTTTTTTATTCATATTATAACCTTTCTGAAACATCTGCTGTTTCTATTTTAATTCACTATACCAATAACAAGATCAGCATTTTACCCCTGTACAGCTTTTCCACTAACCCAATCAAAAAGGCGATATGCTACAGGCGTTACGGTAAATATTTCCACTAACAATCCAAATACGAGTGATAGAGAATACACGTACAAATGATTTAACAGAGTTATACACGCCAAGCATAAGAAAAAAGTAATATATATCAAAGACTTTATTCTAAACTTTCTTATCTCTTCTAATTTTGTAATAGGCCGATTGGGTGTATCTGCCGGAATCCATTTTATAAATGCGATTATACAAATAATTGCTACAGCCGTAATAAAAGAAGCTATAGACCCAAAGCTCCAATAGATATGAGAGTATTTCACTACAGCCCCCGGAATGAGGAAAAGCCCAAGTGAAACCACAAGACATTTTCCCTGCGTATCCATATGGTATCCTCCCGCAGCCGTTCTCACTATCATAAATACAGTCAAAATAACACCTACAGGTCTTAGCATACCCAGAAGAAGGGAGAGAAGTAAAATTAGAATAATTTTAACCAATTCTCCAATGAAAACCTGAAAACCATAATAATACACTCTTCTTTTTTCATGACTTTCCTTAAGCTGTGCAGTTAAGTAATTTGCACAAGAATATGACCACACTTGAATAAAGCGCATCGTAATCCCTCCTTACAGGGTAAACTCTTTACGTTCGCCGCAGCTAAATTCCTGAGAAAGCATCAGTAATTCTGTGGCAGCAGTATTCTACTACTCGCTATTATATAATACTTCACCTAAATTTCATAGGTTTTGTTAACCAGACAAAACAGGCTACCTTGATTCAATCAAAGTAGGATAGCACATTTCTCCATTTGAAAAAGCTTGTCTGTGCTATCGGAACACAAAACAAAGCCCTATGCGATAAGCATAAGGCTTTGATATAAATCTGGCAGCGACCTACTTTCCCGGGAGGTTTCCC